>Ga0224512_10000264_pt1 | contig 56005 bp, 76 predicted proteins | sample SF_May12_sed_USG_4_FD_169103 | JGI IMG/M metagenome (GOLD analysis project Ga0224512, IMG submission 169103) | Sediment microbial communities from San Francisco Bay, California, United States - SF_May12_sed_USGS_13 | ecosystem: Environmental > Aquatic > Marine > Sediment | place: USA...
GAATTGTTTTTGATTAAACAAATGTTTATGGAAAAATACAAAAAATACAAAAAAGTTAAGATTTTTGATATTTCTACTTAAATGTCACAAAAATATTGATAGTTTAAGGTTCGACGAAATCAAAGCCTTCAATAACCCATCCGATTGTGAACTGTTAAGATTTGGACGGACCTATATTTTATTAATTGATATTAAAAATATTTAATCACTAAAAAATTCTGAAATGAAAAGAACTAATTTAGAAAAAATAAAAGAAAAAACTGTCCTCCTAAGGAGGACAGTAAGAATGATAATTTACAGCCAAAATAGCAAATCAGAATCCTTAATTTTGAAAAGATGTTAATTACATTCATGATTCATCAGTGTTATTACTGCAATCTGGATTTCAAGTCCAGAAAGGAACTATATGATCATGTTGCAATACATGTAAAAACAAGAAATTATAATTCCCAAAAAACTGACAACAACAAACCTAAAATCGAAATTAAAGATAATGACAAAAATAAAACTGCACTAATAAATATACAGTCAAACATAGATCGCCTCACAAAGAAGATCGAAGAACTTCATGAAAGAATCGAGGCACATACTAAAAATCAATAAATTCTCTCTAACATACAAGATGTAATACATACCAGACACATTTTCTGTGATACCATAAATCATCCCAGACATCATCAGACCATTTTGACCTGTCAGTTCCATATTTTTCCATGAATTTAGCTTCTCTTTGGTCTTCTCTCTTTGCCCTCTCCAATTTCTCTTTGTCCCGTTGTTTTAGTTCTTCTTCAGTTGCATAATCTCGCATTTCTGCAAAACTTCTAAGTGAATATCCTGCCATCATCCAATTAGTACAAACACTTAGGCCGAATTCTTTCATTTTCTGAAAAATTGACTTTGCAGTGTTTAGATCACACTTTGTAAGTTTAATCACTTCATAGAGCAATTTGTTTTCTTCTAACTGTGAATTTTCTGCAAAGACCAGCTTTCGTGTAATGTCTGATTTTTTGCTCATCAATTTCAGTAGATATCGTATCATCTTTAGAGTCCAGTTCTAGTTTCAATTCTGTCTGCCCATAACTTTTTCTTGTCTTGCTCAATAATTTTCTCGATTTTGTCATACGCATCCTTTGAGACACTCATCTTGTCACGAAAAGTAAGGTATCTTTCATTTTGATTTTGCGACTTTAGATGGTTATTGAGATAGCTCAGGCCAAATCCATAAAGTCTGTTAGTGGATTCGGAGATCTTTTGATAGATTTGTGTAATTTTGACATCAATTGGCCTAAATTATTCTGATTTTCTGTGATAAATTCAGATGTTATTTCTTTGAATGTCACAGTTTATGGGAATGATTCTATTGAATAAAAGGCCAGTTCTGTAATTTTTCAATCATGTGTTCATTTAAGGATAATTTCATGATAAATAATATCAAACAAAGCGAATGATTATTTGAGGCTAAAGATTTTTTTCAGTATAAAAATGGACCCACAAGGGATTTGAACTTGTCTATTTTAGGGGTTCATAGACATTTCAATTATTTTATAATTCCTTCTAGGAGTGATATCTTTTCTTATCAGACAAATATGAAGAATATTAGATATTTTGAGTAGATGAAGAATTTTTTTTATTATTCAGGAAGAGTAGCTGCATTCAGAATTCCTATCAAGTTTCCGCTACCATCTTCAATCCTGATATTGATGTCTGAAGATACCATGTCAGCACTTTCATCCCAAGAGGGGTGTCTTATAACAATTCCATGTTTCTTTGTAAGTTGTCACCATTTTTCAGTACTTTGATCATAATTATCGGTTCTAGCAGTTGTTGCGAAATTTCCGCCATAGACATTTGTTATTATAAATTCTCCAAAGCGAAGTTCCCCATATTTTTCATGCTGAATCACTAAATTATCTTGAAGTGAGTCTGATATTGAATTATGAATTTTGCTCTTCATAAAGGGAGTTATTTGGTTTTTAGGTGTAGATATCCATTCTATCTCTTTTTGTTTAATGAATTCTATTCTGTTTTCTTCTCCCATTTGTTCAAATTTTTTGTTTTCTTCTATGAGTTGTTCTTGTAATTTAGGATTTTTAGCAAGGTCTTTTAGATGAGAAATCTTAATTGAAACAATTTCAGTATTCATGTAAAAAGGAAATACCTCACGCCTTCTGTCTCTATTACAATTTGGTAATGTATTGGGTCTAGAATCACCATGACCCTTTGATTGATTAACCACTCTATTGCATTGATAAATTCAAAGTCTGATATTTTATTATCTGCCCAAACTCCTGCAGTAAATTTTATCCAAGATGGGATGAGTTCAGAGTTTCCTTGGGCGATAACAGTTTGAGTTACAAGTAAAAGTCCTATTGATGCAAATAGAATTATTGCAAGAGTGGTTTTTCTAGAAATATTTCCTAAATCAATTAGATGAGTTAAAGTATCAAAAAAATGTTTTTTATTTTTGGTTTTCTTCATTTTTTTCACTTCAAAATTATTTAGTTTTCTCCTTTCTTGACTGGTCTATAGAGTACAACCCTAGACTAAATACTCCTAGAGCAATTCCCGTTAGACCTAATATCAGAGCGTAGTTATTTTCAATTTGCCTTTCATGAGGCATTTCATAATCTATAGAATAAATTTTTCCTCCCTCAAAATTCCAATTAATTTGTTGATTTTCACGAGCTAATGGTTTTTCCCCCTGAGGGAACATATCAAATCTGTCTGCATTTTTATCTATTAGAACTGTGGCTCTGGAAGAAATTGATGAAAACCCTGTTTCGTATCATTCTGGTTTTAATTCATTCCAAACTTCTGGAGGAGGAGTTCCATCATTGAATGAGAATTCTATAGAATGGCTAAAAGATTGAGTCCTATCTGCCTTCAATGGTAAATTCATTTCAAAAAATTGACTATTATCAGAAAATGTACATGGATTTTGAGTTGAGCATTGAAATTCTTTTGTAATGAGTGTAAACTGTTCTGTTCCTTGAATAGTCCAACCAGAATTTTCAGACAATGTTCCATTAAACGGGAAAATTACAGTAACACTTGCAGGTTTCTCACGATTAGTCATATCAGAAATTGTTTGCACTTCAATTGTGTGGGGGTTAGTTGTGGTATCAAAATAGAAAACTATCGAAGACAATGGAAAATCTTCTGTATACACAAGTTTTGTAGGACCCAATGGCAATCCATCTCTATCTAGATCTTTACTTAGGGGAAGAGAAATTGCAATTATTGCAAAAAGTCCAACACTTCCAATCCACATAGCATGCCAACGTTTTGCCAATACGTCTTTACATAGTAAAATTGTTACATAAGGAATTCATTAAAAACCAAATATTATAATAAAGTGTTTAATTGAATTTTCAGTAAATTTTTTTGAAAAAATAATTAAACTGCAATTATTCCATTTTCAACCATAAACTGAATTCCTTTTAGGAAATCATCATCAGAGATTAATCCCTGAGACCACCAATCAGCATTATTTTTAATCCATGATGGAATCTCTTGAGAAGTAACTGAAGTACCTGATTTAGTAGTTTCTGGAATCTGTATTATTCCATGTTCTTCTAGTAGTGGATTGATTACTTGCTTTCCCTTCCTGTGAACATAAGTTCTTGGTCTAGTGGAGTTTATCCCCCAACCTGCATACTGTTTTAATTGAAAGTCGTTTAAGACATCAGTTTTTTCTGTAATACTGGAATGTCTCATCATCAAATATGGATTCCAAGGTTTTTGAAGTAATTTGACAGACTATCTTTATCCTCTCCCTTGATTTCACCATTTTTAATCATCTTAGCAATTTTTTTCTTGAGGGTATCAGATACACGTCACAAGCTGTCTGGATTCAATGGTTTCATACTTGTTCTACTAATAATCAAAAATGCATTAGGATCTGATGCAAAAGGATGAGAGTTTAACAATTCTTTCAAGTAAGGAAAACCAACAATAACAGGACAGGTTCTAATTCCTGTTTTTGTATCCCAAGCTGTGGAAATCTCTGCGTATTTGTCTTTGATCACAATATCTTTGATTTTCAGCTTTGTAATCTCATGATTTCTAGATACCATGTCCCAACCAATTGTGAAAATTGCCTTGTCATGGATATTGTCAAAATACTTTACAGCTAAAAGAAGTTCATCAACATCCCATACATCATTTGGAGTATAACTAGAGTCTCGTTTATTCTTCTTCTTTTTAATACTGTTAAATGGTTCTGGTGTATTCCAGTCTTCTCTATCTTTGGTGATCTCATTATTGTGTAGCCATCTGTAAAACCCTACCAGTCTAGCCAGGTAATCATTCCAAGTTCTAACCCATTTTTTCTCAGGATCTACATCAATTGATTTTTTGCGTTTATCTAGGAATTCTAAGACATCTTCTCTTGTAACGTCTTTGAACTCTTTTTTACCCAAATCAAATGAAAATAATTTCAATACTCTAAGATAGTTTGCAGCATTTGATAACATACTGTCTTCATCAACTAACCAATCTTTGAATTGCAATAACGGTCTGCTGTGAATTTCTGGTAATCTTTCAATTTGTTTTATTACAGTTTCAGGTTTGGTTGTCAAGGTCGATAGAATTTACGTGTTTATTGTATATGAACCCGATAGGAACGTGGGGCCGACCGGAATCGAACCGGCGACCTACGGGTCACTACAGCTCCAAACTTACATCATCCGTGAGTCAGTTTAGCTTAGTTAACCTTTGGAGCCCTTAGCGGTGATCTTTTTCGTAGACACTGTCGCCCTACCAGGCTAGGCTACGACCCCACAAACAAGAATGAAAAAGACTTGAATTTTAAGTTATTTTTAACCAAGATTTATTTGCAATCAGCGTCAATTTGTAATTGTTAGTTTATCATGGTAAAACCAATTTACTTGGCATTAGGCGCAATTCCTGTAATTGTAGCACTTTTAATTTCAGTTCCACTCCTCACTAAAAATGAAATCCCAATGTCTGCAGCAAATTCTGCAGATAAAATAGAAATTGAATATACAAAACACCAGTTAAAGAAAATTTCTTACGGTATTACAGAGCGAGTTGGATCACAAAAAACTGAAATTCTTTTTATAAAAAATGATGGTGATATTAAATATTCTGTAACAGAACAAGGATACCTCCAGCCTGATATTCGTTCAAAACTAGATAAAGAAAAACTAGAAAAAATAAAAGCTCTAATTAAAGAAACTGGATTTATTGCTATTCCTTCTGAATCATTTTCAATTCTAGAAAATGCAACTGAATATCAGAAATCAAATGTAAAAATCACTCTCAACGGTCGTGTAAATCAAATTCATTGGCCTGAACAAAATGCTACTTTGGATTTTATTCCTCCAATAATTACTATGGTTGAATCTGAACTTGATCAGATTATTTCTGAAATCGGTGAATAGGTACAAATAGTCTTTAGTAAAAATTAGAATATGTTGTCATTATCTGGTGAACGATTAGATGCTAAAGGAATAGTTTCAGATAAAATAAACTCTATTGACACTTTACGTGGTTCAACCACTGTTAAACGAGGATTTGCTCATATGCTAAAAAATGGAGTAGTGATGGATGTTACAACTGTAGAACAAGCTCAAATTGCTGAAGAAGCTGGAGCAGTATCTGTAATGGTTTTAGATAAACTTCCATCAGAAGTCCGAAAAGCTGGTGGAGTTGCACGAACTGCAAGTATTAGGATTATTGAAGATATTATGGATTCTGTTACAATCCCAGTGATGGCCAAATGTAGAATTGGACATGTCAATGAAGCCTTAGTTCTTCAAGAAACTGATGTTGATATGATAGATGAATCTGAAGTTCTTACACCTGCTGATGAATTTCACCATATTTGGAAATGGGATTTTACCACACCTGTTGTTAATGGCGCTAGATCTTTAGCTGAAGCTTTAAGAAGAATTGAAGAAGGTGCATCAATGATTCGAACAAAAGGAGAACCTGGAACTGGAAATGTTGCAGAAGCAGTAACTCATATTAAAAAAGTGAATGATGAATTAAGAACTATAAAGGCAATTTATGATTCTGGTGATAATCAAGATTTAGTTAGAATTGCACGAGAATTCAAAGTATCTTATGATATTGTTCAACAAACTGCAAAACTAGGAAAATTACCTGTTGTAAATTTTGCAGCTGGTGGAATTGCAACACCTGCAGATGCTGCATATTTAATGTCTCTTGGATGTGATGGGATTTTTGTAGGTTCTGGAATTTTTAATGCAGATGATGCAAAAGAAAGAGCAAGAGCAATAGTTTTGGCTACAACTTTTTGGAATGAATCTGACAAAGTAAAAGAAGCCCAAAAAATGATTGATGAAAGACAATCTATTATAGGCTTGGATGTAAAAACACTAGAATTACGAATGCAAGATCGTGGTGGCTCATCATGAGTATTGATGTTGGGGTTTTATCAATTCAAGGAGATGTTCAAGAAAATCTCTTATCAGCAAAAGCTGCACTAGATGAATTAGGAATAGATGGAAAAGTAAGAGATGTAAAAACTCCTGAGGATATCTCACTATTAGATGGTTTGATAATTCCTGGTGGTGAAAGTACTACAATAGGCCAACTTTCTTTGATAAATGGATCATTGAAGGTTCTAAAGGAAAAAATTGAAAATGGGATGCCAGTACTTGGAATTTGTGCTGGTATGATAATACTATCAAATACTGCAAGTGATCGTGTTGTGGGGAAAACTGATCAACCTCTTTTGAATATCCTTGATATTAAATTAGAGAGGAATTCATTTGGACGACAAAAAGAATCATTTGAAGCTGATATTTCATTAGATTCAATTAATATTCCAAAATTCAATGGAGTGTTTATCCGAGCACCATCTGTATCTAATATTGGTTCTGATGTGGAAATACTGTCAAAATTCAATGATCGTGTAGTTGCAGTGAAAAAGGGTAATGTGATTGGAACTGCATTTCACCCTGAACTTACAAAAGATATTTCACTACACAAATATTTCATCAATCTTGTAAAATCTTTCAAAAATTAACCTAAAATGATGATTTGTAATAATTCTTTTTAATCATTATCTGGCCGAGCTAATAAAATGGACAAAAAATTTGTGTTATTTGGAATTTATTCAAGGAATACAATATTTGATTACTTATAGAGTTTTAGAGGTCTAATAGACTCAATCCAACAAATTATGCATGGATTTCAAATCTTTTTTGAATGGCTCTAGAATTGTAGGAATTTCAATTTTGATTGATTCCTTTAATGAAAGTCCTTGATCTTTTTTCTCATTCCAAACTTTTGAATTAAATTCAGTGATTTCTTTGGTGATATTACTTTGTTCTTCAAGGTCTTCAGAATCAACCTGTTTTTCTTTATGAATACTTCCTTCTGAATACAATATCTTCCAAAGATGTTCAGTAATGAATGGAGTAATTGGAGCTAAGAGTTTTAAAACAGTTGACAATGTTTTATGCAGTGTAAATATTGCTCCATCTCTTTCTTCATCAGTAAAATCAATTCCATAAGCTCTTGCTTTTACCATCTCAATATAATGTGCGGCAAATAAATTCCAAGTAAATTCTCTTATTGCAATTGCAGGAATGAAAAAGTTGTATTCATCATATCCCTTCTTGCATTCTTTTACCAAATTATCCAATTCTGATAAAATCCATTCATCTGATGCTAAAATATTCCTTGATTTAATTACAGGGAAACTAGACAAAAATCTTGATACATTCCATAATTTACTAAGAAATTTTTTACTTGATTCAATTTTTTGTTCATTACATCTAAAATCATAACCATGATTAATTTCACTTGCACTCCAGAATCTAAAAGTATCAGCACCTAATTTTTCAATGACAGGTAATGGATCTATTGCATTTCCTTTACTCTTGCTCATTTTCATCCCTTTTTCATCTAAACCATATCCCATAATCCATGCTTCAGACCATGGTTTTTTTCCTGTTAGCTGCTCACATCTTAGAAGCGTATAGTATAACCATGTTCTAACAATATCCTTTGCTTGAGGTCTAATTGATGCTGGGTATACTTTTTTAAAAAATTCCTCATCTCTGTTAAATTTGCTAATGAAGAGTGGGGAAACACTTGAATCCATCCATGTATCAAAGGTTCGTTCTTCACCACCAAATTCAGTAGAATCACATTTGATACAATTGCTGATTGGACATTTTTCTTTCCAAGGTTTATAGTACTTTCCAGGCTCAGGAACATGAGGTTCTGAGCAATTTTTACAGTACCAAATAGGAATTTCAGTACCATAGTATCTTCTTCTTGAAATAGGCCAGTCAATATTAATAGATTCTAACCAATTCATTAGAATCTGTTTATGCATTGATGGATGAAATATAATTTCTTGTCCTAATTTTTTGATTTTTTCAACTGATTCTTTTTGCTTTAGGTAGTATTCTTCCATTGGAATAATTTCAATTGGAGTCTTACTTCTCTCCGAAATTGGTGTTCTGTGAATAATATCTTCAATTTTTTCTAAAAATCCTTTAGTTTCTAAATCTTCTATGATTTTTGTTCTTGCCTGTTTTGGTTTTAATCCTGCATATTCTCCTGCAACATCTGTCATTCTTCCATCTAATCCAATTGCAACGATCTCATCTAATTCTAATTCTCTAAATAATGCTACATCGTTTTGATCACCATAACTACATACCATAACAGCTCCTGAACCAAATTCTTCTTTAGCAGAATGATGTGTTCTTAATTCAACTTCAACATTTGTTATTGGAACGATTACTTTTTTTCCAATATATTGTGTATATCTCTCATCTTCAGGATTGACTATGATAGTTCTACATGCACAAAGTAATTCTGGTCTTGTGCTTGCAATAATTATTTCTTGATCAGTGTCTTTAATTTTGAATTTCATGTAAACTAGTTTTGTGGATAAATCTTCGTATGCAATTTCTGCATCTGCAATAGTTGTACCTGAAACCCAATCGTAATTGTTAGGTCTGTTTGCTAGATACACTTGTCCTTTTTTCCATAACTCAATAAATGTTGATTGTGTAAGACTCCTATATTCTTCAGAATCCGTTCTATAGTAATTTGCAAAATCACCACTAATTCCCAAATTTTTCATAATGATAATCATCTCAGATTCCAAGTCATCTAGTGCTTCTCTACAGAGATTTAGAAATTCACCTCTTTCAGTTTCTCTCATTTTAATATTGTTTTTTTCTTCAGTGTACAGTTCAACTGGTAAACCATTTCTGTCTATTCCAATAGGAAAATAGACATTTTTTCCAGTCATTCTTGCAGTACGTGCAATCATATCAATTTGTGAATAATGAGCAGCTGCCCCAATATGCCATGGTCTGCCCGAAGGATATGGAGGTGGAGTATCTATTGTATAATTATCATCTTGTGGTGTAAAATCATAAATCTTTTCATCTTCCCATTGTTTTAGAATTTTCTTCTCTAATTCTGGGTTCCATGCTTTTTCTGATATTTTTGGTTCCATTTCTTAATTATCCTGAAATATTTGAAATAATATGAGATCCTTTATTGTAACCTTCATAGATGTAAACACCGACTGCTTCTACATTTGATGGCATTTTTGGTGCTAATAATTTTATAATTTCACTTGAAAGATTCTCTACTGTGGCCTCTCCTTCTAAAAGATATGTGGTATTTTTTGGAACTTGTAAATCAAACATTCCTTTAGGGCCTTCAAATTGAATGTGGAAATGTGAATCATCTTCTTTCTTAAGATATTTTCTATTGATGAAAAATTTATGATCGAATATATTTACAACTTCTTTGATAATTTTTTTAGCTTCTCCAAAATCTAATAGTAAATTATCTTTCATCTGTCCTACAAGTTCTACCATTACAGAAGATGTATGTCCATGTAATATGGAACATTTTTCAACTAAAGGAAGAATATGTGCATAATCAAATGAGAATGATGCATCTTCTAAAAATATCGAACCTGTTTGTGGTGTTTTATCATAAAATACAATATCTTGTAATTCTTTAATCTGTGCAACGTATTTTGCATGTCCTATTGCCATTACTTTGTCTTGAGGAAAGTCTTCTTTGATTTGTTTATATTTTTCAATATCTTCATCATTATCAATCACTTCGATTAATCCTTTTTCGGTTTTAAAATCAACTAAGACTTCATTTCCACTCTTCAATGTGATCTTGTGATTGTATTGATATTCTTGTTCAAGAAATGTTAGCATTTGTGCTACTGTCAATTCTGTTCTAGTTTTGAGTAAATTCCCCTTTTTATCGATATATCGAAAATCTGAATCTAGAATTGTAGGACTTGCTGTCATTTGAAGTCATCTGACTTTGGATATAATATAAATTCTGTAATGGATATGCCTAAAATTCTTCATTTACAACTATGCTAGAGAATTTAGAATTTTGGCGAGATTAACATCATTTTTTGTGATACCTCCAGCATCATGAGTTGTTAGTTCTATAGTGATTCTATTGTATACATTAAACCACTCTGGATGGTGATTTATTTTTTCAATCTCCATAGCTGCTCTGGTCATAAAACCAAAAGCCTGGTTAAAACTTTCAAATAGAAATTCTTTGTGAAGTTTTTCATTCACAACACTCCATCCTGGTAGATTCTTTAATTCTCCATCAATATCTACTTTGGATAATCGCATCATATTGTTTAAGATATATGTTAAATTAAAAGATTGATTCATTACATTTCTATGGGATTTCTGATGTGAAAGATTATGGATGAGTCAAATAAAGAATTACTTGAAAATATCAAAAATTCAATTTCAGAGACTGTTAAAGAAAAGAAAATTGGAATTGCTTTTTCTGGAGGGGTAGATAGTACATTAATTTCAAAAATCTGTTCAGACATGAATTTTGATGTTGTACTGTTGACTATTGGATTTCCTGAATCACATGATATTTTATTTGCAAAACAAGTAAATGAATATCTAAAGTACTCACATCATGTTTTAGAGATTGATTCGGAGACTTTTTCTGCTGTTTCTTCAAAAATAAATCAGAAAATCCAAACTGAAAATTTATCTTGGAATGAAAACTGTATTGCTTTTTATTATGTTTCTAAACTTGCAAATAGCTTAGGACTTGATATAGTAATTACAGCTAATGGAATAGATGAGTTATTTTGCGGCTACAATGCCTATCGTGAAGTATTTTCTAGAGGCGAATCTCAAATTCTTCAAGTAATGAAATCTAAATTAGACAATGAATTAAAAATGATGAAGGCCATAGATCTTGTTGCATCTGAATTTGGAGTAAAAATTCTTCAACCTTTATTGTCTCAAAAATTTATTGAATATGCAAAAACTATTCCTATATCTAAAAAAATTCATGATTCTGAAGATTTGTATCGTAAACACATTATACGAAAGTTAGCTAGTGACATTAAAGTTCCAGAACTTTCATGTACAAAACGAAAGAAAGCATTACAATACGGTTCAAAAATTCACAAGGCTTTACTAAAAATTAGATAAATCTTTTTACCGTATTTTGAACAGATTTTTGTACATTATTTATAATTACAGAAGATGCACCAAGGTGTTTTTCTGGTGAAAATATTGAATCAATTTCTTTGTCTGCTAAGTTTGAAGAAAATGCTTTATCATTTTTGATTGCATCGATGTACTGAATTCCTTTATCATTTGCCTCAAATGCAACTCTTTGAACATCTTTGTATGCTACAAACCTTGGTATGCCTTTTTTGATTAGTGCTTCTAAAACAAATTCAGCAAATATTTGTCCCTTTGTGATGTAAAGATTCTCTACAATTCTTTTCTCATTAACCATCAAATTTGAAACAATTCTGGTCATGGTCTCAAGCATTTCATCAACCAAAATTGATACTGTTGGAATTATGAATCTCTCGTTGGCTGAATTTGAAAGATCTCGCTCATGCCATAATGGAATGTTCTCAAAGGAAACTGCCACTTGACTTCTTACTAGTTTAGATAATGATGACACTCTCTCACTTTTGATTGGATTTCTTTTTACCGGAACTGCACTGCTTCCCATTTGTCCTTTTTTGAACTGTTCTGCTACTTCTGCAATCTCTGTTCTTTGTAAATTTCTAATCTCTATTGCAATTTTTTCTAAAGTAGAACCAATTAATGCCAATTCAAATACATATTCAGCATATCTTTCTCTTGGAACAACTTGTGTTGTTACTTCTGCTGGAAATAATCTTAATCGTTTTGATGCTCTTTTTTGTACTTCGAGTGATTTTACACCCATTAAGGACCCTGTACCTACAACACCTAATGTTTTACAAATCAAAATCCTCTCCTTGATTTCCTCAATTCTTTCTACGTGTTTTGCCATTTCCGCAGCCCAATTTGCAAATTTTAATCCAAATGATATGATACTCGCATGTTGACCGTGAGTTCGACCAACAGCTGGAATTTTTTCATACTTTACTGCTTTTTTTGCAAGAATTGATGCCATCTTTGCAACTTTAGGTTCGATAATTTGTAATGCATCTCTCATTTGCATTGAATTACTGGTATCTACCAAATCATTACTTGTTAATCCATAATGTATCCATGGTCTAGCACTTTTACTACATTTCTCACTTAATGATTCTACAAGAGCTGCAGTGTCATGATCACTTTTTGCTTCTAACTGTTTGATTCTTTTTGCAGTTATTTTTCCAGACATTGCAGCTTTGAAAATTTCTTTACCGGCTCTTTTTGAGATCATTCCTATCTCACTTTGAGAGATTGCAGCAGCCCCTTCGATTTCTAATTGATAATCAACTTTCCTCTGTTCACTAAAAATATTCATCATTTCTTTGGTGCCATAACGACCACTGTCAATAGGTAAAATTGCCAACATTCCTACTATTTTTACACAGAAAATAAATCTACTTGTGAAATTCTAATTCACTCTATCTCGTAATTCATGACAATCACACAGACAGCCATTCTTACAATTCATTCTCTTACAGTCAGAACACACTTTTTTGTTCCAATATGGTGCAGTATTCATACTAATACCTCTGGGTCATCTTGAACGTACCTTTCTTTATCTGGAGAAGAATTTTGATTAAATAAAGTGTCCAAATACCCATTAAAATAAAATATAATGTACTAAAGTCAGGTTGTTCTGAAATTATCTTCTGTTCGATCTCTTCAGGTTGATCAAACGGAGTTATATATACAATTCCTAATAAAATTGGAATTCCAACTAGTAAAATTATTGGTATTGCCATAATTTTTTAATTATATGGACTATAATTTGTGAAAATTTTTGCTACAGAATGAAAATACATGTCTCTCATATCTTCTTCTACGCAAACTGCCAACAAATTAACAATATCTGTTGCAGTAATCATTCCAACTACTTTATCGTCACTAAGTACTGGTAGCTTTCTTATTCCTCTTTCATGCATCAAGTCAGCTGCATTTCTAACTGATTCATCTGAATTTATTGATAATAATGGAGATGACATAATTCGCCTAATGGGTGAAGAAATTTCATATGCATGAGCTGCCACCTTTACAGCAAAATCTCTATCTGTTACAATTCCTATCGGTGTATTATTTTCCATGATGATCACTGCTCCAACTTTAGCGTCTTCCATCATTTTTGCGGTTTCATTTATTGTCATTGACGAATCTACAGAAATTACCGATTTTGTCATTACACCTGCAACTGTGACAGCTTTAGCATTTTCCAACTTACTATATTACGTCTATAGTATATTTTATAGTCTTTTAGAATATCAAACTTGAAAATCATACTAGATAATCTCAATCTGCTTTAAATTGAAAATTGCTTAATTTTGCTCATGGTGATTAAAATCAAGAAAATTCTTGTTCCATTAGATGGTTCAGCCAATTCATTTCGAGGTCTTGATGTTGCTATTCACATGGCAAGAGAATCGCATGCAACAATAACTGGTTTATATGTGGCAGGAATTGTAAAACCTAGAACTAGTGATCCAATTACTACTTTAGAGAAAATTCTATTGGGTTATGCCCAAAAAATTATGAAAAAAGCAAAATTAAAAGCAGCTCAAAAAGGAATTTTATTCTTTGACAGAGTATCCTATGGCGATGATGGACAAAGAATTGTTGAAGTTGCAGAAAAACAAAACTTTGATCTTATTGTAATTGGTTCAAGAGGGATGGGTGCAGCAAAAGAGCTTTTCCTTGGCAGTACATCAAATTATGTACTTCATAAATCAAAGAAACCTGTACTCATAGTGAAATAGTGTCAAAACAGCAAAAATTCTTAGATTCTAAACATCTGTGCCTGTTATTATCCATTCTAGTGCTCTAAGAACCCCTTGATAATACTTCATTGCATCCATTGATTCAGTTTCTACGAGTCTTTTTTCTATTTCTTTTCCTGTCTTCATGAATAAATAATCCCAAAAATATTGGGTTCATTAATCTTTAGATTATAAAGCGGTCTTTTTTCTAACATTACAAGAATTTCTAACTTCTTGTTCTCTTTCGTACAGCTGCAATCTTTTTTGATGATCTTGCTTCTTTTGCCTTCGCATTTGATTTTGTTACCTTTCCTTCTGGTTTGATACTTTTTCCACTTCTTCTGGCAGCACGAGATGCTTCCACTCTAATTTTTTGTTCTTCTTTTTGTTTTTCTATTTCCTTATCGGTTAGCTTTTCTCTTACCACATATGATAAAACTATTTTATCATAGATAAATCAGATCATAAATTTCATGTTTGGTTGTTCTCCTCCAAAATTATTTTTTCTATTCTTCTGATGATTTAAATTGGATTGAAAAGAATTTTTACCGATACTCATGTCTTCTGTTGCCCCAAAAAAAATCGGAGAAAACCAATATCAAATTGATGCTGACTCTAATCTTGGAATGAAAGTGCCTGTGAGAATTTACGCTGATGAACCATTATTACAAAAAATGCTGTCTGATAGAACAATTATGCAAGCACGAAATGTTGCATCAATTCCTGGAATAGTTGGTCATAGTGTTGTTTTACCTGATGGACATGAGGGTTATGGTTTTCCAGTAGGTGGTGTGGCTGCTATGGATGCTGATGAAGGAATGATCAGTCCTGGCGGTGTTGGATATGACATTAATTGTGGTGTGAGACTAATTCGTTCAAATTTAGATGAACAAACAGTTCGTTCCAAACTAAAAGAACTTGTAAATGATCTGTTCAGCTCAATTCCTTCTGGAGTTGGTTCTAAAGGTGCAGTAAAACTTAGTCATTCAGAACTTGATGAGGTTTTGGTAAAAGGTGTAAACTGGGCAATTGATCATGGTTATGGTTCATTAAATGATTCAGATGTTTGTGAAGAAAATGGTCAAATTCAAAATGCTGATCCAAACAAAGTTTCTGATAAAGCAAGAAAAAGAGGTGCACCCCAACTTGGCAGCTTAGGTTCTGGAAATCATTTTCTAGAAGTACAAAAAGTTTCAGAAGTTCATGATGAAGAAGCTGCAAACAGAATGGGAATTAAAGAAGGAACCATTACTGTTTTGATTCATTGTGGTTCTAGAGGTTTTGGTCATCAAGTGTGTAGTGATTATCTTAGAGTTTCAGAACAAGCAATGGAAAAATATGATATTGATTTACCTGATAGAGAACTTGCATGTGTTCCAAATAATTCTGAAGAAGGTGAATCTTATAGAAAGGCAATGTTTGCAGCATTAAATTTTGCATGGAGTAATAGACAAATGCTCACTCACTGGACTAGGAATTCTTTTGAACGTGTATTTAATCAATCAGAATCTGATCTTGATATGAAATTAGTTTATGATGTTGCTCATAATATTGCTAAAGTAGAAAAACACAAAGTTGATGGAGCAGAACGAAAACTTGTCGTACATAGAAAAGGTGCAACTAGAGCATTTCCTGCAAACCGCGATGAAATCACTTCCAAATATCGTGATTTGGGTCAACCTGTTTTGGTTCCTGGCTCAATGGGAACTTCAAGCTGGATTTTACTTGGTAAACCAAATTCAATGAATTTGAGTTTTGGTTCTACTGCTCATGGTGCTGGAAGGACAATGTCTAGATCCAAAGCTAGAAGGAATTACACTGAAAATGATGTAAAAAAATCTCTTAATGACAAGGGGATCTTTATCAAAGCATTAACAAGAGATGGGGTTGTAGAAGAAACTCCTCAAGCATACAAAGATGTTGATGCTGTAGTTAATGTGTCTCATAATCTTGGAATAGCCACAAAAGTCGCAAAATTAGTGCCTATTGGTGTGATTAAAGGTTGAGCGAAGAAGATTCTGAACTTGAACGATTAAAGGCAAAGCGACTAGCTGAAATGCAAAAAAACATTTCTTCGAGAGAGGAAATTAAAGAATCTCTTGAATCACCAAAAGAAAAAATCCATGTAAACCCACGTACTTCACTTGTAAATATTCTTGGATTTAGAGGATTAGAAGTTTTAGAAAATGCTGAATCACAATTTCCAAAAGAAACAAAAATTATCATAGAAAAATTATTTGAATTAATCAAGAGTGGTGAAATAAATGAAACTATTGATGGTGGAAAGTTATTGATGTTGTTTAGATCAGTAGGACTCAATGTTAGAATGGAAACTAAAATCAATGTTGAACAAGACGGAAAATTTGTCTCATTAAGTGATAAACTTAGTAAGAACTCATCTGGAAACAGTGATGAAGAATGAATATTATTTTAGAAGTTGGAACTAAAAATTATGCTGATGATCTACTATCTATAAAAAAATCTCTTTCACATATGGAAAGTCTTTTAGGATGTTATAATGGATATACCCTTAGCGAACCTTCAACAAAATTTGGATGGACATTTTTTAAATTAGCTTTTAAACCAGAGTTACAAAATGGTATCGAAGAAAAATTTTCTGACATGTTAGAAAAATATCAGTGGACTGATCAACTACAAAAGTTTGTTAAATTTATGACAGATTATTTTCTTTCTAGAGGTTGTAATGTTAAAATAAAATTATCTGACTAAACTCTTCTTCCTCTTTTTCCACCTTTCTTTCTAGTGGTATCATGAGGAATAGGTGTTACATCATCAATTCTTCCAATCTTAAATCCTCCCCTTGCTAAAGCTCTGATTGCAGCCTGTGCTCCTGGACCTGGTACTCTAGAACCGACTCCTCCTACTGCACGAACTCTTATGTGAAATCCTGTAAATCCTTTTGTTCTTGCAGATTCTACAACTGCATTTGCAGCTTTCATTGCAGCAAATGGTGATGATTCATATCTATCAGCATTAACATGTATTCCACCTGAACTGATAGCTACAGTCTCTGCACCAGTAAGATCAGTCATATGAATAATTGTGTTATTGTAACTGCTGTAAATATGAGCAATACCCCATTTGTCGGTTCCTTCTTTCTTAGCCCCTGATTGAGCTTTGGTTTCTACTACAGCCTTGGTTTCTACTTCCTCAACTGGTGTTTCTACTTCTTCTACTGAAACTTCCTCAACTTGGGCTTCAATTTCTGACAATGTCTACCCACACCTTCAAGGGTTTAAAAAACATTGATTTTTTCAATCTAGTTTGGTCACTTGGAGATGATTTGATGATTATTCATATACTATCTGATTATGATTTTGTTATTGGCCTCAATTCTCTTTGTAGCAATAGGCGTTGCAGTAGTGACCGCATTGCTTGGATCGGCTGTTTTTCAGTTTATGAATACTAATGAAGACGGATTATCTCCTTTGGAGAAAAAATGCCAGCAGATTGCAAATGAAGGCTATAATATACATGCGATTTACCCTGCAGCAAATACTGAAGACCTGCCTGAAAACTACATGAAGAGAATACTGTACTTGGATAATATTTGGATGAAAGAGTGCGTAGCAGTACTTCCAGCTGATTCTATTATTCGTATTGCCAACAATGTAGAACGAGACATCATGCATGGTGAATAATTATCTAAAGTGTTTCCAACCCAGATCAACAATTTTACTTTGAGCATCGTTTCCCCTCAAATACACTCCCTTTCCTGACTCTACATGACCTATCTCAATTATTGGGGTTTTGATTCTTTTTGCACTTTTTCTTACTGCTGCCAAATATTTTGGGGATACAGTAAATACAATTTCATATTCCTCTCCACCGTTAAACACTAAGTTGTTCAAATTCAATTTTTGAGATTCTGCAAATTGCTCTGTTTCTTTTGTATGTGGTATTTTCTCTATGGTAAATCTCTTCTTGCTCTGCATAGCCATTTCATTGAGTGTTGTAGATAGTCCATCACTAGAGTCCATTGAGGATGAAAAGTATATTGCATTTCTTATTCCAAATTCAATTTTGGGTTTGGGTCTTAGTACAGATAGAATTGCCTTTGCAGTAAATTTTCCTTTTGCTCTCTTCTTATTCAAAAGTATGTCTAGTCCTGCAGATGTGTATCCAAACGGCCCTGTGACAATAATACTGTCTCCTTTTTTTGCCCCTTGCCTTTTTACAATTTTTTCTGTCTTTCCAAAAATACAGACATTAAACACAATCTCTTTTCCTAAATTTGTATCTCCTCCCAAAATTGTAATCCCAAATTCCTTTGATGCTTTTTGAAAACCATTTGCAATCTCTCTTACCTTGTCTTGCGTGATTTTCTTTGGAAGATTGACTGAAATAATTCCAAACTCCGGTTTGACTCCCTTTGCTGCAAAATCACTAACGCATGCGACAATACTTTTTCGTGCTGCATCTTCCAGCCTCATTTTTGGTGGAATATCTGTGCTTTGAACAAGTGTATCTGATTTTGCAACTATCTTGGTTTTACCCAATTGGAAAAATTCAACATCTTCGGAAATGAATCTCTTTTTGTTTAACTTGTCTTGAAAGATTTTGATAATTGTAGTTTCATCTAATTTTGTCATAGCATTCTTTTACAAGTTGTAGTGTGTCTTTGACAATTGTTTTGCATTTTTCCTCATCATTTGATTCTGCTGAAACTCTAATGATGTCTTCTGTGTTTGACTTTCTTATCAAGACCCAACTGTCTTCATCAATTATTGCCTTTACTCCATCCATTGTGTTTGTCTCAGAATACTCCTTTGCAAATTGTGAGCTAACTTCTTGCACTACCTTATCATGATAGTCTGCATCAACTGGCATCTTTTCTCTGATTTGATGATAACTTTCCATATAGTCTAATATCTCGTTAAAATTTGTATCTCCTAACATTGATGCAATTAGTCCACTAGTTAGAATACCTTCCCGACAATAATTAAACTCTGGTAGAATAAAACCTCCGCTACTTCCTTCACCACCTGCTTGAGAATTACTCTGAATCATGAGGTCAATCACGTTTGCCTCTCCAACTTTAGATCTCTGGACCACTCCTCCTTTTTCTTTGATAAACTTCTCAACTGATACACTAGTGTCTATGCTCAAGACAAAATTCCTGTATCCTAAATCGAGTGATCTTGCAACACCAAGCCCCAACGTTACATCTGGTATCTGTTTCTTGCCATTTCTTACAACAACTAGCCTATCTCCATCCAAGTCAAATGCAAATCCAATGTCTTTTTTCTTTGATGCCTCTGTCAAGTCTGATAACTTGTCTGCAGTAGGATCTGGCCCTCTTGTACATCCCTGAAGATCTGCATTTATCACATCAACTTTACAGCCTACACTAGTTAGCAGTTCTGGTGCAAAGTCCCTTGCCGCCCCACCACCTATGTCTACTACTACTTCTGGTGGGTTCTCAATGTCTCCTATGATCTTCTTGGCATCCTCAATATATGATGACTTTACTTCTTTCTCTATTCCTATCTTTGATTTTGGCACATTCTGATGTTTAATAATTTGAGGTAATTCTTTCTCGTTGATACCTCTGCCCTCTATGATGAATTTCATTCCATTCCATTCAAGTGGATTGTGTGATGAAGAAATTATTACTCCTGCCCCATACTTTCTTGCCTCTCTAAAAACAACAGGAGTTGGGACTATCCCCAAGTTATACACATCAATTCCATTGTTCATCAGAGATGCACTCGCAGTTTCCATCATCATTAGACCTGATGGCCTAGTATCTCTACCGATTACACATTTTTTTGAACTAACCAAGGTGGAAAAATTATTGCAAAATTCAAGTACATCTTTTAGATTAAGATCATCTCCAAAAATTCCTCTGATTCCAGAGATTGTCTTCTTCATTTACCCTGAGTCAGAAAGGCTTTTTATTAACTCTAATGGCTCAACCAAAAAGTGCCTCGATAGCTCAGTCTGGTAGAGCGAACGCCTCGTAAGCGTTAGGTCGCGGGTTCAGATCCCGTTCGAGGCTTTGATTTGTAAAAATTTTAAAATTGTTTAGATTTTTTATCTATTTATTCATCAAAGGTTTCAATGTCAATTTCTAATTCTTTTCCTAAACCTTCCCACCATTGTTTTGATTGTTCTGCCATGCTCCCCTTCTAAATAACCTTGAATCGTCCTTTATAGATCTGTCGATTGAATAAACACTGATCCTTTCTTAACAATTTCTAAAATATCTTTACTCTTCTTGTTCTTCTCGTTTTTTTTTCATTTTTCTGTATATGATTATCAAAAGTGTAGCTCCGGCACACCCCCAAAATAATTCTGATGTACCATTTTTTATCCCATATGGTTCGAATAGACCTACAAATCCTAGCGACATAATTGCTACAAGAACTAATCCTGCCATTTCAAGTATTTTTACCATGATCTTCTATTGACATCATGTAATTTCAAAAAGATATATGGTTTTGTAAATAAATCGATTTGTGGACAAATACCTTCTAATAATCTTGATCTTTATGGTTGTGACTATTCCTATAGCATATGTTGAACCATCTTCAGGAGAATTCCGAGATCCACCTCTTTTTACATTATTTTATGCAGCTATTGCAGGAATAATCATTATTTTTGTTTACAGCTCATACAAAGACAAAAAAGAACGACTAAAAGCTAATGCTAAAAGAAGATCTAGAAAATAGATTTTAAAGTTCCAATCCAAACGATTCTGCAATACTGGAAAAGTTTGCATAAGATTCCAAATATTGTCTTCCTTTTGGTGTAATTACAAAAGTATTCTTTCCATCAAATTCAATTTTGTTTATTAATCCTGCACCGGTTAAATTCTGTAAGAATTTAGATAATCTTGAATGAGATAAATTTGCCTTTGTTAGAAGTGAAGTTGTTTTGATGCCTTCCTGTCCAGATTGTTCAGTAGCAGTAAGCAAGTCTGCAACTATTTGCATACTAGTTCTATAGGAGACCATAACTATGATTATCTCAAACTCAGATATAAGGGTATTACCATTCATTCAGATCAAATAAATAAGCTCTAGGCTGATCTGTCTGCATTGTCTTCCCAATCTTCAATTACCTGGTTTGATGACTTTGTAGGTGTTGCTTATCGATATTATGACCTTAGAATGAATGTAGTTCCTTTGTTTACTGATCAAAAAGAATCTGCATCTATTTGGCATGATACTATTCACTGGTGGGTAGATCCATCCATTAAAATCAGATTTGTAGAAATTGATGATAATTATTGGTTCATAATGGCTTCAGATTCTCAAAAACCTGAAACTAATTTATCATTTTTTAAAGTATTGCCAAAGTCTGAAAATTATGAACGATTTAAGAAAGGACATGGTGGTGAAGCGTATCTTAGATTGGGAGTGTATACAAAAAAATCACTTGGTGATGTAAAAAAGGATGCTTTGTGTAATTGCAGTCATGAAGCCCAAGATCATGATGAGAATGATAATGATGTATGTCTTTTCAATAACTGTGACTGTAAACAATTTTCTAGTTTTCAAATAAATTTATTGAAAAGAAAAAAAACAACAACTGACATTAAATTTTTAGAAGAAAAAGATGTAAAAGATGATCCACTTGCATGGAATTGTCTTAATGCAAATAAGTATTCAAAATCAGAAAAAATCTAATCCAAATGTTTGTTTACTCTAACGTGTTCTCCTGGATAATGCTCACTGATTTTTTTTGAATAGCAATTTCCACAAATCGAACCTTCTATTCCCCATTCATCCATTGGATTGTAACGAAGTTGGATTTTTTCACTACAAATGACACATTTTTCTTTTGAAACCAAAGTGCTTTTGGTCTTTTTAATCGATATAAAAAACATTCTCGTAGAAAATACAAATCATAATAATTATGTTAAATATCACTGGGTTTTACTAAATTTAGGTAGATAGTCTGACCAATGTAAACCTCCTGCAAGATTTTTACTTGGTTGGACTTCTGCCTTTAAAATTAAAATAAACTACTTGCTAGTTTTTTTAATGATATGATTTCATCATCTTCTTGCCTGATTTTTTTATCAATTACGCGCAACATTGTATCATTCCAAACATGTTGGGAGAAGAAATTATGTTTGGTGTTGGCCAATTCAATTTCATCATCTACTACTGTATCCTCAAGAAATTTGGTCACAATAATATCTGTAATCTTTAAAATCCTAGAATTCAGTTTGAAACTACGAAAAATAGGCTCCAATTTTCTAATATCTCCTTTATAATCTCCCTTTGATTCAAGAATTTTCTTATGGAGTATTCTAAAATAAACGGCCACAAAAAATAATGTTGCATATCTTTTTGTTTTATGTCCTCCTTGTTTTCCATATTTTAATGATTTTTTTGCAAATTCTTTGACCAGATATGGATATAGTAAAAGTCTGTAATCATCTTTTAGGTTGTCATTAAAGATATCATCATATTTACTTCCTCTTGGAAGAAACTGAGCTGGTGAACTGTATGCTTCTGTCGGCCTTTGTTCAATTCCTGCAACTAGTGATTGAATTGCATCTTTGGCAACAATTACTTTTTTATGATTATCTGGAAGATAATTATTGTAAATTAAATCTCCTTCATATTCACATTGTTTAGACTTTGATTTGCTATCAAAAGAACCTGCTTGAATTTCATAAAAATAGCCACAATTTCTTAATTGTGATTTAATTGATTTATGAAAATCCATCAAAGAAACAAGATCTTTTCCTCTTACTGAATTTTGAGAATTCCTGTATTTTGTAATGTTGTTTTGTTCTTGTTCATCATCTGCTTTGATTATAGTAACTGTCATAGAACCGTCCATATTTTTTGTTCTCTTTGAATGATCAAGAATTGAATTTGATGTCTGAGCTCCATTAACAATTTGAGGTGCATTAAGCTCAATCAAATTCTCTCCCAACTCTTTAAAGTCACTAACTACAATAGTAATTCCATTATTATAAAAAAAGAATTTAGTTGGATTGCTCTGTAATGTGTCTCTTAATCCTTTGTTAACTGTAGTCTTGAATTGCATCCATTGTCTGATATTTGATTCAAAAACATAGTCTCTACTTTTACTTACAAATTCCGTTAATTCTCGTAATTTTAAAATACCTAAAATTGTATTTTCATGTCTAAGCATTCTCTCTAGTTTGATAGATGATTTTTTTCCTGCTGCTGGTTTTTTGATTCGATCCCATAATTTTTGAATTATTTTTTCTTCATCTATGATTTCAACTACTTCATCTTTGTATTCTACTTTCTGATCGGTGACATAACAACACTTTATCTTTAGATTTTTTTCTTTAATTTTTGTAACAAGCTGAGCCAACTCCGGTCTCATTTTTGTAACATCTTTTGCTAGTAATCGCTTTGCATCTTCTTTGAATTTTGCAATTGCTTCTAATGAATGAGACGTACCATATTTTGATTGAAATAATCTAATTGTATTATCTGAAAAATCTACTGGTAGGTATGCATCTATTCCAAGATCATTTGCTCCATCAACAATTGCATCAGCTGCATCATCCTCTGTAGCCTCAAAAACTCTTGTTAGAACCCATTGAAGGAAATTATTTCCTTTTTCAACATCACTTTTTGAATTTTCAGCATATTCGTGAATACTTCCTCGAATATTTTCAGCAAACCCTTCTAAAGGAGGACTTGAATTTTTTTGTACTAAAAGTGCATGAGAACCTGGAATGTATTCTAACAATCCATTTTTATTGCAAGTCAATTGAACTTTCTAACATGTTATATATTTAGAGAATTTGGTAATTATGTAATAACTCTGTTTTGGATGTGATGTGTTTTGATAAAAAAAATAACTACAATGAGCGTAGTTGGAGTAGTTTTAATTGTAATTCTGGCATTATCTATGCCAAGTAATTCTGATAAGAAGAATACAGAAACATCTGATTTGATTGTAAAAGGTGATGTTATAATGCCTACAAAAGTTTCACGTCCAGGATGCGAGGTGCAAGATATTTGCTACATTCCATCTTCAATTGTCATTGAAAAAGGGAAACAAGTAACATGGGAAAATCAAGACTCTGCATTTCATAGTGTAACTTCTGGTTTTTACGATGAGCCTACTGAACTTTTTGACAGTGGTCATTTAGATCCCTTTGAATCATTTTCTCTTACTTTTGATGAATCAGGAACATATGATTATTTTTGCACTCTTCATCCTTGGATGAAGGGACAAGTGATAGTAGAATAAGGTACCCGAGGGAGTCGAACCCCCTTGTATAAGCTTTGCAGGCTCACGCATAACCGTTCTGCCAGAGTACCGTTTTAAAAAACACAAAATGAACAATTAAACTCTTTAGATTAGAATTTGTTAAATGATTTTGAAGCCAACTTTACATCTTCCCCTTTTACCGTTTTTCTTCCTGCATGAGAAGCCATATCGACTGCACTTTTTGCGATACTGTCTGCAATCTCTTCAATCACTCTTCTTAATTCATCTGCTGATTCATCGCTAACTCTTTCAGCACCAGCTTTTTTCAAAATTCTATACATTGCAGATAATCCAAGTTCTGATGATCTCATGAAATCTATTTTAGTTTTTTCCGAAAAAAGATAATGAGTGAAAAAATATCACCAAGGAATCGATTTATACAGACTATTTTAAGAATTGATAAAGAAATGACATGGTATATTGATTCTCATATACATTTGTCGGATCCTGCATATAACTCCGATATGGGATTTATTTTAAAGGAAATGGAATATTTGAAAATTAAAGCATGTTGTGTATCTATGGATGTTGAAAATTCTTTCCAAACTTTAAAGTTAGCACAACAGAGTAATCTTGTTTTGCCTTTCATTGGAATTCATCCAGAACGTGCTAATGATAATCTTAAAAAAATGACTGATTTGATAGAAAATAATCATACACATCTTTCTGGAATTGGGGAAATTGGATTAGACCCAACATATGTACACGATACTGATGATGCTAAAAGACAAAGACACGTTTTTGAAACATTATTGTCCTATGGGGAAAAATTTAACAAACCCGTTTCTATTCATTCAAGAAAAAGTCTTGATGATGTTTTTGAAATAATGACATCCTATAACACTAGACATGCATTACTTCATTGGTTTGATGGTAGTAAAAAACAACTACGAAAAGCAATGGACATGGGATTTTTCGTGTCTTATGGCCCTGTTATGATTTATGCAAATGATAAACAAACTTTAGCCTCCATTACAGATGAATCAAAAATTCTTGTTGAAACTGATGGCCCTGTAAAATTTTCTAGATGCTTTGAAATGAAATCTGGACAGATTACCTTTATCCCTAGCGTGATCTTTTGCGCCTCAAAAATTCTAGGAAAAACGTTTGATGAAATGGCTTTTTCATTGGAAAAAAATACAAATTCATTCCTTGGAATATAGGTATAAAATACCCCCATTCTTAAAACGAATATTGGATAGAATCAAGCGTCTTTCATATGAGGTTTTAGTAGATCATAAATCTAAATTTGGTGAAGACTTTGCTAATAACAAAAAAGCTCTTGATCAAATTTCTATCATTCGCTCCAAAGGTTTGAAAAACGAAATAGCTGGATATATTACAAAATTCATCAAAAAAGAGATTCGAGAGGAAAAATTCAAACAATCTAGAATTGAATCTTCACGCATTGAAGAACACACAAATGAAGAAATTTCAGTAGAAACACCTGAAACTGTTACAGAAGCAACACCTGAAGAAGAGAAAACAGAATAATAAATTAAATATTAATTTTATAATTTCCAATTAGATTAGAATGATTACTGTAAAACTAGTAGGCGGTGCTAAAAAATCTTTTTTAACGGAAAATTTACAAATTTACAAATCTGATATCTCTATCAAAGAATTATTGAAACTATTGTTAGAACTAAAACCCGCTGATTCGCCAAAACTGGATATTGAAAATATACTAATTGCAATAAATGGCGTAGATTCCTCTGCTATGGATGGAAAATCTACAATGATAAAAAACAATGATCTTGTAAGTATTATTCCAGTTATTCATGGAGGTACCTCAAAAAAAATCACTTTCGAAATCTCCTCAAAACAAATTCAAGTAATTGAAATAAAAGGTCAAAGAACAATTGACGTAAAATTTATTGATGATTTAAGAAAAAAATATCCAAAAATTCAACTTCAAGCTGTCTCAAGTAGTTTTATTATGAATCCATATCATTTGAAAAAAATCTTATCTCTATCTTTTGAATCTAAAAAAAATAATATCTTACTTTCAAATAAACTTGAGACAGATATTTTGATGCGCTTTGCATTGACAAAACAAATATCTGATGCAATAATGACAGTTGGAATAAAACCTAAATCAAATTTTATCTTAATCGCTATTGGAAATAAAAAAATTTTAAATTCGTTGTATACCTATATGTTACCACTATCTGTAAATTTATTCATAAAGAAAAATGATTCATTTCTCAAAAAACATTTTAAAATTACTCAAAAACAACTTGATGTTGTTTACTCTAAAAATCCCTTGGAAGACATTTTGGTAGAAAAAGCAGCAATTCTACTCTGACATACTGCGTTTAGTTTTTTCAACGCTTAATATATCTGATTTTTTTAATATGGAAATTCCCGTCTTATTTCCTAATATTTCAATTAAAATAATTCTGTCAGGAAATTCAAGTGATACTTTGTTTTTTATTTTATTTGCAATTTTTGAAATAATTTCTTGACTGGATATTTCCGAATTTCTTTTTTCTATTAAAATTCTATATGTTTCTCCATCTAAAATCTGCTTTGAATCTTCAGTGATTATTTTTTCTATTTCTTCAATTTTTGTCTCAACAATTCTCTGAATTGGGATTATTCTTAAGCAATATCTAATACTCCATGGTTCACCAAGAAGCATTTCTTTCATTTTTTTTACTACATCAACAGGATCGAGTTTTGTTTCGGCAGTCAAAATTCCTGACATATTTGTAATTACGATATTTGCATCTGAATCCCCATATTCCTTTAAAATGTCTCTTAATTCTTCTTCAGTTTCTGGTTCAAGATGTCTGGCACATGTTATTATCAAATTCATACTTCTAAAATCTCCTCTTCAGTCAAAGAACCTTCTCGAAGAATTTTGATCTTTCTATTTTCTATTTCAATTATTGTTGATTCTGCTTTGCTTGTAATTGTTCCCCCATCAACAAAAATATCATAATCTCCTATGTTTCTAAAACATTCATCAGGGTTTGTAAATGATGGATGTCCTGAAATATTTGCACTTGTACCTACTAGAAAGTTGCATCTCTTCAATATTTCTAAAGTACATTTATGATTTGGAACTCTGATAGCAATTCTATCATTTAAAAATAATGATTTTTTCAATTTTTCATCTATTAATTTTAAAATTATTGTAAGTGGCCCTGGCCAAAATTTTTCAACAATTTTTTCTGTAAATTCATCTAAAAACACTATTCTTTTTGCAATCTCTACTGAATAGACTAAAACTGGTAATGATTTAGAACTATCTCTAGATTTTATATCATAAATTTTTTTTACTGCTTCTTTGTTATACGGATTACATCCTATTCCATAAACAGTATCGGTTGGATAAACTGCAATCCCTCCACGATTGATTATTTCTAATGCTTTTTCAATTCCTTCTTGATCACATTTTACTTTCATATCTAATTCTATTTTTTTTGTTTAATTATCATTTACTTTTGAATATATTTTTAATAGTATGATGTTTCTTTTGTGAGTTATGTCTAATCCTTCTGATTATGAAGATACAGAATTTGAAGATGAATTTAATGAAGTAGAAGACTAGATATTTAATCCAAAATTATCTGCAAAATTTGTAAATGTATTGTATGCTTGAAGAAATTCTCTACCTGTTTGACTAATTCTGTATTTGTTTGAACCTTGAGAATCTATTTGTTCTAAAAGTCCTTGTGATACTAGGGTTTTTAGAATTCTCGAAATTCTTGAATGTGAGATATTTGCTTTTCTGATAAGATATGTTACTGTTGCTCCATCTTCATCTCGCAGATCATCTCTAGTTGTTAATAAAATATCTCCAATAATTTTCATATGTGTTCTGTATTCCGCCATTTCTTCAATAGAATATATTTCTAATTTCTATGAGAGTACGTTGATGTTTTCCAATATACTAAAAAGATAAAAGAATTTGACAATTTTTTAATTCCTACTTTTTTTGAGCCTATGCCCAAATTATTCAAAATCATCATCAAATTTTATCTTAGTTAATGGAACTTTGCTCACTGGAATGAATAATGCTACTAATCCTCCAATTTTGATTGTCATTGATGCTGTGTATAATATTGATTCTGGAAATACAAACGAGTACCATCCTAAAAATTCACCCAATGCTAAAAGTCCCAAGCCGACACCAACCGAAATAGCTCCTTTATTCTTATTTTCAAAATATGATAACATTGTTTCAATCGCACCATATACTAACAAAATGAATGAGACAGATCTGAAAATATGCTCTAATTGAACTGAAGAAACTAAGAATAATGGTAAAATTCCAACTGATCTAAAATAACTTGATTTTGGAAAAAATGATTTTATGCTATGAGAAAATGCAATGAAAAAATATCCTATTGTTTGAATTGCAATTCCTAACGTTTGCACCCATCTTTCTATGTTTCCAGATTTTATCACAAAGTCTTCTATTGTATAGCCCATCCATATTACAAAAAATCCCAAACTAATTGACAAAAATGCAATTGATAACCTAAACAATGTTGGACTTCCAGTATTTCTAAATCCAATAATTGACATCACGCCAATGGCTAATCCTACCAAAAATCCTAAAAGATTAAGTATATTTTCTAATAAAAATTCCAATGATGTTTAGAACCTCTTTGAACTAATTATTTTAATCTGATGAATGATTTCACCATGTTCTTAATCCCATTCATCCAATGATCCTGAAGTGTGACCCTCTGTACTTCCAGTATAATCTCCAAGAATATCTGAATATTTAGATTCGTTATGTGCTACAAATTTAACATATTCGCCATAACTCATATCAAAATCACATGAACCACATTTTACAACAGAAAAATCCATTGCCAATTCTGCATCTTCTTTGCATTTTGGGCATTTAATCTTCATAATAGCTTTGGTCTTTGTTAATTATTATTACTTTAGATTCAAAAAAAGATAAAAGGAGTTTATTATTGATATTTTCTATGAGTCGTGTCTGCACGAAATGTAAAAATCCTATTCCTGATACTGAACAACTAGGTGTTGTAGCTGAGAAATACCCTACATGTAACAAATGTTGGGCAGAATGGAAAGAATACCAAATCATGGTAATGAATGAAATGAAACTAGACATGTCAATGCTTGATCATAGAAAATTGCTGAAAAAACATGAGAAGATCTTTGTAGGTGTGTTATCTCCTGAAGGGGAAGTCATAGATTACACAAATGAGGACAATAGGAAACCGGATGAGCCTACAGGCGTTTAAAATTTTAAGTGTTTTTTAGCATTATCTGGTACTACTAACATAACCTTTCTTTTTGAATTTTCATCCAAACTGTTAATTATTTTTTTTACTGTGTTGGCAAGAATTTCTTTTTCATTTTCTTCCAATGTCAAAAATACTTCTAAAATTCCATCCAAATTAAAAGCAATTAATTTTTGAGGTGACTGTGAAACTTCTACAATATATGCAGAGAATAATCCCTCCCTTTGTTCTTCTGAGAGAGTAGTTAAAATTTTAAGCCATGTTCTAAAAAGCTTTGAAAAATTGGGAAATGGAATAGTTGGACCTGCTTCTAATGCATTGTTTATCACTTCTTTTTTATCTGATTCAGATAATGAAAAAAATTCCATCATTCTTTTTTTAAGAATTGGATTTCTTAGAAAATCCGGAAGATTAGCTAAATTAATTATGATATTTCCAGCAAAATTTTCTCCTACCATCGATCTAAACGAACTATTGCTGAATATAAAATCATGTGGTAATACTTTAGCTTAAATAAACGAAATAGAAGTTGCATTACATGACATCAACTGTAGTTGTTGGCGGATTTTTCGGAGATGAAGGCAAGGGAAAAATTATTTCTTATTTGGCAATTAAAGATAATCCCACAATAATAGTTCGTGGTGGAGCTGGTCCTAATGCTGGTCATACGATTAGAGATGGTGATAAAGTGTATAAAGTAAGAATGCTGCCAAGTGGATTTCTGAATGAAAATGCCAAAGTAATGATTGGACCCGGAGTTGTAATTAATCCAGAAGTTCTTAAAAAAGAAATTAATGATTTTAAAGTTTCAGGACGAGTATTTATTGATAAACACTGTGGAATTATTGAGGAAACTCATCTTGTAAGGGATTCTAAGGGAGAATTAAAAGATAAAATTGGTAGTACTGGTTCGGGTACAGGACCTGCTAATGCAGATAGAGCCATGAGAGTTTTAAATCTTGCCAAAGATTTTGATTCGCTATCTTCTCTAATCACTGATGTTCCTCAAGAAATCAATGATGCGCTATCTGAAAATGAGCATGTATTAGTAGAGGGAACTCAAGGAACTTTTCTCTCTTTATGGCATGGAACTTATCCCTTTGTAACCTCAAAGGATGTTACTGCTTCTGGTATTTGTGCAGATGTTGGTCTTGGGCCTACAAAGGTAGATGATGTAATTATTGTTTTCAAATCATATGTTACGCGTGTAGGGACTGGTCCTCTTGAAAAAGAATTGTCTCTAGAAGAAGCCGAAAAAAGAGGATGGTCTGAATTTGGAACTGTAACAGGTCGTCAAAGACGAGCTGCAGATTTTGATTTTGATTTAGCTAGGCGTGCAATCATGCTTAATGGAGCAACACAAATTTCTATTACAAAATTAGATGTACTCTTTTCAGACTGTGCAGGAAAAACTTCCTTTGATGAATTGTCTAATGCTGCAAAATTATTCATAAAAAATATTGAAACTGAATTAAACACGCCTGTGACAATTATTGGAACAGGTCCAGCCGTTAATGATGTTATTGATAGAAGAAACTAGGCTCTAAAATTTAGGATAAGTTTAATTTGATAATCTACAACAAATATCTGTGGATAAATTACAAACAGCTACAATTGATAAATTACCACGTTACATTCAAGTGCATTCAACTTTAGAATTCACTAGGCTCGTTTGTGCACTTGAGCGTGCACCGCGTGTATCTTTTTTGCATGATCATAATGGAAAAAAAATTTTATCAGTACAGATGGATATTCTAAAAGACAAACCCGTTGTATATTATACTCCTTTAGAACATAATGGCCATTATCTTTGTTATGGATTAAAAGGTGGAAAGGAAGAATCTGAAATTGTCGATACTACTTCTGATGCAAGCAAACTTTATTCTCCTATTGTTAGAATTAAATCTCTTCCAAAGTCTTTACAACCTGGAAATGGAACTCTTGATAGATATCAACCAATTGAATTAGAAGATATGCCTAGTCTTGCAAAACTCACTTGGGGTTTTGAAGAAACCCCTTTTCCTCTATTTTTGTTCCCATGTAATAATAAATGGTTAATTGGAGTTTTTATGAATTTCAATGATGAGGGAACATCTTATTTCTGTCATGTGGTATTAGATTCTGATCCAGAAAAACCATTTCTAAAATTTTCAACAACAAATGGAACGTTACCCACCTTTGTAGACAATCCTTCAGAACATGGTTACTCCTATATCAAAGTTATAAAATTAAAAGAAACTCATCCATTAGTTGATTATGGCCACCTTCAAAACTAGACTTTCCAAGATCGCAAAAACCAATGGAAAAGTAATCCTTGCAAATGATTATGATTATTCTATAAAAAATCTGGAAACAAAAACCATTCAAAATATCCAAAAATTACATCCTTATCTGTGTGGAATCAAGTTAAATTTTCATTTACTATTGCCGCTAGGATCTAAAGAAATTCTCGAAATCAATAAAACAGCTCATAGATATGGCTTACAAACTATTGCTGATATCAAACTAAATGATATTGGAAACACAAATCGTGTTACTACAGAACATCTTTGGAATTTGGGATTTGACGCCGTAATTGCAAATCCAATAATGGGTCTTGATAGTTTAAAAAATCTGGTTAAATCAGCCCACAAAAATGAAAAGGGTGTTATTACTTTGTGTCACATGAGTGCTCCTGAAGCAAAATTATCTTATGATTTGGAGATTAAAATGGAGAAAAAACAACAACTTTACCAATTATTTTTGAATTGGGCTTTAACTGCAAAGGTTGATGGAATTGTTGTTGGGGCTACTTTTCCAAAAATTATACAATATTGTTCTAAAAAAGCTGGAAAAAATTTAAACATATTTTCTCCTGGTATTGGCACTCAAGGCGGGAGTGTAAATCAAGTAATTTCATCTGGAACTGATTATTTGATTGTAGGCAGAACCATCTTAAATTCTAAAAATCCTGTAAGTATGGCAAAAGAATTACAACTACAAAGTTTTGGAAAGTAACATTTGAGCTCTTGTTAAAACTGTTTTAGCATTGTCAAATGTTGTTTTTTCCATGGCTGTGTTATAATCTATCCATGTGTAATTTTGATGTTCATGTGAGATTTCAACTTCTTTAGTTCTTGTTTCAGCCAAGAAAAATGCCACTTTTTTATGAATTAATTCTCCTTGATATTGAAAATTATATTCAATCCACTCTTCAAAATTTTCTATAAATGTTATATCTGTTATTCCTGTTTCTTCTTTTGTTTCTCTAACTGCAGTTTGATGAATTGTTTCATCGTTTTCCATTTTTCCTTTTACAAAATCCCAATGTCCTGATGGATAATGTAAAAGTAAAAATAAAATTTTTGAATCTTCTTTTCTAAATATTACAATTCCTGCTGATGTCTCTTCAATCATTTTCCTAATCTTCTTTTTCTTTCCTGAAAAGTTCTAATTGCTCTCATCAAATCAATTTTTCTAAACTCTGGCCAAAAAATATCCATAAATACCAATTCACTGTATGCGCTTTGCCACATGAGAAATCCACTCAATCGCTGTTCCCCTGATGTCCTCAATATCATGTCTGGGGATGATTGTGGTAAATGAGAGGTGTAAAGGTTTGATTCGATTTCTTTTTTATTTATATCCTGAACATTTAATGATCCATCTTTAATTTTTTCTCCTATTTTTTTAACAGCATCTAATAATTCGTATTGTCCTCCATATGCTAATGCTATGTTCAGAAAATGATTTTCGTAATTTTTTGTAGCATCATCTAATTTTTTTAGAATCTCTTTAATGGAATCTGGAAGTAGTTCGATTCTGCCAATCCCTTTAACTCTCATTTTACATCGATGAATTCTAGGATCATTGTATAATTTTTCTAGTCTCATACGAATTAATTCATAAAGATATTCTAGTTCCTCATCTTTTCTATTCAAATTCTCTGCTGATAATACATATAATGTTACAATCTTGATGTCAAATTCTTCACACCATTCAAGAAGATTTTCTACCGCATCAGCTCCCTTCCAATGACCTTTTTTTGGCATCGTTAGGTGTCTTTTAGCCCATCTCCTATTCCCATCTAAAATTAAGGCAACATGATTTGGGATATCTCCATTCTGGATTTCATTCTCTAGTCTTTTACCGTAGATCTTGTATAGTCCAGATAATTGAAAAATCACTTCTTTTATTTTGCTAATGCCCAGTCACCTCCTCATTGATTAACAATTGAAGATATCAGTGTTATTCAGAAATTCCATTTTCAAACTATACGTGTCTTAATTTAATCTGAAATCATCTCTTGATCTTTGTGTTTTCTATATTTTTTGAAGAGAATCGTGGCTGAAACTAAAGTTACTGCCAATCCCCCCAACAAAGGTGGAATCAATGTAAACGAACTTTCTTCATAAATCATTATGTTAGTAAATTGTGCTACCGTAGGATATAATGAAATTAGAACAATGATTCTCAAGCTATCGCTAATTTGCCTTGGAATTCCACCTATCCAATTACTGAGCAATGTTCCAGCAAAAATTGCTCCCATACCAATCCATAAAATTGGAAGTGCTCCTGCTACAAATTGTCCAATTATCATCTTATCTGTAATCTTTGAAATTATTTGCATGTCTGCTTCAATTAACTCTGAATCAACAGCACTGAATCCTGCAGGAACTGATGAAAGTATCAGTAATGTTCCTGCTACCATTGTAAACATTCTGATGAAACCCATCGGAGTTGGTTTTGACCAATTTGATAATGCTCTATCAATATCAAATGCTCTGATCAAAAATGCTCCTCCCAAAATACTTACAAGAACTGCAAATATTTCTGCAGTATAACCAAATGCAGTTGCAATTCCACCAATTAACAAGAGAATTCCAGGAACTCCTAAAAAGAATTTTGAATATTTTGAATCATAAGCAAGCATTTTGAGATATTTTCCAAAAACTGCATAAGAATATTCTACACTTCTACTTACTTTCATTACAACACGTTGCACGGATACAACTGGTAGGGCATTTTGAATTACTGGAATAACACTCTCATCATCTTCTCCATCAGAAACAATTACTGCTCCGTTTGCAGAAAAATTTTCTAAAACCTTTCTTGTCTCAGAAAGAATTTTTTCATCAGCTTGAACACCTCTATCTTTTACTCCTGCAACAGTTATTACTTCAACTTGATATCCCTTACTGATTAAATCTTCATATGTTTTGATAGCTGCAAAAATTGAATTTGAATCTGCATCTTCAGGATCTTCCAATGCTAATCTTTGGGCTGCTTCTATACAAGCATCTCTCCCTATCACTGGTGTGGAAATTCCTGCTTTTTCTCCTACATCGTTATCTCTGTCAATACAAATTACAAGTAATCTATTGGCTGTAGATGCATTTACATCTTTTTCCACTTTGTCAGATTGCTGAGACATTCTATTTCTATTAAGGAATCACTTTTTAACGATTTCCAACAACTATGATTAGTAAAATTGAGTTTTGAGCCTAGTTAGGTCTTTGCACTTCAGAATTCTTGGCATACTCCAAAGATTCTTTTTTCATTGATTCTATTCCCTCTATGACTTGGCCCATTTCTGCATCTGTACTTCCTTTTTCAATTAAATTTGCCAATACCTTTGTTTCACCAATATACGAATTGAATTTCTTCATTGCGTTCATGTAGCTGATGTAACTATCTTGCCATGCTTCTGGAGGTTTTGATGTAACAAATTCACTAATTTGAAAAGTTATTTGTGATGATGTTACTTCTGCTATTACAATATAGTCTTGTGGAGAAATTTCACCATTTCGGAGATTTTGATATTCAATTTCCATTGATTCTTGTAATACTTCATGGATATTTTTTACCCCATCAAGATAATTCTCATAATCTGATACTATGAAAGTAGTTTGATCTTCTTGTGGAACTAGCCATAACAAAAAACTTGCACCTGTAATTACTGCTAAAATTATGGCAGTTGTTGCAATTCCTTTTTTTGATGCCATTTTTAATTTTATGTTCAAGGTGTTTATAATTGATAATATTTTAAATAATTATGATTTACATACAAACATTTGAAAAAAAAAATACTATTACGATAATTTTGACATAATTTTTTTATAAATTTGTTACATTCGATGAATTTTTCAAGAGTTTTCCATTTTTAGGCCTAAAAAAATTTACGTGTATCTAGCCTATAGTTAAATAAATTTCACAGCCTCTTCCTAAATACCCGAATGATTGACAAATTTTAGAATGGTTCAAGCATATTGCGTAAAATGCAGAGCAAAAAGGGATATCAAAGATCCTGTAGAAACTAAACTAAAGAATGGGCGTCCAGCTGTAAAAGGTACATGTCCTACATGTGGAACTAATGTCTTCCGTATAGGAAAGATGGAATAACACAAAAAACATCCACACGATTCTCTTTTTCAAAACCCATATAGGGTATACTATAGATTATTTTTTAGTGACTAAAGCAGAATATGAGAACCTACTCAAGCGCATTCAGGATAAACTTGGTGATAATAATGAAGATTCTTCAACTAGATTTGAGCTTCCTGTTGTAGATGTAATGTGGGAAGGCCAAAAAACTTTTCTACGTAATTTTTCAGAATTTCCAAAGGTTCTTCGTAGAGATCCCGACAAAGTTCTTCAATATCTCTCAAAAGAATTTGCTGTTCCTGCAGAGAGGCTTGGTGATAAAGCAATGTTTGTAGGAAGACGAGCTCCTGATGATTTCACAAGATTATTTCAAATTTATGTAAAAGATTATCTTGAATGTCCTACATGCAAAAGTCCTGATACTAAAATCCTTAAAGAAAATCGCATCTCATTTTTAATCTGTGAAGCATGTGGTGCCAAATCTACTTTAAAGGGTAAATATGCGTAATGCAGTTTTCAGTACGTGTAACTGAATATCATAAAAATATGATGCTTAATATCTGTGATGTTGAATTATTAGGAAAAAAAATCACTCAAGATGAATTAAACGTACATATCAGTGAAAGCTACTATGGCGAACGATTAGTTGAGAAAGAAGAAGCAACAGATTTACTGAAACAATCATCAATCATCAACATGGTGGGAAAAGAAACTATTTCCTTATCTATTAAACTTGGAGTCGGTTCTGAAAATGGAGTTAAAACAATTTCTGGTATTCCCTTTCTAATTGTTTTTAATATGTGAGATCTTGATTGATTTGATTTTTGTATTACTTTTGATAAAAGAAATCTCTTTTATCTAGTGTCTTCAACAAAATCTATTGTACAATGATATAAATTCTGAAGATGTAATGTCCGATGATTTACTCTTTGATGATTTGAGTAGAAAATTAGAATCTAAAGTTGATAAAAAATTAATTTTTAAATCTAAGCGAGGGGGATTGAAAGATGGTTTCAAAAAAGGCAAAGTCATCAATGAAGTTTTGGATAAACCTACTGTGATGACTCTTTACAAAATGATTACAGATCATATTATTGCATATGTTAACGGTGCTATAAGTGCTGGAAAGGAATCAGTTCTTTTTTGGGGAGTTGATGAAAATGATGTTGATGTTGCTTTGAAAATTTACTTGGTAAGTACTTCAAATTTTAAAAAACGTGAGCCCTATATTCTAGGCGATCCTAGATTCTCTCATATCAAAAAAGGAACAAAAAATCTGGTTTATCTATGGGCAAAAAAGGAATTTCGAAACTTATCTCAATGCTATGAGGCTGGAATTCCAGTTCCAAGGCCACTGCATCTTACTAAAAATGTACTTGTTATGGAGTTTGTAGGAAAAGATGGGGCACCATGCAAATCATTGTTGTACTCAGAAATAAATGAAGATGATTACCTTCAAGCAATTTCAATCATTAAAGATCTTTACAAAAAAGCAAAATTGGTGCATGGTGATTATTCAGAATATAATATTTTTAAAACAGAAAATGGGTTGATAGTTTTTGATCTGGGTTCTGGAGTTGATCTTAGACATCCCAATGCTCAAGAATTTCTTAAAAGAGATATTAATAACATTACAAAATTCTTCCATAAAAGAGGAGTTTCTGTTGAAGATCCAAATAAATTATTTGAGGAAATTATAAAATGAATTTTGAAAAACTAATTCGTATTCCAAATGATAGAATTGCTGTTTTAATTGGAAAATCAGGTAATGTAAAATTAAAAATTGAAACTACATGCCATGTGTCTTTGGACATTGATGGTGAAACTGGAGAAGTTTTTATAACATCTCAAGGTGATATTGAAAAAATTCAACCTTTCAAAGCAATGGAAATTGTTACAGCTATTGGTAGAGGTTTTTCACCTGAAAATGCTATGACTTTACTACAAGGTGAAACTGCATTACACATAATTGATCTAAGAGAATTTACTGGAAAGTCTAATGCAAATATTGAAAGGATAAAAGGGAGGATCATTGGAGAAGGTGGTAGAGCTAGACGAAATATGGAAAATCTTAGTGGTACTCATATCTCGGTTTATGGAAAAACTGTTTCAATAATTGGTGATTCAAGTAAATTACGATTAGCAGTAGATGCAATATCTTCTATTTCAAGCGGAAGTATGCATGGAGCAGTTTACACTAAATTAGAAGCTGCAAATCGAAGAGATAAACAAGAAAAAATGAAATTATGGGAAGATCAAGATGTCTTTGATTAAAGAAAAATTCAACCAAATCTCGCCTAGTGAATTCTTTTACAGCAATCGTGATTTAGCCGGTTTTAGTAATCCTACACGTTCTCTCTATACTGCTGTTAGAGAATTTGTTGAAAATGCATTAGATGCATGTGATCAAAAAGGAATTCTTCCTGACGTTCATTTGATAATTAAATCTGTTGACCCCGAAAAATCGGATCCTAAGCCATACATCTTGACCGTAAAAGATAATGGACCTGGAATAGATCCTGAGCATATCCCACTTGCATTTGGAACTGTATTGTATGGTTCAAAATTTGGACTTAAACAAGCTAGAGGCATGTTTGGACTAGGTGCAACAATGGCAATTTTGTATGGGCAAATAACAACTAACAAACCTGTTACAGTGAAAAGTTCTGTAGATGGACAAACTCAAGATGAGTTTGAATTGTTACTAGACATTCAAAAGAATAAACCTATAATTGTAAAACACAATACCAAAGAAGTTTCAAAAAAAGGTCTTTCAGTTAGTATTTGTTTAGAAGGAGATTATTCAAAAGCAGGAAATAAAATTAGAGATTATGTTTATGAAACTTCTTTGATCACTCCTTATGCATCAATCACTTTTGATGATCCTAAAGGAGAAAAATTTTCCCATCCGAGATTTGTAAAAGATATTCCACCACCTCCAACAATTATTAGACCTCACCCTCACGGAATTGATGTAGAGAGAATACGAAGAATGATAGTTGAATCTCAATTTGAAATCCCAAATATCGATGATGCAATGATTGAAAAAGTTAGAAAAGATTTAGGTCTATCAGTAAAAAATCTTAGCTTTACGGTAATAATGGAAAAAGCAAAGAAAAAATGGAAAACTCTTTCACGTCAAGTTAGAGTAGTTATTGCTTTGATGTCATTTCTAAAAATGGATTTTGAAAAACTAAACAAAATAAAAATTGAAGAAATTGATATGCCTAACAAAAAATTATTTTATTGGGATTTTGGAGACTCACAATCAAAATCAATTGACATGGATCCTGAAAGTCCATATTTCAAACAACTAACTAATACAGTTCAAGGGGAACATATGACCACATTTTTGACTAAACGATTTCAAAGAATAGGTCCAACTACCGCATTAAAATTTGCAGAATTTGCAGGATTTAAACCTGAAAAACGTATGGGCACTATGACAAATCAAGAATTAGTAAATCTTAGTGATTCCCTTCAAAAATTTGAAGATTTTCTTGCACCTGATCCAAGCTGTCTTGCACCTTTAGGCGAGGAACCCTTAGAAAAAGGAATAAAGAAATTCTTTAATCCTGACTTTGCTGCTGTAGTTCAGCGTCCTGCATCTGCATATTCTGGATTTCCTTTCATAGTAGAAATGGGTATTGCATACGGTGGAGATATTAAAACTGGTGGACCACATGTTTACAGATATGCCAATAGAATTCCTTTACTTTATGATGAAGGCAGTGATGTAGTGCTCAAAGTTGTCAATGATACTGATTGGGGTAGATATAAGATCAAAGGTGAGCCACCATTCATAATCGTGTCTCATATTTGTTCTACTAGGATTCCGTATAAGACTGCAGGAAAAGAAAATGTTGCAGATAGACCTGAAATAGAAAGAGAGTTAAGATTGGGATTGCAATACCTGTCTAGAAAATTAGCATCATACATGTCTAAAAGAGGCCAAGCTGATATGGCAAAAAAGAGAGCAAATCTTTATGCAAAATACATTCCTTTAATTGCAACATTTGCTACAGAACTTGCTGGTAAGAAAAAAGAACCAAATTACAAGAAAATTCTAGAGATTGAAAATGTGGATGAATCTCAAAAAATAGTAGAGGAGAAAAATGAAGTTGAAAACAAATAAAGAAAAAAGTAAGATAAAAGAGCGAAGCAAGAAAGCTGATGAAAAACAAAGGAATATTCTTGAGATGCTTCAAAGTCATGGTGCAAAAATATATGATGATTTAGAAAATGGACAATTTCCAAAATTCTCAATACCAAGTAGATCTGTGAGCAATATTGTTTATGATAAAAAACTAAGACAATACATTCTAGGAAGTAACTCTGCGGTAAGAAGTTCAAGAAATTCTTCTCAATTAAGATCTTTTACACAATTGATGTGGCTTGCATTTTTTGCAAATAGATTAACCCAAGAAAAAAAATCATCTACTTTAAGAGATGTTTATTATTCCTCACAAGCTTTCGCTATTGAATTTGAGGACCAGTCAGAATCAGATAACATTATTGTTGATTTAGAAGCAGTAACCTCAAAACCCAGAGAAGATTTTCACATATTTCCTGAGGAGAGAAGCTCTATCTTTGGTGATTTGAATATTGAATATACGATTCCTGGATATGAAGGAAAAACTATGAATTTATCGAACCATCCTGATGGTTATTCTATTGGTCCTAGTTTGACTACTGCAGAATTAGTTGATACTAGTGCCGAAATTGTGATTGCTATTGAAAAAGGTGGTCTTTTTACTAGATTTGTTGAAGAACAAGTTGATAAAAATTTCAAATCTATTATAATTAACACTGGTGGTCAAGCCCCTCGTTCAACTAGAACTTTACTAAAAAGACTTCATGATGAAATGAAATTACCTGTAATTGTTCTTACAGATGGAGATGTATATGGAGAACATATCGCAATGGTCATAAAATCTGGTTCTGCAAATGCCGCACATCTAAGAGAGCTAACTGTTCCTGATGCAAAATGGGTAGGTGTTTGGGCTACTGATATTGAAAAATATAAACTGCCTACAATCCAGATGACTGAATCTGATATTAAGAGATGTTATGATTTACAAAAAGATCCTAGATATGAAGATGGAATTTGGAAAAAAGAACTTGATGTCTTTTTAAGACTAAAAAGAAAAGCAGAGTTGGAAGCTTTCTCAAAATATGGTCTTACAAATATCACGGAAAAATATCTTCCACAAAAATTAGAGCTAGCGAAAAGTCTTTAATTATTTTATTCTTAGTGTTAACACACCATTTCTGTATTTGAAATCAAATATTTGCATGTCGTTTGCTCCTTCAATTGGAACTTCTTTTGAAAATCCTGTAGTTCCACGAATGTATAGAATTCCATCTACTAATCTGACTGCAATCTTATCTTCTGGCCCTGGCACTTCGGCTACGAAAACAAATTCTTCTTCTCCTTTTATCAAATCATAAACCCAATTTTTTGTTTCTTGTTCTCTTGCTTGAGTGTATAGTGGTTTTTGATCCTTTGTCATTTTCTTTAAAACTTTAACCCAATAAAACATTGTTAAAGCAGCAGCACCAATCAAGATAAAACTTACAAAACCTGAATCAGCTCTTTGTGTCATGATATAGATAATTCCTAAAAATAGAATTACAATTATTGGAATAACGAAATTTAATGATTGTTCATTTGAATATGCGCCCTTATAACTTGCCAAACAGTAAAAATTTGAGTTTACCAAATATAAAGTATCTTTGGTTTTTATTACCATTTTTCAAATTTTTGCCATTGACCGATAATGAACCGTCTAAGCTTTCAATTCGCGATATTGTATTAAAAGGAACAATAATTGCCTTGATTGTAACTATTCCTTCACTTTCTACTTTTGTTCTAGTGTGGATTGTTCTTGATGATTTATTATTGGGAGTGATATTGGGTGCTTTTGTTCATTTCATTACTATGGGATTCTCTTTAAAAATTTCTAAGAAGTTATTAGTCAAAAAATAGATCATTTATTTCATCGTTCCTTATTTTGAAAATAATGGATTTCTCAAAAATTGAAAATGATTTGATCTCTGAAATTAAATTACAACCTGTTCAAGCCAAAGTGTATTTATTAATTACATGTCATGGAAAAATGTCTGCAGCAAAAATTGCTGAAAAATTAAACATATCTCAACAAGAGGCTCAAAAAGCATCTAAGGATTTAATGACTCTAGGAGCTTTTATTGATATTACTGAGAGTGAATTTGAGGCAATGCATCCCAGGTTTACTGCAGTTAATATGTATAGAAAAATGTGTGAGCGAGAAAATATGGCCTTTGGACGAAATAAAATTGTTGATAATATGGGAGGAATTTTAGAAAAGTCTTACGATGATGCAAGAACTAAATAATGCTAATGATGGATGACCGACATTGAGTGTTGACACTGAAACTTGTAAACATCAGCCAGTTTACTTTGGAGTAGTAAACATCAACATAGGTGAGAGAACTATTGGATCTGTTGATGTTTGGAGATGTGGTGTTTGCAAGAAAAGATTTTGTGAAGAAAAACAATTGGGCATTGAAGAAATAGCTGATCTGGTGGGGATGCCAAAAATTGACCCTGATGCAAAATGGGCAGTAACAATATGCAAATTACAACAAGAAAAATACAGATGGAAATTAGTGAGACTAAAAGAAAACGGTGAAATAAAGCATGAATGCTTAGATGAGCAAATTATTCCACTCAAAATAAATAATTTTAAAATTGAAGATGATAAGCATTGGAGCTTTTTAATTGATGATAATATTAACAAGGCAGTAGAAATTTAATTTCTAATATGGATCTTAAAGTTCACATTAACAATGTTCATGGAAGCCAGATGGCTGCAAAAATTACTGGAAATTTTACTCTAGACGATAATGAATTTCGTTTTACTGCCATTGCGTTTGGTAGAATAGGTGGGCAAAACATTGGTGCAAAAATTTCAAAAAATACTGAGAAAGAATTAGAAAAATTAGGATATAATGTTGAAGAGGTAATTCTTTTGCTTCAGAAGAATTTACTTGAAGGCGATCTGACACTCCCAGAAGGTCTTAAAAAAGAGTCATTTGTTGATGACTAAATAAACTTTATAGTAATTTTATTGCACAATTTTTCTGAAATATTCTAATTATCTTACAATCTGATTTTGAATCTTCTCATAAATTTTTTCATAATCATAACCCGCACTCCTTTATTCTCTAAGAAATCCAGTACGCTATCTGCAAATCTTTTTGGATCTTCAACATACGGTGTATGACCACAATTTTACATCTCAATATATTGACAGTCTTTTAAGGATGTAACAAAATCATTTGCATACTTTATCGGAATAACCGGATCGTTCTCCCCCCAAATAACTAAAGCAGATGCCGAAATATTGACAAGTCTATGGTTAATTATATCCACATTTTTCAAACCCAAAAGAGTTGATATAAAGGCCATCTTTGCGTTTGGCAGCGACATTCTTTCTATAAAATCATCTATTATGTAAAAAGGAACTTCCTCATTAACCCCTGACATCATCTGAAAAGCATAGGAAACAGTATCTAGATTGGGATAAAGTGCATCTGTTACGTAAGCTTCTAGAGCAGGAGTAAGATGTTTCATAACTCCTGCTGGTGAAACCAAAATAACATTTTCTATTTTTTCATGATATGTTATAGCATACTCAGCTACGATTTGGCCACCTAGAGATGAGCCAATCATGCTACAATGATTGATATCAATAGTTTCTAAGAAATCAAAGAGAAATTTTACAAAAAACTGTGGCGTATAGTCCAGCGAGGGTTTATCGCTATATCCAAATCCTGGCAGATCAGTTGCTATTACTCTATATGTTTTGCTTAATTCAGGCATTACGTATTTCCACCTTTCTGCAGATGCACAAAGACCATGTACTAATACAAGTACTCTTTTTGAATTACTTCCAGCCTCTATATACCGAATTTTATGAGATCCAATTTTAGCAAATTTTTCAATCATTATTTTTCTTATTCAACAAATTCTAAATTTCTAGTCCGAAGGATTCTGCAATAGTAGAAAATTTTTGGTACGACTCCAAGTATTGCCTTCCTTTTGGTGTTATTACAAAGGTGTGTTTCCCGTTAAACTCTATTTTATTTATCAAACCAACTCCAGTCAAATTTGATAGGATTTTTGATAATCTGGAATGTGGTAAATTGGCCTTAGAAATTAGGGCCGTTGTTTTGATTCCTGCTTGACCTGATTCTTCAGTGGCAGTCAAAAGGTCTCCAACAATCTGAGTGCTTGTCCTATACAACGCCATGAGAAGAGTCTAAAGACATATTTTATAAACATTAGCCATGATAACCAATTGATACCTATCATTACCTATCATTACCAATAGTATATATATCGGCGTTAAATTTGTATGGTATGAGCACACAAACTCAAAAAAGCGATGCATACTCAACGTACAAGCAAAATGTTCAAAAATACTTTGAAAATATTTCAAAAATAACTCCACAGTATTTTAAATCCGTAACAGATTTGCAAAACGAATGTATGAAAACATGTGAAAAAACAATCAACGCTTCAATATCTGTACAACAAGAATTTGCAAAAAAGACTGGAATTACAACTGATATTCCTAGTACTACAACAACTGCAATTACAGATGCCAGCAAGCAAATTGTTCAAGCAAGTACAGTAAACAATCAATTGGTCCAAACCACAATTGATGCAACCGTACAAAACATCAAAACATACAACGATAACATAAATGCATTTGCTGAATTGAATAAAAACATAATCCAATCATGGATAACCCCATTCACACTAAAAAACTAGTGTGATTGATTTTTCTTTTTTTATTTTCTTACCTAATTAACAATCTGTATAGGATCATTATTTTTAGAAAAAATAGTTCAAAGTTTTTTCTTTACATAGAATTTAGTCAAAAAATAAATTACAATTAAAAAGATATTTTAGAAAAAAGAAAATAGTTTGAAATAAGATGTATATTTTAATTTATTGAAATTAAATAAAATTTGTTTTCTTCCCAATGTCATGTTTAAGATACAGTGGCGATTTCTTTTTTATTGTCACCATCAGGATCATAGCCTCTTTTTTTGTGAATAGAGCCGATTACTCCTTTGGTAAACTTGTCAAACTTTTCATCTTTCATAGAGTCTATTACCTCATCGACTGTTTTGTTCATGTCGATTTTTTTACATAGACGGTCAGCCTCAGAGCAATAGGATTCAATGTATCTTTGTATGTAATCATATTCTGGACCTTCAATTCCTATTTCCAGTCTTCTTTGGCTTAGTCTCTCTCTCCAAGTTACACTCATTTGATCAACTTTGGTAACACTTCATCTGATTTAAAGATAAAAATCCAGGCATAATTGTGTGCATGAAAAGTTGATTTTTTCAAATTATCTTATAGTCTGTCCGTGTTTTTTTCTATACCCTGGGAAATTTGTGCTTTGTTGTGTTCTAGTCTAATGCTAGTCCAGAATCTAAAGCATTCATAAAATAACTTAGAGGATATCCTCAATACCCTTCTCCCACGAAATAACTTTTCCCAAAAATCCCGTCATCCATTGCACTTTTTTTAAATATCTGAAATTCTGCATTCATTATTTCAAAGTAATAGTTTGCCAAAAATAACATGTGAAATAATTTCTCATAAACCAAATCTGGATACTAAAATTCTGCTTCTTCTAATGCATTAGCACAGGAACAACTTCTAGTTTTAGGAATTTGATCAATTAATTCTGTTAATACTCTCTTTGTTTTCTCTACATTTTTTGATAATGTCTCTAAAACTTCTTTGGCAGTTACGGGTTTTTCAGCCCATACATCATAATCTGTTACAGTTGAAATTGATGCATAACACATCTGTGCTTCTCGTGCTAGCTGACATTCTGGAACCAATGTCATTCCAATAATATCTGCTCCAGTTGTTCTGTAGAATTTTGATTCTGCTTTGGTTGAAAATCGAGGACCTTCAATGCATACATAAGTACAATCTTTGTGCATTTTCAAATCTTGATTTTCTGTTACTTTAAGAATCGATGATTGTAATTCTGGACAAAAAGGATCTGCAACAGAAATATGAATGACTCTTCCTTCTTCTGAAAATGAACCCTTTCTAGATTTTGTAAAATCTAGAAATTGTGATGGCAATGCAAAGTGTCCTGGCTCTAATTCTTCTTTAAGACTTCCAACTGCAGATGGTGCAATGATTCTTGTCATTCCTAATTCCTTGAATGCCCAAATGTTTGCTTTGAAATTTATCATATGTGGAGGAATTGTGTGTTTTTTTCCATGTCTTGGAAGAAAAGCAATCTTTCTTCCATTAAAAATTCCTACGGTGATAGTATCTGAAGGTTTTCCATAAGGTGTATCTATATCAATCTCTTGTGCATTTTCAAGTAATCCTGAATCATATATTCCTGTTCCACCAAAAATCCCAATCTCTACATCTTTTTCCATTAATACTTCACCAATGATTTACAATTATAATTGCTAATTCCTTTCATTCCATTCAATTCTGTTAATTCTATGATGAATGCAAAACCTGCAATTTCACCCCCTACTTTTTCAATTAATTTTGCTGATGCTTTTGCAGTACCTCCTGTAGCAAGCAAATCATCACAGATTAACACTCTTTGTCCTTTCTCAATAATGTCTTTTTGAATTTCAATGGTATCTTTTCCATATTCTATAGTATATGCTAATTTTACAGTCTTTCCAGGTAATTTTCCTGCCTTTCTAATCATCATCATTCCTTTGTTGTATCTAGAGGCTAAAATACATGCAAGAATGAATCCACGTGATTCAATTCCTGCAAATACATCAATATCTTTAGTATGAAAATACTTTGAAAACTCATCTGCAATTTCAGATAATGCTGATGGATCCTTCAAAATTGGACTAAAATCTCTAAATAAAATTCCTTTTTTAGGAAAATTTGGATATTCTGCTATTCTGTCTTTTAAATTCATGATTGTCTGTTTTCTTGGGTGAAATAAAATTGTTTGATGCTATTTTATTTCAAAAGTCGTTTCAGCAGAATTAAATGCATCTGCTACTTTTATTGTATATGTTCCGGGCTCTGTATCTTTAGGAATTATCCATGGTTGTTTAATCTCTCCTGATTTTGATGCTGGAAAAGATAATGTTTCTACTACTTTATTATTTCCATCAATAATTTCTAGTTCTACTGTTTGTTGAGCACCTATAACAGAAATATTCATTATCTTTCCAAATCCTGGAATATCTTGTCCTTCTGTAACACTAACAACTATTCCTTCTATTACAAGTGAATTAACTTCCAAATCCACGGTATCAAAATTTGAACCGCTTACTGCCTTTATCGTCCATGTTCCTGATATGCCATCTGATGGAATTCTAAATGATCCATCTGAAATTTTTCCATTTTTATCTGAAAATGTTTCTTTTACCTTTATTTCCTTTCCATTTGGATTACTCAAAGTAATGGTCAGAAGAACATTGGGTCCCGTCTCTCCTAACACCAAAACTGGATCTCCTGTGAGATAACTTACTTTTGTAGTGTTAATGTCGATCTTTCCAGAACCTGTTTGCAAACCCACTGTGAAAGTTTCTTCATTTTGTTCCCCTCCTTTACTAATAACTGCAGTATATACTCCTGCTCCATATCCTTTCAAATCCAGAGTGACAGTTCCTCTTCCATCAGGACCCATCTTGATAGATTGTGATTCTCCTTTTGGTTTATCTGAAGGATCAATAATTAGCAAATTAACTATCTCTGATGCCTTTCCTGTTAATGTGATAATTGCATTGTCTGATGATTTGTAATTCAATTTATCAAATTCTAAGTTAACTGGAATTGTTGGTAACTGTCCTAATCCTACAAAAATTAATTCTTTAATTTTTTCTTGCATTGCAATTAATGTGTATGTTCCTTCAGTACTGCTTTGAGTAGTTGAAAATTCAAACTCTAAAATTCCAGATTCATTAATTTCAATAATATCTGAAAAGATTTCTGTTCCTAGAGGATCCTCTACTACTAATTCGATTGGCTTGTTTGGTATCACTGTTCCATTAAATTTCACAGTTTCTCCTGGTTCAAATTTCAAACTAGTGGGTGTGATGATGATTACTTTGTTTGATTCGATTGTCCAGCTAATTCTTTTATTTTGTTTTCCATCTGAAATAACTCCGCTGTATTTGCCAAAGGGTCTATCTAATGGAACAATAAGTGGTTCTAATTCCCAATTACCTTTATTGTCAATTTCTGTTGTTCTGGTCCTGATTATTTCCCCATTTGGTGCAGTAATCGTTATTGAAATTCCTTTGCCTGGAGTACCTGTCCCAAAAATTTCTAGCAATTCGCCTTTATGTACAATATTTGGAATGCCTTGTACGGTGAGGTTGATATTTTCTGATTCTGGAATTCTATTCGACATATCACCAATTCTAAGACTGATTTTTTTTCCTTCACCTTCTTTATCCTTTATAATGAAATCTGCTCTATCTGCCTTTTGTTCATTTGGGATTTTCATTGTAGTTATAAAATGTCCATCCTTATCCGTCACGAAATTTCCAATCTTTTTTGAATTGATGTAAAAATCAAATTCTTGAGATGCTCCAAATTTATCTCCTATAACTCTAATTGATGAACCCACGTTTGGTTTTTCTGGGACTATTCTAAATGTTGATTCTTCAAAAATACTGGCAGCTGTATTTTCTTCAACTTTGATGTTGTCTGGATTTTGAATTACTTTTGGTAATTCTTTTGCTAATACTTTTCCTGTGTCAATTTGTTTGTCTTTACTATCTAATGCTTTCCAATTAATTCCTGAATTTACTTTATCTGTTTTAATCCCAAATTTTATAGATTCTCCTTTTTTGATTGGCTCCGATGATGTAAAAACGATTACTCCTTGGGGTGTTTTCTCTCCAACCCAACCTTTTTCAGTTTTAAAAGACTTGAAACTAAAATCACTTCCAACCCAAATCCTAAAAGTATTGATATCTTCGTTTTGAACATTTGTTAATTCAATAATAGTCGTCTCTTCTAGAGCAATACTTGTTATATCAATTCCCTCTGCATAAGATGGAATTACTGTAAATGTAATTGAAAGTAATATTATGATTGAAAGAATGATTCCTCTAACTGAAGATTCATGCATACTCACCAAATTACCCATCTCTCTCTTAAACCTTAAAGATTTTTTTCCTGCATTGCTATTTTTTAATTCAGTATCTTTCATAAGCACACTTCTTAAATCTTAAGCCTTGGCCTTTTGAAATTTACTTGGGTCGGGCTTGGCAGCTATATTTTGATATTGTCTTATTCTTTCAGCAATTAATCGGTATAATGATCTAAATTGATCCTTAGTTTTGTCTGTAAGAAAACTAGTATCTTCAAGGGCAATTTTTTCACATATGTATCTTGTAATCTCTTCATTATCAAATTCTCCCCAATCATCTTCTCTGTGGTCTTGCCATATTTTTTTCAATTTTTCTAATGCTCCTTTGCCTTCTTTAGATGCAACCTCTTCAGGTGTAAGATTTGAAAATCCTTCACGTCTTAACTTTATTTCATAAGTCTGATTTACTGGATGCAAATAATCTTCAAGTGCAATATAGTCTTCAATTGATTCTAGTTTCTTTCCTTCCTTTTCAAAGAAAATAGTTTGAATAGATGAAAATTCATTTGATACTAACTGGGCAGAAATTTGCTTTGATTCTTCAGAATTATCTAATAATACAAATGTCCTGTACCCATGATTTCTGTAAAAAATTGCTAGCGGTAAAACGGAATTTTTGTTATAAGCTGCAACAACATTGAGAGGGTTCATTGAAATATTTGGATCCTGTAAGAATTTATCAAAAGCATTAAGATACATTGCATCTGACATCGTCTCCACAATAATTATTGGTCTGGAGTTTGTTCCAATTTCCCTGTCTACAATAGATTCAACTTGTCCTCTAGATAATCCATACAAAATTGGTGTTAATGTTTTATCGTCTGCATTCCAATAATCATAAAAGATTCTACTGAGATGTTTTCTTTTGTCTAATTCTACAACTAACAAGTTGCCTGGTGTATAATCAAATATCATAAATGGAGAATGCGTTGCATACAAAACTTGGTTTGATCCAGCTAAATTTTTCAATAAGTCTGAAATTCCCATTTGTTGGGTTGGATGAAGATTTCTTGCAGGTTCATCTAAAAGTAATAATGCTTCTTTTAATTCTGCCCTCTGTGTTTCAGCTGCAAAGTTTACAATAAATGAAAATGTCCATTTGAATCCCTCTGCTCTTCTATTTAGCAATCCTGTGTTTGTTATTGTTCCATCTTTGTGAACATCTGAAATTACCACACTCATAATATTACCTGGATTGTATCTCAAATCTACATGGATAGGATCTCCTTTCCATGCTGGATTTAGTTTATTGGTTAATCTATTGCTTGCAGCATTTAGAAGTTTGATGCATTTTGAAGGACTCTTTTTTACTTCATCTAGTTCTTTCATATCAAGTTCGGCAAGATAGAAGAGATTTCTTACAGTCTCTGCTTTATCAAATTCTTCAATATATTCAACCGAATCTGCTCTTTCTCCTCTCTCTTCTCTGAGAAATTCATTAAGATTGATGTTGCCATAGATTTTTTTATAATCTGAAAAATAAACAAATCTTGGATGCAAATCAGATGCAATAAAATTTTCTAAGGCGGTCTTTATGCTTTCGCCACTTAGTAAATTTGAAAATTGGTTATCTGGATTTTCATAGATTTTTTCCCACTCTTCAATAACTTTTGGTTCTTGGATTGCAATTACATGAAACTGATTACTAAATTCTGCCATTCCACTATCAAAAGTCTCTTGATTCTTGGGAACTGGTCCTTCAAAGAATTTTGTATTAATTTGTATTCTAAGATGGTTTGGAATGGTATCTAAAAATCCTAGAATCTGACTTGAGAAATTTTCCCATGAATTGATTCCCTGACTTTCATCTTCACTAAGTTCAATGTCTTCAAATTCGTATTGAACTTTTGGTCTTCTATTTGTCCTGATCAATTTAATTTTTTTAATTTCTGGCAAACTTGAGAATCTTTCTTTTATCAACTCTCTTTCATGCTGATTTAGATCAAATTCTCCTTCTGCTAATCTAATTTCTTCTTTGAGCTCCTCATTCATTTCATCACAAAGATCCAACTCTGAAACCTGCTCATCTCTGTTTAACAAGGTTAATGCTTGAAGAATGGTGGTTTTACCACTTTCATTTCTACCAACAAAGGCAGCTAAATCTCCAACTGTAATCTCTCCAGAATCATGAATACAACGATATGCCCTAACTCTGAATTTTCTAAGTCGCATCTAGCGATATTTAGTCGGCTACGATTTAACTCATTCGTCAAATTGATCTGAAGTTTCAAATTTTGCTAAATAGATATATGGGAATCACGGTTTTAAAACAAAATGGCATCTAAAAGAATTTTTGTAGTATTTGTCTTACCTGTAATCTTTTCAATAATATTTGGCTCTGCTGTAATGAGTGATATCTTAGAAAGACCTGACAGAGAATTAAATATGTGGCCAATGTCTTCCACAGAGGGATTTTCAACTCATAAATCTCCAATTGAAATCGTTGGTCTTTCCAAACAATATTCCACTGCAGTACCTGTAGAAATTCAAATTAAAATCGGTGACTCTTCTTTTGATTGTGGCGATCTATATGTCACTATTTACTCATCTACAAATGATGTGGTTACTCAAGGTGGCTTTTTTGAGCAATGCTTTGAAAAAGGAAATACAATCATTCCTATTGATGATAAATTCTCCAAAGTCATTGATACTCCAGGCTCGTATGAAATAGTTGCAGAAATGATTTCAAAACAATTACAGAGTATTTCAACAAGGGGAACATTTACTGTTAAATAGGCATGAATTTTTCTATGATAAATAAGAACTTGAATTTAAAAAATAAGGTGATTTAATGGCAAAGAAAAAAGATACTCTAATTGGTGAAGCTGCAAAAATAAAGGCAGAACTAGATGAATTAAAAAAGAAAAAGAAAGTTCTAGATTTATCACCAAAGAAAAAAGCTGAAGCAAAACCAGCAAAGAAAAAAGCTGAAGCAAAACCAGCAAAGAAAAAAGCTGAAGCAAAACCAGCAAAGAAAAAAGCTGAAGCAAAACCAGCAAAGAAAAAAGCTGAAGCAAAACCAGCAAAAGAGAAAAAATTAACTAAAAAAGAATTAGAGGAAGCTAAGAAAGAAGCAGAAAAAACATTAGAAGAAGAATTAGAAGAACAACTTTCTGATGAGGAAATTGAGAACTTCCAAATCGAAAAAGTTGACATGGAAAGATTAACTAACAAAGTTTATGATATTCTAGCAGAACGTGAATCTGATGGAATGTTTCAAAGTGAACTTTGGAAAAAACTCAAACTTACAAATCGTGATGGTTCACGTTTAGCATTAAAACTTGAAAGAATGGGAACTATTACTAGGGAAAAACTTCTAGAGAAAGGACGTTGGACTTATAAATTAATTTTAAAGAAAACTCCAATTAGTACTCAATCCATTGAAAATGCTCCATGTTTGATATGTCCTGTTGAACAGAAATGTTCACTTGAAGGTGAAATTAGTCCTCGGAACTGTCAATTTATTGAGGATTGGGTTATTGCCGAGATGAAAAAACCTGCGAAGGCCAAATGAAATTAATTGATGCTCGTAAGGATCATTACCGCCGATTAGCCCATGAACAAGGTTTTCGAAGTAGAGCTGCTTTCAAATTACAAGAATTAAACAAATCTTATCGTATTATTGGTCCTGGATTTTACGTACTTGATCTTGGTTGTGCTCCTGGCGGTTGGACTCAAATGGCTGTAAAATTAGCAGGAAATCAAGGCAAAGTGATGGGTGTTGATTTATCTTATGTTGAAGAGATTCCAGGTGCTTGTATTATTAGAGAAAATATTGAAGATGAGTATGTAATTGATGAGGTGATGACCTATTTTGGACGTAAAGTAAATGCTGTAATTTGTGATCTTTCTCCTCAAGTTAGTGGAAATTGGTCCGTTGATCACGCTAAACAAATTTCATTAAATTATGATTGCACCAAAATAATGGAAAAAGTTTTAGCAAACAAAGGCAATGCTATATTCAAAGTTTTTGATGGCGAATACTCTATGGAATTTAGAGATTATATTAAAAAAAAATTTGCAAGAATAAATCTTACAAAACCTAATGCAAGTAGAAAACAAAGTAGTGAATTATACCTTATTTGTTTAGGTTTTATTGGATAGTCTGAAATATTTTAATTATTTCATTTATGTTTGCGTTTGTCCTAAACCCCGTTGGATTAAATGCTGTGACGCTTGCTAGAAAATTATTTTTTTGTAAATTTAATATTATATTTTCAAGTTTAGGTGGTGAAGATTTCATTTTTGATGCTATCTCATCTAGTGTAAAATAAGTTTCTGGCATTTCTGATTCTGCAAGACATTTAACAAGTGTCTTCTCACAATTCTTATCTACTTGTAAATTGGGAATTTCTAGAATCATATTTTGAATAAATTCTTTATCAAAAATTTTGCCTATCCATAGAGGTCCTGCAATACTAATTTTTTTATTACATAAATCGCATTCTTGTTCTTGCTCTAATGATATTTTTCTATGACCACAATTTTTACAATGTAAAATATTTCCTATGTTTTCCTTCTGATCTGGTCTGTTTAGAACTTTAACATAAGTTCTATAGTAATGTATTTCACTTTCAACAAATAATGGAATAATTTCTACACCTAATCTTCCAGCAACTCCTCTAAGACAACCTAAGATTAATCTGATTGCTATTTCATTTCCATACTCTACTCTTACTGGAATTCCACCGTATTTTCTCTTACATGCACTCTGAAAGAGTCCGTTTAGAACTTGAAGATCTGTTGCAGAAGTAGATAAAATTCCTCCATGCATGGTTGCTCTAATTCCACAGTCAAAAAATGCTGCAGGCGAGCCAAAAGGATCAATGTCTATAATTGAGCCTCTTTCACCTTTTTTTGAATATTTGCTCAAAAATCTACAAACTTCTTTTTCAGAAAATTCAACATTTTTTAAATCATTTAGATTGGCTGAATGCTGTGCCATTTTTAGAGCACTTGGATTTAGATCATTGATCACTATTTTTTCTACTTTTAACTCGTTTCCAACTCTTAATCCTCTTGCACCAATTCCTGATAATCCCTCTAAGAAAATTTTTGGACGTTCAAAATTTTTTAGGAAAGCCGCATACGCAATTATTGAAAAATCTCTGTTCAATTTTGCTTTTGGATTGAAGAATGCAGGTTTTTTTGGTGGGACTTTTTCTGTTAAAGATTTTTTTGGTACTAACAACTTTGTTTTACCTTCAATAATTTCTTGAAAAGAATCATTTGGAAATTCCAATTAACTTTCAATTTTTTCTAAACGTATAACGGTTTAATACTTGTGTTTTACGACAAAATTCATGCAAATTTGTGGGATTGATGATGCGGGACGTGGTTCTATGCTAGGTCCACTTGTAATAGCTGGAATTTCATTAGATAAAAAAAATTTACGAAAACTATCCTCCTTAGGAGTAAAAGATTCAAAAAAACTCTCACCTAAACTTCGAGAGCAATTTTATAAAAAAATTATTGAAATTGCAGACGATTACTACATTACAAAAATTTCTCCTAGATTAATTGATGCTAGTGTAAAGAAACATTGTTTGAATGGTTTGGAAGCAAAATATATGGCAAAAGTAGTTTCAAAATTAAATGCTGATACCTCATATGTTGATTCATGTGATGTGAATCCTAATCGATTTGGAAAAGAAATTTCTAGGCAATCTGATAATCATAAAATTAAATCATATCACCATGCAGATAGTAGATTTATAATAGTATCTGCAGCATCAATTCTTGCCAAAGTTACAAGAGATAAAGCAATTGCAAAGTTAAGACAAAATCATGATTTAGGTAGTGGCTATCCATCAGACTCTGTTACCGTAAAATTCGTGACTAAATATTATGAAATTAATCATGTTCTGCCTAAATTCGTGCGTAAAAGTTGGAAACCTGTTCAAAAAATCACAGGAAATGATTAGTTTTTATATTTTGCAATTACCATTGCATGGTCTTTATCGTATGGATGCAAATCAATAGATTGCAAAACATCAAAACCTGCTTTTAGTTTATCTGTTTCTTCTTCAATGATTCTTCTTGGTGATTTTGTAACATCAATACTACGTGTTTTAATTACTAAAAAGAAATAACCTCCTTTTTTTAGATACATTTCACAATTATCCAAAGCAATTTGTGTTTGATCTGGTTGTGCTATATCAACATATACTATATCCACTTTTCCAAAGACTGAAAAGTATTCTTTTGGTTTTCTTGCATCTTGTAATATTGGAATGATGTTTTTTCTGTATGATGCAACTCTATCAAGAAAATCTCTTGCAACTCTGCTGGCATGTTCAACTCCAAAAACTATTCCACTAGGACCAACAATATCTGAAATGTGACTAACAGTAGTTCCAGTTGATGCTCCCAAATACAGTACTTTACTTTTATTTTCAAACGGAAAATATCCCAGATCATTCATTATAGCTGCTGCTAGTTTACTTCTAAACGCATCCCATAATCTGTATTCAACTCCTTTTTTGATAATTAATTTTTCTTTATACACTTGATTTCCAGGAACTAAATTTTCAGTAGCTAGTTTTCTTTCGCCTTCTGATTTTATCCAAAAATATGATTGATTATCTTCTTCCAAACTTCTTTCTCTTTTTATTTGAATCTGGTCTTTCATATTTTGAACTACCCTCTTCTCTTCTTCTATCTCCACCTTCTCTTCTTCTATCTCCACCTTCTCTTCTTCTATCTCCACCTTCTCTTCTTCTATCTCCACCTTCTCTTCTTCTATCTCCACCTTCTCTTCTTCTATCTCCACC
>Ga0224512_10000265_pt1 | contig 55998 bp, 59 predicted proteins | sample SF_May12_sed_USG_4_FD_169103 | JGI IMG/M metagenome (GOLD analysis project Ga0224512, IMG submission 169103) | Sediment microbial communities from San Francisco Bay, California, United States - SF_May12_sed_USGS_13 | ecosystem: Environmental > Aquatic > Marine > Sediment | place: USA...
GAATTGAGTGTTCAACTAATGGCTCTGGGTTGTTATGATTAATTGCCCATACTGGTTTTTCATAGTCTATTTTCTCCATTTCGAATAAGACGGAAATTTACTCCTATAACAATTATTCTGTTGGTTATTTTAGTTGACTATATTATATTCACTATCAAGTATTAATCATGGAATCCAAAACCTATCAAGTAATTTCAGAGTTTGATGAACAAAAAGACTATGGATTCTCAATAAGACCTAAACACAAAAAATACCTTTCCCTATTACAGAACAATCAAACTCTCACTCCTAAAGATTTTTTCAGCAAACACCTTGATAAAATAGGAAAAAAGGAAACTCCACTCAAGCAAAAAAAGATATCTTTTACCAAGCCATGTCTATTAGAAAAAGATAGGTGTTATTTCAGACTATTCTCAATATCCTATTCAATTCAGAGATTTTTCTAACCTTGAAACTGTTCATTATTTTACAGAACTGCTACGCCAAGACAAAAAATACAAAATGGGATGTTCATAATCTCAGCCCCACTTAAAAATCATATCTCTATGCTTTGTGGAATTTCAGCAACTGGTTGTATGGCAGAGTTTGAATCCCATGCTCTAATTCAGACTGATCTTAATGAATACAAGAAGATAAAATCAAAAACTACTCTTGAAGGACTGAAGCATTTTTTTACTTTGTATACAAATTCTCATGGTTCTGAATCCGATTTTATCAAAATGGCAAAGCGATATCTCTATGATAAAGAAAAGCATGGTCACAAAAAAGCCAATACTATACGCATAATCCGCTGTGCTATTGAAGGATGTTTTGAGAAAAATGATAATCCGATAATTTTCAAGTTCGAAGAAAAGACTTTGAGTATGCAGCCAGATAGGACAAAAGAAAAAACACGAAAAATGATGGTAACATCATAAATTCTATATGTTTTCCAATAGGCCTCGTTTTCTATTTCATTCGTTTTTTAAAAATTCTATTCCTGATTATTTCATTAAAATTTGGCATTTCTATTACCAAGATTTATGCCTAAATTTAATTTGCCAAAGATCCTTTGATGGCCTAAATCTGGAAAATCCTTTTCTAATTTGAGGAAATAAGCAAAGTATTGGAGTCTAAAAAGAAGCAATTTTGTGGCTATTGCCCTGAAGACAGGTGCTTGTGAGACAAATTTGTAATCCTAAAAGATGATGATTGCACTTGTTAGAAATATTCCTTATGCTAAAAGCACAAATTCTATAATTTGCTAACAGAGATGATGGAAAAAATATGTTGGGCAAATACCGATAATTTTGAAAAGTCTAAATTTGTAGTCATTGGTATTCCTGATGAATCCCAATCCCATGCATTAAGAAAAGGAACAGAAGAAGCTCCATCTAAAATTAGACAAATCTCTAATCTCCGTGATTCTTTTGAACATGGTGGACGAATCTCTCTTGGTCGTCCTTTTCAAGGCTCAGAAAAAAAAATCTATGATATGGGAAACATTAACCGCGATCAGATTGAAAATATCTATGATGAAATATCTGCATCTTCAAAAATCCCAATCTCGATTGGAGGTGATCATTCTATTACCAGACAAATAATTAATACAATAACAAAAAGATACGGGAAAATTTCTTTGGTCTATTTTGATGCTCATCCTGACTTTGTAAGTTCTACTACAAACTATTATGGCTCAGTAGTCAATGATATTCTTTCAAATATTGAAATTTCCTCTAGTGTTCAAATAGGAATTAGAGCCCCTGAACAAGAGGAATTGGACAATATTAAAAAATTCGATCTAAAAGTGATTACGCCTTTTGACATAAGAGAACAAGGAATCAAACAAGTGGCAAACTCTGTTACACGCAGATTAGGTGATAAAGTGTACATTTCATTTGATATGGATTGCATTGATCCTGCATTTGCTCCTGGTGTTTCTGTTCCTGTACCTATGGGTTTGAACAGTACAGATGCCGTCTATTTGTTAAAAGAAATAGTAAAGAAAGGTATTGTAGGTATGGATATGATGGAAGTTTGTCCTAGTTTTGATGTAAAAGATAGGACATCTCACTTGGCTTCTCGAATAATCTCTGAGGCTCTTTATTCATCAGGAGAAACATAACTTGTCTGAATTCCAAAATGAATACACTTGGGGTAAGGCTGTTGCAAGTAATTCTACTGAAAAATTCCAAGAAAATTTTGACAAGGCAATTGACAAAGTAAGAGATGAACTTGGCAAAAAATATCCCATAATCATTAATGGACAAGAAATCTATTATGATGACTGCTTTACAGTAAGATCTCCTTCTGATACTGGAATTATTGTGGCAGAATTTCCAAAAACATCTATTCATGACACCGAAAATGCCATATCTAGTGCAAAAAACTCATTTGAAAAGTGGAGTAACACCACATATCAAAAAAGAGTTGAAATCTTCAGGAATTGTGCTGATGTGTTTTCCAAACAAAAATTCTTTTTGTCAGCATTAATGACATTTGAGAATGGAAAAAATCGCCTTGAAGCCATGGGTGACATTGATGAGTCAATAGACTTTATGCGATTTTATGCACTACAACTAGAAAAAAACCAAGGGTTCTGCAAGCAAACCACTCATCCAAACCCTCATGAGAAAACTCAGACGATAATGAAGCCTTTTGGTGTATGGGGAATAATTGCACCATTTAACTTTCCTTCTGCAATTGCGATAGGGATGACTACTGCTGCACTAATTACAGGAAATACCGTTGTTCTAAAACCTGCAAGTGATGCCCCATTGTCTTCATTTCAATTCGCAAAAATTATTTATTCTGAAATTCCCAATGGTGCGATTAATTTTGTTACAGGTTCTGGAGGAACAGTTGGAAAAACCATCATTGAAAGCAAAGATGTTGATGGTATGGCATTTACTGGATCTTATGAGGTTGGCATGAAAGGATTTCGAGAATTTACAAAAGAGACTGCAAAACCTTTCATCTCTGAAATGGGAGGAAAAAATCCTGTCATAGTTACAAAAAATGCTGATTTGGACAAAGCCACTGATGGAGTAATGAATGCGGCATTTGGATTTGCTGGACAAAAATGCAGTGCATGCTCTAGAGTTTATATCCAAAATGAAATTGCAGACAAATTCATTGAAAAATTAGTTGAAAAGACAAAAAAAATCAAAGTTGGTATGCCTTGGGAAAAGGATGTATTTCTTGGTCCAATAATCAATTCAAATTCGAAATCAAAATTTGAAAATGCTTCTGATCTGGCAAAAAAAGATGGGCATATTTTGACTGGAGGCTCTGTAATTAAAACAGATTTACTTGAAAATGGCTATTTTGTAGAACCGACAATAGTTGAAAAATTACCTGAGGAGCACAAATTGATGAAAGAAGAATTATTTTTACCATTCTTGTGTATACAAAGATATGATAATTTTGATGATGCAGTAAAACTTGCAAATAAATCCGAATATGGATTGACTGCAGGAATTTTTTCAGAAGATAAAAAACAACTAGATGATTTTTTCTCAAAAATCCATTCAGGTGTTGTATATGCAAATCGTTCTGCTAGTGCTACTACTGCAGCTTTGGTATCTAGCCAACCTTTTGTTGGATGGAAACACTCAGGAACAACTGGAAAAGGAGCAGGTGGAGAAAACTATCTGCAACAATTCATGCATACTCAAACTCAAACTCGTTGTGACTGAATTAAAGAGCTTCCAAGTAGCAAAATATTTCTCTTTCTCTCCTTAATTCTTCTAATAGAATATGCCAACCAATTTGTTCCATATGGGATATAATCTGAAACAACAAATCCTTTTTTTATCAATTCTGGTTTGATTTCCTCTCTTATTCCCTTAAGAAACTCAAATTCAAACTTTTTTGGATATTTTTTTGATAATGTCTTTGCTTTTTTTATGATGTTGTTGTCGTGAGATGCAATTGCAAATTCATTTCCTTTTTTGAATAAAATCGTCATCAATCTAATGTAATTTTTATCAACATCTTCTTTAGTCTTAAATGATATGCTTGGTTTTTCTCTATATGCCCCCTTTACAAGACGAATTTTTGCACCAATTCCTAATAGATGATTTAGGTCATCTTCTGTTCTTTTCAGATTTGCTTGCAAAGCAATTCCCAATCTCTCATATTTTGAAAAAAACGAACTATACAGCTCGATTGTTTCATCAGTGTGTTCTGATGATTCCATGTCCAGCCAAATAAACACATGAGCGTGACGCATTTTTTGAATAATTTCTTCTAAACTTTTATGACATTGTTTTTGACTAATTGATAATCCTATTTGTGTGGGTTTCACAGAAATAGCACCTCGAATCTTCCATTTTCTAAAAGAATTTGCAATTTTTTGATAATCATCAATTGAATTACGAACCTGTTTTTTTGTAGTATGATATTCTCCTAATTTGTTGATGATTACATGCCTTCCAGTTTGATATGCATTTTTAGCTGATGATAATGCGTCATCAATTGTATCGCCTGCAATCCATTTTTTTGCGATTTTAAACAAAAATTTTTCTATTAATTGCACTTTATCTCCACTATTCTTTTTTGTCACAACAATAAAAAATAATTTTTAATTTTATGACTAGCCAACTTAGTCAATAAAAATTAGCGTGCAAACCATTAGAATAATTTTGATAGTTTTTACAAAATAATAACTGACAATCTAGCTTAGATCAATTATTCTGTGAGATATTTTGATTGGCTTTTTACAATAACTATTAAAAGAAAAATAGGAGGGAGGGCAATTTCAGGTAATTTGTTCAAGCAAAAAAATGTGAAAAAAACCTAGAAAGATGCTGAATTGGTTTTAAATTTTGAAATTCTATGTCCACATTAAAGGTTTAATCACAAAGCTTCTTGGGGGGAGCCAATAAAGAAAATATATACAAAACTTGCACCGCCAAAACCTTCGCCTTCCTTTCTCATTCCTTTATCGACAAAATATTCTACCACTTCGCTAGCCTCATCAGCACTATCTGCATCCCAATCTCGCCATTCATTTGGATCTCCATGTTGCTCTTTGGCATCTGAAGCACTATCTGCTCTCCCTATTCTCCATTTTGAATTAACCCCATCAGAGATCGATTTTACAATTTCTTCAATTTCTGAAATAATTTCCGAGGCTTTCATTAGTGTTAAATTCATTTGGCTCTTAAAATAGGTTAACCTTAATCCCAACTGTGGGTCTTAGTTTGATGTTCCATACTTCAAGATAGTTTTTACAAAAAATTAGCTGATAACCTAGTCTATAACGATTATTCGGGGTTGATTACATTTAATGTCATTGTACTTACAACTCGTGACAATTTCCGTATAGATGAAATTGCTTTTTCAAAATCATCTTGATTCTCTGTGTGAATTTCTGCAATTACATCATATGCTCCAAAAGTAAGGTGAGCATTAGTAACATTAGACATTTGTTTTAACTCATCTACAATGTATTCTTCTGCCCCTAAATCGCAATTTAACAAAATGAATCCAATATGCATTACTTTATCTTAATTTAATTAGAATTTACGAGCCTTTAAGTTTTACATTACCATTTACTGCGTCCGCCGTATCGGTTTTGACCTCCACGACTTTCGTATCTTTTTTTATCTCGTCCCTTGTCATCTGAACTACCACTTCTACTTGATCTTCCATATCCTCCAGAACGAGAGCCTCGAGAATAACTTGATCTGCCTGATCCCCCATACCTTCTAGATGGAATCTGTCTTTTTAGGGGATCTGGAATTTTTATCTCTATTCCCATTTCTTTGTTTAAATCTTTCAAATCCGTTTTGATTTGTCGTTTAATTAAATTCCAATCGCCTACAGATGAATATGATACAAAAGTAATTGCTCGTCCTTTTAGTCCTGCTCTTGCTGTTCTGCCTATTCTGTGGAAATAAACCATATCTTGATTTGGCACATCATAATTAATTACAAGCTCAACCCGTGGAACATCTATTCCTCTTGATGCCACATCAGTTGCAACTAGAATATCTGCCTTACCTGATCTGAATTTGGCCATGGCTTGCTCTCTTCTATGTTGAGACATGTCGCCCTCAATAGCTACTGCGTCATATTTTTCCTGATGTAGATACTTTGCTACATCTCTTGTTCTATATTTTGTTGAACAAAATACAATAATTTGACCTTTTACTGGTTTAATAAAATCGATCAAATAATTGAATTTGTCTCGGTCTTTAATTACTAGATATCCTTGATCTATTCCCTCCCCGCTTAGATCATCTGCATCCAACAAGAATTGTTTCGCATTTTTCAAGTATTCTTCTGCCAGTCTAAGAATTTCAGTAGGCATTGTTGCTGAATAAAGTGACATAGTTCTCTCCTCAGGTGTCAAATCAAGAATAAATTGAATATCATCTATAAAACCCATATCTAGCATAGTGTCTGCCTCATCTAAAACAACATGTTGAACATTTCTTAATTCAATTGAACCTCGTTTTAGATGATCAATTAGTCTTCCTGGAGTTGCAACAATAATTTCCACACCTCTATCAAGGGCATCTAATTGAATTCCCATGCCTTGTCCTCCATAAACTGTTGCAGTCTTTATCCCAGTATACTTTGCAAATTTTTTCATTTCACCGGCTATTTGCATAGCAAGTTCCCTTGTTGGCGCAATTACCATTGCCTGAATTCCTTTTTTTGGAGTTATTTGCTGTAATATTGGAAGTGCAAAGGCTGCAGTTTTACCAGAACCTGTATGTGCTTGTCCGATAACGTCACGATTTGATAACAAAACAGGAATACATGCTTCTTGTATTGGAAAAACTTCTTCAAAACCCATCTCATCTAGTGCCTTTATAATCTCATCTTTGAGTCCTAATTCTTTAAATTTTGTCATTCTTTTTCTTCTCTTAAGCAATGACGAAAAAGGTCATTACCTCTCGTCATTATTCCGATATTTGCAAAGTTCAATTTAGGTATAATAAACCCTTGTTATCAATTAGGTCTCGAGTTGAGCATCAATTATTCTTTGGAATGCATCAAATGGTTGGGCTCCGCTAAGTTTTACAAAACCTATTTGATCATTTCCGATAAAAAAGCCTGGAGTTCCAGTAATATCATAAGCTCTACCATCACTTAGATCTCCTTGAACTTCTTCTAGATATTTTCCCGTTTCAAGACAAGAGTCAAATTGCTGTTGTTCCAAACCTATGTCCGTTGCATACTGACTAAAGGTTGCAATTACAGCATTACTGTCTAGTCTACTCCAACCACTTTGTTTTTCAAATAATGTATCGTGATACTCCCAGTATTTTCCTTGTTCGTTTGCACATTCAGCTGCAACAGCTGCTGGAAGTGCATTGGGATGGATGCTTTGAATGGGAAAATCTCGATAAACTAGATTTACCTTCCCTGTGTCAATATAATCTTCAAGAAGGAATGGGAGTGTTTGAACATGAAATCTCGCACAAAATGGACATTGAAAATCTGAAAACTCTACAATTGTAATTGGTGCATTTGGGTCTCCTCTAATTGGATCATCATCTATTGAAATTTTAACTGGTTGTGAAGGTTGTGATGGGAGTTGTTGTGTATTTACCATCTTTGATTCTAATTCTGAAAGTGCTTCAGCTAATTCTTCCTTTGTAACTAAATTTTCATCTGGATTTGCAAAGTATGATCCTGAAAAATATCCTGCTATCCCTACTACTATCATTAGTATAATGATTAATTTCATTGGTTCAGATTTTTCATTTGATTTCTCCTTTTCAGATATTTTTGAAACGTCAGATTTCTCTTTACTTTCAATCTTATCCTCGGAGGAGGTTTTCTCTAACACATGGCTTTCATCAGTATCCATCTCTCTTTTGAAATTTTTTATGCATACTTATTTCTATTGGCAACCTACCCAATGATTTCCTGTGATACATGGCTAAAACCTCGAAAAACTATCAAACAAGAATATACAAAAATTATCGGCAAAACATATTTTTTCATACTTTACTAAAGTTTTAAACTCAATTAAGCAAAATGGGACATCTAGTGTATTTTTGAATTACTTGCAAACCAAAGATATGCTTAATTTACCACTTTGTCCAAAATACAATACTTGATTTGAGCCTCTTGTATTGCTTATCTTTTTAATTTCATTCGGAGGTGGAACTGCATCGACTCTGTTTATAATTACTCTTGATGGAAATGTTGTAGTCACTGGAGATTTGGATGTTACAGGTTATACAACCGGCCAACCCTAACTGATTTGGATTCCCGGATAATTATACTTGAGGGAGGACTTGAAATTCTCTAAACTCTCAAGCATTTCAATTCTTATCGTACTTGCAGTAGGATTTAGTTCGGCATATGCTGTAATTACAATTACACTTGCAAGAAATGTATTAGTGATTGGTGACATGGATGTTAGTGGAGCAATTACAGGATCAACAATTTCAAATTTGGATACCAGAGTAACAGACTTGGAGAATACCTTTCTTAATCCAACCCCCAATTGTACTGTAACTGCAGGATGCATTCCAGGATATGTAAATCAAAACATTGTTGGTGATACTCTCAAAGTGCATAGAAAATCAATTAGTTAAGTCCTAGTTAATGCACCAGAAACAGGAGAGCCAGGATTTGAGGCAACACATGACTTAATAGCAAATTCATGACCTCAGGTTCATTTACTATAGTTGATGAAGATGATTTGCAAACAGAAGGAACCTTTGAAAGGAAAATTGGGGTTGTTTTTTGTGATGGTGTTAATCTTAATGATGCAATTTTAACTGCTGGTTTGGCAGATTTGTTTGTTTCTTTTTGTACCTCAAATGAGTTTAAAAATACCCCTTGGACACAAACTCATGGATGTTAATTTAGAATTATTTTAAAGCAAAACCACAGCCTTTTTGATACTGAAAAATTCATAATTTACATGGGTTTTGTACGAAGCTAATACTGAAAATATTATATTTTTGATGTTGGAATCAATCTAAAGTAAAATCTTCACTGAAATATTTTGTCTTCATTACTTGTTGGGTTTTGTATTCATTACTTGTTGGGGTTTGTATTCGTTCTCCTGTTAATGGGTTAAACAAAGGACTGTGGTTAGAATATCTGTATTGTACTTGGGTGTTTTCGAGAAATTTCTGAGCAATTTGTTCTTGTTCTATCATAATTAATTTAACTTCATCAGAAATTCTATCGCTAATGGAAAATTGATAGGTGTAACTTTCAGGAATTTTAGAGGCCAAAGCAGTTGAATTAAATACATTTGTGGCTCTTTCTTTCTCTTTTTCGACAACATTGCTAAATCCAGAGTGGTATCTAGTTAATGGATCGCCCGAATCTTGGAATCTCTTGAATGATTGGTTTATCTGTTTGAATGAACCAAATCTGTTCATCTCAAATATCCTATCATCGCTAGCAGTCCAATGATCACTATACTTTTCAGTCTGCTTAACCTCTATTAGTCCCTCGCCCTTTACTGGAGATGGAATCATCTTAATCGGCATTGGGTTTAGAGAATCACCCAATATTTCAAATCCTTCATTAAGATATGTTATTTGATATCTGTTTTTGTAATCAATTGCCTTGATTGCCATCACATTATCTTTTAGAGGCTCAAGAAATTTCATGGTTATTTTCGTGGCCTTACATTTTTCTTCAGTGTCAGAATTTTGGCACTTTATTTTTTCACTAGTTACAATGATACTATTCTTATCAATTACCTCAGAATTTTGAACAGTCAAAAATTTCTCAATTTCTCCTTTAGTGTCATACCATACCTCAATTCCTAGCTCTGCCAAGTGAGCTTCTCCAATGTTTGGAATTCCAAACAAAAATTCTTGAACTCTTAAGCCTGTTTCAGAAAAGGTGATAGCTTCAAATGTATTTACTTTTCCAATAATTACTGATTGTGCGGTAAATGGTGTATGAAAATTATCGCTTATGGAAAAAGTCTGATTGTTGAATTTGAATCCGTTCTCTACAATTCTTTCATGGTTTTCATGACTCAGACCAAAAGTTGGTCTTGTTAAATATTCATATCCCTTAATATTATCGAAGTCTTCTGTCACACCATCTGTTGTATTTTCTAAAATTTGGTCTCCAAAAACTGGAGAAACTCCCCAAATTGCAATCACCATAATCATAATTCTAATTATTAAAATGTTGAATTTACCCCCCAATAAAAAACATAAGTCATAATTTGATTTTAATTCATGTATGTCATGAAAGTTAGGAACATCTATTACAAATTTGCCTTTAATGATATTTTCTATCTCAATACACTATGAGAAAAAATTTTTTACGGGAATTTAGACTGAAAATAAATTAATTCAATATATTTTCCTTTTTGAAAAGTAAATTAATCAAATTATTTTTTCATTTAAGTGATATTTTTTTCTGTATGGCACATATACCTTCCAAGTCTGAAGGCTTTTCTTCAACTGAATGTATTCCAAATTCTAAAAACTCCTTGATATGTTTCTCATCAAATTTTAGTACGCTGACTACTACTACTTTTTTCAACTCTGAAGGTCTTAGAATTTTCAAATCACGCAGAAAATCTAATCCGCTATATTTAGGCATGCACATATCAAGTAAAATTAAATCATAATCATTTTTAACCACAAGATCTAGGCCTTTTTTCCCATCATCAATGCTTCTAACAGAATGATTATCTGCAGTAAACATATCTGAATATAACCCACATATTTCTGGTGAATCATCTATATGGAGTACCTTCACAAAAGGTATCTTTTCATTAAAATGATAATAAGAGATGTTTGTTCATTTCAAACAAAGATATCCACATATCTAAAGGATGTAATGGAAATTAAAAAAATATTAAATGACTAACCACAATTAGGATTTCCTTCGCATTCATTCCAGATGACATTATTAATTTGTGCACCTGTCATATCTGTCTCTTTTAAGTTTGCTTTTTCGAAATTGGTATTTTCCAAATTAGCATTAGTTAAATTCACTCTAAACAAATCAGACATGCCAAAATGAGTATTATGTAAATTCGTGTTGGCCAAATTAGCACCAGGTAGTTGAGCATTGAAAATATCGGCGCCCGTAAAATCCGATCCCTCAAAATTGGTACCAGTCAAATAAGAATATTTTATATCCGAATTGATAAAATACGCGTTTACTACATTTGAATATTTTAAGCTAGTGCTTTTCAGATCAGATTCATTTAATATCGCGCCTTCAAAATTACTTTGAGATAAATTAGATTTGATAAGATTTGATTGTGTTAAATCAGCATACGAAAGATCAGCATTCGTTATAGTTGCTGTATCAAAGTTTGTGTTTTTTAAATTCGTTCTAGAAAAATTGGATCCTACAAGATTTGCACCCGCAAAATTCGTAGATTGTAAATTCATACCACTAAAATCAACAAATGAAAAATCACAATATGACCAGTTTATTATTTGAGTAGGAGGACGATTACAGTGATTGATGGACTCTGTTTCAATTATCTTTCCCCATTTCCTGTCAATTAACTTGATTGCAGTTTTTGGTTCCAGGCACCCCACACCGGTTTTAGAAACTTTTTCCAAGATTACATGACCTTTCCTACATAGCACTTCATGTGGCAAAACACCTGTGTTTAATTGCTTTAATGGTGATGGATCTTCGCGGATTAAATGGGTTGGTAAAATTCTATATATTGCGCTGTTATCAAAAATTGTAGAGACGTAAAGAAAGCCATCTGGGCCAGATTCAATACCCACTATTCCTTTAAAACCGGTTCCGAATATTATTTCATCAAGGGGATCATTTGGATTGTAAGTTAAATCATTTAGCTCGGGCGAAATAAAATTAAATCCAGTTCTCTGCTCATTTAAAGGAAATTTGTATATTGTGCCAGTATTAAATCCTGCAACAAATATGGTATTTTCATAACCCTCAAACCATTTTGAATTGATAAATGAAATGCCGGTTGGTGCAACTGGTTGTTCAAATACAAATTTTGGATCAGTATATGTGAATTCATCAAAACCTGGAAGGGCAGAAATTTCTTCAGATGAGGCAAACCCCATTATTTTATTCCAACCACCGTTAAACTTGGGCTGAATGAGATTGATTTCATCATTTTCATAGGAACCATTTTCAGTTTCCCACAGGTTACCTGTAATAGGATCGATTGCTAAGCCAAAACTATTTCTTATGCCCATTGCCAAATAATGATCTAACACATTTGCAGACGTGTAAGGACGAATAACAGATTCCTCAGCCTCTACACGAATTATCACACTTGAATCATCGGGAGTATTCCCACCATTATTTTGTAGTGTTCCATTATGAGTGATGGTGTCACCTATAATGGCATAAACAGAATCATCCAATCCTGTAACCATTACTCCTGCAGAATGATCAAAGCCTGTTCCTGCGGGTAACTCATTTACTAATTTTGGATTAACTAGATTGTTGCCATCCCATTGATACTTGTAAATCCTATTTAGAAATGGCTCATCAGGATTATCTGTTGTCTGTGTGGCATACAAATAGACAAAATTATCTACTGATGTAATTCCTAATAGACCTGTGTGACCAACGTTATGGACATTGAGTTGTAAAACAGGTTCTTCGTGTAAAACCCCATCTCTAAAAAGTTTCACCTGACCATCATTTTTTTGCAAAATTAACAAATCGTTGCCAACAAAATTCATCTGAACTGGCCATGATAAACCACTTGCTATTTCTTCCACAGTATAGTAAGAATCTACTATAGCTGGTTCAGCTGCAATAGATGGAAATATAATAACAAGAAAAGCAGGCAACAGAAAATAATGTATGTTATGATAATTTTTTATGACAAGCACCTGATTCCAAGTTTTTTAATTAATTTAATCATGAGTTTATTTACTACTAATTTTTTTATTCCTTATTTCTTTTTGTAAAAAGTAATCTATATTACACAACATTATATTTCATGGATTGATTTTAAACATAAAATATGGTTAATTTTTTTATTTTGGGAATAATTACATTAATTGTTTTTTTCCCATTCATTTCTGATCATTATGTGTTTGCAATTAAAAATACAGACATTGATCAATCTATTTCTAATCTGGAATCAGAATATCCAGGTATGTCCAACATTCAGTTTTTTCAAACCGATGCAAGTCCTCCATACATAAAAATAACAAATCCTAATCATTGCTCATCAAATTTTATTAACGGAACTGTACTAGTTGAAGGAATCTCTAGTGATTCAGATAAGGTAAAAATGGTCGAGGCAGTTGTTCTACCTTTCCCCTTTGAAGGGGAAATTTATTTTGAACCCACAACACCTATTGAACCTGAAGATTGGTCAAAGTGGTCAATACCACTAACTATTCCTAACGACCAACCACATAGAATTCTAGTACATGCATATGATTACTCAGGAAATGAAGAATGGGATGAAACTTTAGTCAATACCAAAAGAGCCCAAATGGTTGCCCAAGCAGTTGAAAACCAATCTGAAATAAAGATTGCCTTTGTGGAACCAACATTTACGAATGCAGCATACAATCTCGATTCATTCTACTTTTTTTATTCTAAATATTTTTTTACGCCTAATGAACAAAAAATAACCACTGATCTGGACCTGCTTACAGGTGATATTCCACTAGAATATGAGACTGGATATTTTCAGAACCTCTTCAATCAAGTAAAACAGACGCTCCCAAACTCATTTGTGACTATTATAGGAGATGAAGAGATTCATGACGGGTCGATATTTGGTAATGATGAAGCCAATCTGTATGATGTGTTAATTTTTTTACATAATGAGTATGTTACACAACAGTACTATGACAACATGAAAGAATTTCTAATTAATGGAGGTTCGGTAATTCTCTTGAACGGAAATGTATTCTATGCTGAGATCTTGTTTGATAGTCAATTATGCACTATTACTTTGGTGAAGGGCCATGATTGGGAGTTTGATGGAAATTCTGCAAAACCCAGTGTGTCTGAGAGGTACCTTGATGAGAATTCAGAATGGTTTGGAAGTAATTATATTGTTAATGCTCTGGAAGATGATGTAATTTTTGAAAATAATCCCTTCAATTATTCCCACTTTGAAGAAAACCATTTAACCAATCCTCAAGCAGAAATATTGCTTGATTATAAAGTCAAATTTGCCCAGCCTCTTTTAAAACCTCCTACAAACCCATTTGTTATAGGGGGTATTTTAAAAGAAGAACCTCAAGTCCAATACAGCCACGAAAACAAAACAATTGCAACTTATGAATTACCTTCTGGAAATGGAAAGGTAATCCATATGGGGCTGTATTCTCAGAACCTTGATTCAAATCCCGCGTTTCTAAACTATTTTGAAAAAATAATTCTGCCAAGAGCACTGGATAAAACCCATCCTATAGAAAGTGACTATGATACACCAGATGTGTACTGGATGTTTCCAGGAGGGAAGATATCTGACATCAAGCTGAATTCAGAATCAAGGACTTTAAGCATGAAAGCGAGTTTTATTCCAAATGATAATGAACATGGATTAAAAGAATCTAATTTAACCATCGTAATTCCTAAAAGAGCATTGGATGCTCACACAGAAAACCAAATGACTGATTTTATCGTATTGGTAAATGGAATTAATACACCCTATGAAGAGTCCTTTGATGATGTTGAAAGAGGCTTAAAGATTGGTATTACTGAAGATTCCTTCATTGAAATTATTGGCACTAGTGCAATTCCAGAATTTAATATATCAATAATTGTGTTGATTATATCCATTTTTGCGGTTTTATTATTTTCGAGAAATAATTTGAAAAATCAACGATTTTTCCAGGTTAAATGAATTACTTTATAATATTATTTAGGAATTTAATTTAGATTGGGATTATTGTAATATTATCGAAACTAGTTCTTGCATCCTCATTGTATAGTCCTATTTGTCCTGTATCAAAGGAAGAATTATCATCAAAATCATGAATAATTTTTCCATTTACTAAAATGGTGATATGATCCCCTTTCACTATAATGTCCCAGTGATCCCATTTCCCGATATAGGTAGTAGGAAATTCAGAGTCACAAATAAACAATTGGTCGACAGGATTTACCCCTCCGTCATATTTTCCACATTCTGTACCATTTGGTTTAAGGGTAAAGTAATTAAAATGAGTATCATCAACGTATCTCCATAAAACCCATGCCACTTCCCACGGGTTAGGATTTTCTGGCCTTAACTGTTTATCCGTCCTAACATCCAATGAGAGAATAAAATCTTTGTATTTTTCTTTGGTCAATAAAAGTGGCGCTCTTGTTTCATTTTCCACAAATTCTGGTTCCAATACAACAACATTGTTATTAATTTCGTGATTGTCTGATACCACATCTATGATGCCTCCTCCTTTGTAGGCAATTACCCACTTTTCATTAGGAGATAGTGATCCTTCTGAATTTTCGTTCCATTCAGGCCAATTCGAAAAATCATCAAACATTTTGGCAGGATCATGAGAATGATGATAAATTGATGTATCGGGGTCAAATCTTTCATTTTCCCCAATTCCTAGTAGAATTGGTTCATTTGATGTGGCATTTTCCTCTTTGAGTATTAGGGATTCAGACTCGTTTTCTTTTTCATTAGATGCTATTAATAACTGAAAGGTTGCGTTTATGAAAAATATTCCAACTAATATTAGAATTATGCCAATCGATATTTTTGAAATAATTTTCATAGTTTATCTCTGATTAATAACTTCAAGTCTTATTATATTATTCAATTTGGTTTTTTTACAGTCTAAAAAAATTTTTTTAATAACATTTACCGTTTTTCTTGTTACAAACTCTCCATATGGTTGATTTTTAATTTTACCTCCAATCATCTCCTCGACAACACTTACAAGACTTTGAGTATTTTGCAAAAGGGGATAGAGTCTATTTCCTCCGATTAGAACTGTTTCCCACCTTTCAGTCGTGTATCTGAGAGTAACGCAAGGTTTGTTTAAAATGATGGCCTCTTCTTGAATACCTCCACTATCTGTTAAAACTAACTTTACTTGTTTTAACAATGATAAAAATTCGATATATCCTAAGGGATCTATGATAGTTACATTTTTTGGAATCTTTATGTTATTAGTTTTAAGATTTTTCCTTGTTCTTGGATGAATTGGAAATATTATTTTATACATTGAAAGTTCACTTAATTTCTCCACAAGGATCTTCAATGATTTCTTATCATCCACATTTTCAGCTCTATGCAAAGTAAGCAAAATGGACTCTTTATCTAAATTATGGTCTTCATGTAAATTAATTTTCGAAAATTTTTTACTAACATCTACTATTAAATTACCAGTAACGTAAACATGTTTCTTTATTCCTTCAAAACGGAGGAATTCCCTCGAAAGCGAAGTAGGACATAGCAGATAGTCTGAAATGTGATCTACCTTTATCCTGTTTTGTTCTTCTGGCATTCTCAAATCAAAACTTCTTAGACCCGCTTCTATGTGAACAACCTTTGTTTTAGTATCTCTTCCAGCAAGAGCTCCTGCAAGAGTAGAGTTGGTATCTCCATAAACCAAAATAATCAAAGGTTTAAGTTTTAAAATTAATTTAACCAATTTTTTTCTAATTACTTCTACATCTGAAGTGTTGCAAGCCAAATCGATATCAGCTTTTGAACCTAATCCGTCAAAAAAAATATCCTTCATATTTTTTGAAAAATGCTGTCCTGTGTATACATATACACTTTCACAAAAATTTATTTTTTTTTCCAATTCAGAAAGCTTAATCACTTCAGGTCTAGTTCCTGCAATCATCATAATGTCGCACGAAGGAATTGATTTTATTTTAGTCAAATTAATTTTCCTCCGAAAAATGTTTGCGATTGGTTCGGATCTTTTGCTTGATGGGTTCATTGGAAAGTTTTCTTTTGATCTTTTCACCAGTGGCAACTTGTTCAATCAGTTCTTTACTAAATCCGTGGGTTGTTTTTGTCGAGTCCCATGATTTTACAAAAAATGATTTTATCAAGCAAACAAACCAATAATGAGCAAATCCAGATAATAAAAATATGTGAGATGCGTGTTTTATTTTTCTTATGCCCATCTGTCTTAGAATTATAACGAATTGTAATGAATAACTAGTCGTTGTTACTATAAACCATAACTGGATTGGAACAAAAGTGAATTTGTACGGAAATTCTGCAAAAAGAACATAATGCATTATGGCAATTGAAGTGACCAGAATTGAAAAAAATCCGCTAATCATAAAAATTGGAGATAACCAATAGATAATGCCCATAATGTCTGTTTTTTCAGGAATTTTTTGGCGAAGAAGATCAAAGTGACCTTTTACCCATCTAGATCTTTGTCTAAACATAAGCGCTAAATCACCTGGCTTTTCGTCATATACTTCGGATAGTGAAGCAAAACCTATTCTGAAATGGTTTCTGTAAAATCTAAAGGAAAGTTCAAAATCTTCAATCAGGGCGTTTGAAAAACCTCCTATTTGTTTTAATGGATTCTTCTTTATGATGGAACCTGTACCCCCAAGAGGGGTCCTTTTATCTAGAATATGCCTTACTGCCATAAATGGCGTTGAAAACATGTCACCTTCTAAAGAAAGCATTTTGGTTTGAATGTTGTAATCAGGATTACTAGAACAAATTTTTCCTTGAACTGCCGCATACCCTTCGTCAAACAAAGGAAGAGCATTTTTTAGAAAATCCCTATTTAAAATGCCATCAGCATCCAAAATCATGATGTATTCACCTTTTGATATTTCCACACCATGATTTAGGGCAATTCCCTTGCCTGATTCTTTTGTTTTCAAGTCTATGGGTCTTACTCTTTTATCAGTTGATTGAGATTTTTGAAAAGTTTGATCTGTACAATTGTGGCACAGAACAATCACTTCAAAGTTTTTGTACGATTGTGCTAAACATCCCAGTATTGTTTTTTGAATGACATTTTGCTCATTCTTTGCAGGAATGAGAATACTCACCAAAGGAAATGTTGAATATTTCTTTTTTTTAACAAGTTTTTCTTGCTGCCGTTCGATTCTTTTTCCGACAAAGAGATAGATAGTTTGAATTGAAAACCAAAGAAACGTACTTGTCATTCCCAACATCACAGAAAACCATGTGAGATAAGATAAATCCAAATCAGATGTCATATCAAGTTCAACACCAAAAACCCAAGGGGTGACTGTATAATACACCATGATAAACCATAAAGATGCCATCACAAAAAAGAATCCCAAAAGTAACTTGGTTTCAAATTGCTGTCTTTTACTTGACGGAATAATGGGAGTGTTCTTTAATTTTCTCATTTCGGTAAATCCTAAAAATTATTTTGTTCCCAATCTTCTTGGTAAAGCCCCATTGAGTTATTAGAGGTAAAATTTTTTTCTCCTAGGAAAAAATTTATTCCGTAAATTAGATATCTGTGAAAAAATAACTGTATATCCAAACATAACCTTGGTTGTTCTGCAAACTGGCTAGAAATTCTAGCACAAAAAATTCTCCTAGTCACCAAAATTCATTAAATAAATTTATTGTTAAATTCATGTGTGTAATGATTACTTCTAACAGTTACAACAATTCTTGTACCGGTATAACATCTTATATATCAAATCAATTAATGATAAATTTAATTCATTATTTATCAATAAATACTTTAGATTTTAAAAATTTTTTGAAAATAATTGGAAAAAATAATGCCTCGCTAATTTTATTTACAATATGAAATTTAATAATAAATTATTTAGAAAACTTTTTTGATGGAAAATATTATGGTTTGTGCTTTGTTGTACAAACAAGTCGTTATAATTTAGAATTATAAAAAAAGTTCATGGGGAGTGTTATGATAGAAGTTTGTAGGTTTTGTAAAAAAGAACAACCTTGTTTAAATCTATTTTGTATTAATTGTCAAAACCGTGATTGGGAATCAAAATAATCTCAAAATCCATCAAGGAGAATAAAACTTGTTGATTAGGTCCTAAAATAAAATTAAAAATAAATTCCACAATTCAGATTGGCATGTGATACTAATTGAATGGTTTTTGGTAATAATTTTAGTTCCAAAATAATTTCAAAACTCAATTGGGATATTAAAGTTTTAGTTCAATACACCTACAGTTAATCGATGCAAACTGTCACAAATTCTGGTTCCAATACAACAACATTATTATTAATTTCGGGATTGTCTGATACCACATCTATGATGCCTCCTCCGATGTAGGCAATTACCCACTTTTCATTAGGAGATAGTGATCCTTCTGAATTTTTGTTCCATTCAGGCCAATTCGAAAAATCATCAAACATTTTGGCAGGATCATGAGAATGATGATGAATTGATGTACCGGGGTCAAATCTTTCATTTTCCCCAATTCCTAATAGAGATGTGGGGTTTGTCATATTTCTAATACTATTAGATATTACAATTTCACTTTCAATATTTTTCTAATCAAATGATTCTTGAAGTTGAAAATATGTAAAAATGAAAAGCGCTAGAAATACTGCTATAACCACTATTATCAGCATTTTGGAATAAATTTTCATTTTTATCAATATTTAGGAATTTTGAGCTCAATTTTAAAATTAATTTCTATTAATTAGATATGTCGAGTTTTTATTGTAACAACTGTTGAAACCAACCAGATTTGAAATTATATTTAAAGAAATTTCTAAATTCTTTCAAATAATTTTCTTTATGGTTTCACAATTTTCAAAAAATTCATCAAATTTTTCTTCATTTTATGGACCAATCCACCTCTACCTACATTATTTGGTTTTTTTCCGAATTTTTTAGATTTTAGAAAATTTGAAAAAATATCTAAAACTTCTAAAATATCGTCCATGGTAAGAACTTTCGAGAATTGGCTTTCAATTTTGTTTTTTTAGCGATAAGGTTTTTCGACTAAATTAAATTTCTAAATCATTTAATTCTAAAACCAGAAAATATTTTTTGGAAAAATGTATTAATGATTATTAATTATTTTTAAAATTTTTTGAGATGTATACCCATTGCCAAATGGGGAATTACCTTTTGGCAGATTTGGATTCCTTGAAATTTTTTGTAGGGCTCTTACGATGGATTTGGAATCAAAACCCACCATATCTGCAAATCTCATGGAAATAGATTCTGGACGATCTGTAGTTTTACGTACAACGATTACTTTTTTTCTGATTTTAGGAGCCGTGGCTTCTTCTTGAATTCCACCTGAATCAGTAATGATAAATGAACACTTTTTCATTAAAAAAATTAGATCCAAATACCCCAAGGGGCCAAATGTTTTTATTTTTGGATTTTTAAGAAGTCTATTTTCTAATCCAAATTCTTTGAGTCTTTTCCTAGTTCTAGGATGAATCGGAAAAATAATATCTAATTTTGATTCGATTAAGGCTTTTACAATATTTGTTAAAATTGTTTTGTTATCTACATTTTCCATTCTATGAAATGTCGCAAGAACAAAATTTTCTGGATAATTATCTAAATTTAATCGGTTTTCTGCAAGTTTTTCAAATATTCTAATAGAATCGATGGAAGTATTTCCAGTTACAAAGATCTTTCCATGGACATTATCTTTGACTAAATTTTTTTTTGTCAAATCGGTGGGTGTAAATAACAATTCAGCTAAGTGATCTGTTGCTAAACGGTTATGTTCTTCAGGCATCCGCCAATCAAAACTTCTAATACCAGATTCTACATGCCCTACCGGTATTTCAGATTTAATGCTAGCGATAGTTGAGGCTAAGGTAGTGTTAGTATCACCATGGACCAGAACAATTTCAGGTTTAGACTTGATAAGAATTTTTGATAATTTTTGAATAATTTCGCCCATTTGATGGGCAGGTGGATTCTTTGATAGTTTAATTTTAACATCGGGTCTTGGTAAATGTAATTCGTCAAAGAATTTTATACCTAGATCATAATCATAGTGCTGACCTGAAAAAATTACTGTTGTATTTTTCTTTTTAGCTAATTGGATAATTGGTGCCATTTTTATTATTTCAGGCCTTGTCCCAATAACGATAGCAATATCTTTCATTTCCCAACAAGTATGTAAAACGTATTTAGGTCTTTTCTTTAATTTTTCTGAATTGTGGAAAATTACAAATTTTAAACCAAATTGCTAATTTTTGTTTACATTTCGTTATTTGTAAAATGATGAAAACAAAAAACAATTGAAAATAATTCAAAAATTTCATTTCAAAGAAAAATTTTTTTCTTTAGGAATAGCTTGTATTATTTTCCCCAACCAAAATATTTGTTGTAAGTATTGTAAAAACTTTATGGGAATTATTAAAGAAATAAATTCGAAGGAAACTTTCAAGGCAATTTGTACCTCTTGTCTAGAATTAACATGTAATTGTGGTCATTTTTGCTTACAACATAATTCTCTGTCAGGATCCTGTTTTCATTATGAGCCTGTAAAAGCTAGATTATGTAATTGTAAACAATTTCAAGAGAATAATTGAAACCAAGATAAAAATATCTCCAAAATATTTTTTGATTCAATTATTTTTATTTCACTTTCTAGAATTGTTTCATTGTCATTAAAATCTACTACCGAGACTTCTATCATATTTTTTGGAGGAGTAAGGTGGACAAGTCCTTTATAGACATTACCCTCTTGTTTGACAAGATTGATTATTTTTATCTGACCTTGATGTGCAAATTTCAATTGTTTAGATTTTAGGGGTGAATCATTTAATATTTCAACCAAAATTAAATTTTTACCTTCTTTTGATTCTTGAGTTAGAAGAGTTATTTTTGGTTCTGTTTTGTTCCCAATTATCTGGTGCTTTTCTCCAATTTGATCAGAAATCATTTCCAAATTTTGAAGGGACAAGGGTGATTGAGTTAATGGTTCCTTTGTTGAATTTTTTGAAAATTCCAATCCGAGGTTCATATAGGTCCCTTTAATGATTAGTTTTTTGGGGATGTTAGACTCATCAAAATTCACAATAATATTATTGAATTCATCAATTGTATCATTCTTATCAAACCGTAAACTAAAATTCATCGGTTTATTTTTCTCATTTAGTACCAGAGAAATTCCATCAAGTAGTATTTTTGGTATTTTCAATTTAATAAATCCCTCTTCAGAATGATTTATGTTTTCCAATCTTTCAAATTCAATTATTATTTCTTTTTTCTTTGTTTCCAGTTTTAGGTTACTTGCGGACATTTTAGGATCCATTTGAAGGGATATTGGAAAACCCACTCTTGTTGAATTATTAAAATCAATTGATTTAATTTTCTTTATACTGTACCCACCAAAAAAAATTTCACCATCTAGACTTTGTGTAATCCCAATTACTCTACTAAATGGATCTTCTCTAATATCGAGCAATTCCTCTTTTACAATTTTTCCGGTTTTTTCATCCAAAGTCAAGATGTAAATGCCATTATGGTATGATGCAAACAGAAACTTTCCCTCTAATTGGGGAAACTTTTTGCCATCGTAGTAAATCATTTGAGTTGGTTCGATAGAATTTTTGTAAGATCTTAATGGCTGGATAGAATCAAATGTATCTGAAAATTGACCAGAAATATTTGATTTTTGATAATTTGGGAAACCATAATTTCCACCTTTTTTAATTTTATTTATTTCATCAAGAGAAATATCCCCATTTTCTGTAACAAAACCTAATCCTTTTGAATCAAATGCGATACCTTTTAAATTTTCGTGACCTAATGTAAAAATAGGAGAATTATTGAAAGGGTTGTCTTGAGGAATACTTCCGTCTTTATTTATTCTTAAAATTTTCCCAAGATAGATATTTGGATCCTGTGCAAAAAGTGATTCTTCTCCATCTCCCACTGCTACATATAACTTTCCGTCATGAGGTCCTATGGTTATTGCACCTCCAGGATGAAATCCGTTCGTAGCTGGAATATTGTCAAAAATAATTTTCATATCTTCCCCAACGTTATTTTTATCCGTAAATCGAACTACTCTATTGAAAATTTCTCCATTATCGTTGTCTGCTCTTGTATAATATAGATAAACAAATTTATTATTTTTAAAATCATCATCGAATGTAATTCCTAACAAACCTTGTTCCCAATCATGATGCACATCAGAAATTCTTGTAAAGGGTTTTTCTAAAATAAGTCCATTTTTTTGAATTTTGACAAATCCTGTATTTTTTTCCAAAATAAATAATCGCCCATCAGGGGCAAAAGCTAAACTTCCAAGCATGGTAACCATTGTACCATCATTACCTTTTCCTGAGGAGTCTTTTAGATTGTTTTCAAACCTCCATTCTCCTAAAATTTCTTTAACCATTTGTTGGTCTTTGGGTTTTGTGATCACACTTTGATTGTTAAAAATTTTTTCCACCTCACCATCTGATAATGCATAGTTGAAAAAAAGAACCTCATCTAAAGTTCCAGACCAAGTTAATTGGTCTGGGTTTATAGAAGATGACCCAATTCTTAAAGAATTTCCTGGATTAGAATCATAATTTCCAGGATAAACAATGGTACTTGCAATTTTTCCATCAAGATAAACCTCTACAGTTCGTCCATCAAACGTTCCCACAACATGAGAAAAGGAATGTGAGTTTAACTCAACTTTAGGCGGAATTATTATTTCTCCTTCTCTATTAGTTACCCCAAAATTTAGGAATTGTTTTCCATCACTTTCAGTGGTGGAACTAACAAACCATCCCGAATTCAAAGATTTAGAAAGATGAGAAATAATATGTGATAAACCCTCAATATTGTTTTGATTTTTTATCCAAAAAGAAATGGAAAATTGGGATGGATTTATTGAATATTTATTCTCAATTTCAACAGATTCCAGTTTATTGGCTAAAAAATTTAAACCCTGTCCTACTTTCCCATCAACAAATTTTATCTTCGAGTTTGATAGTTTTTCAACAAGATCATAATCAAATGAAACTTTAACCATCTCCAATTCATCCCTAGTAGGGTCGCATGTAAAACCATAAAATGAGTCCGAGCACACAAAAAATTGATTCTTATAATTCACAGCATCGTTATTTATTTCGTGATTACCATAAACTAACGACGGAATTAACTGAAACAATAAAATAAATATAAAAATTGACAACAGTGGCGTAACAAAGTTATTTCGTGAATCAGCTGATGACAAATATTATCCAGTATTTTTTTAAAACCAGAGTTATTAAACCTAAAATAAATCTATTTATTTTTTTGAATTTTTACATATTCAAAACTAAAATTTATATTTAAAATTGTAACAAAAAAAAAAATACATAAAGATACCCTATTATATAAAATTGTTAAAAATTCATCTTGGGCGATAGAGGTGAAGGTATAATCTTTAGGGATTCCTATAAAATATTTTCCAATTTCAATACTTACTCCAATCTTATCAAAGGAGGATTTTAGAGTGATTGAACAAAAATGGAGCTTATTTTTTTTGGGCATACTAATCATTTGGGCCGTTATTCTATATTTTACTTTGAGTGCCACGGTTGGTTCAATGGAGATTTTAGTAGATGAAGATTATGATATAACTGCAATTTCTATTGTTTTTCTTGGAATAATTTTATTTTATTATTCATTCCAAATTTTTATTTTTATTACATACCTGTTTACGTTTGACAAGATAGTATCAAACCAAGAAAAAGCAATCGCTAAATCAAAATTAAAGAAAAAAACATCCAATGAAGTTGATAGTTTACAAAATGACGTATGCAGTATAATTATTCCTGTTCACAATGAAGAAAATATTATTAAAAGAACTGTTTTGAATAGTCTTAGACAAACATATTCAAATATAGAAATTCTTGTAGTGTCCCACAATTGTTCAGATAACACTGCGAATAATTTTCCATTGTCTGACCCACGTGTAAAAAGTCTGGTTCTTACCACACCTGATGCAGGAAAAGGATTGGCTTTGAACCATGGTGTTAAACATGCTAGAGGGAAATATATCCTAATTATTGATGGAGATGCAATTTTAGAAAATAGTTTTATTGAAAAAAGTTTACCTTTATTTGAAAACCAACCCAATGTAGCGGCCATCCAAGGTAGGTATTTTTCAAGTAATAGAAATTACAATATTATTACAAAACTACTCTCCCTCGAATCGGATCTTTGGTCTGTTCCTTTTATGACAATTAGAACCTTTTTTGGAAAAAAATGTCCTCTTGGAGGAACTGGACTTATTATCAAAAGGGATGTTCTAATTAAAGTAGGTTTTTTTGAGAATCATTTAGTTGATGATTATGAATTAAGTTTTAGACTGATAAAAAATAATTTTAAAATTCTTTTTGCTCCATTATCCATTTGCTATGATGAAAAACCTCCGTCTGTCCGGGTAATGATAAATCAGCGTTCTCGTTGGTTTAAAGGATTTGTAAATTTGTTAACACATAACATTACAAATTCAAAAGATATTTTGGGTGTTATTCATTGGCTAATGCCCGTCTCAATTTTTGCAGGTCTTGGATTATTCATAATATTTACAATTTCTGCTATTCATAATTTAGTTTTTCAATACTATCCATTTACTTTTACATATATCCCAGTTTTACCCTGGGCAATTTTGATGGTTTTAGTTATTTCATTACAGTGTATAACCTTAACAAAACAATATGGTCCGACAGGATTACGGTTCTCAATGTGGATTCCTGTTTATATGTTATTTTCAAACTATTGGTTGGTAGTGTCAATAAAATCATTTTTTGTAACAACATGGAAAACAAACAAAACTATGCATGGTTACATTGGCCAAAAGGATTTAAATTTAATCATAGAGAATTAAAATGAATTTAAATCAAAGAATTTTCAAAAATTTATTCTTTTACATCTTTCTAATATCTATCACAATGATATCGATACCTGAAATGAATAAGTCGTTTGGAGAGGTGGTAGAACCTTATTGTATTGATTTAAACCGTCACCAAAAATTAATTACCATTCATTGTGGTAATGTTCATTTGTCAGACATTGACAACATTCTTAGCGCACGAAGTGTATTAACACAAGAGACTGTAGGAAATTGGCAACTTCGAGCAGATATTTTGGTAAAAGAAAAAGGTAACTTGATAATCGATTCGTCAGATACAAAAACTCTAAAAATTGAAACCCTATATGGAATAACATCATATGGAAATTTAGTAATAGATTCAGTAAAAATTGTATCTTGGGATTTCAAAATGAGAGAATATCCAACAACTAATGGAATCCAACCTAGATCCTACATAACTCATGGGTATGAGGGTATAGTCGGAGGCATGAACATTACAAATTCTGAACTTGCCTTTCTTGGATTTGATGAATACTCCAAGCAAGGAATTTCTTACTTTGCAGGAGATGGAAGTATATTTAGTAATAATCATGTACACGACTCGTGGCAAGGAATTACTACGGCAAATGTAGGGTTTGTAACAATTGAAAATAATTTTATTCATGACATTGAAATGTTTGGATTAAACCATAGCTTTGGGTCTCATGATTTAACAATTAGAAATAATACTATATCTTACATTAGGGAAGGAATTGGAATCGTTTGCTCGGGTGACTGTGAAAATATCCTAATTGAAGAAAACAGAGTTTTTAATTCCAAGGAGGCTGGAATAATGCTTTACCAAAATGCAAATAATTCAATAATAAAAGATAATTTTATTTTTAATCAAACAATCGGGATATCCATTGCAGATTCGAGTAATAATCATATCAATAATAATATGATACACGATGTAGTAGATGGAATACAGGTAAAAGTTCTCAATCCCGAAATATATACTTCTCAAGAAAACAGGATTTTTGGAAATAAATTTTCAAAAATTGAGGGTTTACCTATTTTTATTGACACCCATAGTATTCGTAATAATATCTTTCAAAATTCATTTGATAAAAAGGATTCCCCTGGAGTATTCTTTAGTCCACTAACAGGACCTGGTAATTTGGTCTCAGACAGTATTTTTGTTGATTCTGAAAAAATTTTGCAGGTGGGAAGTTCAGAAATATCTGAACTTGGTGCGTTACGAATAGGCCTAATAGACAATTCTTTTACTCGTACGGCGAATCAAAAAGGAGGCATTGAATCGTTTCTTTTTAAAAATATAGACCAGCCTCAAACTTTTGTTACATCAGATCTTCATATGTTACAATCACCAATAATTAAAAAAAACAGTCCTCAGGTTTTGTCTTTTCAAAGCTATTTAGAGCAAATATCTCCAAATTCTGAAATTTCTTTTTTACGTGATGAAGATATCCATAAAAATTTAATTTTTAATACTAACCAAGATCGTCTTTTTGACGTTCTAATTTTGTTTAGTCAAGAATTTGTATCTCAAGATGAATATGATAATTTAAAGAGATTTGTTGAAATGGGTGGAAAAATTATTTTCCTAGATGGGGGAATATTTGTTGCAGAAATTGTTTATGATGAGGCAAGGAATTCTATACAGTTCAAGAAAGGAAAAAATTGGGAATTTGACGGAAATTTGGCACAAAAAAGTGGTTGGGAGAGATATCAAACCCAAAATCAGGAATGGATTGGAAGTAATAGTCTATCTATTGAGAATGAAAATAGAATTCAGTTTTTAAATAATCCATTTGGGAATAATTTTTCACAATTGAGTTTTATTTCAAATTCAAACGCAGAGATGTGGCACGATTTTGGTGCAATTGCATCGTACAAGTTACCTGATGAAAAAACAGCGATCGCAAAGGTTGGGATTTATCAATTAGATTTTGGACAAGGAAAAATATTGATGTTGGGAATATCTTCATCATCTTTAATTGAAGACAAGAAATTTCAAGATTTCTTTAAGAATTATATATTTCCAAAATTTCTAGGAGAGCAATATTTTATTGACCAATTTGAACAATATGATGATCTTAAAATAAATTGGATTTTGAATTCAGGGAAAATTTCTGACACTATTGTAGACCTGAAATTAAACGCAATCACCTTGAATTTAGAAAGAAGTGATAAGGTAAATGATAATTTAAAGTTGGTTTTACCGCAAACCCTTTTACACATTAAAGATACTGGCCAAACTAAACTACAGGTATTTGTAGACCATATTCCAGTAGATGCAAACCCAATTCTTACAGACACCAGTTCTGGATTTGAAATTCCCCTTCGACCCATTTCATCATCAGTTAAAATTATCGGTGACGAGTTAGGTTTTTTCGATGACAAAGGACCTGAAATTACTATCAACAATATTGATTTTATATTCAATGAGGACTATCAAGAAGTTTCGGTAGACGTAACAGTAGAAGATTATGAGAGTGGGGTAAACAATTCTGATTTATTTTTGGAAAAAATTCCAACTGGAGAAATATTTGATTTCGCTAATCCCGAAGATGAGATCTCAAATTTCCCATCTTTGAAAATGGATATTCCTTATGATGCAGGAACTACTTTTAAAATAATTGCTACTGCCACGGACTATTTGAATAACAGATCCTGGATAGAAAGTGAAATTTTTGAAAGTTATGGCTACGAGGATTCAAAAAATCTTGAAAATTCCACATTGATTGAGGGACAAACAAAAGATGATGCAGGGAAATGGGGTGAACCAAGGAATTCGTCGAAATTATCCATACATTATCCATCCATATGTAAGCCCTTGAATCAGATTGGGGATATTATTGTCAAGGGATCTTCGTTTGATGAAAAGGGAATTGCAAAAATAGAGGCCTTAATACACAAATTACCCCATGATGGTTCTTTTGATTTCCAACCAGTAACTCCAATAAGTCCAGGAAACTGGTCGCAATGGTCAATCAACTTTACAATACCGGATGAAAAACAATATAGAATTCTTGTAGAATCTACAAATTTGTATAATAAAAAAATGTGGGCTGAAGTCATTTTAGATGATATTTTCACGAAAAAAACACTAAACTCCCACAAAGAAACTAGTGGTAAAAAATTACATGCTTTTTTATATCCAACTTTTACTTCAGGTGCATATAATTTAGATTCGTTTTACTTTTTCTATTCCAAATATTCTGGGGCAACTTCTTCGGAAGAAATTACCACTGATTTAGATCTATTAACTGGAAAGGTACCTTCTGTACCGGATGTAGGGTATTTCCAGCCACTCTTGGAGCTAGTTCAAGAATACGACCCTGGTTCTGATGTATCAATAATTACCGACAATTATGTCCATAACGGATTAATTTTTAATGAGAATGGAGATAACTTGTATGAATCGTTATTTGTCCTACATGATGAATATGTCACTCAAGAATCCTATGAAAATCTCAAAAAATTTGTTCAAAATGGGGGTGTAATTGTATTTCTAGATGGAAATATTTTTTATGGTGAAGTTGAACTTGATGAAGAAAATTGTACAGTTACTTTGGTGAAAGGTCACGATTGGGAATTTGATGGACAAGTTGCCAAAAAGAGTGTGAGTGAACGATATTTTGATGAGAATCAAACTTGGATGGGAAGTAATTTTATAATTAATCAATTGGATTCTGAAGTTATTTTTGGAAATAATCCCTTCGATTATCGCCATTTTGAAGAAAATCATCTTACCAACCCAAAGGCCCTAATCTTAATTGATTATTTAGCAGAATTCCTTTATGAAAAAACAAATCCAGATGAATCAATTGAAGATATAGAATTAAAATTAGATGAGAGTAATAACAAGAATTCCAATTTTGTAGATTCCCCAAGGGTGGCTACATATGAACTCGATTATGGAAAAGGTAAGGTAATAATGATGGGAATTTATGCTGAAAGATTATCAGAGAATACAGAATTTCAAAAGTTTTTTCAAAAAATAGTTCTACCTCGTGCTATCGGAAACAAGTATCCTATTTTATTGGAAAGTGAAAAATTTGATATATTTTGGGAAATGAGGAATGGAAAGGTGACACATATCGAATTAAATAATAAAGAAAAAAATCTAACACTAGAGCTAAACACAATTGATTCTGATAAGTCTGGTTCACATCCAAATACTTTGATAGTTTTAATTCCTAAACAACTATTAGATTCACCCACTCCTACCAACCAAGGAAATTATGATGTATTTTTAGATGGAAAACCAGTCGAATATAACCAGGTAAGTGATGATTTTGAAAGAAGTATTGAAATTCAACTTCCGCCAAATTCAGGAAGGGTAGAAATTTTTGGAAAAAATATCCTAAGTGAGCAAAAGTCTTTCTTGGAATTTACATCTGAACTAATTAATAGAAATTAACAAATTAACTTCTTTAAAATGAAAATTTTCCTTGGAAGAGTCTAATAAGTTTCGATATGTTTTATCTAGAATTTTAGTTTCAAAATATTTTAAAAATAAAAAGAAATGAGAGTTTAATCTCTTTTTTACTCTCTTGAACATGCCTGACTTTCATGATATAGTGTGGGTAGGTGGAGGGTTTTAAACACAAGAAGTGAAGCCAATGATGGGATCTGAACCCACGACCTTTCGATTACAAGTCGAATGCTCTAGCCAGACTGAGCTACATTGGCACAAAATAAAATAAAAAATTTGAAGGTTTAAAATGTTACCTGAACCCAAATTATGACATTATTTATTTTATTATCTTAAAATTTTGTGTTTTTATCTGACAGTCAATTTATAATGTTGCCTTTTGCTGAAAAATTTGTAAATGAAATACATCAATCCCTTGCGATTAAAGGTACTAATGATGATGTTCTTTGGAACTGGTATTCTTGGTATTGTGATAGGATTGACTATTGCACCTACCATGTCCTCAAATTCTTCATTACTAATTACCTTTATGGGTGTAATCAATTTGTGCTTAGGGGGTTTTTTTGGATGGATTTTTCTCACTCAACAGCCAGGAAAACAAGATCCGAGAAAAAGAAAACCTAAAAAAAAATAGATTGCTAAAAACTTGAAATCAAGTTAAATGTTTACTCGGATTCAAAGACGTCATCTATTTTTATAATAATATGTTATGTGATAATAGTATTTAATGGAAAATACTGTATTATTAAAGTTCTAGGCAGTTGATTTAAGGTATAAATAATAACTTACAACACAAAAAAGAATTGCTTGATCTAGTTGCCAAAAAATTATTTCTCACCAAAGGAAAGGGGGTTCATGAAGATCGACTTACTAGCTTTGAATTTGCTCTAAGAGATGCAGGTATTGCCGGAACTAATCTTGTTTTAATATCAAGTATTTTCCCACCCCATGCAAAATTGGTATCAAGAACTGAGGGCCTGAAGCAAATAAAACCTGGACAGATTCTATTTACTATTTATTCTAAAAATCAAACAAACGAGCCACATAGAATGTGCTCTGCCTCCGTAGGTATTGCCAGACCCAAGGATCCTAATAGATATGGTTATCTTTCTGAATACGAATCTTTTGGACAAAACCAAAATCAGGCCGGTGATTACGCTGAAGATATTGCTGCTCAAATGTTAGCCTCATCTCTTGGCATTCCCTTCGAAATTGACAAAAGCTGGGATGAAAAAAGACAGCAATGGACAATATCTGGTCAGATTTACAAAACACAAAACATTACACAAAGTACCAAGGGTGATAAAGATGGCAAGTGGACCACTGTATTTGCAGCTGCAGTACTATTGCTTTAATTATTTTTTATAGCCCTTAAGAAAAAATACGGCTGCTCCAATACCGCCAATTATTATTATTGCTAAAATTATCATGGATTCATCAAACTTGAACTCGTCAATTGATTTGGTCTTATCCCTCTCCAATGAAAAAATTAAATCACTAGCATAGATGGATTTATCTTGGCCAAAGATATATTTCCCTTGAATTCTTTCTCCTTCCTCCGGATCAAAAACCCATCCTTTTTTGATAATTTCAATGGGAATTTTTTCTCCATCAACAATTTGTGTGGGTATTGTACTTCCTCTTACATTTGAGATGCTAGCAGATTCTTCTGATAGTATTACAATTTGAAATATTGAATTCAGTGGATAAAATCCCGATGAAAAATACTCCGATCGTTTTAGTTCATCTGTTCCCAAAAATTCTAGAGGTCTTAAATCAGTCAGGTTTGATGCAGCTTGGGGATAGTCAATCGATAATTTTAGCTGGAGTAGAGAATTATTCTGAAATGGTATGATAGAAAATGTTACCTTTGCCTTGTCTTCTAGCGATAAATTCTTTGCAGTATCATAAAATCCTCCAGAATCTCTTATTATCTTTGGAATTAAAATTGCTGAAATTTTTTCATACATGGAACTAGTGTCCTCCATGGGCATAGTGTAGACTGCAGATACTGTTCCCCTTCCTGAAACGACTCCTGAAGTTTCCAAACTTTTATTGATTTCATCATCACTATGAACAAAAATTGAGTGAAATTCAGCATTGGTATCAAAGGCTTCATTTATTTCGTCTATGAACAGTTCTGCTACAGCTTTTGTTGATTCTTGAATTTCTATAATTCCTTTATCTGAAGGATCTCGTTTTACATTAATCATAATACATGATTCATCTAGGACTCCGAGAATACATTGTTGTTGATTTGTTATTACTATTGCAATTACTCTTCCATTTTCTCTGATGTTTTTTTCAAGATCTGGTGGAATTTGTATTTCTTGGATGCTTGTACTCTGGAGGGTTATTGAGGCTGTTACATTTTGTGATCTACTTTTATCTACGATTACTTGAGCTGTTTCTTGAAAAGTTGCTAGGCCTACCTCTTGAGCGTATACGTAATTTGCTGTAAATGCAAAAATTCCAACTAATGCTAGTAAAAGGATAATTTTTTGCATAGGGTGCCTCTCCTGTAGAATATTTATTAAATTTACTCCTAGTTTATCTTCGGACAATTTGCTTAAATTTGGAACAAAAATTTTTTGGTAGTTTTGCCATCTTTTACTATCTTTTAACTAATATTGTATTTTTTTTATTCATTGTACTAGCATGGCATTAATAGAATCACTTGAGGATGTATTTCAAGATCCAATCTTTTCCGTCATAGGAATATTGATTGCCTTTGGAATTGGGTTAGTACAAGGAATAATTTTAGGGAGGGCCCTTTTACTTAGATTTCCCAGAATTCAAAATAATGTTAAAAAGATTTCAATCTCTTTGTTTGTATTATTTCTAGCAAATGCAATTTTAAGCGTACCTCGCTTTGCATCTCCGGAGAAAATCGACCTTTCATCTATCTCTCTAGCTACTAGTAATGGTGAAATTGCATCTTTAATTTTTTTAATATTTGGAATAAATACAGGCTTTTTAGCTGTACTTGCAATTTCTGTAACTCTGATGAGTCTGGTTTTGTTAAAGCTAACTAATCTTCATGGAATTGCAAAAGGATTTGTTTTCTTTTTTAGCCTGTTTATCTTGTTTTTGACTGGATTGAGCCGATTTACTGATCTTACTCCAAGTTCATTTGAGGTCCTTTTGTATTTTCTTTATCAGCTAGGCCTTACCATTGGAATTTTAACAGGCACTGTTCGAAAATTAAAACCTAAACCTGTTGATTTGAAATAATCCCTTTTCAAACGTTTAAATCTATTGAACTTGCTTTTTTCATTGACATCGAATTCAAACCGTTCGGGGAACAAGCTGGCAGCCCATGCGTTGGGCTGCCAGCCCCATTAATTTTAAAATTTTAGTTTATTGATTCTAATTCTTTTACTTGAGTTTTAATGTAATCAAATCCTTCTTGCCAAAATTTTGGGGATCTGATATCTAATCCATGCTCCTTTAGCAAAATTTCTGGCTTTTGTGAACCACCAGCTTCCAGTATGCTAAGGTATGATGGAACAAATTCCTTTCCCTCTTTCTTGAATCTTTGAAACAATGAAAGTGCCAACAAATTTCCAAAAGAATATGCATAGCAGTAAAATGGAGTGTGATAGAAATGTGGAATATAACTCCACTCAATTGCAAAATCTTCTGAAATATTAACTGCATTTCCAAACTGTTCTTTTAAATTTTTCAAATATCCTTTTGAGATTTCATCAATAGTTGTGCCCTGACCAATTTGTGTGTGGGCATCTTGTTCAAAAATTGTAAAAAATGACTGTCTCATTATTGTAGCATAGAGGTCATCAATTTTTTCTGATAACATTACCTTCTTTTCATCATTAGTGATTTCATTTGAAATATTGTCATACAATAACAGTTCTGAAAAAGTGGATGCAGTCTCAGCTAGAGGTAACGGTGCATCTTGCACGAGAATTGATCTATCCTGTGCAGACTGGCTATGAACAGCATGACCTAACTCATGTGCTAATGTAAATACATCTCGTGATTTTCCTGTAAAATTAACTAAAACATATGGGGTAAGTTTTGGAGTAAGAGTACTGCAAAAAGCACCATCTCGTTTTCCTGCTCTGATGGAGGAGTCTATGTGTTTTTGATCAAATATTTTTTTGGCATAGTTTTCTAATTCTGGGCTAAACTTTCCTAATGAATCAAAAACGAGTTTTACTGATTTTTCATACGAGTAATTTTTCTCCTTAATTTTTGAAGATGAGGGTGCATAAAGATCATATCTTCGAAGTTTTTTCATGTTTAGCATTTTAGCTTTTTGGATAAAGAATTTTTGAAACACAGGTGCATTTTTTCTGCAAACTTGCAATAATGATTCTATTGTTTTATCGTCTACATTGTTTCCAACATTTCTCATTGATATTGGACTTTTGTATTTTCTAATATCCACTCCTTCTTGTTTCCAATTAAGAACAATATTTTGATAAATTTCTCCTACGACTCCTTTATTTTCATAATATTTTGTGAGAAGGGTCTTGTATGCCTCTTCTCTAATTTTTGGATTGGTATTTCTAACATAATTGGTTAGTTCTTCGCGGGTAAGCTTTTTTGTTTTATTTCCAATTTTCATTGTATACTCAAAAGCATTTGTAATCTTGTCATACAATTTAACAAGAGCAGTAACTCCTGTAACATCAAGGGTGTTGATTATTCTTTCCTCGGGTTCAGATAATGAATATTTTGCAACTAACCTTTTGTGTTTTAGATATTCTGAAAGCTCTCCTGAATTTTTTATTAATCTATTTGCATTTTTATCATCTAATTGTGTTTTCCACCATAAATCAAAGAACAACACTTGATTAGAAATTTCTGAACCTAACTTTGTAATCATTGTCAATAATGACGTTGCTTCATCTGACTGTGTATTAGCAGAATAAGATAATGACGCATATCCGCCAATTAGACTCATCTTCTCAGAAATTTTTTCGACATCTTGCAAAATACTCAAGAACTTTTTTGAAGACATTTTTGGATCAAGTTTTGATTTTATTCTCTCAAATTTTTTAGACAATAGTTGAATTTCTTTAATTTGCTTTTGAAATTCAGGACTTTTAGGACTTTTAGCAATTTCTGATAAATCCCATTCGCCAAGTTGATACGCTGCCATCTGTTCTCGGTAATTTCTAACTATTAAAAAATCAATATGCTCTAGTCAGAGATTTGTAAAAACAGAAATCAGATGATTCATTCAAAACTTGTAATGACCAAAATTTAACAAGTAAATCCTAGTTTTTGTATAAAACCATCATATTTGTAAAAAAATTTCTGCCTGCCTAATTTTTAATTTCAAAAATTTTTGATATTTGGGAACAAATCACTATTAATTATTGATAAAAGGTAATATTATATCTCTGTATGTAGAGTTTGGGGTTAAATGACAAACCAAAATTTAGAAAAAATATTTTGTGATACTCTCGTGAAAGATGTCATGACAAAAGCGTTGGTATCCGTGGATCCCACAACAACTCTATACCAAGTCTCAAAATTGATGCAACAAGGAGGCATGGGTTCAATCTTTGTAAAAAAAGATGGCATTCCCTCAGGGATTATTACTGATAGAGATTTTGCAATTAAGATTGCCGCTCGCGAAGTTCCTTTGGATACACCTGTTGAGAAAATTGCCTCATTTCCTTTAATGACAATAAACTCAGATGAATCAATTCTCAAAGCTGCAAAATTAATGTCTGAGAAAAAAATACGCAAGCTTGCAGTAATTGAATCTGAAAAGGTGGTAGGAATTATCACTTCAACTGACTTGGTTAATCAACTGGTTTGAGATAAACTCATAATCTAAAAATACTGTTCATGGATGTAACACCATTTCCATGATTTATCAGGAATGGCTTGCATGATAGGGTGTCCTGTTTCTTTGAAATGCTTTGTAGCATGCTGGCCTACAGAAGAATCGCAACAACCTACATGACCACAAGTTAGACACATTCGAACTGCCACTGTTGGAATTTGTTCTTTTTTACATTCTTCACACTCTGGAGGTTTTGAAATAATTTTCTTTTCTTGAGAAAAATGCTCACATGGTTCCATATCTGATTATGAATTACTTGAAATACACTCTAGTATTTCTTTAGGGTATCTCTGTATCTTTTAATGGATTCAATTATTACTTGTTTTGCTTGTTTTGAGGATTCCCATCCAATAATTTCTACCTTTTTCCCTTCCAAATCTTTGTACACTTGAAAAAAATGTGCTATTTCAGAACGAGTATGATCTTCAATTTTGTCAATGTCTGTTGTATGGAGATATCTTGGATCATTTGTTGCAACACAAATAATTTTATCGTCGGACTCTCCATCGTCTTTCATTCTCAAAAGCCCTATTGGTCTTGCCTCAATTAGAATTCCAGGATATGTAGCATTTGTTACTAGGACAAGTGCATCAAGTGGGTCACCGTCTTCGGATAAAGTCTGCGGAATAATTCCATAGTCGCCTGGATAATGAAATGGGGAGAATAATACTCTGTCTAGCTTCATCATGTTGTGTTTTTTATCATATTCGTACTTGTTCATAGATCCCTTTGGGATTTCTACTACTACATTAACAATTTCAGGAATATCAATTCCAGCTTCAATATCGTGCCAAAAATTTTTACTCATTTTCTTACTTGTAACAGTAGACTCTCATTATATTAACAGTAACTCCTTTTGAAATTTTTTAAAATTAGTAAATAGATTTATTCCATTTTTCAATGACTTAGTATGGCAAAAACTGTAGTTATTCTTGACTCTGTAAGATCTGAGCGACAAGGAATCAAGGTTGCAAACTGGATTGTAAAAGAAATAGAAAAATGAAATCATCGTGTATCTCTAGTTGATCTTCTCAAATTACAACTCCACCTTTTAGATAAAATGTACAAAAAAATGAATACTCCTTCCGAAAATTTAAAAAAACTTTACAATACAATAAAAGAAGCGGATGGGTATATCACGGTAACTCCAGAGTGTAATCACAGTATTTCTTCTGCAATGAAGAATACTTTGGATTATTTTTAGAAGAATATTTTTTTAACCCCCATGTATTGTTTCATACACTATTGGATCCTTTGGAGGAATACTTGCAGGAAATCATCTCAGACAAGTTCTTGCAGAGATTGGGACTCCTGCAATTCCATAACAAATACCTGTATCCAAAATACAAGAAGGTTTTACCGACGACGGGGAGCTAGCGGATAGAAATTATGAGCGAAGATTTGAAAGGTTTTTTGATGAATTTGAATGGTAAGTCACTGCGTTATATGAACAAAGAAAGAAAGGTACTCCTTACTAGATAGTCTCAGAGTTATTTGGTATTACTCTGAATATGCTTACTGTATAATCCCCTTGGAATATGTTGATCACCTCCCCTGTGTTTGAATCCACATTTCTAATGCGGAATTTATATTCAAAGGAGCCATCTCCTTTAACATCTACTTGTGCAAAATGAATGGCATCTTCACCTTTGTATATTTGAATAATTACAGGATGTCTCTCGACAAACTCTGAGGCCTGTCCTCTTACTGAGCCCCAAGGAAAGGTGTTATCTTCAGGAATGTTCATTGGAACAATAGTTTTTTTGATACTAATCTCATTATTTATTGGAGTTATCGTGGTGCTGTTTTCAGCCGTTGCAATAGCTGGTTCAAGCCCAATAATTACTACAAAGGCCAACAATGAGGCAATACCAAAATATCTTAATTCCATTTCTTATCTTGTTTTACAAACGAGTTTAAAAAACTTATTACCAATTTTTCCATATGTTATAAAAAAGAAATATCCTCCTCCTATATTTCAATTAATCATTAAAATCCATCAACAGAAATCATCACTTGAGTTTTAAGGTCAACACTCGTAGTTACAATATGCGTACGGTAAGGAATATCATGAAAAAGCCTATTGTAATTGAACAATCCTCCACAGTTTCTCATGCAATGAACCAATTTCTGAAGCACAAGATTAGTCGTCTGCTAACAACAAATGATGAAGGAAAAATAATTGGGATAATTACAGAAAAAGACATTGGACTATTCCTTCTTTCCAATGACACTGAAAAAAATCTTGATGATATTTCCATTTTGGAGATTTCACACCCTCTAATTGAGGTAAGTGAGTCTACACCCGTAGAAGATGCAGCACACATAATGTATTCAAAAAATATTGGATCTATTGGAGTTTCTTCCTTTGACACTACGGGGATAGTGACTAAAACTGATCTTGCCCGATATTATATCCAACATTATGTTGGACACAAAAGAGTCGGAGATGCGATGACGGTTTCATATTCATCAATGTATCAGGACGAAAAATTATACAAAATTTTGGATAAAATGATTCAAGATAAAGTATCGCGACTAATCATCAAAGATAGAAAAGATAATGCAGTTGGGGTAATTACATTTGGTGATGTATTTAGAATATCCTTAACTATGGGTCAAGAAAATGACGTTGTGGATAATTCCGACCCTGCGATAACTGTAATCTTTCCTAGAAAAGGATTTTTGAGTGAAACTGGGTTTGGAGGCACTACTAGTGCAAAAGATGTAATGAGCAATTGCATTACCTCAGTTGATTACAATGATGACTTGGTTACTGCATGCACAGAAATGATTGATAATAACATAAATGGTTGTGGTGTTTTGATTAATGGCAAATTATCAGGAATTGTGAGCAAAACTGATATTGCTGTAATATTATCTGGTTTGCGAAATCAGGTAAATTCTTTTTAAAAACAATACGAGAAAAAACTTGTAGTTTTATTGAAATACAAAAAATGACTTGATAATTTTATTTTTTTGTTATTTTTAGAAAAATAATCTATTACCTAACCATTACAGTTAGAATTTCACTGAGTTGGATGGGTTTTTCCAAACAGGCTATGATTCCATCTTTTTTCAGCAAATTATCTATTTCACTTTCAGTAAAATTATTGGCAGAAAATATGATTATGTTTTGCTCTCTTAGGATATTCTCAATTTCCAATTCTTGTATAATGTCAAGACCACTTATCCCAGGCATCTGAATGTCAAGAAAAACAATATCATATTGGTCATTTTTTATCTTAGCCAATCCATCCAGAGGATCATTGGTTACTATAATTTCATAGCCTTTGGCCTTTAGAAATTTTGAAAGGAGCTCTGTAATGTCTGGATTATCATCCACTAAAAGCACCTTCATGATTGATACACCGAATCTTTAACGTTAGCCCAAACAATATTCAAATTATGTATCATTTTTTTGATCTTCGAAAAATTTATTTTAAAACTTACTATGTCTTTGCAAGGACAATTGTATCTGGTTTATCCTTCTTTATTTTTAAATAACACTATATGTAAAAATTTGGCGCACTCTGCTCAAAATTTTTCGGATCTTTTTCCATTCATAAAAATAACCCTCCCATTATTTTCAAGAATAAATAAACGATTTCGTCTAAATTAAAATTTTTTACTCTTGTATGAAATTTCTATTACATACTAATTTCTAATAATCTTTTTATTTTAGAAAACTATATGCCAAAATGTAGAAATTGCCAGGAAGATTTTATTCCAGAACAATCAAGCTTTTGCTCTAAAACCTGTGTTGATAGTCATTCCAAAAGGCTATTTTTACACTAAAATATTGGATATGGTATTTGAATTCTAACTTTCCCAATTAATCTTCACTATCCTTAAGTCAATAAAGCATTCAAAAATACCATGCATTGTTTTGTTTGTGGAAAAAGGAAGGAAGATTATCAAGTGTGGACAAATAAAATCATTATTGGGGCGACATATGATTCAGAATTTCAAGATAATGACCTTATCAGAAATCTATCTGAAAAATCTGTAATTTGTCATAATTGTCTTAAAATAATTGAAAAAGAAGTGGATAAAAAAAGGAAGAAATTGTGACTCATACACTCTACTATCCCAGTTAATGCAATTTCCTTTTATTTTGCCTAACACATGCCTTTGCATGGAAAGCAAATCCGGAAAATCTGAAAAAATAATAGATAATTGGCCATTTGGTGTTGCTATTGCGCTTGCAACTGCATTTGGTGTAACAATATTTGTGAAAAATGCATATTATGGTGGAATTTTTTTCCTTATTTTGTTTTTTGTACTTCTTTCTATCAAAAAAGGGTGGTTTAAAGATAAGATATTTCATGACTAATTTTCTTGATTTCCCAAAAAACGAGATTTTTTGATATTTTGTCATTTTCTTTATTCAAGTAATTTTAATGATAGAATGAAATATTTTGAGTGTTGATTTTCTGAGGTTATTATTCACCGATTTAGGTTTTCTAGACGGGCTAATTCCAAAATGAAGTAAATTCTATTTAAATTAAAAAAAGAAAAGGATGATCTATCCAATGTTTAGTGGAATAGATGCACTTCCAAAGGGTTCGGATATTCTAAAGACATATTCCTTTGATGGGTCATATTCAAATTTCGTCCCACCATACCCAATGTTTGGTCCAAACAGCATGTTAAATACTTCAGATGTTCCGGATTTGACAATAATTTGTCCGTTTGTAAAGTCCATTCCAGAATACTTGTATGCCTTATCACCATTCCATACATCATAGTTACAAATAGATGGACCGGTGCATATCATTGCAACATCCTCAGAGGACTCATTTACTGCTAAAATTTTTACAGCAAGAATTGCTTGTCCAGTGGGACTAATTTCAAATGAATTGCCTTCAGTTCCAAGACCTGTCCAATAGTAAATCAATGGTCCTACTTGGAATGATTGTCCGTTTGATTTTATCCAATTGGCCTCAATTTCATCTTTGACGGCTCTTTCACAATTGAGTCTTTCATATGCTTTTACAATTTCAGAGCATTTTTCAAGTTCATCCTCAAGAGATGATACTTGTGAATTATCAGAAGAAATTTCTGTTGGAGGACTCATTTCAACTGGTTCAGCTGTTGGTACTGAAATAACTCCTGTTTTAATTAGATGTTGAATCCCGTTTACAAATTCTCCATCAGAAATTGTCCCATCTGCCCACCATCCAGCATTATTTTTCACCCATTCAGGAACTCCCTGAGATTTCTCTGCTGATACTACTGTTGGGGGAATTACAATAATTCCATCTTTGATAAGAAATTGAATTCCTTGTACAAAGTCTGATTCAGATATTGTCCCATCTGCCCACCATCCAGCATTATTTTTCACCCAAGCAGGCACCTCTTGAGCATTTGCAAAAGAAGTAACTGAACCAATGAGTAAAATTGCTGTAATTGCAGTTATTGTGGTTTTCATTAATGTTAATTTTCATATCTACTATATATTCTGGTGCTAATAAATAATCTAGTGCCAAATTATGGCAATAATTCGGAAAATTTCTAGTGGTAAGAAAAATTTTTTCCATTTTGCTTTTTATTCTATTAAATTGGAATTACAAAAGTGAATGAAAAGCAAGACTATCTGAATACAAACAAGAAATCATTAACTGAGAAAGATGTGACAAATTATGTAATTGAGAGATTCAAAGATGTAAAGAAATCTCAAAAGATAAAAAATCTGGTAGAGTTTCATGCAATGAACAAGTATATGCTAATGTCACATGACCAAGAAGAACTAAAAAAAATGGGACAATCTGTTGCAAAATACAAAACGATTGCATTTTTAGAAATTTTGGAATTTTACGAGTCTCATTTAAAAAAAACACTAAAAAATCCGCCCACAATTAAAAAGCATTCAAACGTACTTTTGCATATTTTTGGTCATTTTTCCAAATATTTTGAATCCCATGAAAAAACATTATTTCTTGATTTATTAGAAAATTACAGAAAAGAAAAAATAAGTTTAGAAACAATTCTTGGACATGTAAATTCAATAACCTTTAGGTTTAACAATACATATCTAGCCTCTCAAACTTATTTTTTGCTTTATTCAAATCAAGGCTCTGACTTTTTTACCATTAATGCAAAAAATATTTGAAGACTTTTTGGCTAGAACATGTTCAGATAAAAAGAGGCTATTTCATTATCTTGATTAAAGATTATTTTATTACATTAAAAATTAGGAAACAAAGATGAATAAATATAAAAAATCACTTTTCATTTTTAGACGAGATTTACGTTTAGAGGACAACACCGGATTAATCCTTGCCCTTCAAAAATCTGAAAAAGTAATACCTTGTTTTATTTATGATACTACTCTTGCAAAAAAGTTTTCTAAATCCTCTTTTCGATGGAATTTTTTGAATCAATCTTTAATTGATTTGGATTTAGAACTAAGAAAAAATAAAACCGCCCTTCAAGTTTTTCAAGGAATACCTAGTGGAATTGTCCAGAAAATTATCTTCAATGAAGAGGTTGATGCCATATTTGTAAATGCTGATTTTTCAAACTACTCAAAAAAAAGAGATAAAGAAATCTCAGAAATCTGCAAAAAAAACAATGTGGATTTTAACTCTCATCTTGATTTTGTACTACATAACCCAAATGAGATAAAAACAAATGATGGAAAGCCCTATACTATATATTCTCATTTTTTTAAAAAGGCAAGACAATCCCCAGTTCGAAAAATTATAAAAAATTCTAAAAACAATTACAAAATGAATACAGTTTCAGACAAAATTATCCAAAAAGTTGAGATAGAAAATTATTTAATCCCAGGAGGAAGAAAAAATGGTTTAAAAATACTTTATAATTTAGAGAAATTTAAAAATTATGACAAGGATAGGAACTATCCTGGATCAGATAGTACAACAAAACTATCTGCGCACAACAAATTTGGAACTATTTCTATAAGAGAGGTTTTTCATGCTATACAAGATCAATTGGGATTTGATCACACACTAATGAGAGAAATTTACTGGAGGGAATTTTTTAATTACATCCTTTTCCATTTTCCTGAGTCAAACAGAAGATCTTTTAAAACACGCTTTAGGAAAATACCTTGGTCAAGATCTCAAATTAAATTTAATGCATGGTGTAATGGAAAAACAGGATTCCCAATAGTTGATGCGGGAATGAAAGAGCTAAACAATACTGGATTCCTTCATAATAGAGTAAGAATGATTGTGGCCTCCTTTTTAACAAAAGATCTTCATATACATTGGAAATGGGGCGAGAGATTTTTTTCAAAAAAATTGATTGATTATGATCCTGCAGTAAATGCTGGAAACTGGCAGTGGACTGCATCCACTGGATGTGATGCAGTACCATATTTTCGAATTTTTAACCCGTGGCTACAACAAGAAAAATTTGATGCCAATTGTATTTATATAAAAAAATGGATTCCAGAGTTAGCTGGAATTTCTCCAAAAATAATTCATAACCTGTGGAAAAGTTTTCCAAAGGATTTGAAATACACTAAACCAATATTAAATCATAAAGTAGAATCTCAAAAAGCAAAGGAAATCTTCAAACTTCAATAATTGCTATACTGGTTTACCCCTAAATTGATAGTCAATCACTTTGTGGAATAGGTTGTGAGATGAAATTACTGTAAGTGCTGCAAAAAATATGCCAACAAAGTTTCTAATTGTCATTAACTCGTTTGGTTGGGAAGCAATTATAGAAGTCTGGAAAATAACATAAAAATTATCAAACAACCAAAACCCTAGGGTAAGCCATGATAATACTCCTGCAATAAGATATCCTAAGCGAGTTTTGTTACGAATAAAAATAATTGATGCAACAATTGCACTATACCAGAAAAATGAACCTACCAACCATAGCGGTTCGAAAACTTCTGGCCGGTCATCTAGCCAATAATAAGTAATTCCCGTTATTGCTAATGCAACTAAGCTTATCTGAATTAGTTTTTGATTAATTTTAAATCCTGTTCTCTCCTCCTTAAGCTCTAATTTTGGAGGATTTTCCTTCATTTCTTTTGTTGCAATATCGATAGATTCTCTAACTGTTTTTAGCTTTAATGGGATAATTTTGGACAAGGAATCATCTGAAACAATTGTATCATGAACTAGACTGTCAATTAATGGGCGTGCAAGAGAAGCTTTCACTGGAGTAATCAAATCCACCCAATATGAGGAGAGGGTTGTGGTCAAGAAGGGAATTTGGATTACAAACAAGTTTTTGTTTAGATAGGCAGAATATGATCTCATTAACTCTTCATAGGTCATTTGTTCAGGACCTCCTATTTCAAAGATTTTTCCCGCAGTCTCTTTTTTCTCCAAACACCCAATAAGATAATCTATTACGTCATCTACTGCGATGGGTTGGGCCAAAGATTTGACCCATGAAGGACAAACCATAATTCTTAATCTTTCAACTAGGTATCGAAGCATTGCATAAGATCCTCCCTCAGCACCAATTATTATTGATGCACGTAACTCAGTTACAGGTATGTCTCCTGAAGCAAGAATTTGACCTACTTCCTTTCTACTTTGCATATGTGGAGATAATTCTAAACTATCATCAACCAATCCGCCCAGATAGATAATTCTTTTAACTCCTGCCTTAGTTGCAGCATTTAAAAAATTTTCAGCCTGAACTCTTTCACGAGCTGAAAATTGTTTCCATTCTTCTTTACTTCCCTCCATAGAATGTAGCAAATAAAATGCTATCTCTATCCCATCCATTGCTTTTTCTAATTGGTCTGGTTGAAAAACATCAGCTTGAACATATCTTATATTTTCTGAATTTTGAATCTTCCGTCTACTCATTGCAGTTACTTTGTACCCTTTTTTACAAAGAGATGAAATCAATCTAGATCCTATAAAACCCGTACATCCTGTAACTAAAATAGAAAAAGGTGCAATCCTTAACTTAGAATCTTCTGACAAGATTTGATTCATCTTACCTCAGTGCAGCAAGTTCTTGCTGATTTGATTGCCTTACTTTGATGCCGATTCCTATGGTCACTGCACCAACCACTAACCACAAATACCCACCAGCAGTATAAGCGCTACTCAAAGTGTAATCAATTGAACCTGCAATCAAGAAACCAATTCCCAATCCTACTAACATGGCACCTACAATTAAAATAAGCTTATCCATTTTGGTTACTCCTTTTTGATTGGCAGTCCCCCTGGACAACTCTTACCTTTGACTTTGTATCATGTGGTAATGTAGACATGAATATTTTTTGCTACCTAATTATATAAACTAGTGATAAATAAAAATCCTGGTGCCAATTTTGTTTAAATTTAGATAAAAATTTCTCTAAAATCTACTAATTTAACACTAGAAATAAAAGTTAGCATTAGTTAAATATGTGGCTAAATATCATATTTCATGGTATACCTTCGGGCAAAAAAAGTAAAATCGGACCAGTATCTTTATCTTGTAAAGAGCATCTGGGATTCTAAAAAAAGAACCTCTAAACAAGAAATAATAAAATATCTTGGTAAAGCAAATGAGGTTGATAAAAATGACATACCTCCAGAATACAGGAATGATTCCAAGATTTTATCCGTATTGGCCAAATACCATCCAGAAGATATTAAAAAAAGAGAAGAAGCCTCAGAAAAATCAAAGCAGCAACTATTTAAAAATTTTACACAGGGGAACATAGAAAATTCCTTAAAAATTTACGAACACTATGTAAAAATTTTTGATTCATCAGTTTTTTTCGAAAAAATTCTCAGGCCAGTAATGTACAAAATTGGAGATGATTGGGCCAATGGTAAAATTAGTATTGCAACAGAACATGTTGCAAGTAATGTTGCACAAACACTAGTAAAAATTATCATGGACAAGGTAACGGGAAATGCAAATAAAAAAAAGATTTTGATTTGTGTCCCCCAAGGCGAAGAACACCATTTAGGATGTGATGTGATTGAAACTTTTCTCTCTGTTAAGGGATTCAAAGTTTTCAACATGCGGACTTCTCTTCCCACGGAATCTTTACTGAATTTTATTGAATACAACAAACCGGATGTGATGTTATTATCAATTACGCTTGAGGATAACCTCTCTGCAGGCCAAAGACTAGTACGAAAAATTAGAGAGCAATATGACATTCCAATATTAGTTGGTGGGTATGCAATGTATTCCTCAAAAATTCCAAAATTTGATGCAAAGGTCATACGAGAGTCAACTCTAAATGAATTGCCTAAACTCATAAGATCTGGTTGATTTTTTACTTTTTCAAATACTCTATAATTTTAGGCAAACAAAGAATAGAGCTATGTGCTGCAGAATCTGTGCCTATTCCATAACTAATAGTTGAATCACCTACGAAAAACAGACCTTTAACACCTGAAACCTCGTGAGGCATTTTTGATTTCCACACTAGACCTGGCTCTTTTACGACAGATTCTACTAGTTTCCACGCCATGGGTCTTTCCCATAATAAAGATGATAGGAATTTAGGATAAATTTCATTTATTTCCTTTTTCATTTTTTCCACGATAATCCTGATTTTTTTGGGATTATCAGTCACTAAAGGATCCACAGGAGTTCCTGCAATTATCAAGTGTTCACCAGGAGGGGAAACTGTAGGGGTAATATTGGAAATAAAGAATATTCCCTTGGTTGTATAGTGAATGCCAACTGGGAAAATAACCTGTCTAGTATCGATTTTTGAGTTTAGTGCAAAATGTACTTCTACAACTGCAGTAGTTTTATTTAATCTGTTTACCTCGGTTACAAAATTTTTATCAAAAACATCGTGTTCAAATAATTCATTGATTGCATGATATGCAGGGTAGGATACCACTACGCAATCTGTAGGGAAAAATTCGCCACCAGTAGTTATAATTCCTGTAACTTTGGAATTCTCAACATTAATTCGTTTTACAGGTGAATCGAAAAAAATTTTTCCATTATTTTTAGTAATGTATTTGGCCAAAACTTTTGAAACTGAATCATATCCTCCCTCATCAGGATACGCAAATTCACTTGTTCCCCCTTTGAATGGATTTGCCCTGATCATGGTTCTGGCAAATTCTCCTAGGGAAATATGGTTTGCCGTATCTGCAAAAGCTAAAATACAAATTGCTTCAAAAAAGGCATTTGTTTTTTCATCTAAATTTTTGGTAATTTTAGTTAGGGGCATATTGTCCCATTCTTCAGTTTTTTTAATTGATGTAAATGCTATAGGGAGTAGAATTTTTAAGAGTTGAAATCTACTTTTCAGAGGGATTAAAGAAAGGCGCAATAAGTCTACTATTCCTTTGGGGTATTTGTGAAAACCCGAATCCGAATGAAATGCGATATCGTCCACTTTAGCAAGTTTCAACCAAGTTTCTATTTTTAATGATTTTAGAATTGTAAATATTGAAGATTTTTTGTAAAATGGCATTATATGAAAACCGTTATCAAGAATGTGATCTTTGAATTTCATTGAGGCTGTTCTGCCTCCTAGTTTGGATGATTTTTCAATTATTTTTACTTCAAAACCCTCGTTTGCAAGCAATGCACCTGTTGTCAATCCTCCAACACCGGCACCAATAACATACACTGTCTTCACACTAAAAATTTTTTAACATGTTATTTATGCTCGTGCCAAAATTTATTGATAGTGCTAACTTCTAATTGAAATTTGAAATAGAATAATATTTTTCAGCTGATGAAATAAATTCGTTCATTACCTTGCGCATTTTTTTCTCAACATAATCTTCTAAAAACCAAAATATTTTCATGAATCCAGTAAATACCAATTTAACCTCAATAGTAACGACACTTCCATTTTTAGTTGAAAGATAAGTTTCAATAAACTGAGTTCCCTTTGTTGGGCCATTTAGAATATAGACCTCATGAATATTGGGTTTTATAATTACATGTTTGGTTTTTACTTTTATTGGTAAATGTAAAAATTTTAATTTTTCAATAACATATTTTTCGGTATCTTTTTCCTCTATTATTTTTAAAGATTTGAAATAGTTAGGCAATATTTTGTGAAAATTTTTAATATCTGTACTAATGTGAAAAATTTCTTTTTGCGAAAGCGATGAATACTTTTTTAACGTAAAGGACTTCATTGCTATAGGATAATTTCATTGGCTTGAGGGATGTTAGTTTTAATAATTTTACAATCATTATAATTTTGCATAATTTGTTTTCCCACCAAGGCCATGGATATCTTTACTTCTTCTGTCTTTTCAGGATCAGTGCTAGGATACAAACGAATAGTGGTCTTTGATTTCCGGGTTGAGATTTCAATTAGATATTGTTGATGAATTTTTGAAATAGCTACTGCTGGCAAGAGAGCAGTCAAATTATCCTTGTCAACAAAAATTGTAGATACTCTAACCAAAAATGGTTCTTTTTGAAAAATTGGTACAAATTTTTTTGAAAAATTCATCAAATCAATTTTCTTGTCAAATACTATGTGGGGCATTATTACTATCTTACTTTTGATGTTCTTGTATTTATTTGAAAAAGAAAAATAACCTAGTGCCAAAATTATTATTTTTCTGGCAATTACTGAGTATGAATTACCACTAGTTTATATTTTTCTATCACTAAAATATTAAAAGTTGGAAGTTAAATTATGAATCACCAGATTGTTCCTAATTGTAAAATCAATATCAATTATGTCCTTTTGTCAAAAAATTGCTTTTCAGATAAATTACTTGATATAGAAAAATCACTTAAAATTGATAAAGATATTATTATGAGGTTGATATTGCCTTGAGTATTTTAAAGCCCTACAAACCAAGTATACTAACCGCATTTGGGGTTATTTTTATAATTTCAGCAGTAATTATTCCAATTCAAAATTTAATTGTATGGGGTTCAGATTTTGTTTTAGATTTCTTTACATCAAATGAAATTACGGCAGAAAAGATTTCTTTGGTGGTTCTGGCAGTGGGTGTAACCCTAATTTTGGTAGGTTATAAAAAACAAGTGTATTTGGAATAATGTAATTTGTCTTACCACTAGTTTGAAACTGGATCTTTTTTTAAATAATTTAAAAACGAATTTTAAGCATGCAAACAAAAATAACAGAAAGAAAAAATAATGAATCACATTTAGTTTATAAAAATTCTGAAATTAGAATTTGTGTTATTTGTGGCTACAATAAAATAGACTCCTATGAATTTGGTGTATCTTGTGAAGAATGTGGAGCCTTGTTTGGGAGGTCAAAATGCTAGCTGAACTTGTTCATCAAAAGGACTGTAGAAATTATAAAATTATTACAGATATGACTACTGGAGAAACTGCTTGTAGTACCTGTGGATCAGTTTCAATTGAAAAATCTGTGTATATGGGAACTGAAAATACTGGAGTTACAAAAGAAAATTATCTCAAAAATGCTAGAGTTGGAAGAAAAATTTCATTAAAGATGGCGGATATGGGTCTATCAACTATTATTGAGTTAAAAAATACAGATTCTACTGGAAAAATACTTTCCAATGAAAACCGCAGAATGTTTTATCGCCTACGAATGTGGGATCGCAATAGTCGTCATGCAAATACTACCCAATCATTTCAAAAAGCTTTCATTATCCTCGATGGAATTCGCACCAAACTAGGTTTACCTGATTCAGTAGTTGAGCATTCTGCATATTTGTTCAGGAAAATTGCATTGAAAAAACTACTTGGAGGAAGATCAACTTTGGGAATTATTTCAGCCACAGTATACATTGCATGTAGAGAAACAAATACTCCTAGGACCTTGCAAGATGTTGCAAATGCTGCAAACCTTAAAAGAAAAAATTTACAGAAAATCTACCGATTCCTTGCAAATGAGCTTCAACTCCATCCTGTTTCATATAACCCTAGAGAATTTGTGACAAGAATTTCTAAAGGTGTGATGGCATCTGAAAAAACCGAAAGACTTGCCTTTAAGATTATCTCTTTAGCTGAAAAAAATGGAGTATCTGCAAGCAAAAATCCTATGTCTATTGCTGCTGCAGCCGTCTATATAGCTGTTCAAAAAAATAATGAAAAAATTTCACAGACAAAAATTGCAAATGCATCTGGAATTACTTCAGTCACAATCAGGGATAGAACAAAAGAAATCAAAAAAGAATTAGGAGGTGAAATTTAATGGGTAGAACATGTAGGAATATTTGTCAAATGCACAAAGCTGAACCCGCACCAAATAAAATAAGGTATCAAATAGGACAGAAACGCTGTACATTTTGTGGAGTCTTTTTATCAATCACAGATTCAAGATGTATTTGTTGCAAGGCAGTTTTGAGAACAACTGCTAGAAGTAAAAAGAATTAAATTTTTTATTTTTTTTAATTAAAATTTGCATTTAATTACTTGAGATTTTCTGTTTTACTTTTTTTCTAACTATGAAAAGAATGGGAATTATAGGAATTGTTATTAAAATTATCACTACGATTACAATTGAAATATAGTCATTTACAAATAATTTAGTTTCAATCCATGCGGTGGGCAAAGTTGTAAAAATATCTCCACCTGAAAAATCCTCTATTGTTCCAATGGCTAAACTGTATTTACCACTTTGATTTTTTTCATCCAAAACGACGATAAAATATTCTCCATCCGTAGGTATGTTCATTCTAACTTCTTGTCTTTCCCAATAGGTCACCTGACCAAATGGCTCATAAAACTCCCTTGAGGGAAATTCTCCTTTATAGGGAATTTTCTGTACTCCTAATGAAGTCTCAAAAGGAATAGAGTCATTTTGAAATATTCCATCTCCAACTAAAACTAGGGTTGGGGAATAGGTTTCTAGATCCTCCATTTTAGGAATTACAATACTAGCATAAAGGGACTCGCCATGTTTTGCTTCAAAAGAGTAAAATTTTGCCTCATTGGCAGCTAGATTTTCATAAATCGCCCAGGAAATCTTATGATCTGGAATTTGCAGGGCAGTTTCAAAACTTCTATGTGTATCATCATGTGTGATTAGCTTGTGTGCATATGCAGGACTAGTTGCTGCAAAACTTATGATAAAAAAAATGACTAGAATGTTTAAGGATTTTAGAAAGTTTTTCATTATTAAATAAACTCACTTAATTTTTTTAATTTTTTTAAATCTGAAATTTCAATGTCGTTACTTAAGGTAATAATTTTTACAAGTTTAGGATTTGCCTTTTTTCCTAATTTTAGTACTGTCTCTCCTTGTAATCTAACTTCAAGGGTTTTATTTTGTTTTTTTAGGTTCTTTGCAAGATCTTTTGCTTCAGATAATTGTTTAATTAACCATGGTTTTTTTGAAATTTTAATTGGAATGTCTATTACATCAATAATTTTTAACTCATCAGTAGCGGTGAAATTTATTGATGGTGTGTCATCACAAGATATTTTGAGGTTTCCACTTTGAAGATAAGATAAAAAATTGGCGGGGAGATTAAGAGTTTTCATTTATCTCATCTCATTTTGCAGTAATTGTCAGTTTTCCAGTTAGAGAAACTGTTCCTGTGGGTACTGTCTTACCTGCCCTTTCGACCTTACCTTTCATCTCTAGATTCTCAAAATCATAAGTGATTGTGGCATGCTTTTCGGTAAGTTTGTCAAAAATTTCAGCAAGTAAATTTGCCCATTCTTGTTCTTCAGCCATACGTCATTCTTTACTTTATAGTATTTAATCTAGTAGTAAAAATAACTACTAGTGGTAAAATGTGGTCTAAAATTTATTATGAAAATAATCATGTAATCATCCCTGAAGTATCGATGATGAAATTTACTGAATAGTAAATTTGGTCCCTAGTAAATTTCCCATTATTTTTAATGCATATCTGCATACATTTGAGTTTAAAGTGAAAAACCCTCTAAAATTACCCTCTCCAATCTCCTCGGCAATTAAGCCAAAAGGACCATATGGCCCTCTTGTAATAACTGTCCACACATTTACCAAATCTGTATTTTTACAATCATGCAACTGTATTTTTGATGAAGTTTTTAATTCAGCTTTTCCGAAATCTGCAATTACCCAAATTTTTGGTATTTTTTCAATCATCTTTTGGTATCTGCTTTCTACAAATTTGTATCTGGCAATTTCTTCAAAACTTGCAAGGATGGGTTCACTATTCTGAACAGCATATTTTTCAATTAATTTACTAAGATTATACAGTGGCTTTCTTTCTGCAAGAAAGTTATGATACCCAGCTTCTACAAATTTGTCAAGATTCCACATAGGAAGCTTGGTATTATCTAAATTATGCCATTCTGCAAGTTGAGGAAATTCGTCCCAAACCTGTCCTACAAAACCACTATAGGGACTATTCATGAAATTATGGCACCAAAATAAGATATAAGTTGATCCTTCAATTACTTTTTGAAGGTTTTAGCAAATTCTTTTTATTCTCCTAACCAATAAGGCTAGCAATGACTCGCTATGAAAAAATGTTGAATATGTTGATGGATTTTGATAATACCATAAGGCTTGCAATAATTAGCAATCCTGATGGAGAAATACTGTGGAACAGTAAAAGAACTGATACCAAGATAAAAATCCCATTATCTGAAACCAAAAAGACACTTCAGCGTGAGGGGGCAGATTGGATAGATAGGTGTAAACTCGAGGATAGAGGAAATTTGGGAAGGGCAATGTATCACATTACATCCTTTGAAAAAATTAAGCGAATCACTATCCCTATTGATGCTTTTCATATCTTGTTTGTGGCTGTTGATAACGCACCACTAAAAAATAGCAAGAAAAAAAGTTATGGTCGATTAGTAGAGATGGGAAAAATTATGTCCATAGTAGATTTTGCAAATACGTTTGAATAAATTCTTTAATTTCGTTACCATCAAAAAAATAATTTTTGAAAATTTTCTAATAAATAATATGTAAATTTTAGTAAGAATTTACTGCGTTTAGAATTTACCCAATAAATTAATTTTTAATATCCTAAATCAGAAGCGATCTGGAATATTTATTAACAGAATTAAACAAAATAATGTGTGGAAAAGTACGAAAAACTACTTAACATGTTGATGGATTTTGATGACACCATACGATTTGCAGCAGTTGCAAACGATGCAGGTGAAATACTTTGGCATAGCCAACGAAAAGGTGTAAAGAATATTGTTACCTTTGAAGACACAAAAAAAACTCTTCTCCGCGCAATAAATGCCTGGAAGGAGAATTTTAGAATCCAAAACCTGGTCGGATCTGGGCTCTATAGCATTTCCTCCTATGAGAAAATTAAACGCATTACAGTCCCATTAGATGATGGAAATATTCTATTTCTAAGCATGGACAATGATCCCAAGGTTAAAGGTAAAACTAAAAGCTATGGTCAAATTGCAGAAATGGGTAAGATTCTATCTATTGTTGATTTTATAAAATCCAATTAATTTCCATTATTTTCTATTATGTTTTTTGTATTATCAGCTATACTAATTCTATTTTTACCATAAAACAATGAGATGCTTAGCACTAGCAAATAATGCAACAAGATAATAAATTCAATGGGGGTAAGATCAATTCATGCATCAATGCTGCTCTGCAAAACCAAAATATGTGATTGAATATGATACTGGTTCCCAATTCCAAGTATGTGAAAAATGTTTCAAAGATCCATATTGGTCAACTATGATTATTTCAAAACAAACTATTGGATAATTCTATAACTGATTTTTTTATTTGATTAGAAATAAAAATACAAACAAAAGATTGTAAGTCTTATCTCAACAACATACGAAAAAGTAAGTGATTATCATATTCTTTTGTATATGTTGTGAAATTCATGATAGACTGTATTGGCAGTAGTTTGTATATGGGCAATTTCAGTTACGGTTTTACCTCCTTGCGCAATTTCTCGCATAATAGTCATGCACTTTTGAGTTTTATTAGGATCAGGTTTTTCTTTTCCAGTCCAGATCTCAAAACATTCTTCAAAATCCAAACAGAACTTTAAAATGATTATTTCCCATTCTTCAGAGGTAGTGGGAATTCTTAGAGCATCTGCTAATTCTCTAAATTCATTCTTCCTTTGTCTTAAAACTAATTCCAAAGTTTGTTTTGCCTTTTCTGGATCATACCCTTCGATTAGTCCAATTCGATTCAATAGTGTACTCCTGGCATTAATTCTATAATTTATAATTGATATTTAAACTGGTAATAATACTCAAAACTGCTGCTAAAAAATTATTAGAAATGATGTTTTACTCCTAAACTGTTAAGGAATTGGAAAAATGAATTAATGAAATGCTATTTTACCACTAGAAATTGTTATTAACACTAGTTAAATACTAAAAACACAAATTAATTTCATGAGTTTAAGTACCTTAACTAGATGCAAAAATTGTAAAAAGGAATATGACAATTGGTCTTGTGATTACTGTTATACCATATCATTGCTAAACAGGATGAGGTGATAAATAACGCAGAAGTTAAATGAAAAAAAAATTGATGATTCTTTTTTAACTGCAAAAATCCCAATAAGGATTGCTTGTATAAAACCAAGCGGAATCCCTACTGTACTTTCGCTTTGGTATGTCAATATAGATGACAAAATTTATTGTGCGACTCAAAAAACTGCAAGGATTATTACCTATTTGAAAAACAATCCCGCATGTAGTTTTGAGATAGCAGGTGATTATCCTCCCTACAAAGGAATAAGGGGTGACGGAACTGCTGTCATTCTGGATGAAAAGGGCGAGAGTGTTCTTTTAGCACTAATAGACAAATATCTTGGAAAAAAAGAATCTAATCTTTCTAATTTCTTGAAAAAAAACTCAAAAACAGAGGTGGCAATACAAATTAACCCAAAAAAAATTCATAATTATGATTATTCTAAACGCATGAAGGGAATATAATTTGGCAAAAGACGAGGGGTGCCCTACCTGTGGTTCAAAGGATTTTGGGAATTTAGAGGTCAAACAAAATCCTGAAAAAACACCTACATGGAAAAAACAGTGCTACAATTGTAAAAAAGTATGGTATTCTAATTTTTAAAATATTTATCGTTCCAACGATATGTAAGTTGATAGGTATACTGTTTTTTCACCTGGAATTATTTGGCACTAGGCAAAAAATTATCTCATCGTTATATGATCTAAAGTGTAAATTAGAGTGAAAAGAAATGCAACAAACAAAAATCAAAAAAACACCTGCACTAAAGTTCATAGCAATTATGGCTGTGGCAACTTCAGTAATACTGATTTTTACAATAACTCCTTGGAATGTTATTCCAACTCAAATCACTGAAGATGTAATTGTCATTGCCGTAACTGAATATGGCTGTGTTGGTGAATCTAGTTTTGGAACTTCCGTTGTTGTCTCTGACTGTAATGCTAATGTTGGGGATGAAATTTCTGCAACATTTAATGTTCCAGCTATGAAACAAAATGGATTCTATGATAGAATTGAGGACAAACTAAAATTAGTAAACCCTTAATTCCTATTTTTTTATTTATAATTTTTGAAAATATACAAAAGAATTTGATACTATGAATAGTTTGCAATCTATATAATAATAGAGCAGGCAAGAAAAAGTATTGGCACTAGAAATAAAATTTAACACTATGTTATATATCATAAAACCAAACCAATGATATGAAAGCAGAAACAGAACCAATGAGCGGAAAAAAACTATTTGCAATTGTTGCAGCCATTATGGTAGGTGCAGTAATTACTGGTCTTGTACTCTTTACAAATTTCTTGTAAGGACACAATTATTTTTTCTTATTTTTAAAATAACCAAATTTGTGTAATAGTAATTGTACTATTCCGACTTTTCTTGTATTTTAGCAAAAACAAAAAAATTATTTTCAAAAAAATTCAGGTCTTGGCCTGAGAGGTATGAGCTTTGCAGATAACTCCCAGAATAAAGATGTACGGGAAGAAAGCACCACAAGAAAGGATATCAGAAGAGATCAGAAACTTACTTTCAGGAAACGCAACACGGCCATACCTGCTTACTATTGCTGAGATTGGAAAAGTTCTAGAAGTCTGCAGAAAAACTGTTTATAACTATATCAATCGGATATCAAAAGAAGACAGTATCTCCCGACTCCAATCGGGACACTTCTTTTTACCAAAAAGTCCAGAATCAGAGTTTCGGGCATTCAACAAACATTACAAAATTACTAGTGACCAACTAGT
>Ga0224512_10000266_pt1 | contig 55836 bp, 62 predicted proteins | sample SF_May12_sed_USG_4_FD_169103 | JGI IMG/M metagenome (GOLD analysis project Ga0224512, IMG submission 169103) | Sediment microbial communities from San Francisco Bay, California, United States - SF_May12_sed_USGS_13 | ecosystem: Environmental > Aquatic > Marine > Sediment | place: USA...
TTTTGTATGCAGGTTCATTATTGTATCTGTCTACATAGTACTGTGGGTCTTCTGTTGGATCAACAAAAGCTGCAATAGGTTTTACCTCTTTTAGTCCAACTGCCTGATAAATTGAGTCATACTCTGAAAAGTTTTCATCAAACCACTTTTTGTATGCAGGTTCATTATTGTATCTGTCTACATAGTACTGTGGGTCTTCTGTTGGATCAACAAAAGCTGCAATAGGTTTTACCTCTTTTAGTCCAACTGCCTGATAAATTGAGTCATACTCTGAGTAATTTTCATCAAACCACTCTTTGTATGCAGGTTCATTATTGTATCTGTCCACATAACTTTGTGGATCTTTTGATTCATCTACAAATGAGGCAATACCTAAACCTCCTGACTGGTCTTTAGGTTCCTTTGGTTCTTCCTTTGGCTCATCCTTGGGTTGGGTTGGTTGTACAATCTCTGGATCTTTTACTGTAATGATAATTGATTCACTGTCTCTTTGAGCTCCTTTCTCTACAACAATATCAAAGCTGTATAGAATACCATTTGGATTTCCTTGAGTAGCGGTGGGCGTCCAAGTAAACTGACCTGTGCTAGGGTTAATTGAGGTGCCCGGCGGTGGATTTTTGTCCAAACTAAAAACTAGGTTATCTAAAGCGCTATCAGTTACATCAGCGGTAAAAGAAATTGATTCTCCTTCAGTTACTGTTCTATCTGGAATTGGTTTTAACGATAAAACAAAATCTTCTTTTTCAAAGACTTTATTTCCATCATATTGTAAAAGAATTGAAATTCCATCCTCCTTGGTTTGATCACCAGTAAAAGCAGTTGCATTATAAATTCCACTAGATTTGAAAAAATCCTCAACTACTCTTGGAATTGTAGAAAATTGCCCATCATTATCTGAATCTGGATCTGATGCCATGTTCATATACTGCCCTCCAGGTCCGTGAATAACTACAAAGACTGATTGTTTTCCGGTATCTTCTTTTCCAACAAATACAAATGATTCTTCATTAGTGTAAAAGGGCTTTTCAAGAGAAAACGAATCGACTGCAGCATATGCTGGAAAAATCATCAAAACAACAAGTGAAAAAACAGAAAATAAAAACAATTGATGCATAGTATTTCGTAGTTTAATTCATTTTTAAAAAACGCGTATAACTTCTTCTATCGAATTGCTAAGAAAAATTCACAAGATTAGAGGTCTAATAGAAACCTCATAAAGACACCGTTTTTTTGTTCAATTTTCATCTCATAGAAGGTTGGAGCTTTTATTTCTACCTTGAAATTGTGTTTTTGAAGATCAAGAGGCTCTCCAAATGCTTTTGCTTGTATTTTATATTCATCGTTTTGTACAATATCAAATTCAATTCTCCTAATTGCAAAACCTTCAGTAATTAAAACAAAGGTAATCTCCTCAAGCCAGCTAAAAAGTAAATATCGAAGGTCTTTTCCATTAGCCGAAAACTCTTTTTGATTTTTTTCCTCTACCTTGTCTTGATCAAGTGTGATGTTTATTACTGCATCTGCAGTAGTAGCAAAGGCCTCTTTGAGATCTTTTGCATTAACTTCTACAAAAGCATCAGTTGCGTGATCTAAAAATTTGTAACTCAATTATGAATTTTTTAATATGCTAATTAATAATCTAGATGCTCAAAATCTATCATTAATTACAACCTCATCTAGATTTAATTGTCCCCCACGTGGATTGGCAGGACTCTTTGCCTTTCCAATTACTAACATCATTCCAATAATGTGATCTTTTGGAAGATTTATCAACTCTGCAACCTTTTGGGGATCAAATCCTATCATTGGACATGAGTCGTATCCTGCAGACTTTGCAGCAAGCATAAGGGTTTGAGATGCAATTCCTATACTACGAAGGGCCTCATCATGTTGGAGCTGATCATTTCCTTTGTAGTATTTTTCAATTGCAGGGATGATAAAATCTTGCACTTCCTTTGATGCATTTTTCCAGTATCTTTGTGGATCCTTCTCTCCTGCTTTAAGATCTGCGCACAATATCAATAATAAAGAAGCATCAGTTACTTGGGGTTGATCCCATGCGGCACTTTTAATTTTTTTCCTCAGTTCTGTATCTTTTACAATTAGAAACCTCCAATTTTGAATGTTAAATGAAGTGGGAGATAATATGGCAAGTGAAAGTAATTTTTCAATTTCTTTATCGGTGAATCGATGAGTTTCATCAAAGTGTTTTACTGATCTTCTTTTTTCAATCGCATCAAAGGTTTCTGAAGAAAAAGAGGAAATATCATTGGTCATTTGGATTTATTTCTCTTGATTGATATTTGTGTGTATGGAACCTGAATTTATAATATAGAATTTGTTTAGTGGTTCTAAACTTTAAAAATTAAAAATACAAACTGGTATCGAATAAGAATTGATTTATTCAATTAAAGCTAAATTTATTGAAAAAAATATGGAGGAATTTTATCAAAAACTAACTGATGGAACAATTGAGAACCAAGAACCAGATGGTAAAGAAATTCTTAGCTCAATGAATCGGGCAAAAATTATTGGACCTGGAGAAATTCAGTGGTCTGAAATGTGTTTTTGCTCGCCACCCCTTAAACATGAGCGCCAAACAGTATATGATAAATTTTTCTCAGATATGGAAATTAAAGTAATTGATGACTATGTAGAATTTGAAGGTAAGTCCTTTATTGATTATCTAAAAGGAATTGAGTAGTCCAAAATGCGCTTTTGAGTTGTAAAGTAATTTAGTTGGGACTCATTTTGAGATTTTATTGGAGCCTTTTGATTCATTTCTAATATGGATAAGTGAATTTCTTGCAAGTCATCTGTATGAGGGAATCTTTCTGTCAGCGTTACTTGAAACAATAATACCTCCCATTCCTACTTTAGCCGTATTTCCAACTGCAGGATTTTTGGCATCCCAGCAAGGCCTATCAATTTTTGCAGTTATACCGATGATAATTTTAGGAGCAATTGGAGCTACAATTGGGACTACGGCAATTTACTTTATTGCCTTAAAACTTGGAAGAACAATTTTGTTAAAGTATCTTAGATTTGTAAAAGTTTCTGAAAAGAAACTCCAAAGAGTGGAGATCTGGTTTGAAAAATATGGTGACAAGGCAGTATTCTTGGGACGAATGGTTCCTGTAATGAGAGAGATGATTTCAGTCCCGGCAGGATTGCTTAAAATGAAAATTCTAAAGTTTGTCATGTATACATTTAGTGGCTCTTTAATTTGGTCAGCTGGAACAATTCTTGCAGGATATTATTTTGGTGCAGGTTTAGATTTTTTTATTTAGAATCCAAGTTGATGATATTTTGTTGAACCAGATATTTGATTGCATTGAGTAATTCTTGCTCTGAAACCTGATCTTGGGCATACCACACAAAAATTTCTCTTACCCATTGCGGAATTTTTTGTTTTGAGACCTCTATTTCTTCAACAAAGATTTGACCATCTACATTTTTACATTGTCGTGGATATGATTCCATTACTGGATTTCCTTTTGCTACACAGTCCTCAAAACTATTAATCTCATTTAATGGAACAATACGAAGAATCCTATCATCATTAATCTCAGGGGCCCCTCGTCCATCTTGATTACTAGTCAAAACATACAGATATCCATCGGGACCTGTAGTAACATCTCGAAGACGGCCAAAGTCGCCCTCAAATAATTTTTGATCAGATATTACTTTGTTATTCTCCAAATCAAAATCAATTATGTGTAAATGACTTCCACGAAGTGTAGCTACAAAGAACTTTCCACTCCATTGCGGAAATTTATCCCCATCATAAAATTCTGCACCAGAGGGAGCCCATGTATCATCACCAGTATTTAATATTGGAGTTACAAGACCTTCCATTGTTTCGGAGCCTATGATGTCTGGCCATCCATAATTTGCACCAGGGATTATTACATTGATTTCGTCGTGTGCAACACCGTGCCAGCCTGAAGGTCCATGTTCAGTAGCCACAAGGTTGCCTAATTCATCCCAATCCAAACCTTGGGGATTTCTGTGTCCATATGAATAGATTGGAGAATCAGAAATCGGATTATCACTTGGTATGCTTCCATCTGAATTAACCCTCAAAATCTTTCCTGCAAATGAATTTTTATCTTGTGCCAACTCTGCTTTACCTGCATCACCAGTTGTGATGTATAATTTTCCATCAGGGCCAAACTTTATTCTTCCACCGTCATGAAATGGTCCACCAGGTATGTCTTCAATTAACACTTTATCCTCAGACAAAACTAGATTAGATTCTATATAACGAACCACTTTGTTTTTAGTTTCAAGAAAATTGTTATAGGTATAGTACAGATAGATGTAATGATTTTCTGAATAGTTTGGATCAAGTGTAATCCCTAGTAACCCTCCTTCAACTCCACCAACCTCAAGTGACAAAGCAGGCTTTTCTAAAATTATTCCATCTTGAATAACTCTAAGATTACCATTTCTTTCTGTAAAAAATATTGTTCCATCTGGGGTCCAGGTAATAGACCATGGTATATCTAGATTCTCAGCAATGGTCTCTACTTTGACTCCTAATTCTGGATACTCTTGAGCAAATACAAATGGAATTAAAGAAAAAATACCTATAGTAAAGAGAATTCCCTTCATTGAATTATCTGGTATTTGTTTTACAATAAAGGTTTTCTACTTTGTTAATCTTTTTGCCTTTTGAAAAACTGCAGACCAATCTTTCCAGGTTAATCTACCTGTTTGAGTATTTTGTTTTGAGGGGTGATAAGATGTTAGAATTTTTACTGAATTATATTCAAATAATTTATTATGTCCAAATTTTTTTGGTTTTACTTTAATTAATTTACATGTTGTATCATATGCAATTTTTCCGAGACACAAAATAACTATAATATTTTTTAAAATCTTATACTCTTGATTCAGATAATCAAAACAAGTCTCCATTTCTTGTCTTGTAGGCTTGTTTTGAGGTGGTGCACATCTAACTGCTGCAGTAATATATGCATTATAAAGCACCAATCCATCATCCAAATTTAGACTCGTTGAAATTGAGGCAAAACCATTCTTGTGCATTATCTTTACAAGCCAATCCCCAGATGAGTCCCCTGTAAACATCCTTCCAGTTCTATTTCCACCATGAGCTGCAGGAGCTAATCCCACTATGAGTAATTTTGCTTTGATGTCTCCAAATCCGGAAAGCGGTAATCCGTAATAATCTTGATCTGCAAACCGTCTTACTTTATTTTCTGCAACTTCTCTGATGTATAGAGATAATCTTGGACATTTTGTACAGTTTTTAATTTCTTTATTTAAAGCAGAAAGCGTTTGCAATAATAAATATAGTTTAGTTGTAAATAAAAAAGATATAGATCAATTTCTTGATTTATCTCTTCAGACATTAGTTATCTTTGATTCCAATTCTTATTGTACTGGACTTTAATCTCTATTGAGATTAACTCCAATTACTTTGGCCCAAGCTCCTAGGACTTCAACAAAGTCTTCAGATTCTTTTCTGAACATAGTGTATTATAGTGATTGATAATAAAAGGAATTGCTAATTATTTATTCATGTGATTCATTCATATCAATTGTTCATTTTTAATTCGAAAATTTTATTTTACAAGAATTAAAATTTTTAAAATATTTTTTCAATTGAATACTAATATCAGAGAATATTCAATGAAGTATTAACCAGATGAAAAATAATAATTTAAAATTTCTGTAAAAGCTTTAAAGAATTACTCTTCCTTCACCAAGATCATAAAGCCGATTGTTTATTTTTTCAAGTAGGTCTTTTTTTGACATTTGTACCTCTAAATTTTTTGTATATTTTTTGCTTTCAACTAATCTATAAAGCCGTTCTAATTGCTCTTTGGATAATATTTTAAGTCCTGTTTTTGAACTGGAGACAATCTCTAACAATTCTATTCTTTCATGATCTTCTCTAGTAAATTCAGACATGATTGCGATAATGACCTTTCATTATTATTAATAATTGGGTATAATTGTCCCACTAGTCTTTATATCCAATATTTTTAAGATTGAATAATGAAAAAAATACAACTTCTTAGCGTTGTTTTTTTACTGGTTATGGCAATTGCCCTTACTACGGGACCTGGAATAGCCTATGCTGGATTAGATGATAGCATAGATGAAGGCAGAGAAGGGGATTCCATAAATGATGAATCTAACGAGGATGAATCTAACGAGGATGAATCTAACGAGGATGAATCTAACGAGGATGAATCTAACGAGGATGAATCTAACGAGGATGAATCTAACGAGGATGAATCTAACGAGGATGAATCTAACGAGGATGGTTCCAAGAAAGATCACAACGATGCCACGAAACAGGAAAAGAAAGCTATGATGGATAGATATTGTGAAATGTCTCCTGAAAACCAAAAAGCATTTCTAGAGAAATATGCCATGAACTCTGATCATACAGAGAAAATGGACTCAGATCATAAAGATCAATTGAAGGCGTATTGCTTACTAGATGAAGCTGGACGACAAGCTCACTTTGATGAACATCGTGCTACCATGAAAGATAAAATATCTGACCATAAAGATACCATGAAAGATAAAATATCTGACCATAAAGATACCATGAAAGATAAAATATCTGACCATAAAGATACCATGAAAGATAAAATATCTGATCATAAAACTCACATGGTACTTAGAGCAAGTGCATTAACTGATGAGCAAAAGGCTGAAGTCAAAGCTATGCATATGGAATTAAGAAATTTCAAACATTCTCTGAAGAGTAACTCTACTGATCTAGATAAAGAAGAAATTCGGAATCAATTCATGGAAAAAGCAAAAGAATTTTCAATGGCATGGCTTTCACCTAGACATCAAATTGCAGCAGGAATTGATGCTCAAATGGTAGAATGCCGTGATGGATTTTCCCTTGTAATGAAAATATCAAATGAAAAACCCATCTGTGTCAAAGAATCAACAGCTGAGAAACTAATTGAAAGAGGAATTGCAACTTCTGCAACCTAATTTTTCTTTTTTATTTTTGAATTAAACAATATTTTTAACAGATCTATAATTAAATTGCAATTTTTTTCCATTAGTTGTCTTAAAAAAAAATTACACGTAGCCAACTTTATTACAAAAATGCCAATAATTTCATTGGGCGTATGGGAGTGTATACAAGGGAATTATTATTATCACGATATGAGATCTGGCTTGATTTCAAATCTCAGCCATGGGGGATGTCAAATGATTACTAAAAAGGACATATGGCTTATGCCAATCACATTCATAATTGCGCCTACATTTTTACTCTTTTTGGTTTTTGTCGCAGCGACTACTTATGGTGATATGCTTGAAGAAAAAGCATTCATAGCAGGCCTTTCATGTCCGGAATTAGAAGAATACAGACTAAATCAAATAGTTGAATCAAAAAAATACTTTGGAAATGAGGCTTATCTTATTTATGCCGAAGAACGATATTCTGGACAATGCTAATTGTTGATAATTTAGATATTTTCTCAAAAAGCAATTAAAGATAATGTAACAATCTTAGCGATTAAAAAAAGAAGTGGAGTTTTTATCCACGTCCAATGACTGCATATTTTCCTTGACGACTTCTAATAAAAAACGTAGAAGCAATTCCGCCAAAAATCCCGGTGGACAAAATTAATGCACCTAAAACCCCATCAGCTGCAAACATTGGTGTTCCAGATCCAGCTTTTGGATTTTCATTTGAAATAACAACTCTATCTTGAGCTAATTTCAAATAGTCATCAAGTCCAGTTTGTCCATCCACTGCAACATATTGTGCAAATGCAACACTACTGACGGAAGGTAATATCAAAAGACTAAACATTACTCCTGTTACAATTGCTATTTGTTTTTCTGTCATTATATCAATTACGTGAATTTGGAATAAAGGCTTTGATGAAATTTGAATTTTACCAAAAAAATTCTTGAAATGAATTTATGCTAACTGCCTTGGTTTAGATTGTCTAATTGATTTTAAGAAAAAATATGCGGCCAACCCACCAAAAATTATTGTAATTATAATTAATGTAATTGATAAATCTCCAACATCAAACATCGGAGTTCCAGATCCTGAAGATGGGTTGGCTTCTGCTGCCTCAATACTTCTTTTTTGAATTTCCAAGGCTTCTTCTAATGTGTAACTTGATGTTGATTCAGGTATTGGTTCTAAAGAAGGTGCAGAGGCAAATGATTCATCACCAATCTTGTCAGATATTTCTTCATGTGCAGATTCTTCAACTGATGATTGGAATCCTTCCTTCACATCCTCGAGGTTTCTCAATTGAGTATCTTTACCTGATTCTAGTTGAACTGGAACTTGTTTTTCTTGTCGTAACAACGACAATGACATGAGCCCAGAAATCCCTGCTGCAATTCCAAATCCTGCAATTTTGTAAATATTCTTAAAAGAGCGGACAAGAAGTTTACTCTCTTTAGTTTTTTCAGAGTATTTTGGGGGGACAATTACCATGCTAAATTTGGAGGCAGAATAGAATTTCATATCTTGAGATTTTGAGTTTTTTTCAATTTTGGTCACCTTTACCACGCCTAAATCCTGTAATTTGATTATGTGATATTTTACTAACTGTAAAGAAATGCCCGATTTTTCTGAAATTTGAAGTGCAGTCAATTCTTCATTGAATAACAATTGTAGGATTGATCTGCTAGAATCGTTTGTTAGCAACTCTCCAAATGACTTTATTTTGTCATCATCTGTTGCCATAATTTTGATTTTCTCAGTAATTTTCTCTTGGTCTTTACTATCTTCTGACATTGAAATCCTTTTAGTTATGCTTGAGTATATGTTATTTGTTTGGTAAAATTACAATTTCACTTAACCTTTTAACCTCATATGATATACAATAGTAACTATCAAAAGATAGTTTCAAAAAAAGATGATAAAAATGAATTCAAAAATAATCCTTCCAATTGCCGTCCTAGTTACCATAATTGCAACGGCTGGAGTAATGTTTGCCATAGGTGTTGGCCAACAACCAGAAATTGTTAGAGAAACCTCTCCTCCCGAAATAGTTTATGTTGATAGGACAGTCTCTGATTTATTTGAAGGTACCCAAGAAATTAGGAAAATCTCCTCAGAATCTGAACTCAAAGATATCTTGGCAGCATCAAATGTTTTTGATGGGGGATTTTATGATGATAGAGTCTTTATCAATGATAGTTTTATGATGAGGGAATCATTGGCCATTGAGCCTAGACCAATGGCAGAACCTACGAGTGCAATGGATATGGAATCTGCCAAGACTCAATCAGGATCTGTTGAATTAGATTATTCAACAACAAATGTTCAAGTAGAAAATGTAGATGAGCCAGACTATCTTAAAAATGATTCAAAATACGTTTACATTGTTTCACAAAATACACTTTCAATAATAGATGCATATCCTGCTGAATCTGCCAAACTTGTTTTAAAAATTGCACTTGATATTGATTCACAATACATCCAAAACATGTTTCTAAATGAGAATCGTTTAGTTATCTTTTACAACGGACAAAGCCAAGATGAGATAATTCCCCAGTTTGACTTTATGCCAAGACCCTCATACAATCCTGTGACTCATGCATTGATAGTAGATGTATCAGACAAAGAAAAACCAGAAATTCTCAAAGATTACACCATTGATGGTTACTTTAGTGATGCCAGAATGATTGGTGATTATGCATACTTTGTAACAAATAGCAATATTGACTATCAATATCCACGATTCCCAATAATTATGGAACGATCAGAGCCTGTAATGATTCCTGAAGCATTTTACTTTGATAACGTTGAGAGATTTTCAAATTTCAATACCCTAACTGCAATTGATATTTTTGGAGATACCATAAACTCTGAGACTTTTTTGATGGGATATACCGGCACAATTTATGTATCTGAGAACAACTTTTACTTGACATATCAGAAGAATTCCCCTTATGGATTTAATGGTGATTCAGCTCATGACAGATTCTTTGATGTTGTAGTACCATTGCTCCCACAACAAGTACAAGACAAAATAAAAGAAATTCAAAATGATCCCTCCCTTGATTCTGTAAGAGAATGGAGTCAAATTGCTGAGATAATACAAGAGTCTTACAACCAAATGGAGAAAAGTCAAAAAGAAAAACTATTTGATAGAATTCGTGAAGCATTATCAGAATATGATGCAAGAATCCAAGAAGAATCACAAAAGACAATTGTACACAAAATTTCAATTGACGAGGATAAACTAGATTACATTGCAAAGGGTTCAGTTCCAGGAAGACTGCTAAATCAGTTTTCAATGGATGAGCACGATGACAAGTTCCGAATTGCAACAACTCTAGAGTACTATACACAATACAAGGGAACAATTCGATCAAATGCAGTTTATGTCTTAGATGAGAAACTTGAGATTCTTGGAGGCCTGGATGATATTGCCCCTGATGAGAGTATCTTTTCTGCAAGATTTATGGGAGATAGACTATACTTGGTAACTTTTCAGCAAATAGATCCATTCTTTGTAATTGATTTGTCCTCAGACACACCAAAGATCTTAGGCGAACTCAAGATTCCAGGATTCTCAAATTACCTTCATCCTTATGATGATGATTATGTAATTGGAGTGGGACGTGATACAAAAGACATTGGAAGTGGACGAGTACAACAACTTGGAGTTAAAGTAGCACTATTTGATGTATCTGATGTAAAAAACCCCAAAGTCATTGATGATTTTATAATTGGAGATTCCTCTACTTACTCTGAGGCACTAAACAACCACAAAGCCTTTTTCTTTGACAGGGAAAAAAATATTTTGTCTATTCCAATTAGCAGTGATGTACATTCTCTGGATGGGATATCTAATTCAAAAATGATTGCACCTGAATGGAACCGTTGGAATGGGTTTTACATATTTGGAATGGGTATAGACAATGGCATCAATCTCAAGGGAACTATAACTCACACTGACAATGACTCAGGCTTTTATGGTATGGGAAATTCTAGAACTTTTTATATTGAAGACGTCTTGTATACTGCCTCAGATGTATATCTAAAAATGAATTCCATCAATAACTTGGAGGACATTAATTCAATAAAATTAGAAAATACTGGCAAGTTCATTGAATATCTAAAGTAGAGAACTATTATTGTGATCTAAAATTAGATTTACAATAAGGACAGTTGGGTGTTTGACTCTTTCTACCACAAGTTTTACATCTATTTGGTTCTCCAAAATAGCTTGTTTTACTAGTATTGCGAATAAGTTTTATCATAACTAATGCCATAATCGCAATGACTATAATTGCAATATAGATTCCAAGTGCCATAAATTACAAATACATTTTCTCCTATTGAAACCTTCGTAAATTCCTTTAAATTAAAAATAGTAACTCAGGCCAAACACAATATTCAGGGGAGATATGTTGTGTAAGACCGGAGTTAATTGTTATTATCAAAATATTAAATTTAAGACCACCGTTCTGTCACACAAATTTTTGACACTGTTTGAAGATAATCTTTGTATTTGTTCTAAAGATTCATACATACAATTATGTTATACCATAATTGCAAGGAAACCATGTCTACATGTAAATGTAATTTTTGTAAATTTATACAGAAATTTGTTTCTGAGCGAAATTCAATGGAAGATGAGTACTAATATCTGAAGAAAATGAAATACTAGATTAAGAATGGATATAACTTAAAAAATAAAAAATATTTAGAATTAATTCATTTTAACAAGTTTTCAAACCTATCTAAAAATTGTATGTGTAACAATGACTTGTTACACAAAGTTGTGTTTAAATTTTTTAATCAGTGAATAAAGATGAATTTACGTTTGTCCTGTAACAGAATTTGTTCTAAATATGCAGTAAAAAAATTAGCCGCAAAATATGGTGGATTATACGAAGCAGGACATAAACGATGTACATCTTGCGAAATTTATCTCATATGGGATGAAGTGCATTGTCCTTGCTGTGGATGTGTTCTAAGGGCAAAACCCAGAAATGCAAAAGCTAGAAGTAAATTATTAGAAATGGTAAATCAAAAAAATTCATGAGATTTATTAGTTAAATCAATTTTTTAAATTATGTTAATAGCATCAAATGAATTTTGCTGTTCTAGGTTATCTATTTACATCATAAAAAAATTAAAAAAAAATTAATATAAATGATTAAAGTTCTATTGTAGAACCTTCATTTAAGGAGTATAGGTTGGTATGATTCTCTCCATGAACATCATACCAGCTAACCTTTAATGCAACCTTTCGTCTCATTGCACTTTCGACTTCTATGGTATGTGCCATCTTTATTCTTTCACTTAATTGTTCTTCATTCATAATCACTGATTGTAAAATAACAAGTTATCACCGAGTGTGAAAAATAATTTTTGATCGCTTGAAGTATTTTGACACTTAATAATCAAAATAAAAATAAAACCTTAAATTATTTTCATCTTTAGGGTTCACTTTGCTTATGGTTTTAAGACAACTTTGAGAGTGTTGGATTCTTTTGCAAGATTAAAGGCCTCTTGAAATTCTTCCAAAGGAAATTCAGAGTCAATCAACGCATCCACTGAAATCATTCCAGTTGCAAGTGCATTGATTGCAGGTCTAAATGGACCACACCTTGAGCCTACAAGAGTAACTTCATTTACAACTGCAGGCGTCAAATCAATATTTTCTTTTGATGCAATTGTTGATTTTAAAACTACCTTTCCTTTAGGTTTTACAAGTCTCATTGAATCAAAAAATCCCGACGTACTTCCTGTTGCCTCCACTACCAAATCAAAGATATGTTCATCCTCGGTACGAATCCCTATTTTGGTTTTTATTCCCATTTTTTGTAACCTCTCAAGTTTGTTCTCATGTTTACCAAAACAGGTAATTTTAAGACATACAGTCCTCAAAACTGATAAAATTAGCTGAGCTAGTCTACCATCTCCCACTATGGCAACCTTCCAATCAGAATTTAGGGAAATTTGTTCTGTAATTTCAAATGCAGCAGCAATTGGCTCGATAAACACGGCTTGTTTATCTGATATTGAGTCAGGTAAAACATGTAGATTCTTTTCAGGAAGTGATAGATATTCTGCAAAGGCTCCATCGCGATTGAGAATTCCTAAAACTGTTCTATTTGGACAATGTCTTTCCATTCCTTTCAAACAAGAATCACAATTTTGACATCCAACATTGATCTCACCTACGACCCTTTTACCGACCAGCTCTTTGTTTTTTGATTGCTCTACAACTCCTACAAATTCATGACCTAAAATTCCTTGATAAGACATGTATCCATTTAAGATTTCGAGATCAGTTCCACAAATTCCAGCCAAAGTAATTCTGACCAAAGCCTCATCTGACTGAGGTTTGGGATGATTCTCAACAAAATTGAGTTCTTTACCATCAAATCTTAAGGCTTTCACATGAAAAAAATTAAATTTCGTTCATAAAAATTAAATGCAAAAGTTTAGAATAAAAAAATTGAGGAGGATTTTATCCTACTTTCTCAATTTCAATGCCATTTTCACAGCCAGACCCCATGAACCCACCGTGAACAATACTGGAAATACTCCACTGGTGAGTATTTGCGGTATCTGCTCTAATGAGGCAGTTCCTTGATGGACCATTGCTGCAACAATAGGTAAGACAAGCAAACCTAGTACTCCCAGCTTGGTTTTGTTGTGAGAGATTTGTTGTTGTACATTTATGGTACTCATTTGTTATCATTAACTGAAATATTTCAGATCTATTTAGAATGGGTCTGACTTTTTGAATACATTTTGTTCAGAAATTGAATGATCTATTTAATAGCAGTTCAAAAAAGGAACTATCGTGTCTATGAATCCCCTAAAAAATTAACTAATTAAGAAATTTCTAATGAACACTTGTCTGAACATATACGCCTGTTGAAAACATCCTCATATTCCAAGCCACAATGAACACATATTCGAAAGGTCACATTTAGGTTACACATTCTTTGTATTTAACATAAAACTATTGTGTCTTAGATTTTTTCTTTACACTATTTGGAATAACATCTGTTCCTTCTTTTTTACATGTACTTTGGATAAATCTGTTAAAATCCTCTTCATCAAATAATTGCCATCCCATCTTGTGTATATTCAGATCAAAGGATCTATAATCTTCCATAATGTCTCCAAACCAAGCACGATAAAGATCCTCTTCTTGTTGTGCCTGCTCATGATTATTGAAAAATTTGAGTTCAATCCAGTCAATATTCCCATTTGTTCTGGCCGAAAAATCACAATACGGAGCATCTGAGAGGTATTGCTTCATCTCATCAAGCCTGGCGACAAAATCTTTAGGCGATGTAAATTTTACTGTAATTAGGCGTAAAATTGGCATATTTACTTGGATGAGATCTACCATTGTAGTATAACCATGAATGATTCCAAGTTTTTCTAACCTCTCAATTCTTTTTCCTACTCCACGCTCTGACATTTCAATTCCTAGCCCTCCCAGCTTTTTGACTATGGTCCTAGTAGAATCACGTGCATTGGCAATAAGCAGGTTTAGAATTTGCCTGTCAATTACATCTATTTTTATCTCCTTTTTCTGCTCTACCATAGGCTCAGTCATTGTCATATTAGTCATCTAGTATCCTTTGATCTAGTGATAGCACTCAATGTTCAATTATTGAACTAAAAAGGTAAAAAAAATTCAGATTCTGAACTGAGCCCTACCAAATAGTAAGGCAGATACTAAATACATCCTCCACTTGGGTTGTTTGATAAAAGATGAGCAAACTCGAAATAAAGGAAAAAGAGATTCTAAAGGAATACTATTCGTTTCTTTATGATCTAACTACAAAGAAAAACTATCTTCATGCATCACAACTAACAGATGAAGAAAAAAAATACTGCGACAAACTAATATCTGAATGTAAAACTAAGCCTCAACAAAATGAATCATATCTGTTATTGATGAAGAATATTTTACGAAGTCATTACAGTTCTATTAATGGTTAAAAATTTTTAAAATCTTAACTGGAACTTAAGACCAAAACCTACTTGAGGTTTTCTTGGTGACAGTTCCAATCAGTTTTATTATTTCAATTTAGTATTTAGACAATGCTGAGAATTTGTATGAATGATTTGTACGTTCATCTTTTATGATAATTTTTTATATAAAATATAATAGATGGACATGATGTAGGACCCCGACCATTGCATCATACCATCTATTAAAAGCACTAAAAAATTTATGAAAAAATTATCTACAACTTGCAAATGAAAGAATTTGTAACTTTAGATAATTACAATTAATGACAAGAAGAAATTATGAGAATAACATAAATACGATCAATCAAAGAATCGATCCTTGAGTTACTTTGGGCATTCAGTAATTTTGCTTTTAGTAATAGTAGCAGGATCCTTTATGGGCTCAAGTTATGCACAAATTGACACAAATAAACAAAGTGAACAAACTACACTGTCTGGAGATTTACTAAACAATTCACTTGCTCAAGATATTTTAGATAAAATTGAACAAACAAGGCAATGGATTTTAGACTTGGAAGAAAGAGAATATGAAAAAATCAAGGCACAAAAAGAACTTGAAGAAAAGCGAGAAGTTGTCCTTGAACGACTAAATCAAGATCTTCTTGAATGGGAAAACCTTTGGGCAAACTATACCTCACGTGCAGCTTTTGAGAGATTTGTAGATGACAAACCACTTCAAATTCAGGGAGTTTTTTGGGATCAGTTCGAATTTAAGGAGATGAAAGTCAACGCCGGTAGAACAGCTCTAAAAGAAGTTATTGCAAACGGGGGAAGCCTAACTGAGGCAAGAGAGGCATACCACACCGCAGCTGAGACAAAAAGAATTGAATTAATTGAGATGAATGCACAATTTAATGTAAAACATAACCTTGCATACTATAAAGAACAATTACTTTTCAACTCTACTGGACAAATAACATTAAATCCATTTACTCAATCACAATTAGGTGCATATTATTCAGACTATCGCTCAGATCCACAATATCTTTTAGCGAATCCTCGTGACGCATATGCTGCAGAATCAATGAAAACAACTGCTGAGACTAAATGTCGTGATGGGTACCTTGTAGTATATAGATTGCAATCTGATGATTATACTTGTGTAACTGATTTAACTGCTGAAATGTGGGAAAGACACGGTATCGGGATGATTGTTGATTCAAGTCAAGTTTTTGATCAATACTCTCTTTCTCCTAAAGTGAAAACTAATCCTGGAACTATTTGTATGGAAGGATACATTGTAGTGTATAACATTAAAGAAGGTGAATATGAATGCGTTTTGAAATCTACTGGAGAGCAATGGATTCAAGAGGGTATGGGTGAAATCCACGAGTTGACACAATTCATTTTAGATAAAGACTATCAAAAGGAAATTGACAATAAAGTATTTTTGATAAACCAAGAGATTGATAACTTGTATGATGAAAATGTACTTGATCAAATTTCACTAAAGAAAAAATATGAGCAGATGTATAAAGATCAAGACAAAATAACAAAACAAGATGAAAAAAATTTATCACTTGAATTCAATTCCAGTGAAGATATGACAAAAGAGGACTTTAGCAATCAAATAAAAGAAATTCGTAAAAACAATGAAATAAAGAAAGAACAAATTCTTGAAGACAAATATCAAGCTCTAAAGGATCTTGAGATTGAATTTCATAAAAAAATGCAACTAATGGCAGGGGAATTTGACACAAATCCTGACATAAAGATGGTTTGGAATTCAGATGATTTAAAATTCCAAGCAATTTCGCGATAAAATCAAATATTTTCTAAATTCAAAACATCATAAAGAAAAAAATAAAAATTTATGTCTAGGTGTGTCTAGTCATAAATGCAGAAACCCAAGACTGAGCAATTTTTTTATTCATATCTGCAATTACTTGGGATTGTTTGTTCCATTCCTTGATATTTTCTTTTGCAGTATCTATAGATGAGAATACCATTTCATCTCTAATTTTTCTTGCATTAATTGCAGAATCAACTGTATCTGATAGGAATTTACTTGCAGCTTTTAATTGTTCTGAAGTCATTTCGGTTTTACTTGCAAACTCTTTTTGAACTGACAGAATTGTATTAAACATGTTTTCGCATGCTTGGACATATTCTTGTTGTAGTTCAATTAGGGTTTGATAGTATTTTGGAATTGATTTTTCCATAGTTCCAAAATATTTCTCAATATTTTGTTTGTATATGGCAAAAAAGTCTTGGATTGGTTCTGACTTAGTTTCAGGCTTTTTTGTTTGTTCGGTTTTAATTTGATGCTTTGTGATTTGCTCAGATCTGATTTGGTGTTTTGAATTTTTGAGTGATTTACTCATGTTTTAATCTGCGCCTTTCTTGTTTATATCTAAATACTGAGATATTACTGTATCAATCTAGTAAATTTAATTTCACTATTCCAATTCTGACTAAATTAATTTAAAAACTTGGCTAGAAATTTTTAGAAATCAACTAAAGTTGTTTTTTTTGATCGGTTAGGTTGCAAAATGGTATGTGCTTTATAGAATTTTTTAGATCAATTTACACAAAATATTTGCTACAATAATTTTTTTAAACATATTAAACAATAAATCATTGATTACATGAAATCTATTGGGAGATATGAAAAATGAAAATACACTCTGAGCAGTTGTTCAATTATCTAAAATCTAGAGGATTTGAATTAACAGCAGAAGATAAGGCAAATATTGTAGAGATTATTCTCTTTGGTAAAAACGATAAAGGAAAATATTCTCAACAACGAGAGAAAAGTTTTGGTGGATAAGAATTTGAATCTTCTGAATTTTAATTTACAAAATTGGCTAAAACTTTTTTAAAAAAACTTGACAGAATGATCCAGATTCATTCTAATTTGATTACATATAATACAAATAATTTAGCTGAATGCGACAAGTCAAATCATATCTTGTTGATTTCAAGTATTCTTAAAATCATGTAACATTTTAGATATTACATTTCCTGCGTGAAACCTCAAAAATTTCTCTGTTTTTAAAAAACTATATTTTCAAAATTGAGATCCTTTTTAAAATTATGTTCACAGAGGATTTATTCATGTTCCTTTTATTCAAAACTCTCATAAAATTAGACATGGTAACTTATCGGACCAGCATGCAAATAGTTGGAGATCTTCTTACAGTAACCAAAGAATCTGGAGAAGAAGGAATTAGAACAACAAGGTTGCTTGCAAAAGCCAATCTGTCACATTCAAGATTATCAGATTTTCTTGAGAACTTGACGGGTTCTGGGTTGGTAAATAAAATAGAGTACGATGGAAAAAATACATTTGTAATTACTCCCAAAGGCCGGCAATACCTAGAGTCTTACATGAAATTCTCAAACGTTGCAGGCGCATTTGGGTTGGAAATTTGAAATTATTCGACTAGAATCGTAACAATGATTAGAAATTTATTTAATTATCATAAAAACAAAGCAATACAATGACATCGCTTCTTGATGATGCAAAAAAAATGTTAGAGCTGCAATATGGAGATATTCCAAGACTGCAGCAAATCAAAGAAACACTTGAGCAAAACAAAATGCTCAGTGTTTCAGATAGACAATATCTATGCAAATTAGCACAAGAAAAATCTCAAAAACCCTCAAAGGCTAGCACATATTATAATGAAAAAACAACAAGTGATGATTTGGACATAGACGAACTAGAAGAAAAAATTAGAGTAGAGATGGAACCTTCTTGAAAGTACAATGAAGAGTACTGCAATCATAGCTTGTTTATTTGCTATTTCATTTACTTTTGCATATTCTGAAATTCAAATTCCTGAATCAATTAAAGACAATGCAAAACAATTGTATTTTCAAAACAATTTAGATGAAAAAGATATAGTATCAATTCTTGAGGACTTCTCAAATAAAAAAATAGTAAATAACATTCCAGTTGGCGTACAAGTTTATAACATTCCTGAAGGAGGCAAAACTGATTTTATTAAAATCTCAGGTGGAATTGCCGAGTTTGGGAGGACTGCACAAATAACCCTAGAAATTACAAAGCCAGATGGTACAATTGAGAAATTTCAATCGCCATTACTTGAGACAGGGAGATATCACACTGTATATCCAATTAGTGAAAACTCTCAAGTAGGAACATACATTGTGCAAACTGTATTTGCCGGAGAGCGACATTCTGAATCTTTTTTTCATTTAACAAAAACACAACAATACACCTCAAATTTTCCTCCATGGATTGTATCTACATTTGAGTGGTGGATACAAGATGAAATTTCAGATTCTGAGATTGTATCCTTTATTGAGCATTTGGCAAAACTAGGACTAATTAGCATTCCTGAGAAATCCCTACAACCACTCCAAGTTGTAATTACAGGGGAGAATATGGTTCGACGTGGTATTACTCATACAATTAATGTCCAGGTTACTGATGGTTATGCCCCCATAGAGGGTGCCAAAGTTACACTTAGCATTGAGGACTATGGCGAGAATATAATTCGAGAGTTTGAGGGACGAACAGATCAAAATGGGTATTTTATTTATTCCTGGGAGATTCCAAAAAGTTTTGATAACATTGAGACACTTTTGGCATTCATTAGTGTCTCAGGCAATGATTCATCTACCACTCATCTGTGGAAATTCCAAGTTTACTGTCTTCCAGGGACTGCAAATTGTAAAATTGATGGAAACTAATTTACCAATTCTCAGATAACTTTTGTGTATCAAACACGGAATAGATAATCTAGGTTTTTTCCGCAAAACGGTATTAAAGTGATAATCATACCAAATTATTATGACTTTAACCAATACAAAGAAATTTTTAGCTGTTTCCTTAGCTCTAGTTTTTGCTATGGGAATGAATAATCTTGCATATGCAGAGACAGTGCTACTTGATGATGACTTTGATTTAGAAAATGGTGGTATTGGAATTTTAAATTATAACGGATTTACAAATTGGAGTGTTTCTGATGGCACTGTTGACTTGATAGGTAACGGCTTTTTTGACTTTTTGCCAGGAAATGGATTATATGTTGACCTTGATGGAAGTACAAATAATTCTGGAATAATGACCTCAGATATCTTAGAGTTGGAAGCTTGTGAGTATGAACTTCAATTTGATTTGGCTGGAAATCACCGAAATAGTAACACTGAATCAGTCGATGTATCGGTGGGAGCATTGTTTTCTGAACAATTCTCTTTGAATCAAAATGATCCATTTACTACTTACACACGTCAAATATCCGTTGATTCAAACACTAGTGAATCCATAGTATTCTCAGGAGCAGGCGGAGACAACATTGGACTTTTACTTGATAATGTAAAGTTTACACAACTTGATTGCTCAGCACCAGTTGCAGGAGAACTTCTCTCAATTAATTCATCAGCTCTTGTAATTGGTGGATTGGCATCAAGTGCAGTATGGATGATTCCATCAGTTGCAGGTATTGCAGGTGCAGGAATTTATCTAGTCAAACTCAGAGCAAATAGAGATTAAATTCTCTTTTTTATCTTTAAAATAAATTCTAAAACATGTAACTGATTATCTAGGTTATTTCCCCACAATAGTATTAAAGAAAATTTTTAACAATAAAACTGTGACTTTGAACTATTCCCAGAAACTTTTAGCAGGAACTATAGCTTTAGTTCTTGTTGCAGGAATGACTAGTCCAGCATTTGCACAGACCCCAGGTCTTGCCGTTGATGTAGCATCTGAGGATATTTTATGTGCAATAGGTGAAGTATCGGCCGGTGTTGGTCTTTGTATCCCATGTCCAATTGATACAAGTTCATTAGTATATGACTGTGATCCTTGTATAATTGCGGACGGAGATTATCTAACCCATCCTTGTGAAGATGATGATGATGATGGAGTACTAAACTTTGCAGATCAATGTCCAGACACTCCACCTCAAACAATGGTAGATGAAGATGGTTGTTCTATTGAAAAGCCAGTTGCAGGAGAACTTCTCTCAATTAATTCATCAGCTCTTGTAATTGGTGGATTGGCATCAAGTGCAGTATGGATGATTCCAGCAGTAGCTGGTATTGCAGGTGCAGGAATTTATCTAGTCAAACTCAGAGCAAATAGAGATTAAATTCTCTTTTTTATTTTCAAAAGCATAAACTAGGTGTTTCAAACATGGAATCTTACATCTAGAGGTTTCACCCAAAAAGGTATTAACACAATACTTCAAAAATATCGCAATGACTTTAGACTATTCCCAGAAACTTTTAGCAGGAATGTTAGCTCTAGTTTTAGTTGCAGGAATGAGTTCTGCAGCATTTGCTACAGAAGGACCTCCACCTGACAGCGACGGTGACGGGGTACCAGATGGCCCAGACAAATGTGAGCCTACTCCACCTAATCCCCAAACACTAGATATAGATGGTTGTAGTGATGATGACTTTGATCAAGTAGAGGATAGTGTTGATCAATGTCTAGACACACCACCTCAAACACCAGTCGACGAATCCGGTTGTGCTCTTCCAGATAAACCAGTAGCAGGAGGACTCTTATCACTTGATTCATCAGCTCTTGTAATTGGTGGATTGGCATCAAGTGCAGTATGGATGATTCCAGCAGTTGCAGGTATTGCAGGTGCAGGATTGTATCTAGTCAAACTCAGAGCAAATAGAGATTAAATTCTCTTTTCAATTCTCTTTTTGTATTTGTAAATACTAGACAATCTTATAATCAATTAGTATCAATAAATTTTATTGCACAAAAAAATATTGATTCTAATTTTTTCTATTGTTGTAATTATTAGTGTGGTGACAGCCTTGGGTTTTATTACATCTCAAAGCTCTACCAAAGAAACTTTAGAGTCACCTTACATAGCTAACACTGATTCTCAAAATAAGACTCAGCTTCGCTATCCTTCAATTAATGTATCTTATAACGAAACGCTAAAAAATTATAAAAGTGAAAATCAATTAGTAGAACTAATTTTTTCAAAGTGTGGAGTAGATAGCCATTGTGCAGCTGATTCAATGATTATATTATCAAAAAATCAAACAAAACAAAACACGATTGCTACTCTTAATGAGATTGTAACTACAATTGATGAGACAGGCATGACATGTCATAATCAATCTCATCACTTGGGAGAATTTTTGTATGGCTATATCGGAAATCTGACTGAGGCATTAATTATTGCAGATAGAAAATGTGGAGGTGGATTGTATCATGGGGTGATTGAGAATTATTTTCAAACAGAATTATTCTTTGAGAGAGCCGATAAGGATACAATTCCTGTAAAAGAATCTTGTGATGTTTTAGGAACGGATCCATATTCGCACATAAGACTAGAGTGTACTCATGGTACAGGTCACGGCTTATTGCGCGCATATGATTTTGATGTCTTTTCAGCAGTAAAGAGATGTGATGAATTTAAATTTTCTATTGATCATCGGGCTTGCTATCGAGGTGTATTTATGGAAAATTTGGTAGAATATTGGGAAGATAAAGAGGGAGCATTTGATGAAGAAGACATTTTTTATCCTTGTAACCGTGTTGAGGACAAATATGCAAATGATTGTTATCACTATCAGGCCCAATACATTTTAGATAAAAATAGATATTTTGTTGAGGATTCTTTTGATGATTGTGAAAAAATAAACAATGATACGTTTGAAAAATATTGTTACTATGGAATTGGAATACAAATTTCCTTTGCATTTGTTAATGATATTCCTGGGTTAATTTCGACCTGCCAAAAAGGTGATCCGCAATTTGCCACCTTTTGTTTCCAAGGCGCAGTTGTTACAACTGTTGACCAAAGGGGAATTGATAAGGCAATTTCATTATGTAAAATCCTAGAGGAGAAATTCAAAGAGGACTGTTATAATACTGTAGGAAAATGGGTAAATACCATCGGTGCTGACTTGAAGGCAAGACAAGACATGTGTTCAAAAGCTGAAACCTTAGAGTATGCTGAGGTTTGCAATAATGCAAATCCTGAAGATTTAGAGTCACTCTAGGACAAATTGTTTTTAAAAATTCATTTAGAATCTGAATTTTTCAATAAGTTTGATCGATTCACAAAACATAGAACATGCAATCTAGATCTTATCCGCATAATGGTAATAAAGTAAAAACCGATCTACTTGCTAATGACTTTTAATAGTACTAAAAGACTATTTGCAGGAACTTTGGCTCTAGTTCTTGTTCTTGGACTTGCTAGCCCGGCATTTGCGCAGACTCCAGGTCTTGCAGTTGATGTGGCATCACGTGAAGCCCCGGTTCTAGCTGAGGATCATATCGACTTTGATCCAGTTTGCCCAGATGATTGTGAAGCGTTAGCTTTAGAGAGAGTATTTGAAATAGACCCATTTTGTAAAGATGTCTTTTTTGATGATATTTGTGAAGGAGAGTTAGAGGAGGCTTTAGAAGGATGTCTTTCAACTGCCAAGGAAGATCTTTGCAAGGCCGTAGCAGGAGAACTCTTATCAATTAATTCATCAGCTCTTGTAATTGGTGGATTGGCATCAAGTGCAGTATGGATGATTCCAGCAGTTGCAGGTATTGCAGGCGCAGGATTGTATCTATTCAAACTCAGAGCAAATAGAGATTGAATTCTCTTTTTTCATTTTATTTTTTCTCCAAATCAAGTTATACTTAATTACAAAAAATAATAAAAATAATTATTGAATATTTTATTTTTCTTGTTGGCAGTATCTCCTTTCACCTTAGCTGATGCACAAACCTTGGATAATAATAGTCTAGAACCACAAACAGAATCATCTATGATAATTCCAGATTGGATAAAAAATATCGCACTGTGGTACGGTCAAGGACAAATAAGTGATTCAGAATTTATCAGTGCAATTCAATTTTTGATTGACAATAATATCTTACACACAAAACAATTAGGTTCTGAAATTATCACACATTGGCAAGAACCAATTGAGGACACTGGAGATTTTTATGTAACTTTTCATCCAAACCCCAACTCTGTCTTTGAATTTTCTGCCAAAGAATGGGTACAATCTACCGAATACTTTGAGACTCAGATTATTTATCTAAACTCACTGTTCGTACTCACACAGGATGTAGAAATTATTTTAATTGAATGTGGTGAGGAAAATGCGTTTTATGATCCTCTGACTCGTCAAATTATAATGTGTTATGAGTTTATTGATTCAGTGTATGAGGATTTTTTATTACATTATGGTGATGAGGTAACTGAAGATGAAATAGGTCTAATGACTTTTGATGTAATGGATTTTGTCTTTTATCATGAATTAGGACATGCCTTGGTAGATATTCACTTGCTTCCAATTACAGGCCTTGAAGAAAATGCGTTGGATCAATTTGCTGCGTTTTTTATGCTAATGACCGAAAATGAAGGAGACTATGAAGGAATTGTTGGACAGGATATATTGTATAATGTAGGAACCTGGTTTTTTATTCAAAATGAGAAACAATATGATTATGTTTTCTGGGATGTTCATAATCTTGATATTCAGAGATTTTACAATATTTCGTGTTATGCGTATGGACAACACCCAGAGTATAATCAGGACTTGATTGATGATGGATGGCTTCCCGAAGAGAGGGCTCTTAACTGTGAATACGAATATGCAGTCTTGGAGGATAGTTGGAACAGAATTTTATCACCATTTTATAAATAATAATTGAAATTCTAGAGATATGGATTAGCTTGATAACTAGATGATTCTGCAGATCAAAGACATTGACAATTATTTTTTTTAAAGCTGAAAAGATTTACAAGATTCATCCCAGTACTAAACTCTAAGAAATTTATAGAATCAAATCAGTTGTATTGCTAATTGACTGAAGACCATAAAGTTCTTCCTAAAGATTTAGACTCTGATTACAGCTTGCCTGGTCGCCTTGAGGAGAGCAATCCTGAATACTTTGAACCTCCAACTGTAAAGTCTAAATCAACAAACAGGATAATTGTTGTAATCGTAATTTCCTTTGTAATAATTTCTGCAGGTGCATTCTCATTTTATTTTATTAACCAAGACCAGATTGATTCAAAAATAATTCAAAGTAGAATAAGTGATCCTCAAGACAAATTGGCATTCCAATTTGGTGTGGGAAAATATGGAAGTGATCATGCACATGCTGCAATTGTAGTTTTGGTGAACGGTGAGCAGGTAAACTTTGGCTTGCCACAATTTCAGCTTTCAAGCAAATACATCCACTTTGAGAATAACAATCCTTATCAAATTCACTTGCATGCAACTGGTGTTCCATTGGAGATGCTTTTCTCCTCATTTGGAATGAAAGTTACCTCAGATTGTATAATTCTGAATGATGAGAGATCACCTGAGGGTAAAACTGGTAAATTTTGCACTGACCATGACCAATTTTTAGTGTTTTACCTCAATGGAGAACAATACTATCCTGATATTTCCCAGTATGTAATTAAACACAATGACCGAATACTGATATCTTTAGGGGATGGCAAATCAATCCAAAAATATCTTGATTATTTAGAATCTTTGCAAATCTATGATGTTCCACAAAAAATTCCCAGATATTCTGGAGATAATATTACATTTTGATTCTCAGGTTTAGCGCACTGAAAATATCTCAGGAAAATTCAGAAATGGCTCTAATAAAATTTGAAATCATTTTTGTACACTAGAATTTGAAGATCAACCTATAAGGAACAAGGATTGTAGAGCATTATGATTATAGTTAACTGTAAGGATGTTTTACCAATTCAGCATGAATTGTTGATTCATGTAGCTGATCATATAGAGGCAATCCCTGCAATAAAACATAGTGAATTTGTCTTATCACCAATTGAGCATGATGATACAATTGATGACAGAAAAGTAAGTGCAGTTATACAAAACTATCTAGAGTCAATAGGTGAGGCAAATAACTTCTCTGTAGTTTCAGATTCAAAGAAAATCATTATCAAATCTATTAATGGTAAAAAAATTAATCGAATTACACCTCCAGTAAAAAGCATGCGTACTTGTTGTGGAATTTAATAACATTAAAATAATTTTAAAACACGTTATTTAGAATCTATACTAATTGTTTCATAATTCTATTACCCAATCCTTTGATAATTATTTTATGGCATTGACATTTACGGGAAAACTTTTAGCGGGAGCTCTAGTCCTAATTTTCAGTTCAAGTTCGTATGCGACGGCTTTTGCTGAAACCCAAATCACAGGTTGGCGCTCTTCTCAATACGGAAATAATAATCCTTGGGGACATGATCAATCAGATCCCTCTTACTGGATAAGTGTGGCACAACAAATGTCACTTAAATTTCCAGGTCTAGATCCTGGTGGAATACTTGTTATTGGTGAAATTGATGGACCACCAGGTTCGGCCACCTCTACATTTTTACCTTTTCCAAAACCTACAGGTACGTATCCTGATGTCACTTTTGGTACAACTGATACAATAGCGCCGTTATTGGATGCCTATGATGATGCAGGACTCAAAGTATTTTTGCAAGTAGAGTCAGCGGATGCTGATATTCCAATGCTTATGGACTTGGTAATGAATAGATACAAACATCACCCATCTGTGATAGGTTTTGGTGTGGATGTAGAATGGTATCACGAAGCACAATTCCCTGGTTGGGGACGACCACTTACTGACAGTGAAGTAAATGCTTGGGCTGCTCAAGTAAAAACATTTGATCCAAATTATAGTTTGATGGTAAAGCATTGGGATGCATCCTATCTCTCAAATGCAAGACCTGATAACGTACTATTCCTAACAGATGCTGAACAACTCGGTTCGCTGTCAAATACAATAAATCAATACATTGCATGGATTGATTATTTCGGAGAGGCTCAAGTAGGATTCCAAATTGGCTATCCATCTGACCAGTCATGGTGGAGTACGTTTGATGATCCTGCTTCATCTATAATGAATCCTGTAATTACAGCACGGCCAAGTGCAAACATTGGAGCAATATTCTGGGTAGACTTTAGTGTTCTTGCACCTTTTCCAGATATCGGAGTTTCAAGTATTACCATTAACGATGTTTCCTTAGATGAGGGAAACTTTGGAACAAGTAACTTTGTTTTTACAGTAACACGTAGCGAAAATACCAATGCAATGTCTGTACAATACTATACAACAGATAACACTGCAAATGCACCAACAGATTATACCCCACTTTTACCTACTACAATGAATTTTGCATCAGGCGGTCCATTAGCTCAGACCATAACAGTACCAGTTAATCACGATACCATTGTAGAACCAGATGAGACATTTACCGTAAATTTGTCAAACTGTATCGGTGGATGCATTATTCTTGATTCTCAAGGAATTGGTACAATAAAAAATGATGATTTACCAGGACCTTTTGTTTTGAGTTTTGGAAGTTTTGGTTCTGGAAACGGACAGTTTAACACCCCTTCAGATGTTACAGTAGACTCTACAAACAGAATACTTGTTGCAGATTTTAACAATCACCGCATCCAAATTTTTGATTCTGCAGGAAATCACATCCAGAGTTTTGGCAGTTTTGGTTCTGGAAACGGACAATTTAGTTATCCTGCTGACATTACAACAGATTCTGCAGATAGAATTATTGTTGCAGATTATGGAAACAATCGCATCCAAATTTTTGATACAGCAGGAAATCACATCCAGAGTTTTGGAAGCCTTGGTTCTGGAAACGGACAGTTTAGTCTCCCTTCGGGTGTTGCAGTAGACTCTACAGACAGAATACTTGTTGCAGATGCTAATCACCGCATCCAAGTTTTTGATTCTTTAGGTAATCACATTCAAAGTATTGGCAATCTAGGATCAACTGATGGTCAATTTAAAAATCCAGTAGATATTGCAGTTGATTCAATTGACCGAATTCTAGTTGCAGATTCTGATAATCACCGCATCCAAATTTTTGATTCTGCAGGAAATCACATCCAGAGTTTTGGAAGTTTTGGTTCTTCAAACGGCCAGTTTAACAAGCCATCTGGTATTGGAGTTAGATCTGAGGACAGAATAGTAATTGCAGATTCTAACAATCACAGGATCCAAACATTTGTCTCATCTGGTCTTTTCCTTCAGAGTTTTGGAAGTCTTGGTTCTGCTGATGACCAATTCAACAAACCCTCAGGTCTTACAATTGATTCAGCAGATAGGGTAATTATTGCAGATTCAGGTAACCATAGAATACACATATCCCAAGGCTCACCTCCACTTGACCTTGATTTAGATGGGATACCTGATATCATGGATACAACAAATATCATAAACTCCTCAATAACACTTTCTGATTCCCATGTTGTTATTGGAAATGTTATGATACAGAATGGAGCATTGTTGACAATTCCTGCTGGAGAGAGCTTGACTATCCCTTCTGGAAATAACATAACCATAGAATCAGGTGGTGGTGTATTGATAAAGTCAGGTGGGGTCTTGCAGATAATCTCATAATTTTGATTCTGAAAAAAAATATAAAAAATGCTGAATAGTTATTTTTAAAATAAAATTCAAGTATATTCCATTAGCTAAACTTTAGAAATTGAGGATGACAAAGTATTTCAAAGAACTTTTTTTAAAAGAAACCCTTCCACATTGAAACTGCCTTTGAAAACTCTAGGGATTTTAATTTTGGACACATTTCTTGCAATTCCTTGTATGGATTTGTTGAATGTGCAAGATTTAATGAAGATGGCTTTTCATTACAATACTTTTCAACTAGAACAAGTTGGTTAATCTCAATATCAATCTCATTGGCCTTTACTTGTGCTTGTGGTGTATCTTTGATCTTTTGAAGTTCCATAAACTCATCAACAATGTATTTGATTTTGGGAATCTCCCCTGCGCCATAAATCAAGTCTAATGTTGGAATGTCATTATTATTTGGACTCATCAATCCATCAGATGAGGCTTGTGCAAAAAAAACAATCGGTAAGGCAATAATTAAAGCTAAAACTAGTAATCTAATCATGTCATATTGTTAGTTTTTAAAAATTAACCTGTTATGGATCTGATAATACTTGATAACTAGTCTACATCTAGTAGTATAGATTCACAAGTCTAATATGCATTGAAATTGGAAATTTTAGTAACACTGAAAACCTAGAAAATAATTTTCTTTATTGTGAAAAAACTGATTTCAAGTCAATTACACCACTACAACATTTATCATACTGGTCAGAACCGCTTGTTACACACATCGTTTTATCAATAAATTATTCTTTAGAGTTTCTGTGAACAAAACGATTTCATTATTTGGGACTTTGGTACTAGTTCTTGCTGTAGGACTTGCAAGCCCAGCTTTTGCCGAAGAGAATGGAGTTATTCTTTCAAATGGAAATATCGGGCTTTCAAATCCCTCAGTAATAGCTGCAACTCCTGTTTCTCCTAATGGAGACTGGTACGAATTTAGTTTTACAACAGCTGGAGTTGAAGCAACAGGATGTGCGCCTGCTGATCCTGCAGGGCTATCATGTACGCCAAGTAGTGGAACACCTACCATATTTGCACCTGCCCCTGCATGGACATTTGACTGTCCGGTATCTGGTTGTTGGTTAACTGTGACTGATGCATTCCAATATGGAGATGAATTTCAAATCTTAGATAATGATGTTATTATTTCTGTGACCTCCTCTACAGGGGTTGGGTCTTGTGGTGATGATCCAGAAGTTTGTCTTGCAGACCCCAACTCAAGTCATGCAATGATTGATTTAGATCAGGGAAGTCACTCAATAACCATCATACCCACAGTCTCTCCGTTTAATGGTGGTGCAGCATACTTTAAGATAGAAGTTCATGAAACAGCAGTTTCAGGGAAACTCTTGTCAGTTGATTCATCGACTCTAGTAATTGCAGGATTTTCAAGTATGGTCTGGATGATACCTGCAGTAGTTGGGATTGCAGGGACTGGACTTTATTTGGTAAAGATCAGGGCAAATAGAGATTAAATTTTCTAAATTATCTTTTGAAATTATAGGTTCTGGAATTTAGTTGGTATAGCTAAGAAAACTTGGAAAAGGCAGTCTAGGCTTTTTCCCCGAAATGGTATTAAACTAAAAATTTATCAAAACCTTAGTTATGTTAAATAATTCTCAGAAACTTTTAGCAGGAGTTTTGGCTTTGGTTCTAGTTGCAGGTATGACCAGTCCTGCATTTGCTGGTAGCCCTGCACAAGAAAAGATAACTATCTGTCATATTCCCCCAGGAAATCCAAATAATCCTCAAACCATAGAAGTTGCCAGCCCCTCCCTTCCAGCCCATATAGCGCATGGAGATACTCTTGGTGCATGTTCAACAATTACTGTAACTAAAATCGTAGATGGTGGTCCTCTTGCGGTTGCAAATTTCCCATTAGAACTAGATAACAACTTTGGACCGGTGACAAGTGGAGTACCAGTTGAAGTTTTTCCTGCTACCATCTATACTGTATCTGAGTCTTGTAATGATGGTGCAGAATGTAATTTCTATGATGCATCATTTTCTGGAGACTGTAATGATAGTGGTGTTTTCCCCTCAACAACAGGCGGTACTAGTTATAGTTGTACCATAACAAATACTTACAATCCTCCAGAGACTGCAAACCTTACTGTAATTAAAAATGTCATAAATGATGGACCGGGAACAAATGACTCAGATGACTTTACAATGGTTATTACTGCAACAAATCCCTCTGATAACAACTTTGCAGGATCCACAGCACCAGGAACCACAGTTACAATTGAGCCTGGACCTTACAGCGTAGGTGAAACTGGACCTTTAGGATATACCCCATTATTTTCAGTGGATTGTAGCGGTGTTGCAATTGCTGGTCAGTCTTATACATGTACTATAACAAACACTGATGATGAAGAACAACCAGTAGATTCTGACGGAGATGGAGTACCTGATGAAGATGACAAATGTCCTGACACTCCACCTGGAACACCAGTTGATGCAGATGGATGTGAAATAATGGCAATACTAGTCACAGGCCAACTTCTCTCACTTGATTCATCATCCCTAGTAATTGCAGGACTTGCATCAAATGCCATGTGGATGATACCAGCGGTTGCAGGTATTGCAGGCGCAGGATTATATCTAATCAAACTTCGAACTAACAGAGATTAATTCTCTTTTTTTACAATAACCTTTTGGTTATATTCTAATGATCAATATTTTATCATGGCATCGTACTGTGTATTTTGTTCATTCTCAAGTGAAACACCAGATGAATTATCAGAGCATTTCTTGACATGTGCAGGCAAGATAAAGAAAAAAGTCTTCTGGTAACTTTTACAATACATGCACAAGAAAAATTAAGATTATGGAATTGGATTATCAATTATACCGTTTGCCAATAAAATAACAAATGTTACAGGTATGCTGATTCCTACTAGTATTCCTGCCAAAACCAACTTGTCTCTATTATCCATTATACATCAAAGCCAGTTTTTCTGTTTGTTTAATGCTTTCGTCTTTTAGAATTTGACCGATCATGGTCTAAAGACCCGGAAATTATTTTTTTGCACTGATTTTCGTAAAACCGGATCTTTTTGAGATTTTCTTGTCATAGTAATCCATAATAAAATGAAATACAACTAATTTTGCAAAAACTATGCTAGAAATCAGGGCCAAAATTGGCTCTCCAAGATAGAGAAGATATCCAGTAACGCCAATTGCAGTCATTATCTCAATTGCAGTACAGGTGCATAACTTGAGGAGGTTCTCCTTCATAATACACATAGGAATCACTGACTTTTTACCATTATTTTTCAAATAACACCTTTATTTTTCAGGCCAATGTAGGATTCATAATTGAGGACTTTGGTAATTCTGGCAATAGCCATAGTGTGTTTTGCAGGAATAACTGCTGTAGTATTGATTGCAGGTGGAGCATATCAAAAGATGCTATTTGATGAATACATGGACGATATTGAAAAGCCTTCAAATCCAAGCCTTGATACCAACCCAAATTTGCCTAAAATTGATATTTTGCCATAAAATCTTTAGATTTAATCTTTAAATCACAAAAAGACTAATTCAAAAAAATGACCATATCATGCGATCATGAAGACAAAAAGCCAGTAGATATTATTGGAATTGAAATCATGCTTTGCGACAAGTGTGCCAAGCTTCTACAAGATGATACGGCAGACAATCAATAAGGAAAACTAGTAAAAAAACCCTAAGGCAGGATTATGCCATTGAAATCATTACTTTTTGTGAATTGTGATTACACAGACTCTTGTGAAATTCTGCGTGCTCTTTTTGCTGGAATGTCAACTCACATCTAAAGCATTTCCACATTGTAATGTTTGTCATGTCTTGTATTGTACAAGTTTGTATTTAACATAGATGAACGATTCATCTGTAAGTAACGGATAAACACCAAAGAAATTTTACATTTAATTTACAATTTTCATTATTTGAGGTTTTCATATTCCTTATTGAAAATATGCAAATAGTGATAATAGTGCTGCAATTCCTGTGAGGATAAATCCTATTGGACCAATCATGTAAGCCCTCGAAGAACTAATCAATTTATTCATAATACCAGATATTGTTTGACAATAAATAGACAAAATTTTTACAAATCTCCAAATCTAAGGCTAAGGGTTGACAAATGGTTGAATTTTTTGAATTTCCATGCCCAAAGTTTACAAGTAAAGTGAGAATATCTAATAGGTAATTATGGCCAAAACTTGCATCGGGGTTTATTGTGACAAAGCAGTATACTCTGTGGTGCTAAAGGATTCAGGTGAAATTTATACACAGACAGTAACAAAACATGATGGGCGCCTGAGACATTTTCGATTTATCAAATATCTAAAATCATTTGGAGATTTTGATTTGTGCGTAATTGTACAAAACGAAGAATCCCAACCAATTTCCAATTATCTAAGGCGAGAGGACAAGAGGCCATTTATGTCAATTGAATTCTCACCTATTTCCCAGCAGGCAAACTACAAGGAGAATCCCGACTTGCCAACCATTGCAAGAAAATTATCCTACAAGAAAAAGCTAAATGATATAGTCTTTTCAGATGATCAGATGGAACTAAAAAGGAAGATTGATGAATTGGGGTCAGGAGATGAGGCCATACATATGCGTAGTCTGGATCCGGATGTTTTGGCCTTTATGGCAGCAGCTCACGGGATTTTTACAGAGGACTCATCGCAAACAAGTTGAGAAATGGTACTGGAATTGAGTAAATGAAAAGAAATACAATCATTGCACTTGGCGCTGTAGGCATTATCGTTCTTTTTTTTGTAATAATACTTGGAGAATTCCAACAAATATCTAACAATAACACAGAGACTAGAAATCAAGATCTTCAAATAGATGCCCCAAAAGAGCCAGATTCTGAAAACCAAGGGCTTGGAATAACAACTAAAATTAATCCTGTAAAACAAGGATGCTCAGGTGATGCTAGGTGTATCTCAGGGTCTGTAACTCGTATAGTAGATGGTGATACAATAACTGTTGATGGACAATCAATACGATTTGCCCTTGTTAATACCCCAGAATTCGGAGAGAATGATTACACTCAAGCAAAAAGCTACATTGAAACTGTATGCCCTGTTGGATCCCAGGTTCTAGTTGATGAGGATGATGGACAGACAGGAGGAAGTCATGGAAGAATAATCGGAGTCGTTTATTGCAATAACTTGAATCTCAGCCAAGAGATTTTAGAGGTAGGACATGCAGAGGTTCTCTCCTCAATTTGCAAGAAAAGTGAATTTGCAAATGAGGACTGGGCCCAAAAGTTTGGATGCTAGTCTGATTTAGAAACAAAACAATACTAAAACTGGCCAATCTTTGATAGCGATTCAAAAATTGTATTTGTAACTTTTTTTGCCAAATCAGTAATTACTTTGATTTGCTCCATCAGTACTGCATCTTTTTTCTCGATGAGCTGTTCTTTTTCTGCCAAAGTCTCTTTGAGATCAGATATCTCTTGATTCAAAACTATAATTTCTTGGTTTTGCTCATCTATCTGGTTTTGCATATCTGCTACTTCGATTAGAGATTTATCATCACTTGCTTTATCTACCGTTGATGCAAAATCAACCTTGATTGATTCAATACTATCTGCATAAATCTCAGCTGAATGTCCAAAACAAGAGTTTACACCAATAACTGAACCAATAGATGCTTTTCTCTCATCAGTATCAGAGAATACTATAATTTCAGGACTAATCAATCTCTTCTCAGCAGCACACACATCAAAAAATGCAACGTATTTTCCCTGTATTTTAGTAGATAAGATATCAGTAATGACAATCTTTTTCTCATTTGTAATTGGAGTTGGCTCATCAAGTGAGATTGAAATAGAGTCAGGATCTTTTGCATCAAGTATTGAAATTACTGGATGTCCCAGCATATCAGTCATACACTGGTCTTTGTACAGGATAAAATCAAAATGAAACGACTCCCACTCTAAATCAGTTGAGATCTTAAAATCTTGCCCAATCTTTTCTACCAGGGAGCAGGCATTCCAGCTAATAGTCCATTGGTTTGCCCTTATAGGTTCAATAGAAATAATTTCAACTGATATCTTTTCTTCTGCAAAGGCCGAATGCATATAAAATGATGTTACAAAGACTAAAAGCATAATAATTGAAAAAATTTGATTCTTGTTCATCGAGTTTGCTTTATGTAATAGTCTATTAATGATTCTAATCTTTTTGTTGTGCTCTTTAAATTTAACTTTGTTTTATTTCCAATAACATTAAATCGGCCCAAGTAAAAATCAATTCATGGCAAAAATTACAATAAATGCAATGAAAGATGGCCCCTGTATAGTTAATGTAGATGGAAAGCGAGTAGCTGCACTTTGTAGATGCAATTCATCATCCAACAAACCTCATTGTGATGGCACTCATGCAAAGTCAGGTTTCAAAGCAGACGAAGCCCATATTGATGTTTAAGTAATCAAATATCCTGATTCTAAATCATCCTTACCTTTCAAAAAATCCCAGAGGGAGTATCCACACCTCTTTTTAAAAACAGTGCCATAGGCACTAGATTCTAATAAAAATGACAAGTTTTTTATCATCGCAAAGGAGATTTTTGTTTATGAAAATACAGACAAAGCTCGTATTTCCAATAATGATAGTTTTCGCAACTATCATATTTATTCCACCGGCATTTGCAGATGCAAATGTTAGTGCTCCTCAAGGAACATCTGTTCCTGGATGTGAAACTACAAACGAATGCTATATCCCTTTTGAGGTAACAGTAAATGTTGGCGATACAGTAACGTGGTCAAATGACGATACGGCAGCTCACACTGTAACTGCAGGAAGTGCAACAGATGGACCATCTGGTGCCTTTGATAGCAGCTTGTTTATGGCAGCAACTACTTTCTCACATACATTTGAGGAAGAAGGAGAGTTTCCATACTTTTGCATGGTTCATCCATGGATGCAAGGAATGGTTATAGTTCAAACTGCAAGTGCACAACCAATGCCTAAAGCTCCATTAGGACTGGATCAAATCATGGCCCAATTCCAAACAAGTGAAGGTATGGCAGGCAGTCCAATGACCATTGATCTTACAATGACTGACTTGGATGGAGTTGGCATTGAGCATATCACCTACAACATAAAGGCAACACAAGGATCAGATGTGTTACTTGATGAAGAAGGACATATGCACATGGGAACAGTGACTAATATTCATACCACAGAGGTCTTACCTGCAGATGCATCAGAATCAATGCCAGTTGATATAACAATTGAATCAGTAGGATTTGGACATGACGAGCAATACGTAGCAGTTTCAGGTGAAATTGCAACAAAACAAGTTGTGCCAGAATTTGGAACAATTGCTGCAATGATATTAGCAGTTGCAATTATATCAATAATTGCAATATCTGCAAAATCAAGACTAAGTATTATGCCAAGAATATAGGCAAATCTTTTTTTCTTTTTTTTTGAACAAATATCAAATCTATATTAGATTAGATAACCTCTAGAATTATATAAAAAAAGATGTTTGTAAACTTCCTAATCACATTAGGGTAAAGTTCTTCGCATCTTTTTTAATATCGAGAAATTTTAGATCTACACAGGAATGACAAATGACAAATTTTGAGCAATCATTAATAGAAAAAATCGAATATTTGATAGCACTAGAGGTTGGGGATATTTCGCGGCTAAAGAGCATAGAGAAAAGAATTATTGAGAATAAAAAACTCTACAACTCTGATATTTCCTACGTAGAAGAACTAGTCCAAAAAAATCCTAGTAGACTAACTGAGAGATTTGGCGAGAATTATTTTTCTGTAGCAGATAATAAATGTTGGAAGTGCTCTGAGGCAATTACTGTATCTTCAAATTTTTGTTCATTTTGTGGAGCAAAACAAAATAAAAAAATTTCAAATTTTAATGAGCCATTGTCAAATGTAGATCAAAAAGAACACTCAGGAACAATAATTTCTGCTTTTTATTCATATCAGTTTTTAGCATTAATCGGAGGACTTGCAGCCCTCATACCAATTTTAATTAGTGTTGCAAACCTTGAGAGAATTTTTGAAATAATTGAGTTCTACACTGGTAGAGATTTCTCTTCATTTTATTTTGCATTTATTGCACTTGGAGTTGTATCTGGAATTTTGTGTTTATTGGCAATTGTTATTCCTATTCGACTTAAAAAACCAAATAAAGTTGGAAAATTTTTGATCTATTTATCGTTTGGAATTTTAATTTTGTCTTTACTGAGTGGAGTTATGGGATTTGCAATTATTTTATTTGCAGGTCTGTTGGTACGAAGAAAAGATCTTCAAAACTAGATTTTTTATTTTAAAAATTTGTACACCTATACTATTTTAAAATTGAACGTCAAAATTTTCTTAAATTTTTACACACTATTGTATATAGAATACTTTAGTATACGGCTATGAAATCTATTACATGTTTCATGGCAATATTTCACCTGAAATTGCTAAAGGAATCAGAATTTTACGACAGAGGATAAAAATAGATGAACCAATTTTAGATAAAACCCTAAACATTGCAACTTGGAATATTAGAGAGTTTGGAAAAAAGGCAAGATATCAGAGATCTATCCATTATATTGCAGAAATTTTATCTCGATTTGATTTAATTGCAATAGTAGAACTAAGAGAAAATTTGGAGGATTTCAATAAAGTAATGGATATTTTGGGCCCATATTGGAGGACCATATTTTCTGACATCGCAATGGATTTGGGAGGCAACAAGGAGCGAATCGCATATCTTTATGACAAACGAGTTTTGACCTTTACTGGCCTTGCGGCAGAAGCTGATCCAATACGAAAAAAGAACAAAGATGGAGAATATGTTCCAACAATAACTTGGTGGAGAAGTCCATATCTTGCATCATTTCGTGCAGGAAAATTTGATTTTGTTGTCCTGACTGCCCATATTAGATGGGGTAAAAATGAAAATGATAGAAAACAAGCTTTAGAAAATCTAGCTGACTGGATTGAAAAAAGGAGAAAATCAGAACATGTTGTAAATAAAGATCTCATTGTAATGGGGGATTTTAATATTCCAAAAACTGATGATAAACTCTACAAGGCAATTACAAAACATGGATTAGAAATGCCTAATAGCTTACGAGGCAAACATGGCAGTAATCTTGCAAAGAACAAAAGATATGATCAAATTTTATATTTTAGAAATCAAAGCAAGCCCTTTAACGATAAAGGTGGCATTGTTGATTTTTACCAAGATGACTGGCGTGCGCTATATCCTGAAGAAGAATTTTCATCAATGACCAAAAATAAATTTACTTATCAGATATCAGATCACTTGCCATTATGGGTACAGCTTGATGTTTGGTCTGATGATTTTGAAATTGATAAATTAATTAGCGGATAAAAAATTAGGCTGAAATTGTTTTTAAAAAATAAGAATTAGATTCCAGAAAAAAAAAAGTCTCCCTTTTCACAAAGTAGAGATCTGAGATTTGAAGTTAAAGCTTGATCCACAAACAGGACAGCTTCTAGTATCACCAAATATAATTATACGAACTTGTATTTTCTTTTTAGCACATACTGGACACGCAAAAAATCTTGCCATATATTTACAAAGAAATTTGATTATTTAGCAGCATGTCAGTTGGAAAATTTTCATAACTGATCGCATAGAATTTTTGTAAATTTTTTTTTAGTCAGAATAAAAAATAGCAGATTTTTTATCTCTTATTCTTATGAGACATTCTTGATGGCTCTCCAGTTTTGATTTTATTAAAATCATCAATAACTTGATCGTCACTTGATTCTACTAGCTGTTTTTTTGATCTCTGTTTGTCCTTTGTAACGACGCAAGTACCAATCGCTTTTGCAACTAGTATCGGCGGGGTTAATACATCACAAGCTGATTCTTGATGCACATTATTTGATGATGAAATTATTTTAAATGCCTCAAATAGAATTTTTCTGCTTGTGTTCCCAACATTAATGATTTTTCCAAAAACCTCTAAAAAATCTCCACCATGAACTGGTTGTAAAAATTCCACACTCTCATAAGCCCGTAGTAGTCCCTCATCGCCATCATAACGAATAGTTAATTCTGTTGCAACATCGCCAAATAGTTGCATAATGTGAGCGCCATCTAGAAGATTTCCAGCATAATGAGCATCATTTTGGCTGATTCGTACACGTAATTTTACTTTAGGAAATATCTCCACAATTACGTCATGATTTTCTCTTGATATTAGATTTTATGTCTGATTTGAATTTCGGGCCAAATCAAATGAAAAATTTCAAATTTTAATATAAATTGTAATTCATCTTGTAACAATAAAAACTAGATGCGCAATTAGAAAATAGTTGGATGAATCCTGGCTAAATCTTGATGGACTAAAAATAAGGTATCTAGAGTCAGGAAAAGAAAAAGATAGTCAGATTTTATTTATTCACGGTTTAGGCTCATCTTCTGATAGGTGGATGAAAATTCCTGAGAATTTATCATCTGATTTTCACACAATTGCCCTAGACTTGCCAGGATTTGGGGAGAGTGACAAACCATCTGATGTGGAGTATACAATTGAGCAGTTTAGGAAATTTATAATATCGTTTCTAAATAAAGTCTCTGATAAAAAAACTACAGTAATTGGGCATTCTTTGGGTGGATATATTGCATCTGAAATTGCAATTCAAAATCCAAAACTTGTCAATCAATTAGTACTGATTGACTCATCGGGAATGCTTGATTCACCTACTTCAATTCTTGAACAATATTTGAATGCAGCAATGAATCCAACACCAGATAATGTACGACGCGCCTTTGAACAAATGGTAGCCGATCCATCACGTGTTCCATCTGCACTAGTGGATGGATTTATCAGGCGAATAAATATGCCTAATGCAAAGTATGCCTTTGAATCAACTCTGCAAAACAGTGCAACCACTCAGATTGGATTAGATAGATTACGGTCAATTAAGGACATTCAGACTTTAATTCTTTGGGGAGTACACGATAAGGTAATCCCACTTGAGCACTCTAAATTATTTCAAGACACAATTCCAAACTCGCAGCTTAAAATTATAGAAGATGCAGGACATGCACCGTTTGCTGAAAAACCAGTTCAAGTGTCTAAAATTTTAAAGAATTTTCTAGAATGAAAATTAAGTCCTTGAATTTTAAAATCCTAAACAGAAACAAAAATTTAACTAGTGAAAATTTTAGGAAAAATAAAAAAAGAAAAATCCTTCACACACTAGTTTTTCTGTGTGAATGGGTTTATCCAAGATTGGATAATGTTTTTGTTTAAATCAGCAAATGCATTTACGTTATCATTGAATGTTTTGATGTTTTGAACAGTAGCATCAATTGTGGTCTTTACAAATTGATTGTTTACTGTGCTTGCTTGAACAATTTGCTTGTTGGCATCGACAAATGCAGTCCTTGCTTGGCTTGGAACTTCACTTGTAATTCCAGTTTTCTTTGCAAATTCTTGCGTCATACCTACTGAGGCATTGATTGTTTTCTCACATGCTTTCATACATTCTTCTTGCAAATGTGTAATTGATTGGAAATACTGTGGGGTGATCTTTGAGATATTTTCAAAGTATTTCTGAACATTTTGCTTGTATAAGGTGTATACATCGCTTGATTGAGTTTGGGTGCTCATGGGGTATCTTTGGCATACTATTATATATACTATTGGTAATGAATGGTTGCTATTGGTTTCATATACCAATGTTTATAAAATAAGAAAAAATACAATCCATATGGCCTCATATCGAACTAGTATGCAGATAGTCGGAGATCTTTTGACTGCTACTGAACAATCCGGTCAAAATGGAATTAAGACCACAACATTACTCAGTAAAGCTAATCTCCCACATTCTCGACTCTCAAAATTCATATCAAATTTAACAGGTGCGGGCCTTATCAACAAAATTGAATTTGATGGCAAGCACACCTTTGTGATTACCCAAAGGGGAAGACAATACTTGGAAACATATGAAAAATTTTCAAATGTTGCCCAATCCTTCGGATTAGAACTTTAAATTTTCAGATTATCTTTTTCTTATGAACCAAATTGAAAATATTTTGATCTATGGTTTACATCAAAAAAACTTGCAGTTTATATCGAATCTAATTAGTTTTCTCAATATTGTCCCAAAAAATCAGAATGACTAAAAACGGAATTTTGTGTGAAATTAATGATAAAAAAATATTCTTGGATCCAAAAAAAACAGATACATCTGGAATCAATTTTGTATCTCATGCTCACATGGATCATTTGCCAACAAAAAATGGAGGGACTATACTTGCTTCAATGGAGACAAACAAAATTGCAAATCTTAGAGGCTTTAAAATGCAAAACCATTTAGAAAAAATTGATGATTATGCCCTAATTAATAACGGGCACATTTTAGGATCAAAAGGTCTGCTTTTCAACGATGTATTTTATACTGGAGATATTTGCACCAGAGATAGGGGGTTTCTTACTTGTGATGAAATTCCAAAATGCAAAAAATTAATTACAGAATGTACCTTTGGCCTTCCTGAATTTGTCTTTCCAAAACTAAATGAAATAAAAAAGCAAGTCAATGAGTTAATCTCAGAACTTTACTCAAAAGGAATACCTGTAATTTTAATGGGCTACCAATTAGGAAAAGCTCAAACGATAACTCAACTCTTTGGTCATTGGAGCCCGCTTTATTTTCATGATTCTGTAAAACAAATGAATGATTTGCATAATCAGCTTGGGGTACCTTTAATTGAAGGAATGGGTTACTCTGAAGCACAAAATCAAGGATTATTGGATAAAAAACCATGGATTATGGTGGCCCCAATGATGTCTGAAAAAAACAATTTTCTCAAAGAAATGAAATCAAAGTACGGCGCAGTGACTATAGGATTTAGTGGATGGGCACAATCAACACGATTTCCATTTGGGAGGCGCACAGATTATTCAATTGCAATGAGTGATCATTGTGATTTTAATGAATTAGTAGATATGGTTATTCAATCTGGTGCTGAGCAAGTCTACACTGTTCATGGTTTTGTAGAAGAATTTGCTTCTCATTTAAGAAAAATGGGAATCAGTGCCCAACCATTACGTGAAAATTCATTAGATGATTTTATTTAACTATGAATGGGGTTATCTCAATTTTAGAAAATAAAACCCAGATATTTAATTTTAACATTATTTTGAGATTAATTTAAAATAAAAAATAGATCATTGACATGAATAAATTATTCGTATTTGTTATTAACAAAATTTGTATAAACTATAACATGAAAGATTACAACGATAACTCAAATCAGCTTTTTCAAGGAGTCAAAGAAGAAATGTTTTCTGCACAAGAAATGATAGGAAGCATACAAAATTTTTCAAAAAACATTCAAGACTATTCCTTGATGATAAGAGATACTGTGAGAACTATTAATGCAAGTGGTGTCATACCACAAATCGCTGAGGTAATACGTGTGACTTCCTTTGCAGTGCGTGATACTGCAAAAGAAATCAACGAAGCAACCCAAGAGTTGAAAAGAAATGGAATCATGGAAGATACTAGCGCTGCAATAGAAACAACCTTGAAATCAACTGAAAAATCCATAAAAACAATAAGAGAAATTACAACTGATGCCAAAAATGCATCGCCACAAACGACTAAAGCGATACAGAGTGGTCTTGATATCATTAAAAGAGAAACTAATCAGGTAACTGATAAAATGATGAGGGGTATTAGAACTAAGGTTGGTGCTGCATAATGCCTAGTACTAAAACGGAAACAATGCATACAAATTTTACCCAAAACAAACTCTCCATTTTTAGATTTCCAAATATTGATGGATTCTTTTTATTAACCGAAATAATATTAAAGATCAGTAGGCATTTTCCGATTATAATTTTCTCACTTGCAAGTCTAAAACTGTTGTTGGTAGTAAATGATATCTATTCTAATAATATTGGGTTTGCCATCCTAAATTCGTTATTTGCAATTGGTGATTTTATTTTTCTTGGGCAATTATATCAAAGGCGAAAAGTCTATCAAAAACAATCCTATTTCCCCCAAAGTATTGGCCTACTGTTGATGGATGATAATTTGAAGTAAGGTGAAATCATTTGGAACAAAAAAAACTCGGAAAATTACATGACATTAAAGAGACTACATCAAATGCAGTTGAAATAATACGACGGATTGGTTCACCGGAAATACAAGTAACTCTGAATAAAGTAAAAGAGACTGCTACAATAGTAAATGAAATGATGCAAAGTCTCAAAACACCTGAAATGCTACAGAATATCGAAAATTTCCGGATGATTTCAGAAAATATGAATGACGCATCAACCAAGATACAAAATACCATGCAACAGCTAAAAGACACAGGTTTAGTTGAGGAATCTACCGATTTGATAAAATTCGCTAAAGGCAAACTTAATTCGTTCAGTGGTGATATCACTGCGGGCCAGAACCTTCATGATGTAAGCACAGCTACTAAAGACATGTTGATCTCGATAAATTATCTAGTAAACGAATTAAAAGTAACTGTTGCCTCTACAAAAAATTCTAAAACTATTCGTAACATCAAAGAAACTTTTATCGAAGCCTCTGATATTTACAAAAAAGCAATCCCACAAGCAAGTTGACAAGAACTAATTTTTAATATTTTTTTATTTTGTTAACTGTAAAATTTTTCACAATCACAATTCTCAACAAGACACGTCTCAGAGTTTCTAATGTGATCATGTGAGAAATGTTTACATTTTTCATTTTTACAAATTCTTCGCAAGGCCTCCCGTTTCACAACTGATTGCGCAATCTGATTTGCTTTGTCTTTTGAATATCCTTTTTTATCCATGTAAAAATGGACCACTCGATTATAAAGCAAGTCTGGATTGAATGGTTTTTCAAGCATTGGGAGTTCTGCACTAAATACGGCTTTATTCTATTAAAATATCATGTTAATGGAGTGATTTTACACAATTCCTTGGAATTTAATATATTTTTCATTTGTTTAATAAATGAATTAAATGCAATTTATCAAGGTGGGATACTCTTGATGATATACATCAAACCCAACAGGTTGCAGTCATCGCAAAAATGAAAAAAGAGAAATTAAAAACAGTAAACCCTATCAAAGTTGCTGTTCGATGATCATTGCAAAACTACTCCTATATCCATAAGATTTGAATGAGTAAACCCTGTGATTATGTTACTTTTTTGTTTTTGAAAAAATTTACCTGAATCACTATTTTTTAAATATTCTTTTAATATCGTTGGTTCGATTTTTACGTTCTCCGTTATCGCACCTGCAAAAAGGGTATTGCCATCTATTCCATCAGTTCCAATTGCTGCAATGCTTAGGTTATTTGTCTTTTGAGTATTTTTTAAAATTCTCAATACCATTTCTTGATTTCTACCTCCACAACCTTTTCCTAAAACTTCCACTGTGGTTTCACCTCCAAAAATTAGACAATTCTTTGATTCGCTTGGAATATTTTTAATAATTATTTTTACAGCTTCTTTGATATTTCCATAAACTTGTATTTTGTTAACCTTGTATCCAAGCTCTTTTGCCTTTAACTCCATAGCTTCTAAACAATAACTGTTATTTGCAACAATGTAATTTTTAATTTTTTCCTTTTTTGGAGTTTCAGGGATTTGTTGATTTACTCCATTTCTTAACAAATGTAATACCTCTGATGGAATTTTATTCTGTAAATTATATTTTTTAATAATATCGACAGCATCAGAAAATGTTGTATTATCCATGTAAGTGATACCAGATGCTATGGATGAAAGATCATCTCCCTCTACATCTGACATCACAAGAGATATTCCTTGACATTTTAAATGACTCATTAATTTTCCACCCTTTATTTTTGATAGGTGCTTTCTAATGCAATTAAATTCTTGAATGGTGGCACCTGACTTTAACAAAAGATCAGTTACGTGAATTTTATCATTTAAAGTAATTTTTTCTGGAAGTGTAAGGAGTGCAGATGACCCTCCTGAAACTAGAAAAATAATGAATTCATCTTTTTTTCTATTTTGAAGAAATTTTATCACTTCTTTTGCAGCTTTTACACTTGTTTGATTTGGCTTTGGATGACCTGCATTAAAAATTTGGAATTTTTTTCCTAGGATTTTTGATCTGGATCCCTTTGGAATGACTATTATTCCTCCCTTAATTGGAAGGATTGCGTTTACTGCACGAGTCATAGAATCCGCAGCTTTTCCAAATGCTATCGTGTAAATATTTGAAAATTTTTTAATATCTAGACCTTCTTTACCTACTGTAATTTTACCTTCACTTACAAATTTTGGCAAAATATTTTCAGGTTTTGCAGCTTCTAATCCTGATTCTAGAATTTCAAGTGTATCTTTTTTCTTTTGAGAAGTGGCAAGTTCCTTGAAATTTTGAATTATCATACAAATTGGTTTGATTCTGTAAGATATAATAATAATCAATGATCTTCCTCAGACATGTACACAGTACGTATTCCAAAGGTCATCAATTTTGGAGAAAACGCACTAGGTGAAACAGAATATCCAAAAAATGCACTCATTGTAACTACGGCATCTCCAGATCTTTCTGGAAAGTGGATAGATAAAATGGGAATCCAGGATTACATGTTATATGACAAGGTAACTCCTGAGCCATCCATTAATGATGTCAATGCATTAATATCAGAATTTAAAAACAAAAACCCTTCTGCCCTAATAGGATTAGGCGGGGGAAGTTCATTGGATGTTGTAAAATACTCTGCGCAAGATTTTGGAGTAGAGAAAATTTTGATTCCAACTACATTTGGAACTGGAGCAGAAATGACGACCTATTGTGTTTTAAAATTTGATGGCAAAAAGAAACTTCTTCGAGAAGATAGATTCCTTGCTGACATGGCTGTAGTGGATTCATATTTTATGGATGGAACTCCGCAACAAGTACTTAATAATTCAGTTTGTGATGCATGTGCTCAAGCAACTGAAGGGTATGACAGTAAACTTGGAAATGATTTGACAAGAACATTGTGCAAACAAGCATTCGAGATACTTTATGATGCAATAATGAATGACAAACCAGAAAACTATCCATATGGTTCAATGTTATCTGGGATGGGCTTTGGTAATTGTTCAACCACATTGGGTCATGCATTATCATATGTTTTCTCAAATGAAGGAGTGCCCCATGGATATTCATTATCTTCTTGCACTACCGTAGCACATAAACATAACAAATCGATCTTCTATGATAGATTCAAAGAAGCAATGGCAAAACTTGGGTTTGAGAAATTGGATCTTAAAGCCGATGTTTCTGAAGCTGCAGATGTCGTAATGACTGATAGAGGACATTTGGACCCAAACCCCATTCCGATATCCAAAGAAGATGTCATTAAATGTCTAGAGGATATCAAAGCCGGTAATCTGTAAAAAATTCATATTTTTTTTACTTTTTTTCTATTTTATTGAATAAACCCTCAACCGCCACCAAACTTATTTATCCTAATACTTTGACCTAAAGGTAAGTGATTCAAAACAAACTCAAATTTGGTATTCAAAACGGATTAAATGTAGCAAGAGCAGGTTACAACGAAGATCAAATATTAACTGCTTGTATGCTTGCTGATAAAACTGGATATGACTCTATTTTCTATATGGACCACACAAATGTTCCTCAATGGAAAAACGCAACTGTTCTAGACCCTTGGGTTATGTTATCTGCAATTGCTGCAGTGACCAATAATGTAGAGTTGGGAACTTGTGTTACTGATGCTATTAGACGGCATCCATCAAATATTGCCTTAGCTGCAATTACATTAGACAGAGTTTCTAAAGGACGCGCAATTTTAGGAATCGGTGCAGGAGAGGCTCAAAATTTAAAAGAATTTTGCATTCCTTTTGAAAAACCAGTTTCGAAATGGGCAGAACAAATAGAGGTAATCAAAACTTTGTATAAATCCACACCTGACAACACTGTAGATTACAATGGAAAATATTATCAACTAGAGGGTGCTTGTTTGCAAGCACCTCCAATTAGAAAACCTCACCCACCAACTTACATGGCATCCGGTGGTAAAAGAACATTGGAGTTAACTGGAAAATTAGGAGAGGGTTGGTTACCAATTGGTTACACACCAGAATTGTTTGAAGATCATAAAAAACAAATCGAGAGTTCTATGGATAAATACAATAGAACACAAGAAGAAAAAGATAATTTCCAGTTTGCACTAGATATCGATGTTTACTTTTCTGAAGATGCAGAAGAGTCTTGGGCAAAAATGAAAGAGGCAGTTAAAGTAAGTTTGTTTAAACCTGAAGTACTTCGAGTACATTCACTAAAAGAAATTGAGGGCTTTGATTTTGTAAAATACTTTACAGAATATTCAATGTCAGATCAAAGCTGGATTGTAAAAATGAGAGAAGCTGCAACAAAGATACCTGATGGTGTTGCTCGCTCATCAACTGCTGTTGGTACTCCAGATGATATCATCCCAACCTTTGAGAGATTCATGAAGGCAGGTGTTAACCACTTTGTAATTAGATTCTGGGGTAAAAACTACTTTGGCTCAATTGACAAATTTGCATCTCATGTAATGCCTGTATTAAGAGAAAAAGCAAAACAATAGGGAATTTCCCTTACAACTAACAGAAAATAATTTACCTTACTACTCAAAGTAACTATAATGGATGATGATCTTTCCAAAAGATTGGAGGACTGTTTTAGACTATTGGATGAAAATATAGATGTTTTAGCAAATTTAGAGAGAAATTTGGAGGATGAAAAAGAAGATGAACTAGTTCCAGATATGAAACTTCACCAGTTATTTGATATGACTGAGGACGTATCAGAATCTTCCAAAATAAAACGAGCTGAATTTAACCTATCTCGAAGACAAGCAGAATAACAATTCTAACAAATTCAAGATTTGTGCGGTCTAGTTCTATTTTTCAGCTTGGCCCTACCTTTTGCTTTAGTGTATGCTTTGACTTGACGTTTTATCTTTTGCTTTTCTAATCTTTTCCGTGTTCTTTCTGAGGATTTGCTTGTATTTTGATAGACTTTGATTTTACTTCCATCTTTTAGAATGGTTGATTTTCCTTTGAATCTCTTCTCTAAGTCCTGACACTTTTTGTAGTATTTTTTTAAACAAAAAAATATTCGTTGTGTGTCTTTTTGAGTGTATATGATGTCTTTAGATTTTTTTAAATCATTTAAGATGTTGCGTAGTACCCCTTTATCGATATCAGTAATTCTATGAATCTCTCTAAACCAGATAAACCTTGATTCGCTTCCCCACTCTTCTAGTAGTCGGAGAACTTTTTCTGTGGCTTCTTCTCTTTCTTTATCGTACATTATCTGATTTCATTATGATCACATATTTTAGGAATTTTAATTTATACAAATTGTTAAAGATCAAAGTAAAATTTTTGAACATAGGTGTTTTTCCATCTTTTTATTGAAATATTACTGTGGATGAAAAATCTAAAGAAAAATACAACGAGTTGCAAAGCAAAAAATTAGGTATCAAGGACTTTGCAAAACAATTCTATGAGGAAACCTAGATTCGCTTTTTGTCCATTTTTTTCATATCTTTTAACCTTGATTTTGTAACTTTGGTTGACTGTTTTTGATTATTCTCCATTTTGGTGGAAATTGAATCCATCTTTTTTATTATTTTTGATTGCTCTGAGGATGAAGAAGATTTTAGAAGTTTCTGTCTTAATTTTTTTAATTCTGAAGAATATTGATTAAATTCTATCTTAAGGTCATCAAGATAGGGATCTTCAATTTCTCTTTGTTTTCTCTTCAATATAGGGGATTTTGAGCTTTGGATTTATAATATTATTTATAAAAAAAGAACTAATGCAATTAGTAGGAATACTACAAATAAAATCATATGAAAAAATTAAAGAATTCCTTCATGAGCAACATGTAGGTAGAATTTCAACCATTGATTCCCATGGGTATCCTCAAATAATTCCAATGAATTTTGTTTTTCTAAATGACAATGTATACATGCATTCTCATACTAAAGGAGAAAAAATTGAAAATTTAAAAAGAAATAACAAGGCAGGTTTTGAAATAGACCGAGAACTGGAATTTCTTCCATCTTATTTTGAAGATCCTAAAGATGCATCTCTTGCTGATACTCTTTACATAAGCATTGTAATGAAGGGTAAGGCATCATTAGTAACTAACAGAGACGAAAAGACTTTGGCCCTTAATGGATTAATGAAAAAATATCAGCCAGAGGGTAGATATGATCCAATTCAATCAGACATGCGAGTTTTAGATGCCGTAGCTGTTATCAAATTTACTCCAGTTACTCTTTATGGGAAATACAAAATTGGGCAACACATTTCCCCTTCAGATAGGCTTGATTTGGCTGAGAAAATTTTGAAAAAAAATTCTCCTACTGCAAAAGAGACTCTAAAAATTATGGGTTTTAAGATCACAAATGAGGGATTAAAAATGATAGATGAACCTATCTGGTAATTTTTTATTTTTTAAAAACTTAACAACAAGAAAATATTAATTCCTTTATGGCATTATTTGGAATCGATGGCTTTCATACCACAGATGCATGTCCTCTAAACAATTCAAAAAGCGCAAAGTTACTTCTAAATGCTGAGATGTTAAACCTAGACAAGATTTCAAAAAAATACAAGATAAATAAAATTTTGGGACAATACCATTCTGCACTTGAGCATACTTTTCTCTGGATAGTTGATGCTGAGGATCCTCATCTTATACAACAATTCTGCATCGAATCAGGTCTGGCAAGTTTTAATGCAGTAAAAATAATTCCTCTTATTACAACTCAGGAGGCAATTGAAACTGTAAAAAAAGTAAACCCACAATAATTTTCATTGACCTGGAGTATTTAATCAGTTTTCGTTAGCTATAAGTTCAGTTTAGAACTATCGTAATTGTTGCAGCAAGTTCAAAAATTTGATCTTCATTCGGAATTTACACCCACAGGAGATCAACCTCAAGCTATTGATACTTTGGTCCGGGGGGTAATGAAAAGTCAGGTTCAGACATTGATTGGGGTGACTGGGAGTGGAAAAACATTCACAGTGGCAAATGTGATTGCGCGAACTGGGAAAAACACTTTGGTTATATCCCACAATAAAACACTAGCCGCTCAGTTATACTCAGAATTAAAGCAATTTTTTCCAAACAACAATGTTGGTTACTTTGTCTCTTACTATGATTATTATCAGCCAGAGAGCTATCTTCCCCAAACTGATACTTATATTGAAAAAGACACGCAGATAAATGAAAAAATTGAAAAACTAAGACTAGAGGCGACTGCCATGCTTCTATCCGGTGAACCTACAATTATTATTTCAACTGTATCGTGTATCTATTCACTTGGAAATCCTAAAGATTGGGGAGATCTTGCAGTTGAGATAAAATCAGGAGCTGAAATTAAAAGAAACGAAATAATCAAAAAATTAGTTGATGCAAGATATGAACGAAATGATATTGAGGTAGCCCCGGGAAACTTTCGGGTAAAAGGCGACACTATTGATATTGTCCCTGCCTACTCTGAGGATATCGTTAGAATATCTATGTTTGGCGATGAGGTTGAAAAAATTACTTTACTCGATCATATTTCTTTAAAAGAGAAACGTAAATTATCTCAAATAAAAATTTTCCCTGCAAAACATTATCTTATTTCAAAAGATGTTAGAGAATCTGCTGTAAATTCAATTAAAGAGGAACTAGAAAAACGCTTACCAGAATTAAATGAATTAGAAAAACAAAGACTAGAGATGAGAACAAAATATGATTTGGAAATGATTGAAGAGTTGGGATATTGTTCTGGAATTGAAAACTATTCGAGGCATTTTGATGGACGAAAATCTGGAGAAAAAGCATTTTGCCTAATGGATTTTTTTGGAGATGATTTCCTACTTGTAATTGATGAGTCACATGTAACACTACCACAACTTCATGGAATGTACAAAGGTGACCATTCTAGAAAAGATCAACTCGTTACATATGGATTTAGACTCCCAAGTGCATATGATAACAGACCCTTAAAATTCGAAGAGTTTGAGGGGTACATAAAAAATACGATTTTTGTATCTGCAACTCCTGGAGATTATGAGAAAAAAACATCTCATCAAATAGCAGAACAACTAGTTAGACCTACTGGATTATTAGACCCTGAAGTGGAGATAAGACCTTCAAAAGACCAGATGGATGATTTGATTGAAGAAATTGCTATTCGAACCTCCAGAAATGAGCGTGTTTTAGTTACTACCTTGACTAAACGCATGGCGGAGGATTTGGCAGAATATCTATCCAAAAAAGAAGTTAGGGTTCGTTATATGCACTCAGAAATTGATGGTCTCCAGAGAACGGAGATAATTAGGCAACTTAGATTAGGAGAATTTGATGTACTAGTTGGAATCAATCTGTTAAGGGAAGGTTTGGATATTCCTGAAGTTTCTCTAGTTGCAATCTTGGATGCTGATAAAGAAGGATTTTTGAGAAATTTCACTAGTTTGATTCAAACCTTTGGACGTGCTGCCAGAAATGCAAATGGATCTGTAATAATGTATGCAGACCGCAATACTGATTCTATGAAACATGCCATGGATGAAACTAAGAGACGTAAAGAAAAACAGATTCTATACAACAAAACACATAATATCACTCCTCAAACAATAATTAAATCTGTTCCAGAACAAGTAACAATTCTAGATGAATCTAAACTAAAATCCACATATGACCTGACCGCTGATATGATTGATTTGGAAGCTCAGATGAAAAAATATTCGGAGGAGTTAGACTTTGAGCGAGCAATTGAATGCAGAGATAGAATAAAAAGACTAGAACGGGAGATTAAATTCAAAGATGACAGAAAATAAATTAAAAATTCGAGGTGCAAGACATCATAATTTAAAAAATATTGATGTGGATATTCCTAAAAATAAACTAGTTGTAATCAGTGGATTATCTGGCTCTGGTAAATCTACTTTGGCATTTGACACAATTTATGCTGAAGGACAAAGACGATATGTTGAATCTCTCTCAGCGTATGCAAGACAATTCTTAGATATGATGGATAAGCCTGACGTTGATTCAATCGAGGGATTATCTCCAGCAATTTCTATACAACAAAAAACAACTAGTAAAAATCCCCGCTCTACAGTCGGCACTACTACAGAAATATATGATTACATGCGTTTACTTTTTGCACGAATTGGAATTCCTTATTGTACTAATTGCAACCGAAAAATTTCAAGCCAATCAGTTGAGACGATTTGTGATTCGGTCCTTAAGGACTTTAATGAACAAAAAATTCTAATTTTATCTCCATTAATTCAGAGAAAAAAAGGGACTTATGAAAAATTATTTGAACAAATAAAAAAAGATGGATACTCTAGAATACGACTAAACGGCGAAATTTTGAGCCTGGATGATGAAATTCCGAAACTTGACCGACAAAAATGGCATAATATTGAGATTGTCGTTGATAGAATAAAGACAGAAAAATCAGAAAGATCCAGGTTATTTGAAGCTATACAAACTGCAATTAAAACTTCAAAAGGTGATGTAATGATTTCCTCTGAAAAAGGAGAAAAAATTTTTTCTCAAAATAATGCATGTCCTTACTGTGGTTTGACCATAGGTGAACTAGAACCTAGGACATTTTCGTTTAATTCTCCTTTTGGAATGTGTAAAGGATGTAATGGACTTGGTGTAAAAATGGAGTTTGATGCAGATTTGGTAATTCCTGATAAAACCAAATCCATTTTGGATGGCGCCATTGTTCCTTGGAGTGGACGATTCTCATCTTTTAGAAGACAAGCTTTGAGGGCTGTAGGAAAAAAATTTGGCTTTGATTTAATGACTCCTATTGAAAAAATAAAACCAAAACATCTCAAGATAATTTTACACGGTTCAGATGATATGATTGATTTTGATTACCGTTCTAAATCAGGAGATTCTTCTTGGCAATACACTAATGCGTTTGAAGGTGTTCTTGAGAATCTCAAGCGTGTTTTTATGGAGACTGATTCTGAATCAAAACGTGAATGGTTAAAGCAGTTTATGCGCGATACTCCATGTAATGTATGTAAAGGAAGAAAATTAAAACCAGAGTCTTTGGCAGTTAAAATTAATGATAAAGGAATAATGGAAATCTGTGACATGTCTATTGATCATTGTTATGATTTCTTTTCAACCTTAAGTCTTACTGAAAATGAACAATACATTGCACGAGACGTTCTAAAAGAAATTAAAGAAAGATTAGAATTTTTGATGAATGTGGGTTTGAATTATTTGACATTAAATAGATCTAGTGCAACATTGTCTGGAGGTGAATCTCAAAGAATTAGACTAGCTACGCAAATTGGTTCTAATCTTACTGGGGTCTTGTATGTTTTAGATGAACCAACAATAGGTTTGCATCAAAGAGATAATGAACGACTCATAAAAACGCTAACAAAGCTACGAAATCTTGGAAATACTGTAATTGTCGTAGAGCATGACGAAGAAGTTATACGAAATTCGGATTGGATTTTAGATTTAGGTCCAGGGGCTGGAATTCATGGAGGAAGTATAGTTTTTGAAGGAACTGTTGATAAAATTCTTAACGGACACAAATCCATAACTGGAAATTATCTAAAAGATAATTCACTCATAAAACTTGAAAATAAAATTCGAAATCGCTCCGGTTCGTTAGTAGTTAAAGGGGCTTCTGAGAATAACTTGAAAAATATCGATGTTGAATTTCCTTTGGGCTTGTTTATTTCAGTCACGGGTGTTTCTGGCTCTGGAAAATCTACTTTGATTAATGATATTTTATTGAAATCTTTGGAAAATCATTTTACAAAATCTACCTTAAAGTCAATCAGTCACAATGAAGTCACAGGTTTGGAAAATATTGATAAAGTAATTGCCATTGATCAGTCTCCAATTGGAAGAACTCCTAGATCAAATCCTGCAACATACATTGGTGCATTTACACCCATTAGGGAACTTTATGCAAATACAGAAATTTCTAAAGAGCGTGGTTATGCGCCAGGACAATTTTCTTTTAATGTAGCTGATGGTAGATGTTTTGCATGTGATGGAGATGGAGTAAAAAAAATTGAGATGCAATTCTTATCTGATGTCTATGTAAAATGCGATGAATGTAAAGGAAAACGATACAACTCAGAAACTCTCTCTGTTTTGTATAAGGGGAAAAATATCTCTGATGTATTGGCAATGACTGTATTTGAGGCTTTGAAATTCTTTGAGAATATTCCTGCAATCAAAAGAAAGTTACAGACAATAAATGATGTTGGTTTGGGATATATCAAACTTGGACAATCATCCACGACTTTATCGGGAGGTGAGGCTCAACGTGTAAAATTGGCAGCAGAACTATCCAAACGTGGGACTGGAAAAACTTTCTATATTCTTGATGAGCCTACCACAGGATTGCATTTTGCAGACGTACAAAAACTCCTTGATGTTCTAAATAGGTTGGTTAATCTTGGAAATACAGTGGTAGTAATAGAGCATAATATGGATGTGATAAAAAACTCTGATTGGATAATTGATCTTGGGCCTGAGGGTGGCGATGAAGGTGGACGATTAGTAGCAACAGGCACGCCTGAAAGGATCTCTAAATCTCCGGGAAGCTACACTGGAAAATATCTCAAAAAAATAATCAAGAAATGACCTTTGATATTTCAAAAATACACATTCCATCTAACCCTGGGATTTATTTGATGAAAGACTCTGAGCAAAAAATTATTTACATTGGAAAAGCAAAAAATCTTAAAAACAGGGTAAAATCATATTTTTTAAAAAATCAAAATTATAAAACACAAAAACTTGTTGAAAATATTTCTGACATTGAATTTGTTTTAACCGATAATGAAAGTGAAGCTTTTCTTTTAGAATCAAACATGATCAAAAAATACAGACCACGGTTTAACATTGAACTAAAGGATCAACAAAGATATACCTATCTTAGAATCTCTGATGAAAAATATCCTAGATTGCTTGTTGCAAGACGCACTAGGGATGGAAAATTTTTAGGCAAAGGTAAAATTTTTGGTCCCTTTACACGTGGTAGTTCAAAGTTATTAACTATTGGAACATTGAGAAAGGCTTTTCAGATTAGAATCTGTACACAATTACCAAAAAAAGTTTGTCTAGAATACCACTTAGGTAACTGTGAAGGCCCCTGTGAATTTAAAGAAGCTCAACAACAATATCCAAAACATGTTTTTGCACTAGAAGAAATCCTTAAAGGAAAAAACCAAACTAAAATTTTTAGCCAAAAGCTAAAAGAAGAAATGAAACATGCTGCAGATTTACAACAATTTGAACGAGCAAAAGAGATTCGAGATACTCTAATTAGATTAGATAGCCTTCAGACAAAACAAAAAATGGAATATGTGGACAATTCTGATGAAGAATACTTTGGAATAGGTGAGCAAGATCAAACTGTTACGGTTATGAACTTTAGGATGATACATGGAGTAATTAGAGATAGTGATAAGTTCTTTTTTGATTTGGTAGGTGATAATTCCTTTTCCAATTTTCTTTTTCAATACTATTCTACACATAAAATTCCCAAATTTATTCTTGTAAGTGAATTACCTGAAAACACAAAATTGTTAGAATCATTATTGTCGGACCAATCTGGATTTTCCGTCCAGATTCAATGCCCTCAAAAAGGAAAACGCAAAGAAATCATTAAATTAATTTTAAAGAACATTAATCTAATTCACAGCAAAGGGGGTGATCCTAGTCTAATGGATCTCAAAGAATTACTGGGTCTTCCTAATGTTCCAAAAATAATTGAATGTTTTGATATTTCAAATCACGGGGAAGATTTTGCAGTTGGCTCTATGTCAAGATTTGTGGATGGAATTCCAAATAAATCTGGATATAGAAAATTCAAAATAAAAACAGTTTCAGGCAGAGATGATTTTGCAATGATTGGGGAAATAATTAAACGCAGATACTTTAGATTACTTGAAGAGGATTCACAGTTACCTGATTTGATTGTAATTGATGGTGGGAAAGGCCAATTAAATGCGGCTTTAAAATCATTACAATCACTAGGTCTAAAGACTCCCTGTATATCCTTGGCAAAAGAAAACGAAGAAGTCTTTCTTCCAAACAAAAAAAATCCAATTTTAATTCCAAAGAACAAAGGATCATTGCAAATTCTTCAACATGCTAGGGATGAAACACACAGATTTGGTGTGACATTCAATAGAGCCATACGCAAAAACCAAATAAAATAAGAAAAAAAGGAAATTTTGGTTAGTTCACTTGAACGTCGCCAACCATCCATGGATGTACCATACAGAAGTAATCATAGCTTCCAATTTCTTCAAATGTGAATGCATATTGTGCACCCCCTAAGATTAAACTGCTATCAAATACACCTGAAGGACCATCAGCAGGACTTCCACCCGTTACTGTATGAGCTGCAGTATCAGAATTCGTCCATTCTACAG
>Ga0224512_10000268_pt1 | contig 55590 bp, 51 predicted proteins | sample SF_May12_sed_USG_4_FD_169103 | JGI IMG/M metagenome (GOLD analysis project Ga0224512, IMG submission 169103) | Sediment microbial communities from San Francisco Bay, California, United States - SF_May12_sed_USGS_13 | ecosystem: Environmental > Aquatic > Marine > Sediment | place: USA...
GATCGTGGTCCTTGCTGATTTTTACCAGCCTTGCTTTCAGCTCTTTGCCATTCTTCAGTACGATTTTGAATTTCTTCGAAAAATTACTCACGCTACTGCTGAAACCGAAATTGGATTTTTCCTTCTTGTACTCGCGTTCCATTTTCCGGTACTGGCTGACATTCTCTTCATGGCGCTCCTTGTTCTTGCGGTAGCGCTTGATATAGCGTTCGTACTGGTCACGGTCGGATTTGGTCGCGCTAGTCGATTCCATGTATTCACGGTTCTCGTCAATGGTGCGCCTGGCGTCGGCGAGCCGCTCCTCGTCGTCGGCGATATCGGCCTTGAATGCGTCGAGCCGCTGCTTCCAGTCGGTGAGCCTGGCCTCGCTCTCCTTCCACTGGGTCGAGGTTGCGGGCCTGACGACGTGACGGTTGGTGATGATGTAACCGTCGGCGGTGACAAAAAATCCCGACCCCGAGCCGGCGCTGGTCTGGACGGTGACCACGGATAGCGAAGCCTCATCGACCTTTGACGCCGGATTAAAGGCCTGATGCAGGTCGTCTCTTAAATCGGTTTTGACCGACTGGGTGCTTACGGTGGCGGCGACGGCGCTGTTATTTTTGTCTTTGGGTGGCTTGTCGGTGAAATGCCATTTACCGTACTTGTCCTGGTATTTATAGACGTCGGCAATCAACGGCGACGTCCACAGCTGAACCAGGGAAAAGATAACAATCGGTATCAACTTGTTCATGGTTTCGCGAATCGAGTCGGCTAAGCTTCTAGATTCAGTTACTTATAGTTCAATTTGACGATCTGTCCGCGGCGGGTGCGGATATATTTGAGGCGGATCACATCGCAGGTATCTGTTCAGCCACGGTTTTCGGTGAACCTGCCTGCCGGATATTGCTACTCTTTAAGCCTGTTGGTCGCCGAACTCGTTGCGGCAAGCTGCTTCGACCCTGTCTTTCGCCTACGGGAAATCCCGCTGGAAATAGCCGTTGATCAGAAAGGTCGTCCTGTGGATGCCGCAGGCCGCCAATGCCGGCGCGAAGGCGCGGTGGAATCCTTGAGCATGGCGCTGGTGCTCATCGGCCCGGATATCCGGGTCAACTGCTGCTCACCGGGGATGGTGCGCTCCGAGGCCTGTGCCGCGGTGCCGGAAGCGGTGTGCGAGGAAAGGTACCGGTCCACCGGACCGGCGCATCGCTGCCGTTGGGTCGGGTCGGGTTTACCGATGAAATCGCGCACGCGGTGATGTTCATGATGACCAACAGCTACCCGACCGGGCAGGTCATCGATGTCGACGGCGGGCACAGGGTTCGCCCGTACGTGCAACGTTAAACCGTCACGGCGCAACCGCGGACAGCGCGACACCGCCGATAGCCGCCAGCAGCAATACGCGCGAAATACCCCAGTGCAGCCGTAACAGCAGCAGCACACAGATTAGCGAAAGCGCGATTACGCGCCAGTCGAGGGATCCCAGCGCGGGCTGCCATAACACGAAAGGGCCGAAATTGCGGGCCGAGACGTCTGCAAAAAACACGTGCAGCGCGAACCAGATCGACAGGTTCAGGATCACGCCGACCACCGCCGCGGTAATCGCGGTCAGCGCGCCACGCAGGCGGGCCTGCGATCCGATCCAGTCGATATAGGGCGCGCCGACGAAAATCCACAGAAAACAGGGCACGAAGGTTGCCCACAGGGTGACCACGGCGCCGAGCAACCCGTACCAGATTCCGCCCTCGCGAAATGCAGCGAGGAAGCCGACAAACTCGTTGACGAGAATCAGCGGTCCTGGCGTCGTCTCGGCGAGCCCGAGCCCATCCATCATCTCGCCGGCGCTGAGCCAGCCGAACCGGACGACGACATCCTGGCCGAGATATGCGAGCACCGCGTAAGCACCACCGAAGGTAACCACCGCAAGCTTGGAGAAAAAGATACCGATTTGCAGCAGCAGGCCTCCCGGGTCGAGGGCGGCAAGCGCCGCCATCGGCGCGGCCCAGATCAGTAGCCAGACGCTCGTCGTTGCGAGGCTGCCCAGCGGCGACACCCTGACCGCGACCGGTTGCTCGTCGGCGCTGGCGACGCCGGCGCGGAAGAATCCGAACGCCGCGGCGGCGGCTATGATCAATGGGAACGGCAGCGCCAGGAAAAATATGCCGATGAATGCGAGCGCCGCGATCACCCAGTGCTCGGCAAGATGCAGCGCGCGCCTGGCAACCTTGAGCAGCGCCTCGATGACGATGATGATCACCGCCGCCTTGATGCCGAGAAACAACGCGCTGACCAGCGGCACATCACCGTAAATCGCGTACACCAGCGCCAGCGCGAAAATAACGATGGCGCCGGGTACGACGAACAGCAGCCCCGCGATCAGGCCGCCGACGATACCGTGCATTCGCCAGCCTGCGTAGGTCGCGAGCTGCATCGCCTCGGGTCCCGGCAGCAGCATGCAAAAACTGAGCGCGTTGAGAAACTGCTTCTCGCTGAGCCAGTGCCGGAGATCGACGATTTCACGATGCATCAGTGCGATTTGCGCCGCGGGTCCACCGAAAGATAACAGCCCGATGCGCAGCCAGACGCGAAACGCCTGCGCGAGCGTGGGCGCCCGGCTGGCTTCACCTTCACCCAACCCCACGCTATTCATGGCTTAACCCCGGGTGGATGGCTGGGGCCAGTCATGCGTTTCTTCGCTGGCGTCGCGCGCCCAGCGATAAAACGCATCGTAGAGCAGCATACCGGCATCGACCTGCTCGAGGTCGTCGCGGTACATGCGCGAAAGCCCGAGCGATGCCGCGAGCAGGCCCGCCGACTGCGGCGCGAGTTCGTGCCGGTCGGTGTCGGCACCGCGCACTATCGTGGCCAGTTTCAGCAGCGCGTCGGTTTCGAGCCTGAATTCTTCGAGCATCGTGTCGAAGGTACAGCTATCGCCGCGGTGGCTCCAGAACACGCCCTCGATATCGAAAGGCGTGGCGTCGAATTTTTCCGCCACGCCCGCGACTTCAGCGGGTGCGACGAACAGGAATTGTGCGCGCGCGTCGACGAATCGGCGGATCAGCCAGGGGCAGGCCATGCGATCGATCTTGGGCCGGTGACGCGTAACCCAGACGCTGCGCCCGGTCGCCTGCTGGCGCGGGATTTTAGCTGCCGGTAGTAGAGCCTCGCCGGCATCGCGCCAGGCGAAATGCCCGCCTTCGAGCGCCTCGGCCTTGACGCGGTGGTTGCGCAGCAGCGCCATCGCGCCCTGGCTGATTTTCTTGCCCTTCTGGCAGTAAACCACGACCTGTCGGCCGGCAAGTTGTGGCGCGAGCGCGGCAATATCGTGATGCGGGTGACGCAACGCGGTCGGTATCAGATCCGGATCCTCGGCGAAGTCGTCGTCGATGCGAACATCGATGACGACCGGTGCCGCCGGCGTGCCGATCAGGCGGGAAAGCTGTGCTACGGTGATTTCGTTGGGTGACGGCATGACGCATCCTCTCCTATAGAATTTACCTGCCGGAGGTCGGTTCCCCGGGCCAGGTTTAGGTTTAACGGATGCGAAGCTTGGGCTTACGCCTCACGGGGTGTTCGCCAACCCCATGGCGCCGAGTATGGCGAAAGCACAGGATCAAATCAAGCGGCACGAATCCCGTCCCGCAAAGGGATGCTCACGGGGTCATTCGGCAGGCAGCGCGTAGGCGCCATCCTCGTCGTGGGTTTCGCGCCCGCCGAGCGCGGGGGCGAAGACGCACACCAGGCGCATGCGCGTAAACGATCGCAGGCAATGCCGCTCATGCTGATCCAGCACGTAAAGAGAACCCGGAGCGAGCGGAAAGACTTCTCCGGTGGCGAGGTTTTCCACTTCGCCTTCGCCTTCGACGACATAGTTCGCCTCGACGTGGTGCTTGTACCACAGGATTTGTTCGGCATCGGCCTCGATGCTGGTCTCCGTCAGCGTAAAGCCGACGCCGTCGTCGGCGAGTAAAAACCGGCGGCTGGCCCAGACCGGACCGCGCACGTCCCGTGGCGTGTCAATTAACTCGGTTAACGTTCTTACAATCACGACAATACTCCTGTTCACGAAGTGTCGATGATAGCATCAAAAAAAGCGCTCGCCCCGGCGCGCAAAGGGCGGCAGGAACGGGTAGTATTGGCGCTGTGGATACCGGCCGGGAGGAAATGCATGAATCCAGTCTCGAACACCGCTTATTACAGTTGCGGCGTGCGCATGGACGACGCAAAACGGGATCGTTCGGTCTGCAACGACATTTATGCTCACAAATTCATGGATGCGCGCGGCCTCGAAATTTACCAGCCCTTCCGCTCCGAGACCATGCCCAATCTCTCGAACATAGCGAGATGCAGAATCATCGACGAGCGCGTCTCGGCAGAATTACATAAATCACCGTCGACCACGGTGATAACCATCGGTGCCGGCTTCGACACGCGACCCTACCGGCTGCGCGGCTGCCGATGGATCGAACTCGACGAGCCACAGGTAATCGAGTACAAGCAGCAAAGACTTTCCGAATCGGAATGCGAAAACCCGCTAACTCGCATCGCGATCGACTTGGCCAGTGAAGCGCTACTCGAAAAGCTGTCGCGCGTGGAACCGACGTCGCCCGTGGTTATCGTTATCGGGGGCGTATTCATGAATCTCGATCCCGCGGCGCTCGCACAGACGCTGCAACAGGTACAGCGACGCTTTCCGCGACACGCGCTACTGTGCGACCTGATGACACGCAGATTCTTCGACAAGTTTGCCCAGAGCGTTCACGGCAAGCTGGTCGCCGCGGGCGGTCAATTCAGCGATCGCCCCGAGAATCCTGCCGAAATATTCCTGCAGCACAATTATCGGCTGACCGAGTCGGTACCCATGTTAAGGCGGGCAAACGAACCGGGCTTGTTATGGGACGAGCTCAGGGTGCCCTCGATCATCTTCAGCCTTGTGCTCAACGTCTTCAAGCGCGACTTGCAAGGCTACGCGGTGCATCGATTCGACTTCGGCTGAGCGGCGGGAATTCAATTAGCAACAACAAGCAGGCCAACCACCATGAGCACCAACGACAAAACTCAAAGCACCTTCGGCAGCGCGGCCTACGGCGGCGAAAACTGGTCGCAACGCGAGGCCAGCCATCATCAGGAGCTCGGCGAAATCTGGGGCGGCTGCGGTATCGATTCCGAATGGCGGGAATTGAAGTCGGTGTTATTGCACCGTCCCGGCGATGAACTTGACGCGGCGCGAGACGACCCCGAGGCGGTGCAAATGCTGGCCGCGATCGACCTGCCACGGGCGCGCGATGAACACCAGGCGATGGTCGACGTATACTGCTCGCAGAATGTCGACGTGCACTTCGTCGATCCCGAACAGCCGTGCCAGCCGAACCTGATGTTTTGCGCGGATTTGTTCGTCATGACTCCCCAGGGCGCGATCCTGGCGCGGCCGGCATCCACGGTGCGCGCCGCGGAGGAGCGCTGGGTGGCGCGCCGGCTGGCGCAGCTCGGCATTCCGATCCTGAAGACCCTGACCGGCACCGGCACCTTCGAGGGCGCGGACCTGATGTGGATCGACGAAAAGACCGCGATGATCGGCCGCGGACTGCGCACCAATGACGCCGCGATCGCGCAGATCGAAAACCTGCTCGCGGAACTCGGCATCGATCTGATCGCGGTCGATTCGCCGTTCGGCATCATGCATTTCATGAGCCTGCTACGCATCGTCGATCGAAATCTCGCGATCTGCTGGCCGCGCCGTACCCCCTACCGCACCGTGCGCGTGCTGCAGGAGCGCGGTTACGAGGTCTCGTTTCCACCCTTCGCCGACGACTCCGAGAGTTACCGCGGCATCAATTTCGTCACGCTCGGGCCGCGGCGCATCCTGATGGTCGCGGGCCTGCCCAGGGTTCAGGCCTGGTTCGAGAAAATCGGCATCGAGTGCCTGACCACCCCGACCGACGAGCTGACCCTGGCGGCCGGCAACGTCGGCTGCCTGACCGGAATCCTGCAGCGCGAACTGGCCCAATAAGGTATCGCGATCGGGGATCATCGCGGTGTCGGTAGCCACACAGTCCATTATTCCATTTGCCAGACAGGTTGCGCTATTGCTGGTTGCGATTTCCTGCAGTTCACCGGGAACAGCGCTCGACGACGACGAGGGCTTCTGGAGCATCCAGCTGGAAAACGACCTCTGGGGGAGCAACGAGGACCGTTTTTACACCCACGGTTGGCAATTCAGCTATGCTTCCCCCGAAAAACCGCCGGGCTACCTGGAAGCGATATCCGACGCCATTCCGTTCTACGCGAAAGGGGAAACCGGATACCACGGCTTCAACCTGGGCCAGACGATTTTCACCCCGGAAGATATCACCACCCCGTCGCTGCAGGTCGATGATCGGCCTTACGCCGGCTGGCTTTATTTAGAGACCTTCATCGGGCACCGCTATTTCGACCGGGTCGATCGCGAGAAAATCAACGGATTTATTCTGACCATCGGCATCGTCGGACCGGCGTCGCTGGCCGAGGGGACGCAAAAACTGGTGCACGACCTCGTCGACGGCGACGATCCCGCGGGTTGGGACAATCAACTCGAAAACGAACTGGGCATCAACGGCAGCTTCATCCAGAAATGGCGGCACATCTTCGACTTCGACGAGCGCCTGCAGACCGAGGTCAGCATGCACGGCGGCCTGACGCTCGGCAATGTCTACACCTATGCCGCTGCAGGGATCATGGCGCGCTGGGGCAGGCATCTCAAGGACGACATCGGTCCGCCCTCGATCAGCCCCGGCTTCCCGGGTCTGCCCGCTTTCAACCCGAACCGCAGGGCCAACTGGTACTTTTTTGCCGCGGTCGAGGTGCGCGCCGTCGCGCGCAATATTTTTCTCGATGGCAACAGCAACGTCGATAGCCACAGCGTCGAGAAAAAGAAACTGGTCAGCGATCTGCAGATCGGGGTGGCGATCCACTACGGCGACGCGCGCGTCTCCTTCGGGCAGACCCTGCGCAGCCGGGAATTCGAGGGCCAGTCCGAACCCAGCCAGTACGGGCTAATCAATTTCACTTATTTCGTCGAGTAATGCACACTTACGCAGTTTTAACTATTCCCCGGAAACCCAGTTGAAATCAGCTATCGAAAAGCGCGCGGCAGGTTTATTGACGAGCGACATCAGGAAGGTATTGCAGGGCCGCAGGGTCGGCCTGGAGAAGGAAAGCCTGCGCGTCGCCGTCGACGGCGGCATCGCGCAAACCCCGCATCCACGGGGACTGGGTTCGGCGCTGACGCACCCCAGCATCACCACCGATTACTCGGAGGCGCTGATCGAACTGGTGACGCCGCCGTTCCACCATTTTTGCGATACGCTCAAATTTCTCGACGATACCCAGCGCTTCGTCTACAGCAAGCTCGACAATGAAATCCTGTGGGCGACGAGTATGCCCTGCGTCGTAGAGGGCGATGCGAGTATTCCGATCGCGCAATACGGCACTTCCAACGCGGCAAAAATGAAAACCACCTATCGCCGCGGCCTGGGGCATCGTTACGGACGCATGATGCAGGCGATTGCAGGGGTGCATTTCAACTATTCCTATCCGGACGAATTCTGGCAACTATTCCAGGCCGAACTCGGAGACGAACACGACACGCGGGGTTTTATTTCCGAATCCTACCTCGGCATGGTGCGTAACCTGCAGCGTTACGGATGGCTGGTTCCTTATCTGTTCGGCGCATCGCCGGCAATCTGTGCGTCGTTTCTGGGTGCCTCGCCGACATCGCTCGAGAAATGGCTGAAATACTCCTACTACGCCCCCTATGCGACATCGCTGCGCATGGGCGATATCGGCTACCAGAACAACAAGGGAGGCGAAGCCGGTATCAAGGTCAACTACAACAGCCTGCGGGATTACATCGACAGCCTCACCTACGCGATTTCGACGCCCTACCCCGAGTACCAAAAAATCAGGCTGATCGAGGATGGCGAATGGCAGCAACTCAACGCCAACATTCTGCAAATCGAAAACGAGTATTACTCCAGCGTGCGGCCAAAACAGATCCTGCAGGGTGAGGAAAAACCGACGCTGGCGCTGGCTCGACGCGGTGTCGCCTACCTGGAACTGCGCTCGCTCGACGTCAACGCCTTCGAGCCGCTCGGCATCAGCGAGGAGCAAATGCGTTTTCTCGAGTCGTTCCTGCTGTTCAGCCTGCTGACGCCGAGCGATCCCTACGGCGCAACCGAACTCGACGAAATCAGGCACAACATCAACGCGGTCGCCGAGCGCGGCCGCGATCCCGCCCTGCGCCTGCGTCGCGCGGGCAGGGATATTCTGCTGCGTGACTGGGCCAACCAAATTTTCGAACAGATATCGCTGGCTTGCGACTTACTCGACAAGGGTACTCGGCAACCAACCTACGGCCCCGCGTTGAAGCGCCAGCACGCCAAGATAGCGGATCCCGACCTGACGCCATCGGCGCGCATGCTTGCCGACATGGCCGATCACGGGGAAGAGTTTTACCATTTCGCGCTGCGCAAGTCCCGGGAGCACCAGCAGTGGTTCGCGGAACGCCCGTTGAGCGCCGAGGAACTCGCCGGCTTCGAAGAAACGGCGCGCATCTCGATCGAGAAACAGCATGAAATCGAGCGCAGCGACAATGTTTCCTTCGAAACCTTCATGCAAAACTACTTCGCGCAGGCATGACCCAGCATAGAGGCCGACGACAAGTGTGTCCCATCCTTATCTGTCACCGACTTGTTCCGCCGACCTCCCTTAACCGAGTCATCCACGCACAAGCGGAGTTCTCGAGATCGTGGCTATTAACCGGTCAGTTCAGGAACTCCTCCTGCCAGGCCTGGTAGCTCGCATCCCGGGTCAGCCGATCCATCAATTCGGAAGACGCGACGCGCTGGAGGTCCGCGGGCGGCGTGCCGTCGCGCAAGGCCTTGAGGGTGTCATGCAGCGCCTGCACCGCCGCCATGAACGGCTGGTGGCCCTGCAGTGAGATTCTGACCCCGCACTGCGCCAGGTAAGCGGCGTCCTGCAGTTCGGCGCCGGAGCCGCCGAGCATGATGGGCGCGTCGATTTCGGCGGCGATCGCTTCCAGTTCGGGGCGGGTTTTGATACCGACGAACATGATGCCGTCGACGCCGGCATCGAGGTAGGCCCGCGCGCGCCTGATGCCCTCGTCGACACCCCTGGCCCCGACTGCGCTGGTGCGGCCGAGCACGATCAGGTCGGGGTCCTGGCGCCCGGCCAGCGCCGCCTTCATCTTGCCCACGCCCTCCTCGATGGACAGGAATTCGGCGCCGCTGGCGCCGAAACGCCTGGGCAGCAGGGTATCCTCGATGGTCAGACAGGCTATTCCGGCGGTTTCGAGCTCCTCGACGGTGCGCTTTACGTTGAGCGCATTGCCGTATCCGTGGTCGGCGTCGACGATCAACGGCAGTTCACCGGCACGGCAGATGCGATGCGCCTGGTTGGCAAACTCGGTCAGGGTCAGCACGATGATGTCGGGCGCCCCGAGTACGGTCAATGACGCGATGGAACCGGCGAACATGCCGGCCTCGAACCCGAGGTCCTCGGCAATCCGCGCCGAAATCGGATCGAATACCGACCCTGGATGAATACAGCGCTCGCTGTCGAAAATTTCACGCAGCTTTTGCCGCCGGATTCTGGTATTCATAGTAAAATTGCCGCCGTGACCGAGATTTTGAATCTCGATAATATCATCATCGGGGATAGTGCCGACAGTTCCCGTTTACAGGCAAAAATAATCCCGCAACGGGTACCGCAGCGCGGAAACCGGAGGTCAGGCTTGCTTGACCCTGTCGAGGCGGGGCGCCTTGTCGAGTTTCTTTTCGTACATCAACACGTCGGCTTCGTCCAGCAGTTCGTCGATGGTACTTTCGGCGCCGGGTTGCATGCAGACGATACCGTCCGAAAAGGCAATATCGTAGCCGCGGTTGGCTTCGGCGTTGTAGATTTCGACCAGGCCGCGGAAGCGGGCAACGATCTCATTGGCATACTTCTCCGTGGTATTGGTCAACAACACCACGAATTCATCCCCGCCGATGCGCGCAAACACGTCCGACTCGCGGAAGGTCTGTCGCATCAGGCTGGCAAAGGTCACCAGCGCATGATCGCCCTCGGCGTGTCCGTAGTTATCGTTGATCGGCTTGAACTTGTCGAGATCGAGAAAAACCAGCGACACCGGAACGCCCTGCCGCGCGCACAGGCTGATGCTGTTTTGCGCGAGCGCGACGAATCCGCGGCGATTGGAGATCTTGGTCAGATCGTCGATGGTCGCCAATTGCACCGCATTCAGTTCGCTTTCCGCCATCTCGGCCAGATCGCGCAGCATCTCGAGGTCGGCAACGTCCAGCGTACGCGGTTTCGAGTCGACGATGCAAAGCGTCCCGAGCTTGTTACCGTTCATGTAACGCAGCGGGGCGCCAGCGTAGAAACGGATATTCGGCGGACCGGTTACCAGCGGGTTATCGTGAAAGCGCTCGTCCTGCAGCGCGTCTTCGATAATAAAAATCTCGCTGCCGAGGATCGCATGACCGCAAAACGAGATATCGCGACCGGTTTCGCAGGCGTCGAGACCCGCCCTGGATTTGAACCACTGGCGGTTCTCGTCCACCAGGCTGACCAGCGCGATGTCGACGCCGAATACGCGCTTCGCCATGCGCGTCAACCGATCGAAACGCTCCTCGGGGCTGGTATCGAGTATATCGAGCGAGCGCAACTCCTTCAGGCGCTCCTTCTCGTTGGCGGGATTATCGGGTGTTTTCATGAGCCGTTCACGATGCTTCAGTTTTCATACGAATTCGAGTATAGACAGCTATCGGCAGCCCGATGGATTTATTAAGTAAAAAAAGGGCATCTCGCAGGACTTTCCCGCCATGTGTTTTCCTCGATCCGCAATGGATGCCGCGGTCCGATCCTTCGGGTCAGGCGCGGCAGGTTTCGCAAAAAGAAAAAGGCGGCGAAACATTTCTGGGGGCCGATTGCCAGCTAGCGCATGCCGAGCCGTACCGCCTGTTTCGGAGGCGGAAAGGCCTCGTCCAGCACCGCCAGGTCGGCGGCGTCCAGCTCCAGATTTGCGGCGTCCAGGTTTTCCCTGATGCGTTCGAGCCGCGCAGACTTCGGGATGGCAACCGTATCTGGCTGATGCAGCAGCCAGGCCAGCGCAACCTGTGCCGCGGTGGCTGAATGCTTTTCGGCAATACCCGCGACGACCGGCGATCCCAGCAGCGCGCCGGCCTGGTCCAGCGGTGAGTAGGCCATTACGGGTATGCCGCGCTCGCGACACCAGCCCGAAACCTCCCATTCCACCTCGCGGTGCGCGAGATTGTAATACACCTGGTTGCAGCCGAGTCGGGACTGGTCGGTCTCTGGGATGTCCTGCAAATCGGAAAGGTTGAAGTTGCTGACGCCGAAATCGCGAATCTTGCCCTGCTCCTGCAGCTCGCGCAGCGCTTCGAAGGTTTGCGCAAGCGGCATGCTGCCGGGCCAGTGCAGCAGGTACAGATCGATGGTGTCGCAATCCATGCGTCGCAGGCTGCGTTCGCAGGCTTCCCTGACGCCTTTGCGACTCGCGTTGTGCGGGTAAAACTTGCTGACCAGGAAGAGACCGTCGCGGCGACCGCGAATCGCCTCGCCGATGACTTCCTCGGCGCCGCCCTCGCCGTACATTTCGGCGGTATCGAGCAGCGTTATACCCAGGTCGAGGGCGCTGCGGATCAGGTCCACTTCGTGCCCGAAGCGCTCGGGATATTCACCCAGGCGCCAGGTGCCGAGCCCGATGACCGGCATGCTGTTACCCGATGGCAGCGTTACTTCTTGCATAGCGTTGAATAGACTGTTGCTTTCTATCGATTGTAGACGAACCGGTTCAAATATCCCGCACCGGCAGAATATTCACGATAATATAGGTCTTAGCCCCTTACCGGAATACCCGTTTGCAATTAATCCGCCAGCCCATCAGGTTACCGATTTACTGCCAGAATCTCGGGCTGGCAACCAGTCGCGACCCGGTATTCCAGGTTAACAATAAAGGGTTGCTGCCGGGCTGGGTTGTCCTGGTAGTGCTGATGCTATGCAACCCCCAGGCCATGGCAACCGAAACCGGAGCCGATGGCGGCGAAGCGGAAACCGGCTCGCTGGTCATCGAGCGCATCGAGCGCGAGCGCGCGGTGCAGGACAACCGTTCGGTTCTGCTCGCGCATAAACGCAATTATCTGCTGCCGTTGACCTATGCATGGCAGCCTAACGACGACGTGTTCGAGGCTGGTAGCGCTGATTTCGGCGCAAAACTCGACAACCTCGAGTTCCAGTTTCAGCTGAGCATAAAGGCGACGGTTGCCGAAGCACTATTTACCGACGGCGACGCGCTGCTCGTGGCCTTCACCGTCAAGTCGTTCTGGCAAGCCTACAACAGGGAGATATCGGCCCCGTTTCGGGAAACCAATTACGAACCCGAAATATTCTGGATCACCCCGGTGCCTTGGGAAATACTCGGCGGCGACGCCACGTTATTCGCACTGGGGCTGTCGCACCAGTCGAACGGGCGCAGCCTGCCCTTCTCGCGCAGCTGGAACCGGATCTACGGCAGCGTGATCTGGGAGCGCCGGCGTTTCGTGTTTAATTTCAAGACCTGGTGGCGCATCCCCGAGGATGAAAAAGACGATCCGCTGGATCCCGAGGGCGATGACAATCCGGATATCGAAGATTTTCTTGGCAATTTCGAGTTCAACGTCGCTTATCGTAAATACGATCAAGAAGTATCGGTAATGCTGCGCAACAACCTGGACCGCGATTCCAACCGTGGCGCGATCCAGATCGACTGGACCTTTCCCCTGCAGCGGCGCTTTCGCGGCTACGTTCAGTACTTTAATGGCTACGGCGAAAGCCTCATCGATTACAATGCCGATATCGAACGCTTCGGCATCGGCATCCTGCTGTCAGACCTGTTGTGAAAATCGCGACCGCTCAATCCGGTTATTGCAGCGCTCCGGATTCCGTCAGGTGACGCGCCATACCCTCGATATTGAGCTCGCGCCAGCTCTCGTAGGCTTCCCAGTCCCTGTATTTTTCCATCCTGATGCTGGTTTTCAGCTGGTCGACCGACTTGCCGGCCCTGAGCCCCGCAAGCACCGCCGCGCGCAGCTCCTCGAGGTAAGCCAGGCCCTGACCGACGTCGCGCTTGACGCCGACGGGGCCATGCCCGCCGATCAGCAGATCGAAATCGAGCGCGTCGACTTTTCGCACCTGATCCATCCATTGATCGACGTTGGCGCCCGGGAAATCTCGGTAAAACAGGCGCCTGGCGCTGACCACGTCGACAACGAAGGCGACATCATCAGGGCGCACCACCATCGCGATCAGGTCATTGCCATGCCCGGGACCGAGGTAGGTCAGTTCGAAGGTCTTGTCCCCGACGCCAAGGCTCATCTGATCGTCGAAGCGGGCCGTCGGCTCGACCAGGTCGATATCCTCGGGCGCATTGCGATGCATGATCACGTTGGGCACCTCCCCATAGCCGGTACCGCCTGATGCGTGGTCGCCATGACTATGGCTGTAAATCAGGTGGGTGATCGGCTCGTCGGTGATTTTCGCAATTTCGGCCTTGAGCCATTTCGCCGCGTCCTCGTTGATCGGATCGGTAACGACCACGCCCGCGCCGGTGACGACGAACATGTTCATGTGATACTGGTTCTGGAATCGGTAGACGTCCGCGGTAACGCGCCTGATTTCACGCTTGACGTCCTGCGCGAATCCGGCACCGATTCCAAGCACGGCGACCAGCACGGCCATCATTAACTGTTTCATGCCTTTTTCTCCTCCAGGGTTTAACGGTTGTGATATATCGAACTCTGGTTTTCTGCTTTAATCCCGCCTTATGAAATTGATCGAATCAAGACTGCGGCTGGCCACCGGGATTATACTCGCCCTGTACCTGCTGCAACACCTGGTCAATCACGCTTTCGGTATCGTATCGATCGAGGCCGCCGAGGCCTACCGCAAAACGGTCGGCGCGGCGTTTCAAAGTCTGCCGGGGCTGGTCCTGCTTTACGGCTCTTTCCTGTTTCACGCGATCATTGCGCTGCGATCGATTTACCGTCGTTCGAACTGGCGGCTGACGTTGTGGCAGTGGATGCAGCTTTTACTGGGCCTGTCGATTCTGCCGCTGCTCGCCGGCCATGCGATCAGCAACCGCGGTTACGACCTGCTCGGTGACGTCGACCCCAATTATTATTACGTGGTCACGTCGCTGCTGCTGAAACCGGTCGTGCTGGCCAAGCTCGCCGTCCTGGTCCTCGTGGTCTGGATACACATGGTCATCGGCCTGCATTTCTGGTTACGCATCCGCAAGGGTTATGCGCGCCTGGTGCCCTATGCCTACGCGCTGACTGTGTCGATCCCGACGCTTTCCTACGTAGGCCTGTTCAGCATGTTGCAGCAGGCGAGCGCGTGGCTCGACGACGAGCAGCGGCTCGACCAGATCTACGCCGCGAATATCGCGATGAACCGACGCGATGTCGATTTTCTGCAGGGGCTGGAGGCACAGGCCTGGATTATAATGGTGCTGCTACTGCTCCTGACCCTGGTCGCGCGTCAGCTCAGGATCTGGACACAGGCGCGCAACGGGGCCTACCGCATTACCAGTTCCGACGGCAGTATTACCACGGCCCTGCACGGCGTTTCGCTGCTCGAGGCGCTGCGCGAAGCGGGTATTCCGCACGCGTCGGTGTGCGGCGGCCGAGCGCGCTGCACCACCTGCCGTGTGCACATCGGCAGCGGCCTGGACCGGCTCGATCCGCCCAACGAGCTGGAAGCGCGCGCGCTGCAACGAATCGACGCCGGCAAGACTATTCGACTCGCCTGCCAGCTGTACCCCAGGGCGGACCTTGCGATCACGCCGCTGGTGCAGGCGAACCAGTCACTCGCCGCCAGCCTGCATGCGGGTGGCGTACAGGGCCACGAGGAATACGTGGTCGCGATGTTCGTCGATATGCGCGGTTCGACCAACCTCGGCGAGCGCGTGCTCGCCTACGACGTGGTATTTATCCTGAATCGTTTTTTCACCGAGCTGTCCAGCGCGCTGATCGCTTCGCAGGGGCACTACGCGCAGTTTGCCGGCGACGGGCTGATGGCGCTCTACGGACTCGAGCCGGAGCGCAAGCAGCGCGCCTGTCGCGATGCGCTCCACGGCGCGCGCGAAATGTTCCGCCGTATCGATGCTCTGAATCAGCAGCTGCAACGCGAATTCGGCGAAACCGTGCAAATGGGTATCGGCATCCACGGCGGCGACGCGATCGTCGGCACCATGGGGCCGCCGAAGACCCCGCTGCTGACTGCGGTCGGCGACAACATCAATATCGCCGCTCGCCTCGAGGCGCAAACCAAGGCGCTGGATTGCGACCTGATCGTTTCGGTGACAACCCTGGAAGCCGAGCACATCGAATTCCCCGCCGGGCGCCAGCGGCAACTCGAGCTGCGCGGGCGCGATAACCACGTGCGGGTGTGCACGTTTGACCGCGATCAGATTCCTGGCGATGAGCCAGACCGATCGAACCCGGCCTGATCTTTGGGTATCATTGGCATCCTGTTAATTTTACGGATTTACCATGCAGCAACGAAAACTGGGTCCCTTCAGCGTATCGGCCATCGGCCTCGGTTGCATGAACGTGTCGATGGGTTACGGTCCGCGCATCGACGATGACGAAGCCGGTGAATTGTTCAACGCCGCGCTCGATCACGGCTATACCTTCCTCGACACGGCGTCGCTGTACGGCCTCGGGCACAACGAGAGCCTGATCGGAAAATACCTGAGCCATCGACGCGACGAGTACGTGCTCGCCAGCAAGTGCGGGTTTTCGCGCACCGAAGAAGGCAAGACGATCATGGACGGCCGCCCCGCAACCCTGGCGCAGACCTGCGAGGACAGCCTGCGGCGGCTCGATACCGAAGTGATCGACCTGTACTACCTGCACCGCATCGATCCCGGAGTCCCGATCGAGGAAAGCGTCGGCGCGCTCGCGCAACTGGTCGAGCAGGGCAAGATCAAAACCATCGGGCTGTCCGAGGTTAGCGCAGAGAGCCTGCGCCGCGCGCACGCGGTGCATCCGATAACGGCGGTGCAGTCCGAGTATTCGCTGTGGACCCGGACCCCCGAGCGCAAAGTGCTCGCAACCTGCGCCGAACTCGGCGTCGGCTTCGTGCCCTTTTCGCCGCTGGCGCGGCAATTCCTGACCGGAAAATCGCCGGACCTAACGCAGGTGCTCGAGGACGATATCCGCGCGACCATCGCGAGGCCGCGTTTCGAGCCCGCGAATTTCTCCAGGAACCGGCTGCTGCTGGTTCCGTTCGGCGAGATCGCGGCGCGCATCGGCTGCAGCATGGCACAGCTCGCGCTGGCCTGGCTGCTCGCGCAGGACGGCGACCTGATCCCGATTCCGGGCACCAAGCACATGGAGTGGATGATCGAAAACGCCGGCGCCGCCGATATCGAACTCGACGCCGCCACCGTGGCCGAACTCGACGCGCTGATCAACGAGGACACGGTCGCCGGGCATCGCTATACCGACGCGCTGATGAAATCCACCGATTCCGAAAAAGACTGGCCTCGATGAAACTGAACGACGAGGAACAGGCAATGCAAAACGGCGAGCTCGGCGAGCCGCGGCGCTGGGCGATCGAACACATGATGCAGGTCGGGCGTTTTTTCGACGCACCCGACCTCGTGCCGGTCACGCAGGCGCACATCATGGCCGACACCGAGTCGCTGGGCGAGGCCGGGGTCGAGTTTCTCGAGCGGATGGCGGCCTGCCCCGAGCGCGAGCGGCGCGTCCGCATCCCGATGATTACCGATCCGCGCGGCATCGACTTCTGCCACTACAGGCGGCTCAGGCAAACGGACGCGATGGCCGCGCTCGAGCAGCGCGCGATCGACGCCCTCGAGGCGCTCGGCATCATCATGACCAACACCTGCATCAACTACCAGACCATCATGCCGCCGGTGCGCGGCGAGCACCTGGCCTTCGGCGACACCGGTGTGGTGATCTACTGCAATAGCGTGCTCGGCGCCTATTCCAACTTCGAAGGCGGACCGTCCTCGCTGGCCGCGGGCCTGACCGGGCGCACGCCGCGCTACGGGCTGCACCTCGATCGCAACCGCAGGGCGACGAAACGCTTTCGCGTGACCTGCCAGCCGCAGTACCTGTCCGACTGGGGCGCGCTCGGCGGTATCGTCGGCGCGCGCTCGGGCTCCTACTGGGAAGTGCCGGTGATCGAGGGCATCGAATCGCCGCCGGGTTCCGACGAAATGAAACACATGGGCGCGGCGATGGCGAGCTTCGGCTCGGTGCCGCTGTTTCACCTGGTCGGGGTCACGCCGGAAGCGCCGACGCTGGAGGCGGTCTGCGAGCCAGCGACGCTTGCGGCCGAAACCATCGGTGAAGCCGATTTCGAGGCCTTTTTCGCGCGCTACGGCGGCAAGGGCGAAAAGGTCGACGTGGTCGTGTTTTCGGCACCGCAACTGTCGCTGCTCGAAATGCAGTCGCTGGCCGAACTGCTCGACGGCAAGCAACTGCACCAGGACACCGACCTGCTCGCGGTGACGAGCCCCGCGGTCGCCGCCGACGCGCGCCGCCTCGGCTTTGCCGATCGCATCGAGGCCTCGGGCGCGCTGCTGCTCGAGGGCATGTGCTTTTACCAGAGTTATGCGCGCGAAATGGGAGAGGCCAACGGCTGGAAGCGGCTGCTGACGAACTCGGCCAAGCTCGCCAACATCATCGGTGGCTATGGCTACGAGCCAACGCTGTCGAACATGGAAAACTGTGTCGCGTCGGCCATCGCCGGGGAGATCGTCTGATGGCAACAATCAAGCTCAAGTGCCACGTTGGTGTCGGCCCGGAAGTATCGGGAGAGGCGCTCGTCACCGACGACAACTTCTCCGCGCGCTACGACCTCGACCGCGACAGAGGAATTTTCTCGCGTCCCCAGCACAAGCTCGCGGGACAGAGTTACGTCGGCAAGATCATGGTGTTCAACACCGCCAAGGGCGGCGTCGCTTCGGCCTGGATGCTGCACCAAATGAAATCGCGCGGCATCGCGCCGAAGGCTATCCTTTTCAACAGCGTCAACCCGATCCTGGCGCAGGGTGCGGCGCTCGCCGACATGGCGATGTGCGACCGTTTCGCCGACGGCGATGTCACGGGATTGATCCGCAGCGGCGACCAGGTGACGGTAAAACCCGAGCAGGGCCTGGTTATGATTACGCGGGACTGAACCGGAAACAGCCGATACAGGTTCGCGCTTTTATTTGACTGGACTGTTTTCATGCCGACAAACGAATTGAGGAAATTAAGGCAACATCATAACGCAACGATCGGGTTGTTCGTGGCCTTCTGGATATTTACGCCGACTGCAATCGTGGTAATCGAATTCTTCGACGTATCGCAGCGCACCCGGGACGCCTTGATCGGCACCATCTTCGGTGCCGCTATCGTGTTGTCGCTGCTGCAGTTCAGCAAGCGCTGTCCGTATTGCCGCGCTAATCTCGGCTGGCAAGCGCGACTCGGCATCCCAGGGCATTGCCGCAAGTGCGGCTCGATCCTGCGCGAGGGTAAATAGAAAACGACCAAAGCATTTCTGGGATAGATCGCTGTTACAGCGGAACTGGTGGTTTTTCCTGTACTTTTACGCCGGGCCGCCAGGCAAAGACCTCTCCCCGATTTTCGGAGTCCGTCACGGGATAAGCGGCGCCGTGTATTGCTGCCTTGTTACCGGATCAGGGTATTGTCCCTGACCTGCTCCAGCTTTTCTTCCAGCTTGTCGATCTCCGCGCGAAAAAATTCGGCCCGCGGGGACAGCGGGTCATGGAACTCCAGTTTTTCGAGATTTGCGATCAGTTGATTGATCATTTTCACGATCTTTATTTCTTCGACGGTCAGGTCGAAATTCCTCAACTTTCCAGTCATTACGGCGGCTTCCCTTTAACATCGACGAATATTCAAATCTTATCCTTGCTGCACCGATCGTACAAGCTCTTAAACCGGGAATGCCACGTCGCCCCGGGGAGCGATCCTGCACATCGACGCCGCGCATTTCGGGGAGCAGACTCCAGTAAATGGGCTATGCTCATTTGTGATCCGGGGTGAACCAGGACCTGAAATCGAATCAACAAATCGAGAGACTACCAAGATGATCTACTTCAGAAAATTTTTCGGGATTGCGCTGCTGTCGTTACTGGCGTCCGGCGCGTATGCGGCGATAGCGCCTACCGCCCAGTTTGCCGCCGAGCCGGAACGCGCCCAGTTGGCCGGAAACCTCGATCAGCGCGAACATGTCAGGCAGCAACTCATCGAGTTCGGCGTCGATCCGCTCGAGGCGAGCAAGCGCGTCAGCCAGATGACCGATCAACAAGTCTCCACGATTCAGGGGGACATTACCGAACTGCCTGCCGGGGCGGGAGTGAGCACGACCAACCTGTTGCTGATCGTTATTATTTTAATCCTGATACTTTAAACTCCTGGCGCATTTAAAGGCCCGCGATTTCGGGGCGCCTCTCTCGAGGCTGCTACCGGTCGCCGGGGCAAAGCGGGGATTTTTGGTTTGTCGATATAGCCGGATACCAGTTGCTGCAAACGGCGCCGGTCGAAACTGCGATAATGGCCCGGCATTACCTCGTCGGTTTTCAATTGCAGGCTGCTCCATGGAGCCGATGTAATCGTCGATCACCGAGTCCTCCAGTTCGTCCAGCAATGCGCCGTCATAAACCACGTCAGCGGAGAAAAATTGCTGGTTACGCGGGATGTAAAAACCGATCGAGCCTGACGAATGACCGGGTAAATGCATCACTTCGAACGCCCCGGCGCCCAGGTCGATCACGTCGCCGTGCCGTATCGCTCGAGCCTGCGGGCAGGCCCTGACCTCGTAGTCGCTCGCGCTGAAGCCCTGGCAGGGTACGGATTCGAAGTCGACGTCCGGCACGAAACCGAATTCCGAGGCGCTCTGAACGGGCTCGATGGCCTCGTGACCCTCGCCGAATCGCGGTTTATAATCCGTCCTGTTTCAAGCGGAATCGAACCGATGCAAACCAGCTATATTGATTGCAGCAACGAGGTATCCCCGATCAGGCAGCCACAGGGTGACCGCCTGTGCTGGCTCGCGCCGGACATTTCCGAAGATGACTTCCTGCTTTCCCTGACGAATGCCGCGCGCGATGAGATCGATGCCCTGGCGCGTCACTTTAACGAAAATCCCCTACCGATCCTGTACCGACAGCTCGACGATTTCGAACTACCCGCTTGTCGCGAGACGATGGCGGCGATGAAGCGCATACTCGACGACGGTGTCGGTTTCGCGGTGCTCGACCGGCTGCCGATGGACGACTACCCGATCGATACACTGCTCGAGATTTACTGGGTGCTCGGCCAGTGCATCGGCCGACCGGTGGCGCAGAAATGGAACGGTCAGATGATTTACGACGTTTCCGATACCGGCGCCGATTACGCCTACGGCACGCGCGGCTCGCATACCTCGGTGGAACTCGTATTCCATACCGATAACGCGTTCGCGCGGATGGTCCCCGACTATGTCGGCCTGCTTTGCCGCAGCCCGGCCAAAAGCGGCGGCGTCAGCCGTTTCTGCAGCCTTTACTCGGTGCATCAGCGCATGCTGGAGCAATATCCCGGTCAGCTAGAACGGCTCTACCAGCCGATGCTGTTCGACCGCCAGAAAGAACACCGCGAAGGCGCCGAGCCGGTTTGTCTCGCGCCCTACTTCAGCTGGCGCAACCAGCGCATGTTCGCGCGCGCCAATTCATCGCTGGTGCGCAAGGGCTACCAGGTCGCGGGCGAGACCATGGACGCGGCGCTGGCCGATGCACTCGATGCCATCGACGAGGTTTGCGCGGCGCAGGACCTGTGGTTCGAGGCGCCGCTGCAGCGCGGCCAGATCCAGTACCTCAACAACCACGAGGTCGGCCACTACCGCAGCGCCTTCGTGGACTACGACGAGCCTGAGCGCAAACGCCACCTGTATCGCCTGTGGCATCGCGCGGCGGGGTCGAACAGCTACGACGGCCGCTATCCCGACGAGCACTAGAACCGTAGCTTGAAGTAGTCATTCCGGCGCTAGCCTGCGCGGGTACAGGCACCTTAGGGCCCGGCGGGAATCTCGTCGCCTGCGGCGCTCGCATTATCGGGGCCCGGGGCGGCGGGAGAGCTTGCGCAGGGGTAGCTTATGTTCGCAGGGCAGCTCGTTTTTCAACAATCCCGGTAATTCTGCGCCCGGCACAGGATTACCAGGTCTCGGGCGCGCTGCAGCTGCGCGGGCGTCATTTCGTTTTCCATATTGGCGAGACTGTTGGCAGCGTTGACGTTGCCCTGCGCAGCCGCGATGTTCCACCACATATGGGCGCGCACGTAGTCCCGGTCGACGCCCTCCCCGTTGGCATACTTGGCGCCGAGGTTGAAGCGGGCCGATGCGAGCCCCTGCTCGGCCGCCAACCGGTACAGGCTCACCGCCTGGCGATGATTCTGCTCGACGCCCAGTCCTCTCGAATACATCGCACCAAGCAGATTCTGCGCCAGGGCAAATCCTTTCTCGGCAGCCCGGCGCAGCCAGTCGGCGGCGATCTCGAAGTCACGCGTGACTCCCTGCCCGGCCTGGTACATTTTGCCGAGGCTGTATTGCGCCAGCAGATCGCCCTGCGCGGCCGCCGCGCGAAACCATTTCAGCGCGATATCGTAATCGCGCGCCACGCCGAGGCCCTCCCGATAGCGGCTACCGAGATTGGCCTGCGCGCTGGCGCTGCCGTTGTCCGCCGCGAGCCGGTACCACTCGAGCGCCTTGTCGTCGTCGCGCTGCAGGCCAACCCCGTTTTCATACATCCAGCCCAGGTTGAACTGCGCCTCGGCATGTCCCTGCGCGGCCGCGAGCCGGTACCACTCGAGCGCCTTCTTGTTACTGCGCACTACCCCGAAGCCCTTCTGATAGCTGGTCCCGAGGTTGAAGCGGGCATGCGCATTGCCCTGTTCCGCGGCCTTGCGGTACCAGTCCAGTGCGGTAGCATAATCCTGTTCGACCCCGGTGCCGTTCTGATACATCGTACCGAGGTTGTTTTGTGCGGCGGGATCCCCCTGCCGTGCGGCGATCGTGTACCAGCGAACCGCGACCCGGTCGTTTCTCGTTACCCCCTTGCCCTGCTCATACATCCACGCGAGGTTGGTCTGGGCGACCGCATTCCCCTGCCTGGCCGCCTGCCAGTACCACTTGACCGCGGCTTCGTTATCTTGCATCACGCCTTTTCCGTGCTGATACAACCAGCCGAGATTATTCTGCGCGACCGCGTTGCCCAGTTCGGCTAGCAGCTCCCATTGCGCAAAAGCGCCCGGATAGTCGCCGCTGTTATAAGCCCTGACGCCATTGGAAAACTCCGCTGCATATGTCGGGCCCCCCGCCAGAAGACATACCAGAATCGGAAAAACTGCCAATACTCTCATACGGGTTTTTCGCAAAAGACCAAATATCAGGTTGGTTATCGCAGCAGGTCGCGGACGGTTATTTTTTTCAGGATCTGGTGCAGGCCGCTTGTAGTCTGCATGTTAAAGAAGTTATCGAGGATGACAAGTCGAAAAAGGGCTGCTCGCGCGGCGTCGCCACTCCCTGTCCGAAATCGAATGGCGGCATCAGGGGCGCCTGGCAACCAGCCTCGCGCTCGCGACCGCTTCGCCGTCGGCGTTGCTTGCGACCGATTCCTCGTATAGCAGGATTTCAAGCCCCGGTACCGCCGCGCGCAGCTGTCCGGGCGCGACCCGATAGTCCCTGCTGGTCGGGCCGATCACCTCCTCGTCGGTAACCAGGTGCTCCTCGCAGACCAGGTAGCCGCCCGGCGCCAGGCAGTCGCATAGCCGGGTTACGAGGTCGACATCGACGAACCACATCACGACGATCAGGGCGTAATCGCGGTCGAACCGGAAAGGCAGGTCCAGATCGTGCTCGATCCAGTTCACGTCGAGTCCGAGCTGCTGCGCCGCCTGCCGTGCCTTGCTCAATCCCTCCGCCGAGATATCGATCGCGTCGACTCGAAAGCCGTTTTGCGCGAGCAGGATGGCGTTACGGCCGGCACCACAGGCGACGTCCAGCGCCCGGCCGGCAGGTATCTTCGGCAGCCATTCCTGCAGCAGGGTCACGGGGTTGTTCTTGCGATAGCAATCCTCGGCGTAGCGCTGGTTCCACTTGGTTCGGTCCTGTTCGCTCATTGTCGTCATAGCATCTTGTGTTCGGTTCGAGCGGAGTTTACACCAGGGCCAGGGGCTGGCGACAGCGGATGCGATTCCCAGACGGCACTGGGCGGTCCGACGGGATCCCCGGCATCGCTGCAGCGAAAGATCCCGGACTATGTGCTGCGCACAATCCGGGATCACGCCTGGCGGCGTCACTTTTTCGGCGTGGATTTCGCGATCAGTTCGGGCAGCCTGAGGCGCAGAATCTTCCCCGAGGGCCCTTTCGGCAGATCGTCGAAGAAATAGATGACCTTCGGCATCTTGTAACTGCCGACGCCGGCCTCGCAGAAAGCCTTGAGTTCTTCCTCGCTGCATTCGTAGCCATCGCGCAAGACCACGCAGGCGACCACTTCCTGGCCGTAGTTTTCGTCGTCGACGCCGACCGCAGCCGCCTCGAGGATGGCTTCGTGTCGATACAGGACGTCATCGATTTCTCGCGGCGCTATATTTTCGCCGCCGCGGATAATCAACTCCTTGGAACGCCCCGTCAGAAAGATATAACCGTCCTCGTCCTTCATGCCGAGGTCGCCACTGTAAAACCAGCCGTCCCTGATCGAGTCGGCGGTCGCCGCGGGATTCTTGTAATAGTAATCGAGCAGATTGCTGCCACGGATGACCAGCTCGCCGACGACATGCGGCGCGCATTGCCGGCCATGCTTGTCCAGGATGACGATTTCGTTGCCAAAGGGCAGGCCTACCGATCCGGGTTTGCGCGGCGCCGGCGGCAGCGGATTGCTGGCCACGGTGCCCGCGGTCTCGGTCAGGCCCAGGGTTTCGATCATCGGCACCTTGAAGGTTTGTTCCCACTGCTCCAGCGTCGCCGCCGCCAGCGGTGCCGACGCCGAGCGCGCAAAGCGGAATTTCGCCAGGCGCTCGTCGTTGCCGAAATCGTAGGGTTCCCGGGCGGCACGATCGAGCAGGTACTTGATGATCGTCGGTACGATGCTGCTCCAGGTGCAGCGATGCTCGACCACCAGCCGCCAATAATCGGTCGCGCTGAAACGCCTTGGCATCACCACGCTGCTGCCGCTGTAGAGTGGCGCCGAAACCGTCACCATCGCGCCGTTGATGTGGTACACCGGCAGCACGCACAGCGCGCGGTCCCCGGCCCCGAGCCGGTGACCCTCGACTACGTTGCGCCCGCCGCTGGTCACCGCGCGGTGGCTTAGCACCGCGCCTTTGGGCAGTCCGGTGGAACCCGAGGTATACAGCAATAACGCGGTATCTGCGGGTACCGGCAGCGGTGACGGAATTACCGGCACGGCGTCGCCGGAGGGCCAGTCCGGCCCGTCTTCATCGCTCGTTTCGATGACCCGGATCGGGCGCCCGACCCGCGCCATGATTTCGGCGAGCTTGTCACGATATTCGGGCGCGACGAACACAATCTCGGAGTCCGAATGGTCGAGCACGTGTACCAGCTGCACGGTGCCGGCGACGGCGTTGAGCGGGACGATAACCCGGTTGTTCGCCATCACCCCGAGAAACAGGCGCGTCGTCCAGTAACCGTTGTTCAGCAGGAAGGCGACACGGGCGCCCTGTCCGAGACCGAGCCGGTCGAGCTGCGCGCCAACCTCGTCAACCGCCGTTTTCAGCTCGCGGAAGCTCAGCTTTAGCCCGCTTTCGGGCGCGATCAGGAAGTCGCGGTCGGGGCTTGCATCGGCGTGTTGCTCGATGCATTCACGCACCGTCTCCATCGTCAGTCTTTGCCATAGCGGGAGAAGTAGGCGCCGAACAGGTCATCCTCGGAAGGCCTGTCTTCGGCAACCGTCGTTACCAGGTGCGTGGTGTTGATGAAATGACGATAATTCAGGTTCTCGCTGATGCTGTTGCCGCCCCAGGTGCCGCAACCCATGCTCAGCGTGAAGTTGAGCCCATTGTTGAAACTACCGCCGTTGCCGAAGGTGTGCGCCTGGTTGACGAGCACGCGCACCACGTCGATTTCCTCGGCGAGCCGCACCGGGTGATCCATGTTGCGCGTATGAATACCGCAGGAATGCCCGCGGCCCTGCACGTTGAGGATGCTGGTGACCAGCTCGACAGCGTGGTCGAAATCGCACGCGCGATACACGGTCAGGACCAGCGACAGCTTTTCGTCGGCAAACGGGGACTTCGCATCGAATTCTTCCTCGACCATGAAAAAGCGCGCCTTCGCGGCAGACTCGTCGAGCCCCACGCCCGCGGCGAAGACATCGGCATCCTTCGCAATCAGGTCCCGGTTGAGATTGCCATCGACCCAGAGCCTGTCCCTGATCAACTCTCTCTCGGTTTCGCTGCAACGATAACCGCCGGCGTTGGTGAGCGCAGTCATGGCTTCCTCGTACCTGTCGTCGAGAATGATCAGGGAATTTTCCGACGAGCAGGAAGTCGAGTTGTCGAAGGTTTTCGACGCGCAGATTTTCTGTGCCGCGTCGTTCAGATCGGCATTGCTGTCGATGATGACCGGCACATTGCCGGCGCCGACGCCGATTGCCGGCGTGCCGCTGCTATAGGCCGCGCGCACGTTGTTCTGCGAACCGGTGGCGACGATCAGGTCGGCCTGCTCCATCAGCAGCCGCGTCAGGTTGCGCGATACCGGATGCGGCAGTATCTGCACCAGGTCTTCGGGTGCACCGACCTTGCGCAGCGCGCCACGCATTAGCTCGACGGTTGCGTTGGTGCTGCTCCAGCCCGCCGGCGACGGCGCGATGACAATCGCGTTGGCGCCCTTGAGCGCCATCATGGTCTTGTTCACCGGGGTCGCGGCGGGATTGGTAGACGGCGTAATCGCGGCGACGATGCCGACCGGCTTGCCGTACTTGATGATTCCGTTGCCGTTATCGTTTTCGATAACACCGACGGTGCGCACCCGCATCAGGTCGCGCAGCGTGCCGAAGGTCTTGCGTTGATTCTTGACGATCTTGTCGGCGACGTTGCCGATACCGGTATCCTTTACCGAAAGCTCCGCCAGCTGTTTTGCATTTTCAGGCTTGTACAGCGACCACGCGACCGCGGTGACCACCTCGTCGACGCGCGCCTGGTCGGCGCCGGCGAACTGCAGCATCGCACCCCGTGCCTGCTCGATCAGCTGCGCAACGCTCGCCAATTCTGCATCGCTTGCGTTTACCACCGCAGAAACCGCCGCTTTGGCCATAGGTCTGATCCCGGGAAACTGGAAACCGGCAAGTTTACCCGCTGCACCGCCGAATTCAAACCGCAATTCCGCGGACACAATACTTGATTCCGTGGAATTAAGTATTGTGTCCGCGCATCGGCAAACTGATAAGATGCGGCGGTTTTTCGGGGGGAGAAATACTTGCTGGCAGAATACGGGCCATGGATCATCGCCTGGTGTTTTTTCGCGCTGTGCTGCGGCGGCTTCATCAAGGGCGCGCTCGGCGTCGGTACGCCGCTGCTGACGGTGCCGATGATGGCGCAGGTGCTGCCGCCGCAGATGGCAATCGCGATTATGGCGATCCCGGTGGTGGTCGCCAACCTGTGGCAATTCGCGCAGGCCGAGCGCAGTACCGCGGTGGTGGCGCGCTTCTGGCCGACTTTTCTGGCGATACTGGTCGGCACCTGGGTCGGGGTCAAGATCCTGTCGATAATCGACGAGCAGACCCTGCTGATCCTGGTCGGGGTTGCCGTCATTGCCTTCGCGCTGCTGCAGGGATCGCGTTTCCGCCTGCATTTACCGGACGCGCTGGTCAAACCCGCGGGCGTATTCTTCGGCGGCGCGGCGGGCCTGATCGGCGGCGTATCCTCCTTTTTCGGGCCGATGCTGATCACCTATCTGATTTCGATCCGCGGCCTCGACAAAAACCGGTTCGTCAGCTCGATCAGTTTTCTCTACGTCAGCGCGGTGGTGCCCTGGACGATTACGCTTTACCTTTACGGCATACTCGATCAGCGGCTGCTGCTCTACTCGACGCTGGCAACGATTCCGGTCACGCTCGGGCTGCTGGTCGGTCAACGCATCCGTTATTCTATCAGCGACGCGCGGTTCCAGTACCTGATCATCGGCATACTGATGGTCTCGGGCATCTCGATGCTGTGGCGGGCCTATCACTGACCGGCAGGAATAAGCTCGACGGCGCCCTCGGTCCTCGCAGTACGCGCTAAAACATAATTACTTCGATGGCGTGATCGCGGTACAATATCTGCGTATTCGCCCCCAAAACGAAACCATGAAATCAGCAATGAAACCGTTTTCGCTCGCAATCTGTATTGGCTTGGCAGTTGTCATTGGCGGCTGCGCGACCACCGGCGGTACCACACCGAGCGAAAGACGTCAGGCGATTCAATCGATGAAAAACCAGGTACTAACCGAACTCTACCAGGCCAAACCGGATGTCAAATCGCAAATCGCCAGCGCGCCCGGTTACGCGGTGTTTAGCAACGCCAACGTCAACCTCGTACTGGCAAGTTTTGGCGGTGGTTTCGGCGTCGCCAGGAACAATAAAACGGGAACCGATACCTACATGAAGATGGGCGAAGTCGGTGTCGGGCTCGGTCTCGGCATCAAGGATTTCCGCGTGGTATTCGTCTTTCACACCGACAAGAGCCTGAATAATTTTATTGAAAATGGCTGGGCGGTCGGCGCCCAGGCCGACGCTGCCGCCAAGGCCAGCGACAAGGGTGCGGCCGTCGGCGGCGAGATAACCGCCGATAACATCACGATTTACCAGCTAACCGAAACCGGTCTGGCGCTGCAGGCGACCATCAAGGGAACCAAATACTGGAAGGATGAAACGCTTAACTAGTAACGGGACCGGGTCAATAGCATGACGACCGTCGGGTTCAGCAGCGCCGCACAAGTGCCCGACAAACCTGGCAGGCACCTGGTGCACGCGAAATCGATAATCCTTGCGTTGCTGTTAACGCCTGCATGGAGCCTGGATACTGCTGCCCACGAGGGTTCTATCAGGGTGATCACGGGACATGACGGCGCCGCGGTCGCCACCAATTTACCACGCCACTGCCTGGCAAACGGCGTCATGCGTTGCCACCGCTATCATCCGTTATTCCGCAGCGAATCGATGAAAAACAGCCTCGAACCCCGGGACCGGTCCACGCTTGACGATCCCGGCGACATGATACAGCGGCCAGCGGGCTGGCACAGTGACCAGATCATCAAGCTGGATCGCAACGGCCTCTGCCTGCAAACGGGTGACCCCGGCTACGACCGCGCCTCGGGCTTCGAGCTTTTCTTCTCTATCGATAAATGTCGTAGCAGAAGTGCGGAACTGTCCAGAGGATCGCTCTGAAGGCCGCCCGGCAGACTATCAAGGCGCAACGCTGAGCGAATCCATGCGGATCCCGAGAGGCCCGCGTGCGAGGTAGAACTGCAGCGTTTTGCCATCGCGTTCGACCTCGACTTCGACCACGTCGGTGATGTTGCCGCTGGTGGTGGCCGCGCGCAAATCCCTCCAGTTATAGATGCGCTGGTTGTCGTAGCGCAGGATATGGTCGCCCGCCACGATGCCGGCCTGCCCGGCCTGGGCGCTCGCCAGCACGCTGGTCACGGCGACGCGGTTCGGTTGTCCCGAGGCGTACAGATATGCATCGTAGGCCGAATCCCCCAGTTGTTCCCGTAACGACTCCTCCTTGTCGTCGAGGCGCCGCATTTCCTCGCGCAGACGGGCGCGGTCCCAACCCTCGCGGGCGGACTGGTCGCGCAGGTACAGGCGCTCCATTTCGAGTTGCTCGAAGAAGACCTTCAGCTGATCGGCCTGGGCGCTATCCATGCCGGTTCTGATCAGCGCCTGTTCATCGAACCAGCCCTGTCCGGAAACCTCGCTGGAATTTGCGGCGGCACCGTCCGCCGCGGTCGTACCGGTCGTAGCTTCCATTTCGGCGCCCAGCGCCGCCACTCGACGGCTCAGGCGATCGAGCTTTTGCTCGAGCGACCGGCGCGCGCGGATTTCATCCTGTAACAATCGCTGCAGTTCGGCCATGTCCGCGCCGGCGGCGGGCACGGCGAAATCCCGGCTCGCAGCGCCGCCGCTGGCAGCTCTGGATTGAGCCTGGTCCGCGGCGACGGGCCCCGCTTCGGGCGTTGCCGGATACCGCTCCAGCGTGATTCCGACGCCGATCCCTGCCGCCGCGGCGAGCGCGGCATATATCAAAGAAGCTCGCATGCAAAGTCCCCGCTGGGTGGTTTCGTAAATTCGAAACTATCTGACCCGGTTACACGAGCAGAGTTCTGCGCCCCGGTTGACGAGGGCATGCTGTCCCGACGTTTCGATCATCCCGCGCAATTCCGCGCGCAGCTTTAACCCCTCAGGCTGGCCTGCGGGGGCCCAAGCTCGACATCCTGATCCCAGATCCGGTTCCAGACGAGCCGCAGCATACCGAGATCGCGATCTGCCGTTAACTGTTCGGGAGCGACCGGCTTCGGATGCGGATTGCTGATTTCGCCGACCTTGAACTGGAAAACGTAACTCGGCTCCAGCCCCATTCTGAGGTCGCTGATAACGATATCTCCCTGGCGCTCCGACACCGCATAAAATCCCCGGCTGAACCACCTCAGTCGCTGCACCGGCCAGTGGTCTACAATTGCTTCCAGCAACCGCTCATCGCTCGGAAAAAAGCGGAAGCGAATGGCGTTATCGTCGTCGAGCAGCGAGTAGTAGGCCTCGTAATAACCCCCCTCGTCCCTGGCCACGGCGCGCCACAACAGCGAGTTGAACGGCGCCGGGGTGGTGAATATTTTCTGGTAGGCGATTCCCTGGTCGCGCAAGGCGTCTTCGAAATTCCGGTCCGCAATAGACTTCGCGCCCAGGGTCCAGCCCAGGTAAAGAGTGCTCGCAAGCAGACCGAAACGGTTGACCAGGTGACCCCTGTCGGTTTGCCGCGATATCACCAGCGCCGCGACGACGCCGATCAGCAGCGGCAAGGTGTAGAGTGGGTCGATGATAAATATGGACGACAACGACACCGGCGTGGTGACGAAAGGCCAGAAAATCTGGGTGCCGTAGGCGGTCAGGCTGTCGAGCAGTACGTGGGTCGCAAATACGAGGTAAATCGCCAGCATCCAGCGCCTGAAGTACTCCCGGGTATCGGGATGAATACGCGTGATCAGCCACGCCATGGCCGGCGTCAGCAGCGCCAGCACGAACAGCGAATGGCTTGCCGAGCGATGGTAGGTGAAATCCCTGACCACGTCGCCGAGCGGCACGAATACGTCCAGGTCGGGCAGGGTTCCGGCGATTGCACCCCACAATATCGCCCGGTTACCTATCCTGCGGCCCATGGCGGCCTCGCCGACCGCGGCCCCGAGCGCCAGTTGTGTCAAAGAATCCATACGGCTTGATGTTACGTTAGATTATAAAATTCTTATACGTTGCAGACGGCAATTCAGATTATTTCAATTGGCGCATGACGGCATCTGCTAGACAGTTTTGGAAAGCTTGTATACCATCTGCAGTAAAGTAATTTGATTGCATAAATGCAAGCATAAGTACAACAATCGGAGGAGCACAATGAAACTCAGCAAATACCTGGCTGGCGGCGCCGTCGTCCTGGCCACCACGGCGTTTTCCGCCACCACCGCCTACGCCGCCTGCGCGACCGACAGCCTGCCATCATCCAAAGCCAAGCCCAACGGTTACCCGGCACGCGCGCTGACCATGATCGTTCCCTACGGCCCGGCCGGCGGCTCGGGTCAGGTTGCCCAGGCCATGGCCCAGGCGGTCAGCGACCTGACCGGCGTTTCGATCAACCGTGACCACAAGCCCGGCGGCTCGGGCGCCGTTGGCACGACCGCCTTCCTGGCGGCGCCGGCCGACGGTTACACGGTGCTCGAGCATATCGACGATGCAGCCAGCGCGCATGCGCTCGATTCGAGCAAGCCGAACCCCGCCACCGACCTGATTCCGCTGGTGACTTCGCAGATCACCTTCTCGCAGGTCTACATCCGCACCGATGAAGACCGTTTCAGCGACTGGGCTTCATTCGTCAAGTGGGTCAAGGCGCAGGGCGGCAAGGCGACCATCGCCAACGTTTCCAAGGAAGGCTCGATGGAACGCATCACGATGAAATTCATCACCGACGCTACCGGTATGGAAATCCAGCAAATCTCGTTCGACAAAGGTGCGCCGCGTTATGGTGCCCTTGCCGGCGGCCAGGTCGACGCGCTGTTCGAACAGCCGGGTGACGTACGCAAGTTCCTCGACGCCGGCAAGTTCAAGCCGATCCTGACGATCCTGAAGGAACGCCCTGCGGCATTTGCCAACGTGCCGAGCCTGACCGATGCCGGTTTGAACTTCGAGCCGCTGTACCGCTTCCGTGGATTTTACGTGCACAAGGATGCACCGGCCGACCGCGTCGAGTGGTTGCAGTGGGCCTTTCAGAAGGCTTACTGCCAGCCCAGCTACCAGAAGTACAACGAAAGCAAGTTCATGACGCTGATCGAAAGCTTCCGCGATACCGAGGGCAGCCGGCAGCTGATCACGTCAACCGTCAAGCAGTACCGGGACGTCTACAAGGCCATGGGTCTCGAGGTCAAGTAGCCTCACGATGTCGACTCGACGATGCAGCGCCCGGAAATCTATCCGGGCGTTGTTTTTCCCGAAACCCGAAAACGTAACCGCATCATGGGCAAACTGAGATCCGGTCACCTGGTTGAAGCCGTGCTGTGGCTCCTCCTGTGCCTGTTTTTGTTTATTTATTCGTTTCAGTTCGACCAGGATATCGAAATCTACAGATTCGGCGCGACCGCCTGGCCGCGGGCCATCATCCTGTTGATGGCGATTGCGGCGCTCGGCCAGCTTTACCACCACTGGAAAAGGGGGGATGAAGCATCGGTGCAGATGATCAGCGCCGCAGTGGACGATGGTTCCGAGGAAGCGGCGCACGAGGCGCACCACGAGGGTTTAAAATGGTACGCATCGACCTTCGGTTTTCTAATTATTCCGTTCGCCTACATGCGCGTCCCGGACTGGATCGCGGCCCTGCTGTCGGCCGAGGGCACCGGCGTTCACGCCATCCGCATCGTCTGCGCCGCGATCCTGATCGGGATCTTCGTATACAGCATGCGCCGCAACATGATCGGCGCGATGCTGACCCTGCCGCTGTTTTTCGCCGCGATGCTGGAGGACATGGGTTTTTACACGCTCGCGCCTTTTTTCATTATCGGCGTGATGTACCTGTTCGGTGAAACTCGCCCAAAACCAATGGCGACGATCATGGCACTGATATTCGGCCTGCTGATGTTGCTGTTCGTCAAGATTCTCTACGTGGGCCTGCCGGTGGGCAACATTCATCCATTCTACGATATCGGTAGCTGGATCGTTACCGTGCTGCAGTAGCCTGCGAGGAGAGACCCGGATGGATGCATTCAATAATTTTCTAACCGGCACCATAACGCTGTTCAGCGACCCGTTGGGTATCCTGATTTTCTTCGGCGGCGTCATCGGCGGGATGCTGTTCGGTGCGATTCCAGGCGTCAGCATGCTCACACTCGCCGCGATACTACTGCCGTTTACCGCGCATCTTTCCGCCGAGCACGGCATCATGTTGTTCTCGGTCATTTACTGTACCGGGGTTTACGGCGGCGCCATCACCGCGATCCTGTTCAATATACCGGGCGCGCCGGAAAATGCGCCGACCGCATTCGACGGTTACCCGATGACGCAGAAGGGTCAGGCCGGCAAGGCTGTCGGGGCCGCGGTCATGTGCTCGGCGATCGGAGGCACCGTGTCCTGCATCATCATGATGCTGGCAACCGCGCCGATCGCCGACTGGGCGATTTCGGCCTTCGGTCCGCCGGAGATTTTTGCACTGGTCTTCTTTGGTCTCGCGGTCGCCGCTTCGGTCGGCGCCAAGACATTCTGGAAAGGCTGGCTGTCGATACTGATCGGGTTGATGGTCGCTGTCGTCGGTCTGGATCCGGTCGGAGGCATCGAGCGCTACGATTTCGAGATGCCCTACCTGCTTGCCGGGATCCACTTTATTCCGACGATACTCGGATTTTTCGCCGTTTCCGAAATTTTCGTGCAGGCGGAGAAGAAAGCGAAAGGCTCCTATACCGCGCCCAAGCTAAGCGTCAACTTTCCAACTCTGAAAGAGCTCATCGAACACAAGTTCGCGGTCGTCAGGTCGATCGTGATCGGCTTCTTCTGCGGCATACTGCCGGGCATCGGCGCGACCCTGGCAGCTTTCATGGGCTACAACGAAGCCGTGCGCTGGTCCAAGACCCCGGAACAGTTCGGCAAGGGCAAGCTCGAAGGCGTGATCTCGTCGGAAACCGCCAATAACGCGGCCACCGGCGCCGCGATGATTCCGTTGCTCGCGCTCGGCTTACCCGGTGGCGCGCTGACCGCAATGATGGTCGGCGTTTTCCAGATGCACGATATGGAACCCGGCCCGCTGGTCTTTATCAATAGCGCCGAGCTGGTCTGGGTCGTATTCGCCGCCATGTTTTTCGCCAACATTTCGATTATCTTCATCGGCTTTCTCGAAACCAAGACCATCATCAACCTGCTGCGCATTCCGTTCCAGTTCCTCGCGCCGATGATACTGCTGCTCGCGACGGTCGGCGCCTACGCGGTGCGCGGCCTGACCATCGATGTTGTCGTCATGTTTCTCGCGGGCGTGATCGGTTTCTTCCTGCGTCGCTCGGGCTATTCGGTCGCCGGCATCGTGCTCGGCCTGATCCTCGGCAAGATCGGCGAGCAGACTTTCGCGCAGGCGATGCAAATGCTGCATTTCGAATGGGGCGGCTTTTTCGACCGCCCGATTGCGCTGGGTCTGCTCATTGTCGGCGTCGTTACGCTGATGGGTAGCGTTTACGGCGAATTTTTCAAAAAGAAACCGCCGGCCGCGGAGACGCCGGTTAGCTGAGCGTCGATTGCGCATTGCTCAGGGCCGGTTCGTCGGCCCGTTTTAACCAAACCAGGCGGCCATCGCCGACAGGCTAAACCCACCCGCAAGCACTCCCGCGACAAGACGCCGCCGCGACAGGTAGTAAGCCGCGAACGCAATCGCAACGGCCGCGATGCGCGTCGTCATGGAGACCGACGCAAGCTCGCTTTCCGGCATGATGATCATGCGAAATATGAGCCCCGCCACCATCGCGTAGGAAACGCAGGTTATCCACTGGAAAAACGCGCCATGGGCGTCGATGCGCTTGACCACCGCCACCCCCAGCGCGCGCCAGACAAAGGTCGCCGCGGCGCAACCCAGCACGATCAACCACAGGGTTTCAGTTCGCATTGCCGCTCTTCCAGTATTTCCCGGCGGCGAAACCCAGGCTGCCGCCGACGACGCCGGTAATCAGCAGGTCGACCGACGGGAACAGGTAGTGCGCCAGCGAAATCGTCGCGCAGCCGAGGACCATCGATATTCGTTCCGCGCATCCCGGCACCGCGGACAATACCAGGGCAAAGAACAGCGGGCTGACGAAAATCAGCCCCAGCACCAGTACCGCCGGCAGTAAAACCGCGCCGTGGTAGCCCAGCAAGGTGCCGACCACCGCCGCCGCCAGGATCGAGGCGGCAAAAGTGACGTAGTAGCGATGCCTGAATTCGACATCGATTTGGGGAAACTCCCGCAGACAGACCGCCCAGGAATTGATCGACAGCAGCTGCGCGTCGAGCAGCATGCCGGGCAGGTTGGATCTGCCGCGCGACATTGCCGGTACGAACGACACCACCATCGGCAGGAAGCGCGCGTTGGCGAGCGAGCATGCGAATACGATCGCTATCAGGCTCTGCCCGGTGGAGGTCAGTTCCACCATCGCCAGCTGCCCCGGCAACCCCCAGATCAACAGCGACGCCAGCGCCGCCATTTCCGCGCTGAAGCCGGCGCCGCGTGCCAGCGAACCGAATCCCATCATCGTAAACAGCAGGATAAAGGCAGGCAGCGACAGCGCATCGAGCATCGCCTTACGCATTACCTCGGCGTTACTGCCATGCATCGTCGCCACCGCCAGTCTTCATAAATTAGTTACACTCTTTTGTACCTTGCCCGGCTATAACGGATACCCGGCCGGCAGAGGAGACCGCCGTTCACCCTGTAATTATAGCTTCGACTTCCAGCAGGAATGAAGGCGTATCGGTAAACGATACGACATTTCGAGGCGATATTTTATTTTTCGGGGTAGCGGCCGATAAGGCGGTTACCTTGAGAGATATTACGCGGTCTGACGATGCCCGCCGGATCTCGCTCCGAAATATGGGCTTTACTAATGTCGATCGAACAAATCAAAGTGCGCACTCCCGACCTGCTGGAGGGAATGTATGTAGCCCGCCTGGATCGTCCCTGGCTGGAAACGCCTTACAAGGTTCAGGGCTTTTATATTAAAACCCAAAAGGATATCGACAAACTTCTGCAGTATGTCGACTACGTTTACATCGATGTCGAAAAAAGCAAGGAAGTCGGACATGATAAGAATAGCCTGAATGGCAATCTCAGCGAGGCACAAAAAAAGCAGAACCTGACCAACGTAAAGCCGCGGCAGTACAAGGACGACCCTGACTTCAAGATCGAAATGAAAACCGCCGTCGCGAGCCACGCTGTATTAACCGATGGCGTCGGCGAGGTCATGAGCGACATCGCCAATAATCAGCAATTGAAGATGCCCTTGCTGAGAAAAGTCGTGACCCCGATGGTGGAAAGCATCATTCGCAATCCGGATGCATTTTCCTGGCTGAGCATGCTGAAAACCCGGGATGATTATGCCTACAATCATTCGGTAAGCTCTTCTATCTGGGCCGCTGCCTTTGGCCGCAACCTGGGTCTGCCGAAAAAAGACCTGATGGCCCTCGCTACCGGTGCGTTGCTATTCGACGTGGGTAAGATCAAGCTGCCGGAAAAGCTGCTGCAAAAACCTGACCGTTACAACCAGACCGAATTCAAGCTGATCAAGAAACACGTCGCTTACAGCGTCGAAATAGTACAATCGATCGAGGGCATAGGCGAAAACGTGATCGAGATGGTGGCGACCCACCATGAGCGCCACAGCGGTTCCGGTTATCCCCGCGGACTAAAGGGCGATGAGATCCCGATATTCGGCAAAATCGCGGGCATAGTTGATTGCTACGACGCGCTGATTTCGGACCGTGTCTACGCAGCCGCCATATCGCCACACGACGCCGTCAGGAAACTTTACGACTGGAGTAACATCGATTTCCAGCGTGAGCTGGTAGAACAATTCATCCAGGTTATCGGTATATACCCGGTCGGTACTATCGTCGAGCTCAGCGACGGACGGGTCGGCGCCATCGTCGCACACCATCGAGTATGGAAACTTCGGCCAAAAATATTGCTGATCCTGGACAAAAACAAGCAACCCTACCCCGACTTTAAAATCATCGATACCTACGAAGTCGAAACGGGTGAAGATGACGAGCCATTGAATATCATCAAAAGCGTCGAACCCGGCCTCTACGGTATCGATCCCAGGCAATTCTATCTCTAGCGACCGGGCAGATAACGCGATGATAAAAGAGCCCAGAGATGCCTTGCAGGATCAATTGAATGAATTGATCGCGGAACACCGGAATACGCAAAAGCAGTTTGCCGTGCTATTGATCAATATCAATCATTTCCGCCAGTTCAACATAATCCATGGTTACGCGTCCGGCGACAGGTTACTGAGCGCCTTTCAGCTGCGGCTGCAGGATCTTGCACGCGAACAGGACCAGATATGGCGCATCGCGAATTCAGATTTCGTCATGCTGCTGCCCGAAATCCTAAACGCGGGTCATACTACGCTTGCCGCGATTAAAATCCTCGGCAGCCTGCAGGGGCCCTTCCAGCTCGAGGATCGCAGTGTCAATATTTCCGCGAGCATCGGCATCGCACTATTTCCCGAGCATGCCGACGACGCGCAGGTTTTGATGCTCAGGGCCGAGACCGCGCTGGTCGAGGCCTACAACGATATCCAGTCGTACGCAATCTACTCGGCGGCCAAACCTGACCGGGTAACGCGTTGGGACATCGAGTCAGACCTGCAGCAGGCTATAGACCGTAGTGATTTCGAGCTTTATTTTCAGCCACAGGTGCATCTGCAAAGCGGCAAGCTGTTCGGCGCCGAAGCCCTTATTCGCTGGCAAAACGGCGATCAGGGTTTCGTTCGGCCTGACATATTCATCCCGATCGCGGAACAGAGCGGTCAAATCTACGAGATCACCAAGTGGACGATCAATGCGGCCATGTGGTTGACGAAGGACTGGCCCCGCCTGCCCGAACCGATCAAGGTGGCGGTCAATCTTTCAACCAAAATGCTGTCCGAGCCCGGCCTGGTTGAAACCGTCCAGCAAGCGCTGAGTATTCATGGCATACCCAACGGACAGTTGACGCTTGAAATCACCGAGAGCGCCCTGGTCGAAGACTACGCCGCCAGCCTGCAGGCGCTCGACGATCTGAACGCGCTCGGAGTAAACATCTCGATCGACGATTTCGGCACCGGTTATTCATCGATGGCTTATTTCAAGAATATCCCCGCCAACGAGCTCAAGATCGACCGCTCCTTCGTGCGCTACATGCTGGAAAACCGGATGGACCAGCACATCGTGAAAACCCTGATCAAGATGGCCCAGGGCTTTGGCCTGGCCGTGGTGGCCGAAGGCATAGAAGATGCAGAGACCTACCAGGCCCTGCACGACCTGGGTTGCGATATAGCCCAGGGATACCACCTGGCGAAACCCATGCCTCAGCAGGATTTCATCGACTGGATAACGGCATACCACGACGATGGCGCAAACCGGCTCGCCAGGTAAACCGCCTCAAAGAAAAATCAGCCACGCGCTGACGCTGAACACCGATAGCAGCGTCGACAGCAGCACCGTGCTGGCGGCGGCATCGAGGCCACGGTTGTACATGCTCGCGAACAGGTAGGCGTTGAGTCCCGGCGCCACCGCGGCCATCAGCACGACCGATTTGTTGACGCTTTCGGGAAGCTCCAGCAGGCGCCCCAGCAACAGGGTTATCGCGGGCTGGACGACCAGCGACAAAACCGAAATAAGGCTCGCTTCCCCGAGCGATTTCGACAGACTGTAGCGGATCAGGACGCCGCCGAGCGCGAACAGGCCCACCGGTAACGACGCCCGCGCGAGCAAATCGACCGCCCCGATCAGTGCTCCGGGTAAGGCCAGCCCGCTGATGTTGACGACAAATCCCAGCCCGATGCCGATCATCAGGCTGTTGCGAAATATCGCGTTTACGACGACGCGCGTGGTCGCGACCGCGCCGCGTCCATCGGCGCGCAGCAGTTCCATCGTGGTGATTCCGATCAGGTAGCAAATTGGCGCGTTGACCGACACCAGCGCAAAATTCGGCGCCAGGCTGTCCGCGCCCCAGGCGCGTTCCGAGATCGGCAATCCGAGAAATACCAGGTTCGAAAAAAGCGCCGCGAAGGCAACCCCTACCGCCTCGCCGGGTCGCCGTTTGAAAAAGTTTTTAACGATGAGAAACGCGGCGATAAAACACCCGGTCGCCGCGGCGTAATAGGCCAGCAGAATGCGCCAGTCGAATGCGGCCGCCAGGTCGATGGTCGAGGTCGCGCGAAACAGCAGGCACGGGATCGCGAAGGTTATCGCGAATTTCATCAGTTGATCAACCGACCCGGTGGAAAGGAGACCGATCCTGACCGCGAGATAGCCTGCGCCGACGACAATGAATACCGGCGCGACGATATTCAGGATTTCATTCAGCATGCCGCGCACCATCGTGACAGATATCGCATCGGCTCAGCGCCGGAACCAGGTCTTTTTTGTTCAAGCCTGGGCTCCGGGGCTCGGTCAGTCCTGCCGCAACGCGTCCTGCAGCACGCAGGCGATATGTCTTGCGCCGCGCTGCGCCCCATCCCTGATCTGGTGCCGGCAGCTGGTGCCATTGGCGATCAGCAGCGTCTCGCCATCGGCGCCGCGCACCGCCGGCAGCAGGCCGAGCTCCGCCATTTGCATCGACAGCTCGTAATGGCTGGCCTCGTAGCCAAAAACCCCAGCCATGCCGCAACAGCCGGAATCGATCACCTCGACCTCGAGGTCGGGAATCAATTTCAACGCCTGCTGCATTGCGCCCATGGTCGCAAACGACTTTTGATGACAATGGCCATGCACCAGCGCGCGACGCGCGGCGAGGGCCCGCAATTCGAGGCGCAGCTTGCCGGCCTGCTGTTGCTGCGCCAGGAATTCTTCCAGCAGCAGGGCCTGCGCCGCCAGCGCCGTGGTGTCCGCACCGGGCAGCAGGTTCGGAAACTCGTCGCGCAGCGTCAGCAGGCAGGAAGGTTCGAGGCCAATTATCGGCACGCCGCGCTCGACGTAGGGCCCGAGCGCGTCCAGCATGCGCCGCGCCTCGACCCGGGCCTGGTCGACCATGCCGGTAGACAGGAAGGTTCGCCCGCAACAAAGCGGGTGCCCGCCGGCGAGCGGAAGGACCTGCCGTACGCGGTAACCGGCAGCTTCGAGCACCGCGCGCGCGGCGCGGGCGTTTTCGGGTTCAAAGTAGCGATTGAAGGTATCGACCAGCAGCACGACTTCGCCGTTCCTGCCGTCCGCCGATCGATCGAGCGCGTCGAAGCGGTCGGCGCGCCAGCGCGGCAGGCTGCGGCGCGCGCTAAATCCGAGCAGGCGCTCGCTGAGGCGCGCCAGCGGCGCGTAGCGGTCGCGCAGGTTCAGGATAGGGCCGAAGCGCGCAGCCAGCGGCGCGTAGCGAGGCAGGTAGGCGATCAGCCGATCCTTCAGCGAACGCCGGTGGCGCCGGTGGTATTGATGTAAGAATTCGATCTTCATCTTCGCCATATCGATCCCGGTGGGGCATTCGCGCCTGCAGCCCTTGCAGCCGACGCACAGGTCCATGGTGTCGTACATCGCGTCCGAGACCAGCGCACCGGCACCGAGTTGACCGCTGATCGCGAGCCGCAGCGTGTTGGCCCGACCGCGCGTCAAATGCTGCTCGTCGCCGGTGACCCGGTACGAGGGACACATCACGCCGACGTTCGCCTTGCGACAGGCGCCGTTGTTATTGCACATCTCGACGGCGGCGCCGAACCCGCCCCACTCCGACCAGTCCAGCGCCGTTGGTATCGTTTCAACCTGGTAACCCGGTCTGTAACGAAACAGCGACCGGTCATCCATGCGCGGCGCACGCACGATCTTGCCGGGATTGAAAAGGCCGCCGGGGTCGAAGGTATCTTTTACCTCCTCGAACGCCCGCAGCATTCGGCTGCCGAACATGCGCTCGTGAAACTCGGAGCGCGCCAGGCCATCGCCGTGCTCGCCCGAATGCGAACCCTTGTATTCCTGCACGATTTCGAGGGTTTCTTCCATGATCGCGCGCATCTTGCGCGCCCCGCTCTCGTCCTTCATGTTGAGAATCGGGCGCACGTGCAGGCAGCCCACCGAAGCATGGGCATACCAGGTGCCCGTGGTGCCGTGTTTCTCGAATACCCGCGTCAACCGATCGGTATACTCCGCCAGGTCCTCGAGCCGCACCGCGCAATCCTCGACGAAGGATACCGGTTTGCCGTCGCCCTTCATCGACATCATGATATTCAATCCGGCCTTGCGCACTTCCCAGACTGCTGCCTGAAATGCGGGGTCGAGCACCTCGACCACTGCACCGGGGAAGCCGAGGTCCGCCATCAACTCTACCAGCCGGGCGAGACTACGCAATTGCTGGTCGTGATCCTCACCGGCAAATTCCACCAGCAACAGCGCATCGGGTTCACCCTGGACGAAACCGTCCACGGTGGCGCGGAACATCGGGATCTCGCGCGATAAATCGATCATGGTGCGATCGACCAGTTCGACCGCGCTCGGGTCCAGCCTGACGATATGCTGGGCCGAATCCATCGCCTGATGAAAGGTCGGGAAGTGACAGACGCCGAGTACCTTGTGCGGCGGGATCGGCTGCAGCTGCAGCTTAAGACGGGTGAAGAATGCCAGCGTACCCTCCGAGCCGACCAGCAGACGCGCGAGACTGCCCGACCCGGAATCCACCAGTTCGTCGATATTGTAACCACCGACGCGTCGTAACAGCTGCGGAAAGCGGGCGGCAATTTCATTAGCCTCGCGCTGCCCCAGTTCGGTCAACTTGCGCACCAGCTCGGCATGGGCACCGTCCAGGCTTGCGTCAGCCAGTGCCGCGAACCCTGCGCTGCTGCCGTCGGCCAGGAGTGCGTCGATCGCCGACACGTTGTGCACCATGTTGCCGTAACGAATCGAGCGCGCGCCGCAGCTGTTGTTGCCGGCCATGCCACCGAGCGTTGCGCGGTTGCCGGTGGAAACGTCGACCGGGTAAAACAGCCCCTGCGGCTTCAACCAGCGGTTGAGCTGATCGAGCACCAGCCCCGGCTCGACCCAGATCGAACGCGACTCGGGATCGAATTCCCCGATCCGGTTGAAGTACTTGCTGTTATCGATTACCAGCGCGGTGCCCACGGTCTGCCCGATCTGCGAGGTGCCGCCACCGCGCGCCAGTACCGGTATCCCTTCGTCGGCGGCAATCTGAATCGCGCGCAGGATATCCTGCTGGTGTCGCGGTACCACGACACCGATCGGTTCTATCTGATAAATCGAGGCATCGGTGCTGTAGCGGCCACGGCTGAAAGCATCGAAAAGAACCTCACCTTCGATTTCGCCGCGCAACCTGTGGGCCAGCGCGCTGTCACCGATGCGCGCCGTTGCTGTCTGCTGTAGTCGGTTTATTGTTGCCAAGGGGCTACCCGGTAAGACGTTTAAAAAAAACCAGACTATAAGCAAAAAAAGCCCACCAGTAACGATTAAATTTGCACCTCCGCCGGATACAACAGGCGACGGGCGTTCTGCCCTGCCTGCGGTAAAAAGCCGCGCTTGCACTCCGCACCCGCGTCAGGCACGATTCCGGGCCAGAGAAAAATCGATTCGAGGAGACCGATATGTCGATTCCCGCAGGGCGTCACTTTCTGCAGATTCCGGGACCCAGCAATGTTCCCGACCGGGTACTGCGCGCGATGGACATGCCGACCATGGATCACCGTGGACCCGAGTTCGCGCAGCTGACTCACGAGGTTATCAAAGGCCTGAAACAGGTATTTAAAACCTCGGCTGAAGTGGTCATTTACCCGGCCTCGGGTACCGGCGCCTGGGAGTCGGCGCTGGTCAACACCCTGTCGCCCGGTGACAGGGTGTTGATGTTCGAAACCGGCCACTTCGCCACTCTGTGGCAGGGCATCGCGAAAGATCTTGGCCTGAAAGTCGATTTTGTACCCGGTGACTGGCGTCACGGGGTCGACCCGGGCGCGGTCGCGGAAAAGTTGAGTGCCGACAACAAGCACGAAATCAGGGCCGTGATGGTCGTACACAACGAGACTTCCACCGGCGTCACCAGCCAGATTTCGAAAATCAGAAAGGCTATCGACAGCACCGGCCATCCGGCCCTGTTCATGGTCGACACGATCTCTTCGCTGGCTTCTATCGATTACCGCCACGACGAGTGGGGTGTCGACGTAACCGTGGGCGGGTCGCAGAAAGGATTGATGCTGCCACCGGGCCTAAGCTTCAACGCGATCAGCGCGAAGGCGCTCGAAGCCAGCAAAACCGCGGCATTGCCGTCATCCTACTGGAACTGGCAACCGATGATAAAGGCGAACGCGACGGGCTACTTTCCCTATACCCCGGCAACCAACCTGCTCTATGCGCTGCGCGAATCGCTCAGGATACTGCTCGACGAGCAGGGCCTCGACAGTGTGTTCGCGCGCCACCAGCGACACGCCGAGGCGACGCGGCGTGCGGTACGCGCCTGGGGGCTCGAAATCCTGTGTCTTGATCCCGAGGAATACAGTGACTCGCTGACCGCGATCCTGCTGCCCGAGGGTCAGGACGCCGACCGCTTGCGGCAGGTAATCCTGGAGCGCTATAACATGTCGCTCGGCACCGGCCTCGGCAAGGTCCAGGGCCGGGTGTTTCGAATCGGCCACCTGGGCGATTTTAACGACCTGATGCTGGCCGGCACCCTGTGCGGGGTCGAAATGGGAATGATCGCCGCCGGGGTTCCGTTTAACCGGGGCGGCATCGATGTCGCGCTTGACTATCTGGCGGATAATCTCTAATTTGGCTCGGTTACGGGCAATTTGTAGAGCCGGTAGTTTGCGCTGATAAAAATCCAGGATGACGCAGCTTTCATCCTGCTTAATGACACAATAAATAACACCAGAGAAGAGGAAACATATGAAAACGCTAAAAATTATCATTCCCGCGGTAATCCTGAGCCTGGTTACGTCGGCCGGGGTTCTGGCTGCTCCGCTGGAGCTCACGTTCGGGCACGTCGGCGCGCCCGGCTCGCTGTTCGAGGCCTCCGCCAACGAATTCGCGCGGCGTGCCAATGCCAAACTGGGCGATCGGGCAACGGTCACGGCCTTCGGTTCGAGCCAGTTGGGCAAGGACAAGGAACTGATGCAAAAGCTTAAACTCGGCACGGTTGATTTCGCGCTGCCATCCTCGGTAATGGCTTCGGTGGTGGATGAATTCGGTGTATTCGACATGCCTTACCTGGTCAAGGACCGGGCCCACATGGCGCGCATCGAGAAAGAAATCGTCTGGCCGACGCTGGAACCTATCCTCGAGAAGAAGGGCTACAAGATACTCGCGGTGTGGGAGAACGGCTTCCGTAACATCACCAACAACAAGCGGCCCATTTACAAGCCCGAGGACCTGCAGGACCTTAAGTTGCGCACCCCGAAATCGGTGTGGCGCGTGAAAATGTTCAAGGCCTACGGCGCCAACCCGACCCCGCTGGCATTCTCGGAAGTGTTCGTTGCATTGCAGACCGGCACCTTCGACGGCCAGGAGAATCCCCTGGCGCAGATCGCCAGCGGCAAGTTCCAGGAAGTCCAGAAGTACCTGTCGATGACCGGCCATGTCTACACGCCGGCCTACGTAACGGTCGGCATCGAGCACTGGAACAAGCTGCCCGCGGATGTGCGCCAAATCCTGCAAACCGCGGCGCAGGAAACCCAGGCCTTCGTCTATGAAACGGCGGCCAAGATGGAAGTCGACCTGCTCGCCGAGCTCAAGCGGGGCGGAATCCAGGTCAACGACGCCGACAAGGAAGCCTTCATCAGGGCAAGCAAGCCGATATACGAAGAATTCGGCAACAGTGTAGCCGGCGGCAAGGCGCTGATCGACAAGGCGCTGGGTCTTGCAAACTAGGATTCCCGCAACCTGCCCCGCCTGCGCGGGGCAGCTCATTCATGCCGGGTAAGTTCAAGTTTCCGACGCGAAAGGCACTCGGGTGAATAGATTCGACGCGGCGCGTTCCCTGTTCGAGCGCCTGCTGGAAGCAATCACGGTCCTGCTCATCATCAGCCTGGCCGTGGTCGTGGTGCTTGGCGTTATCTTCCGCTGGGCCGGTGAAGCGCTTTCCTGGTATGACGAAATTGCCTCGGTGCAGCTCGCCTGGCTAACCTACTACGGCGCCTCGCTGGCGGCTTTGAAGCGCGCCCACATAGGGGTACCGGGCGTGATCTCCAGGGTGCCGCCAAGGTTGCGCGTGCCGCTGGTGTTTCTCGCGGAAGCCGTCATCATCGGTTTTTTCTTGATGCTCGCCTGGTACGGTTACGTGGTGCTGGTAATCCTCGAGGGCGACACCCTGATCAGCCTGCCCTGGATCGGCACCCGGTTCACGCAATCGGTAATTCCCATAGGCGCCATTCTGTTCGTGATCGCCGAAATTCTGAACCTGCCCCAGATCTGGCGCGAAGCGACCGGCCGGGCCGCATACGTTCGCCATGAATAGGCACCGGGGGCGGGCAGGATGATTATACTGTGGATGTTCATCGGCTTGCTGGTGCTGGTGCTGATCAATGTGCCGATCGCGGTGGCGCTTGCCGTGGTCGCGAGCGCCGCGATGGTCTACGCGCATGGGTTCGAGGTCCTGCCGAACGTGGCCCTGGTGATGATGGACGGGGCGACCAACTTCCCGTTGATCGCGATTCCGCTGTTCATCCTCGCTGGCGCGATCATGAATTCCACCGGCATCTCGCGGCGCCTGATCGCATTCGCCTCGGCGATTTTCGGCTTCGTCAAGGGTGGCCTGGCGATGGTCAATATCGGCACCTCGCTGTTTTTCGCGGAGATTTCCGGTTCGGCGGTCGCGGACGTGGCCGCGCTCGGTTCGATCCTGATTCCGGCGATGAAGAAAAAGGGTTACCCGGCCCCGTTTGCCGCGGCTGTCACCTCCTCGTCGGCGACCCTGGCGGTGATCATCCCGCCCTCGATACCCATGATCCTGTATGCGGTGATGGCGCAGAGCTCGGTGGTGCAACTGTTTGTTGCCGGTATCGTGCCGGGCGTGCTGGGGGGCTTCCTGATGATGGTGGTTGCACACCGGTTTGCGGTGCGCTACAACTACCCGGTCGAGGAAGTATTCAGAATCAGCCAGGTGGTAGCGACCTTCAAGGACGCGGCGCTAGCCTTTACGCTGCCGATAATCATCCTGGGCGGCATCTTCGGCGGTTTCGTGACCGCGACCGAGGGCGCCGGGCTCGCCGTCGTGGCGGCCATTGTCATCGGCGCGCTCTACCGTGAACTGGACTGGCCGCATCTGAAACAGGCCATGATCGACGGCAGCGTACAGACCGCCGTCGTCATGCTACTGGTGGCCTCTTCGGTACTGATCGGCCAGTATCTCACCGAGGCCCAGGTGCCGCAGAATCTGTCGCGCGGCATCGGTGATTTTACCCAGAACAAGTACATCGTACTCGCCCTGCTCAATCTGTTTTTCCTGATCGTCGGCTTGTTCCTGCACTCCGCGGCCGCGATCATCCTGGTGGTGCCCATCGTCATGCCGCTGGTGCAACAGGTCGGAATCGATCCGGTGCACTTCGGTATCATCGTTACGCTGAATCTCGGTATCGGCCAGCAGACGCCGCCGGTCGCGAGCGTGCTGGTGACCGCCTGCTCGGTCGCCAGGGCAGACATCTGGGAAGTAAGCAAGGTCAACATCTATTTTGTCGGCGTCCTGTTCACGATGCTGATCATGGTCACCTATATACCGGCTATCCCGATGGCGCTGGTCGAGTACTTTTACCGATAACCCACGAGGAGATCGATGATATGAGCGCAGACTTGATCCTGCTGCAACGTGAACAGGATATTGCCACGGTTATCCTCAATCGCCCGGAAAAACTGAATGCCTTGATCAAGCCGATGTGGCGACAACTGGGCGAAACCATACGCAGCCTTTCCTGCGATGACAGCTTGCGCTGCATCGTCCTGCGCGGCGCGGGCGACCGATCCTTTGCGCCCGGCAACGATATCTCGGAATTCAAGGACGCCCGTTCCAACAGCAAAGACGCGAAGGAATATGGTGAAATCCACCATGCGGCGCTGGCAGCGCTCGGCGAATGTCCTGTCCCTCTGGTCGCGTTGATCCAGGGTATCTGCGTCGGCGGAGGCCTGGAAATAGCGAGCCTCTGCGACCTGCGAATCTGCGGTGACTCGAGTCGCTTCGGCATCCCTATCAAGCGTCTCGGCTTATGCGCCGGTATTCGCGAAATGCAGGGTCTGTATGACCTGGTCGGCAAGGCGGTGACCATGGAAATCCTGCTCGAAGGACGCATCCTGGACGCAGCCGAAGCGCTACAGAAGGGCCTGGTAACGCGGGTCGTGGCGGATGACGCAGTGGTCGAGGAAGCCTATGCCGCCGCGCGCCGCATCGCGGATGGCGCACCCCTGGTGGCGCGCTGGCACAAACAGTTCATGCGTCGTCTCGGTGATCCCGCGCCACTCACCGAGGCGGAAAAGGACCTAGGTTACCTGTGTTACGACACCGAGGATTTCCATATCGGCTACCGCTCCTTCCTCGATAAAACAAAACCCGTTTTCAAAGGTAAATAGGCATGGCAGCATCGGGACCCCTGATTGGCCTTAAGGTAATCGAGCTGGCCCATATCATGGCCGGACCGGTATGCGGCCAACTGCTCGCGGACATGGGCGCTGATGTAATAAAGGTCGAAAAAGCGCCGGATGGAGACGATACCCGGCGCATGGTGCCTCCCGAGGTGGACGGTGAATCGGCGGCATTCATGATCTTGAATCGCAACAAGCGCGGCACCGCGATCAACCTTAAATCGGCGGCGGGCAAGGACGTCGTGCGCAGGCTTCTGAGTGACGCCGACGTGGTCATCGAAAATTATCGAGTGGGCACAATGGAGCGCCTTGGCCTGGGCTACGAGGCCTTGCGCCAACTTAACCCGGGGCTCATATATTGCCAGATTACCGGCTTTGGCCGCACCGGCCCCTATGCCGACCGCCCGGGTTTCGACCTGATCGCACAGGGCATGTCAGGATTAATGAGCGTAACCGGCGAAGGCGCCGGACGCCCACCGATCAAGGCCGGAGTTCCAGTCGGCGATATCAGCGCCGGCATGCTGGCAGCGATGGGCATACTGGCTGCCTATATTCACCGCCTTAAAACCGGCGAGGGTCAGCTCGTCGATACCTCTCTGCTCGAGGGCAGTATCGCCAACACGGCCTGGGTATCGGCTATTTTCCTCGCCACAGGGATTTCGCCCCAGGCGCTCGGGTCCGCCCATCCGATGGCAGCGCCTTACCAGGCCCTGCAGACGGCCGACGGCTGGATTAACATCGGGGCCGCCAACCAGGCCAACTGGCTGCGCCTGGTCGAAGTTATCGACATGCCCGAACTCGCGGACGATTCACGCTTCGTCGACAATGCGATGCGCATGAAAAATTTAACCGCATTGGTCGAGATACTGAGCGAGCGCTTCAAGCAACGCCGCACCGTCGACTGGCTTGCCCGGCTCGAAGCCGTGGGCGTACCGGCGAGTCCGGTACTATCGATCGGCGATATGCTCGAGGACCCGCAGGTAATAGCCCGTGACATGGTGGTAGAGGTTCCGCATAGCCGCCTCGGCCAAACCCGGGCCCTCGGCTCACCGGTGAAGTTTTCACTCACGCCGACTCGCATCTCACGCGGCGCTCCACTGCTCGGCGAGCACACGCGTGAAATACTTGCGGAATATGGCTATGACAATGGCGAGATAGAAGCCCTCGCTGCGGCGGGCGATGTCATTCTGCGCTGATAATACTCGCCAGACACGATGACTCTTCATCCGCCTCCACCCTCGCACGGCGGATTACCCGACAGGGGGCGTTCGCTGCCGGGGCCATGCATCCGACCAGGTTAAACCAGCGTGCTTGTAGGCCGGTCGTCTCGTTCGCCGATGACGTTAGCGAAGCGAAGATTTACGCGCTCGTTCCGCATCCAGCAACGCGCGTTTGCGCTCGAGGCCCCAGCGGTAACCGCCCAGCCCCCCGTCTCCCCGCAGGATGCGATGACATGGCACCAGCACCGCGATCCGATTCGCGCCGCAGGCCGATGCGGCGGCACGCACTGCCCTGGGCTTGTCGATCGCCCGCGCCAGCTCCGCATAGCTGATGACGTCGCCGTCCTGCAAGCTTAGCAGAAATTCCCAGACCTTTATCTGGAACGCGGTACCCCGCAGATCCAGCGGCACTTCGGGGCGTGGTTGTCCGTTCTGGATATGGGCATTGAGTGCATCGATCCACCGATCGAGCTGAGAAGACGTCCTGTGCGCGTAGCGTTGCAGCTCGGCCCGCGGAAATTCCTGGCGTAACTGTTGCAGTAGTGACTCGCAATCGTCGCCGAACTGCGCGAAACAAACTCCGCGATCGGTGGCCGCCATTAGGATCGGACCGAGCACGGACTCGCGGCAGGCCCAGGTCAACGATTCTCCCTCGCCGCCCGCACGATATCGCTTCGGCGTCATACCAATGTTGTACATGGCCTGACCATAGACCCGGCTGGTGGAACCGTAACCCGCCGCGTAGATAGCTTCGCCGATGTCGGCGCCGTCCCGGAGCAGCTGCTTGAAACGATCGCTACGCGCGGCCTGCTGAAACTTTTTCGGTGACACCCCGAAAATCGATTTGAATACGCGCTGCATGCGCGACGGCGACAGGTGCACGCGCGCCGCCAGCGTCTCGAGTCTCAGGGGTTCGTCGGCCCGGTCGGCGACAAAGCGCGCAAGCGCGATAAATTTCTCCAGATTGGGTTCGCTCTGCCCGGTCATGGCGTCATCATACTCCGCTTTGTTTGATTCGTGCGGCGGATGTTAGCCGGATAAACGGCGCAATAAACTCCGTTTATTGCTGACCTGCCCGGCCCGGCTTCGCCTCGGGACACCGGAGCGCGAAGCATCGTGGCGATCCCTCAATCGCAACCAGGACTAATCGTCATCAGATGTTCTTAAAGGCTCGTCCTGCCAAAATCGCACGACAACTTCACCATCGCGTTCCAGGTCCAGCAGGATACGTAGCGGGAACGGCGTCAGGAAATAGCCCGGGATCCTGGGTTCGAATTCGCGGATCTGCCGGATTCCATCCTCTGCGGTCCAGCTCATCTCGATGGATTGATACGGGTATCGCAGCTTGCCGAAACGCCTGGAACAAACCTCGTTGGCTCCGATCCTGTCGCAACTTATCGAGCTTCCGGAATCACCGATACGCACGGAGACGTCGGTGATTACGCGGCTCGTGGCATTGTCGACCCTGACTTCGTTGTACATATACATCGGCCGATAGGAAGTCGCGCACGAAATCACCAGTAACCACAGGATCAGAATAGCTGCTATTTTCGTCATGGACCGCCCTCTATGTTCGGGTGCGCACCTCGCAGCCTGCAGCCGTTTTATTGTTAACCACTGATAAATATGCCCCCGTTGCGGCCGGGTTCTTCCTGTTCGTAGAACGCATTCACCGAACCGTCATCACGAATTTCGATAACGATCCGCAGCGGAAAAGCGGCCATAAAGAAAGCCGGTATCCTGGGGTTTACAGTTTCTCTTTTGGCGCTGCCGTCCGCAGGGGTCCAGCCCAGTTCGATGCCCCGTTGGGGATAATTTCGGCTGCCAAAGCGATCGTAACACATCGCATTCTGGGCAACGCTTTGGCATTGCAGGGTTCTGGGCGATTCGGCAATACGCACATCGACATCGAGTATGGTGGCGCCGGAAAGATTAACGACCAGGATTTCATTGAAGCGATAAACCGGATGGTATCCCGTCGCGCAGGCTGCAGTTACCAGGCTGACGAACAATACGATTAAACTTTTCATGTTATGTCCCCTCAGAGAAATGTCTCTTGACCTACGCCGCTTCGAGTCCGACGGATCACAGGTAACAAGTTCGTACAAAGACCTCCAACATTTTTTTGACAATCTGCGAGCCTAAAAAATTCATCGGATTCGTGATAAATCTAAAAATTTCTCTTCCGCATGACGAATCGGATTGCTACTCGATCGACAGGCCCGTATCGGCGAGCAGCTGGCGCGCAAATTCCACCGGCACGCCAAAATTGGATCCGCCGTATTCCGGGATTATCGCGGTGTTGACCGCGACGACTTCCCCGTTGATGTCCAGCACCGGGCCGCCGCTGCCGCCGTGCGTGGTATCGGCATCGTAAACCACGGTTGCCGCGGAGCGCTGACCGATTATGCCGCGACTGGCCAGGGGACGGATGAACTTCGCCCGGGACAGGCGCTCGGCCACTTCCCAGAAATCGAGGCTGTTCCCTTCCTGCAGGTCCGCGAGGAATCGGTCGCCGGTCTGCGCCAGCATTGCGCGCAAACCCGTGGGATAGCCCATGACGATAACCTCGTCACCGGGCCTCGGGAGGGTTTTGCTGAATTTTAAAAAGGGCATTCCGTCGACCACGTCACCAAATCTCAATAGCGCCAGATCGGCCGCCTCGCTGGCCTTGAGCAGGGTTACCGTCAGGGCATTCTCGGTACCTGGCAGGTAGCCGAGAAAACGGATGGACACCGGCTCCATGCCTTGTTCTACCAGTGCTGCGAGACCGCTGTCGTCCTCCCACGGCAGGGCCACGTGGCGATTGGTCAGCAGCACCCCGTCGGGGCTGACCAGGAACGCGGTTCCGGTGAACTGCCGCCGGGCGACCTCGCCTTCGCCTTCCAGGGTTAACAGGGGCTCACCATAGATCGAAAACAGCGGGCGCCCGTCAGCATCCGTCTGGTAACGCAGCATACGCTGCGATTCGACATGCCGGAAACCGTAGGAGCCCTGCAGGAACACGATGGACCGGGTCGCGTCGGCGATGATCCGCGTACTCGCCGCGGAACGCCTCTCCAGCAGCTGCAGTCGGTCGGCGGCGTCGCGCAGCGAATGACGTATTTCCTGGCGTAACAGGTTAAGGTCTTCCGGTCGCAGCGCTTCTTCGCTGGTTCTGCTCAGGCTGCGCGCGAAATCCTCGAGCTGATGGGCGCTGATTTCGGCCTGTTGTTGCAACCTGATGCCGGAGCGATACTGCTGGTAAGCGATAAATGTCAGGATGATCAACGCAATAATCACGCTGACGCGGAAGAAAACCGTGGTTTCGAGCACAAAGTCCCGGCAGAAATCGCCGATGGCGCGCTGCAGACGCTCGATCCTGGGTTTGCGGCTGGCGCGGGTATAGTCGATCGCATCGTCCAGCATATCGCCCAGAGAGCGCCTGATCCTGTCCCCCTGGCAATGTACCCGGAAACGCGACAGCGGGCCTTTTTCACCGAACTCGATCAGGTCGCGTGCTTCGAGCCGTTTCGATGCGCAGCGCTCGCCATTGATCCACAACGGTGTTTCGTTCAGCGCCTCGATTTCGTAGCTATCGCCGGAACGATGCAGGCGCGCTACAACCCCGTTTCTCAACGGAACGCCGCCGGCCTCCGCGACGCGTATCATGTCGGTGTCGTTCAGCGATACCTCTAGCGTGGTGCCGGTCAACCACGAGGCGGTGCCGCGCGCCGGGCCGGTCAATATTTCGAGCGATGCGGTGGCGGCATCCCTGGCCGCGGCGCTAGCGTGATTTTCGGCCATTGCGACTGTCAGGCTCCCGGTAGTTTTTCACGCCGGCCGCCGACCGTAGGGCACATCTTTTACCCTGACCTGCCTTTCGATCGAAAATCCCACGTGTCTAAAAGCCCTGCTGCCGAACATCGTCTTGTGCAACCGGCCATACCGCGTCGGTCATCCACATATCCTTGAATTCGCCGTTGAGCTGCTTGCTCAGGCGAAAAGCAAACACCATGGCGCGGCCGTCCGCGGAGGTCAGATGCACCATCTGGTATGCCCTGTTTTCGACGTAGACGACTTCGCTGAATTCGCTGCTGGCATGATCGACCATGATCCCGTAAGGCGGTCCTTTTACCATGCGGACAAACTTGTCCAGCGGTCCGGTAATGACCCGGTTGGCCGGCGAGGCAAAGTAAAAAGTCGTCTCGATTCCGGCATTGGCATAAGGCTCATCATTGTTGGACAGGGCATTGATAACTATCTTGACGACCTCCTGCGGCTCCAGGTCAACCGATGGCCGGGGCAGGACCGGGCGTTCGGGCGCGTCGTTGAGCGCCGCCAGAGACGACATCGAAAGCGTCCAGGCCAGCAGCACGAGGCTGAGCCCTGCAAATTTGAATCTGTTCATTGATCAGACCTCCGCTGTCAAGAATACGCCTTAAAACGGCTCTTGTCAGGCATTCCGGGGATAACCGCATCGTCGTCGGATCTCCGTTCAGGCGGCTCCGGCTTGCGCGGCTGACTGAGAGAAACTTGTGCATCAGGTGAATGCCATTCGCCTACCGAGATCGGCGTCCAGTCCGTTTTCTACCGATAAGGATTGCCGCGTTCCACGCATGGCCATCATCAGTGGCAGGAATCGGTGTGCCAGGTTTCCCTTTGTCCTCCCTGGTTAGTTTGCCGGTATCCTCATGAGATATCTTTTTCGCTGGTCGGCAGCGATTATTGTACCGAGTGGACCACGCCAAAGCGTAGCAGGCTCGCATGGTCCGGGTACCAAATGTCCTGATGAAGTCTGTCAAATATCCTGTCTGCAAATTCCTTGCTAATGCCGCGCTTTTGCATCAGCACACTGTCACGTTCCTGCTCCTTCACCGGATCGTGAAAAGGCAAAACCTGATGGCGATTTAAATAGTCCATCGAGTATTGATGGAATCCGAGTTTGGCGGACGCCCCGAGGGTGCGCCGCTGTCCACCAACGAATGCCAGGGTGCAGGCGGAACTGCATTCGGCGCTCACATGAGTATCGAGCTTGTGATTCTGAATCAGGACCGCCAATCCACGCCCTTCGTAAATGGAGCCACCCTGACTGGTGAGAACAACTCGGGTGCCTCCAGGCTGCTGTTCCAGCAGCAAACGAAAATCACTTGAAATACCGAAATCGATAATGCCCTCTATGGAGTATTCTTTTTTCGCCATGTCGGCGCTTAAGCGATAAACGGGGGCGTGACTCTGACCTGCACTCCCTTTCGAATTCTGGCTAAATATAATCGCCTGGATTGCATCGATGGCACTCACCGAGATCACTAACACAGCAAGGCAAAGACAGGCTAACAGGCTCGTTTTTATCGTTGCAATACCGAATTTCTTGTAGTGATCTTCGGTAAATCGCAGGGTGTTGGAACCTATCCATGGCAGCACGATAATCTTTGGGATGATAATCAGGAATACTGCAAGTTTGGTATTTACGAGATTGTTCCAGGCAAGCGGCTGCACGATCAGCAGGTCAATCACCATTAATCCAGCAATGGGAAGCAGGACAACTGTCACCAGCTGAATCCAGACCGGGCGCAAGGGTTTTTCCGGGATATTGAGTTCAGTTCTCATCTAGTCGCAATAATGCCCGTTCTTGATTTTTGGTAATACTAGCTTTATGCTGCGTCGACAATTGTACGAATAACTACAACAAATAATTACAAATTGGGATTCGGTGTAAAACTTTAAGCAGCATCCAATCCTACCGAGGACAAAATGATTATATTACCCCCGATTAATAACATTAGCATTTTGCAGTATGACTAATACGCCGCCACTGGTCCGTTTCGAAAGTATTCAAAAAAGCTACGACGGTATAAGTTTGGTCGTCAAGGATCTCAACCTCGACGTCGCCAATGGCGAATTTTTGACCATGTTGGGCCCGTCAGGCTCAGGCAAGACAACCTGCCTGATGATGCTGGCGGGCTTCGAACCGGCGACGCACGGCGAGATCTATCTGAAAGACCAGCCAATCAACACTGTATCGCCACATAAGCGCGGTATCGGCATGGTGTTTCAGAATTATGCGCTGTTCCCGCACATGACCGTGGCGGAAAACCTGGCGTTTCCACTGGAAGTACGCAAAATGGACAAAAGCGAACGGGAGACACGTGTTAAACGCGCCCTGGACATGGTGCAACTGGGCGCATTCGGCGATCGTCGACCGGCGCAATTATCGGGTGGCCAGGCACAGCGGGTGGCGGTAGCCCGAGCCCTGGTATTCGATCCTGACCTGGTGTTAATGGACGAACCTCTGGGCGCGCTCGACAAGAACCTGCGCGAACAGATGCAGTATGAAATTAAGCATATCCATGAAGAACTGGGGGTTACCGTCGTTTACGTGACTCACGATCAGAGCGAGGCGCTGACAATGTCCAACCGCATCGCGGTATTCAACGATGGCGTTATTCAACAACTCGCACCACCGCCGCAACTGTATGAAAAACCCGACAACGCGTTTGTGGCTAATTTTATCGGTGAAAATAACCGCTTGCTGGGCACTATCACGCAAATTAACGGCGACACCTGCAAGATTGATGTAGATGGCGGTGGCGAAGTCATTGCCAGTTCCATTAACATTGGTGAGGTGGGGTCCAGGTCTACGATATCGTTACGGCCGGAACGCGTGAGCATCAACCCGCCGGCTGGTTCAATGCCCAATATGTTTGACGCCACCGTAAAAGAACTCATCTATCTCGGCGACCATATACGAACACGGGTAGCCGTGTGTGGCCATGACGACTTTGTGATTAAAATTCCAAACTCCCATGACCATGCCTCACTCAAGGAAGATAATACGATCCATATTGGCTGGGAGGTAGAAGATTGTCGGGCGCTAGACTCTTCCGACTAAATCATGCAACATAACTTTACCAATAACCAGATAAGGTTACTTGGATCAATTATAAAACAGTAGTATTTACAACCGATAAGAGAGGAAATATTGTAATGAAAACACTAACCAAAGGTACCCTGATCGCTGCTTTGGCGTTGCTCGGTGCTGCCGGTACCGCTTCCGCGACCGACCTGGTATTTGTCTCGTGGGGTGGTGCCTATACCGCCAGTCAGCAGAATGCCTATCATGAGCCCTACATGAAAATGAATCCCGGTATCAATATTATCAATGACGATTCTGGCGGCAACTCAGTGGCCAAGTTACGCGCGATGGTGGAAGCCAACAACGTCACCTGGGATCTGATCGACATGGTGGCCGCCGATGCGATGTTAAGCTGTGATGAAGGCATGGTCGAAGAGATTGATCATGATAAGGATCTTGCTCCCGCCCCG
>Ga0224512_10000269_pt1 | contig 55409 bp, 46 predicted proteins | sample SF_May12_sed_USG_4_FD_169103 | JGI IMG/M metagenome (GOLD analysis project Ga0224512, IMG submission 169103) | Sediment microbial communities from San Francisco Bay, California, United States - SF_May12_sed_USGS_13 | ecosystem: Environmental > Aquatic > Marine > Sediment | place: USA...
CGGCCTCGGTTACGACGAGGTTCGTCGGACCAATCCGGATCTGGTCATGCTCTCCACCTGTAACATGGGCCAGACCGGACCGCGTGCCCAAACGCCGGGTTTCGGCTCGCAACTCTCGTCGCTGGCGGGCTTCTGCGGCACGACCGGCGAGCCGGACGGGCCACCAATGCTGCTCTACGGTCCCTACATCGATTTCATTGCATCGGTCATGGGTTGCTCGGCTGCGTTGGCGGCGCTCGAGCAAAGACGCCGGACCGGCAGCGGAACGTGCATCGATCTATCCCAGTATGAGTGTGGCTTGCACTTTATGGCGAGTGCGCTGCTCGCCTACCGGCGCGATGGATCGGTAGCCGGGCGTAACGGCAATCGCGACAACACTGCCGCGCCGCACGGAGCATACGAGTGCCAGGGTGGCCGCTGGCTTGCGCTGTCGTGTTGGTCCGATGCAGAGTTCAACGCACTGGTCGCAACGCTAGGCTGCCGGGGTCTGGCCGAAGATCCGCGTTTCGCCGGCATGGAGGCTCGACACGACAACGTGCAGACACTGGATGATGCGTTGTCCGAAATACTGTCTGAGCTCGATGCGGAGCAAACCGCGGCGGCGCTGCAGGGCAATGGCGTGCGAGCCTACCCGGTGAACACGGTCGCCGACCTGTTTGGCGACCCGCAGCTTTGCGAGCGACGCAGCTGGCGAACACGCAAACATGAGGAAATAGGCGAACAGGCGTATTTGATGCCCGGCTTCGATTTGTCACTGACCCCGGGGGAGGTTACCCGGCCCGCGCCTTTACTCGGCGGCGACAACGACATCGTGTTCAAGGAATTTCTCGGACTGAGCGAAGACGAGTTCCAGGCTTGCACGGCTGCGGGGGCATTCAAATGAACTGCCACGGATCCACACGGTACGAGGCCGAAGGGCGTCCAACGGTAGCGCTATGATCCTCACGGACCTCGAACTGGAAAACGCCATTGTTGATGAGTTACAGCGTCACACCGTTCTGAGCCTGGCAACGGTCGGCGGGGCGGGGCCTCATGCTGTTTCATTGCTGTACGCGCACAAGGACTTCGATATGTACTGGTTGTCCGACCCGAAAACAAGCCATTCCCAGCAACTTGCTCAAAACCCTTCGGCCGCTGTGTCGATTGCCGCGCAGCAGGACGACTTCCGGAAGCTCCGGGGGCTCCAGATAGCAGGCAACGCTTACCGTATTGCAGACCCTGACCAAGCAGCCCGGGGCTTCGATTTGCTGGTCGCGCGCTATCCGTTTTTGAAGCAATTCGCCGCCGGCAAACTTGCCCGGCATCTGCGTCTTGCCGCCGTTTATCTGTTCCGTTCGAATAAACTCACATTGATCGACAATTCTCGCGGATTCGGTTTCAAACAGACTCTCGAATTAGCGGATCGCTCCGCCGAGGCAACGAACATTGATGCCTCGACCGCGCAAGGAGATGCTGCATGAGCAAGACAAGGAAAACGCTGGATGACGACATGGGCATTCCGATCGGTGTCAAAATCGAAGCCGATATACCCGGAGCGACAACAGAAGATCCGATCGCGGGCCTGAGCCCGGCCATCGAATATCGCGACCTTCGGCAGTGGCTGGCCATCGCAGACGAGCTCGGCGAGGTCGAGATCGTCAAAGGTGCGAACTGGCAGGAGGAGATTGGTATGGCCGCGGAACTCGTGTTGCGCAGCGATACAACCCCGTGCGTCGTATTCGAGGACGTTCCCGATACCTTGCCCGGTTCCCGCGTTCTGATCAATTTCTTCGGCGGCGAACGCAAGTCGATGACGCTCGGTTTTCCGACCGGCTTGTCGAAGCTCGAACTGTCCGAGGCTGCGCGCCGCCAATACCTGGGGAAACTTCCGACCATTTCACCGCGTTATGTCGATGATGGTCCGATTCTCGAGAATGTCATCACTGGTGACGACGTGGACGTGACCGTGTTTCCGACACCGCTGTGGCATGAAGAAGACGGTGGTCGATACATCGGCACCGGCAGCTATAACATCACGCGCGATCCGGACGACGGCTGGGTCAACTGCGGTACCTATCGGGTCATGATTCACAACAAGAAACAGGTAGGCTTCTACATATCGCCGGGTAAACACGGCCGCATGATGCGCGATAAGTACGAAGCCCGGGGCGAATCCATGCCTGTCGCTATCGTGGTGGGCGACGACCCCTTGAGCTTCCTGCTCGGATGCAGCGAAGTGCCGCAGGGAATTTCGGAACAGGACATCATTGGCGGAATTCGCGGTGAGGCGGTAGAGGTGATCAAGGGCCGGGTTACGGGTCTTCCCATTCCGGCGAACGCAGAGATCGTGCTCGAGGGTTTCGTGGAACCGGGTAATCGCCGTGCCGAAGGCCCGTTCGGCGAATGGACCGGATATTACGCCAGCGACATACGTCCCGAGCCGGTGCTCGACGTCAAGGCTATCTATCATCGCAACGATCCGATCATCCTCGGCTGCCCGCCGCTGCGGCCGCCGGACGAGATTTGCCGTTTCCGCGCCGTCATGCGCTCGGCATTGTTGCGTGAAAACATGCTTCACGCCGGCGTGCCTGACGTTACTGCCGCCTGGGCGCACGAAACCGGCAATGCGAGATTATTGCTCGGCATAGCCATCAAACAGCGCTATCCGGGCCACGCAGCGCAGGCGGGTCACGTCGCGGCCATGTGTCACGTGGGAGCCTATTGCGGGCGCTACGTCGTCGTCGTCGACGAAGACGTCGATGTGTCCGACCTCGAGGAATTGATTTGGGCGGCGATTTCCCGGTCCGATCCGGCGACCTCGATCGACATCATCAAGAATGCCTGGTCGACACCTCTGGACCCGCGGCTCGAACCGAAACAACGTGAGCAGGGCGATTACACGAACTCGCGCGCCATCATCGACGCCTGCCGGCCATGGCACTGGCGCGATGAATTCCCGAAAGTGAATAAGCCCAGTCCGGAACTGGCGAGGCGGGGGCGCGAGATGTTTGGCTATTTGTTGCGCAAAGGATCAACCGGGCAAAACGTCATCAACAAATGACCTCACGTGCGCGGTTGCGCATTACAATGTGTCTGGCACGAGGATGGCGCGTCGTGCGAGTTGACCGTCGTGTGCTTTGGCGAAGATCTCATTGATTTGCGACAAAGGGTGCCTTTCGATGAACGGCAGCATGGAGACATCGCCGCGGAGGACCAGTTCGAGCGCATCCGGGTAATGCTCCGGCAGGCATCCCCAGTTACCGAGTGCACGCGCATGAAATGCCATCAGATTGGACAGGCGAACCTCGACCTTGTCCATCGTGAAACCGACAACGGATAAGCAGGAACCGTAAGTGAGCAGGCCGAATGCAGCAGTCTGGCCCGCGGCAGTACCGGAACATTCGAAAATCTTCCATTCGGTCTGACGCAAGTCATTCTTCTTCGCGAAATCCCTGATCGCATCGCGCACATCCCTACCTTGAACTTCCCTCGCGTTGAGGGTCATGCTGGCGCCATAGCCCTCGAGCTGACTGAGCTTCACCTGATCGATGTCGATTGCGACGACTGTTGCCCCTTTTGCAGCCGCAATCTGCACGGCATAGCCACCGACGCCACCGACACCGATGACAACCGCCAGGTCTCCGGCTTCGATTTCCGCCTGCACGACGGCCTGGTAGGGTGTTGTCACTGCGTCCGCGATGACGCTGGCGTCCGCGAGTTGCATGCCGACTTCGGCCAGCCGTGTCGTATCAATTTCGCACAATCCGGCCGACGGCACAGTGATATGCGTGGCGAATCCGCCATGCATATCGATGCCGGGCGACTTCTGATTCCGGCAGATCGTGCCACGGCCCCGATCGCAGAGATCACAGGACCCGCAGGTGATGACGGCGGGAATGACGACTGTCCTGTCCTGCCACCTCGCTGCATCTTCTCCGGTCTCGATGACGCGGCCGCTCATTTCGTGACCCAGTGTCAGTGGTAACGGGTGCCTGGTCCTGACGCCGTCGTAAAAGAATCCGAGGTCCGTATGGCAGACGCCGCAACCCGCAATCTCGACGACGACCTCATTCGGCAACGGCCGCGGTGGATCGAACTCGACCCGTACCAGCGGGCTCCCCGGTTGCTCCATTACCCAGCGATGTGCGGTCATTGATTGGCTCCCTCGCGGTCGTTTTCCCAGATTGGTTTGCGCTTCTCGAGAAATGCATTGAGGCCTTCGACCGGGTCTTTCGTGCGCATGAGTTTCTCGATATACAATGTTTCGACGGTTGCGAGCCGGGTCCTTATGCGTTCAATGTAATCCTGACGCGCAGCAGTGACCGCAATACGCAGGGAACTCGCACTCTTGCCGACGATGTTCTCGTCTATCCACGTCAGCGCAGCGTCGGCAGGCGACTCGCTGACTTCGTCAACCAGCCCGATACGCTTTGCCCGCTGTGCGTCAACGGACTTGCCCGACAACAACAGCATTTCGGCCCGCGCCTGACCGAGTCGCTCAGGCAGCAGGCATGACGCTGCCGGCGCAAACACGGCGAGTGAGATCTCTGGCTGCCCCAATTGAGAGTCCGGTGCGGTGATGATCAGGCTGGCTGCACACGCAACCTCGAGGCCGCCACCGAGGCACTGACCCTGCACGGCGGCGACTATCGGCACCGGGTACTCGAGCATTTGCATGACCAGCGAATTAATTTTGCCGAGCATCGCTGCGCACTGGTCCGGCAAGTGTTCCTCGACGCTCGCGCCAAAACTGAAATGTGGGCCCTCCGCGTCGAGAACGACCGCGAGCAAGCGCTGGTCGTTGACATGCGTATCCAGCGCAGCGCTCAGGGCGTCAATCATCCGGGCGTCGATGATGTTTGCTTTCGGCCGCGCCAGCTGCAGGCGCAATACTTGTTCATCACGTTCGAGCCAGGTTTTGATGGGACCGTCGGTCATGCGCAATCTCCGGGCTATGCCATTGCCGCCGGCGGATCGGGGTCGTAGTCCCAATCGTCATCCGGCGGCGGATACTTCGCTATCCAGTCTTTCATCCAGGCGACATGCTGGCGCTCGTCGGCGGCGAATTCCCGCGCCAGACAACAGACCTCGTCATCCGTACTGTCTTGTGCAACAGCTTCGAAGAATGCCATTGCGCTTAGTTCATTTTCCAGAGCGAGCTCGAGCGCCTGATGCGGCGTCATCAGATAATGCACCCCCGCAAGGTCGATGTTCTCCGGTGGCTCGAGGCCCGACCAACGAAATTCCCACGGCGCGAGGTCGGGAAGCTCCACATCTCCCGCCGTGTCACGGATCTTTGCCGCGTGCTCGGCCTCCAGCTTCGTCATTTTGTCAAACAGACCGGCAACAGCCGAATTGCCGCACTGCTCCATCTGCTCCGCCAACTCTTTGTAGCTCTGCACGGCTTCCAGTTCGATAACCATCGCGTGCACCAGAAGTTCGGCCCGCGTGAAGTTCTGCGATGATTTTTTGCCTGCCTTGCTCATACCAGAAACTCGTTTTGGAAGTCGCCCTCGAATGCATCGTCGTGCGCGACGGCCTGTGCGTATTTGGCGCGCGACCCTTTGTACAGAACGCCGATGTTAAATCCATCGTCGGTCATTACGCGCCGCGCAGCCTGAGACGCATCCGTCGTGAATGGGACAGGCGGTGGGTGCACCATGTTCTTCCATTCCCGCTGATCCGGACGAAAAGTGACGCATGGACTCAGGATTTGCACGAACGAGAAGCCCGGGTGGCTTATCGCCTCAGCCAGCATTTTGGCGGTGCCGTTGACGTCGCCCGAGAACGAGCGAGCAACAAAATTGGCGCCGGAAGCGAGCGCAATTACGAGCGGATGAAACGGTGAGACGCCGGTACCGCCGGGCGCCAGGCTGGAGTCCCAGTCAGGCGCCGTGGTAGGTGAGGGCTGCCCCTTTGTCATGCCGTAAATTTCGTTGTCCATGACGATGTAGGTAATGTCTACGTTGCGCCGGCAGGCATGCAGCAAATGATTACCGCCGATCGAAAACCCATCGCCATCACCACCGGCGCAAATGACGGTCAGATCAGGTCGCGCCACTTTCAGGCCGGTCGCCAGCGGCAGGGCTCGTCCATGCACGCCATGGAAGCCGTAACAGTTCAGGTATGCCGGAATGCGTGAGGAGCAGCCAATGCCTGATACGACCGCGATTTGCTCGGGTGCAAGCGCTAATGCCGCAATTGATTTGGCAAGACTTGCCAGGACATGGTAATCACCGCAACCTGGACACCAGACTGGTTTTGTATCCGACTTGTAGTCGCTGGCTTTCAGTTTGCAGGGGGCGACGGCGCTCATTCGAGGCACCATTCATTGATTTTCGTGGCGATCTCGCCCGGCCGAAATACGCCGGGTCCGGGCCGATGTAGTGTGTCGACGTTTTCGGGCAGCTCATACCACGCGCGCAGGAGCCGATACAGCTGACCCGTGTGGTTCTGCTCGATCACCATCAGGCGATTGACGCCATCGAGAGCGGCTGCCATCTCCTCTTGCCGAACCGGCAACAGCAAGCGCAGCGCAATGAGCTTCACTTTGCGGGACACGTCGCTCGACAGTCTGTGCAGGGCTTCCCGGACCACGCCGGTTGTCGAACCCCAGGTCAAGATTGCGAGTTCACCTTCACCCTCGATGTCCGCCCAGTGCTGGCCATAGTCGAAGTCCGCAATTTTTCTGGCGCGCTTGTCGAGCTGTGTACAGTGATCGCCGGAGCTGCCCGACGGTTTTGCCTTGCTACTGTGCTCAAGACCGTCGGCCGTGTATTGTCCACCCGCTGTTCCGGGTATCGGCATCGGAGAGATTCCGTCAGCGGTAATGGCATAGCGCTCGAATGCCTCGTCAATATTCTCGGCAAGTTTGCGCTTGGCGAAGAATGAAATCTCCGCCACCGGATCGGCGACAACTATCGCCTGGCCGATGAACTGATCCGACAGCACGATGACCGGTGCCTGGGTTGCTTCGGCGAGATGCACCGCCCATTGTGTTGTATAGACGCAGTCAGTCACCGAGTTCGGCGCGACGACGATATGTGGTGCGTCTCCATGCAGTCCGTACACCGCTGCATTGAGATCGGACTGTTCCGGCTTGGTCGGTATGCCCGTGGACGGGCCGACACGCATGACGTCGACGACGACAACCGGAATCTCGGCGCATACCGCGAGGCCGAGTCCCTCGATCATCAGTGACAAGCCGGGACCGGAAGTCGCCGTCAGCGACGGCACGCCGCCAAAAGATGCACCGATCGCCATGTTGATCGAGGCAAGTTCGTCTTCGGCTTGCGTCAAGGTTCCGCCGGCGTCCAGCAGTCTTGGTGCCAGCCATTCGAGAATCTCGGTTGCTGGTGTAATAGGGTAGGCGGCAGCAAATCGCACGCCACCGCGCAGCGCACCGAGCCCCGTCGCCTGATTGCCACTGATCATCCAGCGTTTGCCCGATGCACCGTTGGCGGCCTGAGGTGCTTCCGAGCTCTGTGTTCGCGAAAAGCCGAGCATCGCTGCCGCGACGCTTGCATCGATCGACTCCTGGCGCTTCGGACCGAGTTTCTTCGCTATGGCATGTTCCAGCGCTTCCCGGGAGATACCGGCGAGGCCGGCCACATAGCCCAATGCCACCATATTCGCACGGCCACCACTTACCGAATCGGCGAGCGCTTTCATTTCCAATTGCCGCTCAGTCGCGCCCGACGCGGTAATCGATTGCGGTACGGCGTCTTCAGCCGGGTCGGTTACCACGATGCTGTTCGCGTCGATGGCGAAGTCTGCGACCATTCTTTCGGCATGATTCCAGTCGATACCGAGCAGCACATCGAAGCGGTCATCGAGACATTCGACCGGGGCCGGGCTCAGGCGCACCAGCGCCGCCGACTCGCCGCCGCGGATTTGGGGGCCAACCGCACGAATCATCAGGCCATACAGACCGCAGCGTGCCGCCGCCGTCAGCAGCATATCGCCGGCAGTGACGACACCGCTGCCCCCCTTGCCGAGCAGGGCGACCGAAAAGGACTTGCCGGGCCGATCTGACATTTGCAGTGCCGTCGTTGCTATTATCGTATTTCGGTACTATAATACCGTTATAGTCCTGAAAAGCAAGCGCAGCGGGGAGAAAGTGATGAATGCCTTGGCAGCCAAGAGCGATGCCGACAGAGAACTGGTGGATTACAATCTAGCGGGCGATGTCGTGGTTGAGGGTGTGACGTTCGAGCGTCGTCAGGCGCGCTGTCCAGGCGGGACCGTTCTCGAGGGACTCTTCCATGCCTGGATCACACTCGATAACCCCAAACAGTACAACTCCTACACGACCGAGATGATCAAAGGTGTCATTCTGGCGTTTCGCCGGGCAAGCGCGATGCGTGACGTCGTCACCGTGGTTTTTACCGGCAGCGGCGACCGGGCATTCTGTTCGGGTGGCAATACCAAAGAGTACGCCGAGTACTACGCCGGTCACCCGCAGGAATACCGGCAATACATGCGGCTGTTCAATGACATGGTCTCGGCGATCCTGGGCTGTGACAAACCCGTAATCTGCCGGGTCAATGGCATGCGCATCGGTGGTGGCCAGGAAATCGGCATGGCCTGCGATTTCTCGATTGCCCAGGATCTCGCGCGGTTCGGGCAGGCCGGTCCCAAGCACGGCTCAGCGCCGATTGGCGGCGCTACGGATTTCCTCCCGCTCATGATCGGCGCCGAGCAGGCCATGGTCTCAGGCATACTCTGCGAGCCCTGGTCTGCCCACAAGGCTTTGCGGATGGGCATCATCTCGGACCTGGTTCCGGCGCTCAAGGTCGATGGCGAATTTGTGCCGAACCCGCTGGTGGAGACGCAGCGATATCTGGACGACTGGGGCCGCGTTGTGCATGGCGAAGCGAAGACTGGCGAGGCGCTCGACGCCGGCAAAGCCCTGCTCAGGCAAGGCAGCATTGACCTGAGTCTGCTGGACGAGGCGACGGAGCGTCTTTGTGCGAAGTTCATTAATATGTTTCCGGATTGCGTGACAAAAACGCTGGAGGAATTGCGCAAACCGAAGTTGAACGCATGGAATGCCAACAGGGAGAATTCACGCGCCTGGCTGGCTCTCAACATGATGACCGAGGCGCGTGCCGGATTCAGAGCATTTAACGAGCCGGTCGACGGCCAACGTGAGATAGACTTCATCGGTCTTAGACGGGCGCTGGCGGCCGGAGAATCCTGGACCGATGAGCTGACAGAGAGCTTGTTGCCCGCCGCGAGATCCGGCAAGTAGGAGGAGACGATCGATGGCACTGATGATCAACAGTGTGTGCACGGCCTGCGACGCTTGCGAACCGGTGTGTCCGAACGAGGCAATCAGCGTCGGTGATCCGATCTACAGCATCGACGCGTTCAAGTGCACAGAATGTGTCGGGGCGGAAGACGAGCCACAATGCCAGCTCGTCTGCCCTGAGGAGGACTGCATTGTACCGAACCCGGATTTCGAGGAATCGGAGGAAGAACTGCAGCAAAAATACGAGATGCTGAACGGCTGACGGTTGTCGCCGTAGCCTATCGCGCCCTGTCGAGATTCTCGAGTCCGTAGCGGAGCAGGGTCTTCAGAGTGATGGAATCGAGCGTGGCCCGGTTCAGCCCGTCAATCTCGTTCATGACAGCGTCAAGGCCGGTGACGACAATCTCTGCCTTGTCGTGCAGCGTCTCGGGTGTGTCGATGTCTGATTCCAGGGATTCGAACTCGTGGATTACATCCCAGAGCGTCGTTCGCCGCACGTTGCCGGAAAAACGATATCCGCCACCCACGCCTCTGACGGATTCGATGAGGCCGCAGCGCACGAGGGTTCGCATGACTTTTGCCAGATGGTGAATGGAGACACCGTAGCTGTCCGCGATTTCCGCCGTGGAAAACTGCTTTTCCGGTTCGCTGGCCAGGTGCAGGACTGCAAATAATGCGTAGCGACTCGCTTTCTGCAGCTTCATATCAGTCCAATCGCCTCTCGAGTTCGATGTACGGACCAGCCGCAAGTCCTTCACCCCGGAAGAACGACAGATTTGTCTTGTCCGTGCCGAGGACCATGGTACGTATCGTTGTTGCACCGTCGTTTTTCATTTGCGCGCACAGCGTTTCGAACAGGAGCGTGCCAATCCCTTGCTCCCGCAGATCCGGTGTCACGCCCAATGCAAGTATCCAGCCGCAGGGTGGGGACCCGAACTCCCAGGCACGAATTTCCCCAACGACAAATCCGACCAATTCGTCGCGGCCCGATTTCGCAACCAGGAAATAGCGCTGCAGACGCTGATTCGTGTCGGCGAAGCGCGCATAGACATCGTTCCAGTTAGCGGCTTTTTCAGTCCCGGTTATCGCGGCGTCCAGAGCCACGACCGCCTCGATATCGGCCGCCTCAGCCGCTTGAACGCGGATGGCGGGATTATGTTTAGTCAATGCAGACGCCTTTTGTGGGGCCAGTGGCAGACTCATCGTAACACCCCCGAAGTGCGCTGTGCGCCGCCGTCCGGTTCGATTTGACCTTAAATACGTAATTCGGTACTATTATACCACTTTAATCAGGAAATCCCGATCATGGCTCTTCAGGAGATCGTCGAACGTTGCCAGGATCTGTACGAAGACCTCGATTTCTCTTCGGTCCGTGCATGGAAAGAGGCTGGCAAAGGGCGCAAGGTAATTGGCCACATGCCGGTCTACGTGCCACGCGAGCTTATTCATGCCGCCGGTATATTGCCGGTCGGGATTCTCGGCGGTGGCGATCAACTGGACGTCATTCATGGGGACGCCTACTACCAGAGCTATATCTGTCGCATTCCCCGATCCACGATCGAACTTGCCATCACCGGCAGGCTGGATTGCCTGGACGGCATGCTTTTTCCGAGTACCTGCGATGTGATTCGGAATCTCTCCGGGATGTGGCAGCTCAAATTCCAGGGCAAGTTGGTTCGCTATTTCGATGTCCCGCAAAATTTCGACCTGGATATCGGTGGCGCTTTTTACAACAGGGAATTGCAGAGCTTTCGCGACGCACTTGCTGAACTGGTGGGGCACGAAATCAGCGACGACGATCTTCGGGCATCGATCGATGTGTACAACAAGAACCGTCAGGCAATCGTCGAACTGTATGCCTATCGCGCCGCAGAACCGTGGCAAGTCCCGACGCCGGAAGTCTATCTCCTGATGCGCGCCGGCATGCTGTTGCCGGTCGAAGAACACACGCAACTCATTTATGACTACATCGCAGCCGCGAAAGAGGTCGAGCGTCCCGTCAGGGACAACTGCCGTGTCGTGATCAACGGACTTTTCTGCGAGCAACCGCCATTGGGATTATTGAAATCCATAGAATTGGCTGGCTGCTACGTTGTCGATGATGACTTCATGCTGGTCGCCCGCTGGCTTCTGCACGATGTCCCGACGGACGGCGATCCGCTGAAAAACCTGAGTGATGCGTTTATAACGTATTCAGCAGAGACGTCGTGCAAATACGTGCCGCACAAGGAGGACAAGGGTAAATTCCTGGTCGAGTCGGTACGCAAGAACAGGGCAGAGGGCGTCATTTTCGCGAGTCCGAGTTTTTGCGACCCGGCACTGCTCGACAGGCCGATGCTGCAAAACGCCCTGACTGCACGGGGCATCCCGTTCACGGCATTCAAATTTGCGGAGAACTCGGGACAATTACAACCCTTCCGTGAACAGGCAGGCACGTTTGCGGATTCGATCAAACTGTGGAGCGCCGCATGAATACCGCTGCGAAAGAACAGTCCACCGTCCAGAAAGAACAATCGATGGTGCTGCAAAAGGAGATGATCAACGCGAATTACGAGGCGTTGGCCACCGCCCATGAAGACGGCAAGAAGATTTCTTCGACCTTTGTTCCCGGCAACCTCAACGAACTCCTGATGTGTTTCGATTTTGTACGCAATCTTCCGGAGATAAACGCCTTACAGGCGGGCATGCGCAAGAAAAGTGGTGGCTACATCATGGAAGCGGAACGCAGCGGCCATTCGGAAGACGTTTGTACCTATGTAAAGAGCGACCTCGGCATGATGGCCAAAGGGCAGGTAGGACCTAACGGCATGCCGTTGCCGACGCCAGACATACTGCTGCTTTCGTACACAGGCTGCTTCACGTTCATGAAATGGTTCGAGCTCGTACGCGATCAGTATGACTGTGAAACGGCGATGCTACACGTGCCGTACCAGGCGGACGGAAAGATCACCGATAACATGCGCAATTTTGTCGTCACACAAATAAAGGAACAGGTCATACCGGCGCTCGAACGCGTCAGCGGTGTCAAGTTCGATATTGATCGTTTGCGCGAGTACCTGAAGGAGTCTGCAAAAGCCGAGGAAGACCTGGTTTGGGTGCTGCAGTCGGCCAAGAATCGGCCGTCTCCGATTGATGCCTATTTCGGCGGCGTCTATTATTGCGGACCGATATTCACAGCATTTCGCGGTAGCAAAGCCACCACAGACTATTACCGCGCGCTGCGCGCCGAAGTCGAAGCAAGGATAAGGCAGGGACTCGGACCGGTGACTCCCGAGGGCGTGCTGGATGAAGAAAGGATTCGCCTGGTCGTCGAAGGCCCACCGAACTGGACCCATTTCCGTGACTTCTGGAAGATGTTCTACGACGAGGGCGCCGTTGTCGTTGCGAGTTCTTACACCAAGGTCGGCGGTGTCTACGATTTCGGTTTCCGCCACGATCCCGAGCATCCGATCGAGTCGCTGGCCGACTACTGTCTCGGCTGTTACACGAATCACAGCCTGCCGGCACGTGTCAACATGCTGTGCAATTACATGGAAGAGTACAGCGCGGATGGCTTCCTCAACAATTCCATCAAGAGCTGCAACAGCTTCTCGGCAGGGCAATTACTCATGCTGCGCGAGATCGAAGAGCGCACGGGCAAACCAGCAGGGTTTATCGAGACCGATCTGGTCGATCCACGCTACTTTTCACCGGCCAATGTCAAGAACCGGCTCGAGAGCTACTTCCAGATGATCGAGCAGAAAAAGGCCCGCGGTGATGCAAGGACCGCGGCATGAAGACATTTGTCGGCATTGATCTTGGTTCGACCACAACCAAGGCTATCGTCCTGGACGCCGACGAAACGGTGCTCGGGCGAGGCATAACGAACTCACGCTCCAATTACGGAATCGCCGCGGAGGTTGCAAAACAGGAGGCATTTCTGGATGCGCGTTTTTTTCTATTTCGGCAGTTGCTGAAAAGACTGCCTGCTTTAAAAAACGATCTGGAAGAATTCCTTAACAATTTCGAACAGGATTTTCGCCTCGAGCAATACCTGGAGCAACTCACCGAACTCGAACGAATCTGTGTCAAAAATTGCGGTGACGATCGTCTCGGCAAGGATGGTGCGGAAACACGGTCGCTGCTGGCTGCGGTATTTCGGCAACTCAACGATGAGGCGCCGGGGCTGTACGAACCCGGCTCGTCCCGAAAATCGGACTTTTTCCGCGACATCGCAGGCTCACAGTATTCCCATGCGTCGGAATCGCACAGTCAGGATAGCAGGATCAGCTTCGAATCCATGCTCAATGTCTTCGATCGCTCGATCATCGAAGTCGAGAATCGCATAGGCGGTGGCGCCGACGAAGCAAAATTCATGAGCGCGCTCGACCGAACCTGCAGGCGATCGAATATTTTCACGGCATTGCGCGACGATTTACGGGCGCCGCTGGCCAGCGTTCTGGCTACCGAGTTCGAGGAAACGTATGTCATCGGCACCGGTTATGGTCGGGCCACGCTGCCGTTCTCGAAGGAACACATTCGTTCAGAAATCCTGTGCCACGGACTCGGCGCACACATCATGCATCCGAAGACGGCGACCGTGCTGGACATCGGGGGCCAGGATACCAAGGCGATCCAGGTTGACCCGAATGGCATCGTCGAGAGTTTTCAAATGAATGATCGGTGTGCAGCCGGGTGTGGACGTTATCTTGGTTACATCGCCGACGAGATGAACCTCGGGCTACATGAACTCGGTCCGATGGCAATGAAATCGACACGAAAAGTACGCATAAACTCCACTTGCACCGTGTTCGCGGGCGCTGAATTACGCGACCGCTTATCGATGGGCGAGAAGCGGGAAGATATCGTTTCCGGACTGCATCGGGCAATCATTCTTCGTGCGATGTCGATCCTCTCGAGGTCGGGCGGCATCAGGGATCAATTCACCTTCACGGGCGGCGTTGCCAAAAATGAGGCGGCGGTGGCTGTGCTAAAGGAACTCGCCCGGGAGAATTATGGCGAAGTTCAGATGAACGTGAACCCGGACTCTATATACACAGGCGCGCTGGGCGCAGCCACATTCGCGCAACGTGTCATTGTGCACTGATCCTGAGGAATTGATATGACGCTTGCAGCAGGAATCGATCTTGGCACCGGCGGCGTCAAATGCGCCGTGTTCGAGGTGTTGGACGGACAAGCAAAATGGCTGGCCAGGAGCAACTGCCGGATTCGCAGGCGCGACCCAATGGTACTCGCGAGAGAAGGTTTTGACGGCATGCTGGCCGAACTCGGCCTGGTCGCGGACGCGATTGACTATGTGGCGACGACGGGTGACGGCGAAAACATTCCGTTTCGCACCGGGCACTTCTACTCGATGACAACCCACGCACGCGGCGCCACTTATCTGCAGCCGGGTATCAATGCCGTTATTGACGCGGGAGCGTTGCACGGCAGGGCGATTTCGACCGATGAACGCGGCAAAGTGTTGACCTACAAGATGACGAGCCAGTGCGCCTCGGGCTCAGGTCAGTTTCTCGAGAATATCGCGCGCTACCTGGGCGTATCGCTCGAGGAGGTCGGCGCGATTTCGAAAACTGCCGACAATCCCGAAACAGTCAGTAGCATTTGCGCGGTTCTCGCAGAGACTGACGTCATAAACATGATATCGAGGGGTATTACGACGGCAAATATTCTCAAGGGCATTCACGTCGCCATGGCAAGTCGGCTCGTCAAACTTCTGAAATCCATCAAGGCACGGGAAGGAAGCGTGCTGGTCACCGGCGGGCTCGCCATGGATGAGGGTCTCATTGAAGCGATGAAGGAGCAGGTGATCGAGCAGAAGCTGAAAGTGGAAGTGCTGAATCACCCTGAGTCGATCTATGCCGGCGCTATTGGTGCTGCCCTCTGGGGAGCATTTCGTCACGACAGATTGCGGCAGGCACGACATGGCATCCCGGCTGCCGACATGGATGCATACGACGAAGGGAAGCCGGTTCTTGCGGTTAATCTGGGTCAGGAAGTTGTTGACTGCCCGATGACGACTGTTGCCGAGCCCAAGAGCAACGTCTGCCCCGCTGATGAGATTCTGGACTCGGGAAGCAAGGCGCGAAGCACATGACACCGACGGAGATACTCAGCGACGAGCATCGCCTTATTGTTGCGGTTCTGGACTGCCTGGAAGAGGCCGCGGAGCGCCTTGACAGCGGCGATGCGATAAGACCTGAATTTTTTCTCGACGCCGCCGAATTCGTGGCAGGTTTCGCCGACAAATGTCATCACGGCAAGGAAGAGGACATATTGTTCGTGGCCATGACAGCAACACACATGCCACAGGATTCCGGGCCGGTAGCGGTTATGTTGCAGGAGCACGACGAGGGTCGCCGGTACACCGCTGCGTTTCGGTCGGCTGCCGAGCAGATGAAGTCGGGTGATCGCAGCGCCGCAGCCGATGTCGTTAGCAATGTGTTCGATTACGTCAATCTTCTGCGCGAACACATCAACAAGGAAGACAACGTGCTGTTTCCGATGGCGCAGCAGATTATTTCTGCAAGTGCGATGCAACAAGTGGATGAAGACTTTCAGCGAGTCATGGCTGAGGATGCGAAAAATGGCGTGCCGGAAAAATACCGGGCATTGGCGGAAAAGCTCCGCCAGGTTCTGAACGAGTGATTGGCTCAATTCGGCGCGAGTGACTGGATCACAGCATCGTTCTGTATCAGCAGGATCACTCGCTAAGGACATTCACCGGGCAGGTCATCGATGAATAACCCGACCTCTTTCGGACAGACGATCAGGCCGCCGGTGATGATCAGGTCTGTGGCTCGGCCCGCCTAATTGCAGGTTGCCAATCTCACCGGCTGGCAGAACCGGACCGGGGCCACAAGCGGAGTCGCAGCCGGGCTAGATCTGCAATTCGGGCATGCGAATGATCAAGCCATCGAGTTCGTCGCTGATCGCGATCTGGCAGGCCAGGCGGCTCGTATCCTGCAGGTCCAGCGCGCTGTCCAGCATGCCTTGCTCGATATCGCCAGGTGAGCCCGTTGCCTCGGCCCATACCGGATCCACATAGACGTGACAAGTCGCACAGCTGCACATGCCACCACACTCCGCCTCGATGCCCGGGATGTCGTTATTGACCGCTCCTTCCATCACACTCATTCCGGCCGGGACGTCAACGACGTGCTCGGTTCCATCGAACTCGATATACGTTATCGTCACCATCTGTCAGGCTTCCCGCGCTTCATTCATCGTATTCTGCATTCCTCCCGGCAATATCCGTAGCAACTCAGCCACACAGTCCGCGACACTCTTGCCATTTGTGTCGAGCGACACGTGGGCGTGGGAGTACCGCTCGTTGCGTTCCACAAGGATGCGTCGCAAGTCGACCATCGCATCTGCCTGATTCTCCATCGGCCGGACATCGCCCTGTGCTATGAGGCGACGCATATACTCTTCAGGTTGTGCGTATAACCAGACGACGAAGCATGTCGTTAACAAAATCTTAAGCTGCCTGCGATCCATCACGATACCGCCGGGTGTCTCGAGAACACACTTGTCATAGCGCTTCAAAGTCTGCATCAATGCTCTCTCTTCGAGGCGACGATATCCGGTCGCACCGGACAGCGCGAATATTTCCGACGAACTCATTCCCGCGAGCCTTTCGATTTCGTTACCGAGTTGCACGAAAGGGAGATTGAGCCGCTCGGCCAGCAGTTGCCCCTGACTCGTCTTTCCGGCACCGCGCAGACCGATGAGCGCAATTCGCTGCCGGGATTCGACGGGAACAGAGAAATGCTCCGTCAGTATTTGCAGAAAAGCCCTGTGATGGTCGGGGCTCAATTCCCGAAGCAAATCCGTGATCAGGACCTCTTCGGCCGTTTGCGATTCACGGGATCGCAGCAGGTCACTCGGCTCAGTTCCGAGCGCCGCGGCTACGCGCGCGAGCAGGACCACCGACATGTTGCCTTGTCCCCGCTCGAGCTGCGCCAAATACCGTTCCGATACGCCCGAATCCGCCGCCAGGGCTTTTCGGGTCATGCCACGCTGCGCGCGAAGCGTGCGCACCCGCTCGCCCAGCATCGCGAGTAGCCGAGCGGACGTCATGCCGCCCGTTTTGTCACCTGCAGCCATCGCCTTGCCTTAAGGTTTCTTGCCTGGCGGCGATTGACGTATGTTATCATGCATGTCTTCACTGAAATCCGGCAAGAAAGTGCAATATAATGCATAAACTTTCGGAATCTGTCGAGGGGAAGATCGGGCGCCTCGAGTTTCGTACGTCGCCAGAAGCGTATCGACACTGGTCGATTGCCATCGACGGTTCCGTCGCCAGACTCGTCCTGGCCGTCGATGAGCACAGCCCCGCCGCACCCGGTTACGAGCTGAAGCTCAATTCCTACGATATCGGCGTCGATATCGAACTTTGCGACGCAATTCAGCGGCTGCGCTTCGAGCACCCCGGCGTCAAGACCGTTGTCATCAGCTCCGGTATTCAGGGCACGTTCTGTGCTGGCGCCAACATTCGCATGCTCGGTACCTCCAGCCACTCGCACAAGGTCAATTTCTGCAAGTTCACCAATGAGACGCGCAACGCGATTGAAGACGCGAGTCATTACTCCGGGCAAACCTACATGGCGGCGCTAAACGGGACGGCAGCTGGCGGCGGTTATGAGTTGGCGCTCGCGACCGAGTACCTGATGCTGATCGATGATGGTAACGCTGCCGTATCATTGCCGGAGGTGCCGTTGCTTGCAGTGCTGCCGGCCACAGGCGGGTTGACGCGCGTCGTTGACAAGCGCAAGGTCCGTCGCGATCTGGCCGACGTTTTCTGCACGCTGGAAGAGGGGATGAAAGGCAAGCGCGCCGTCGAGTGGCGGCTGATTGACGAAATCGTGCCACGCTCGAAATTCGATGCATGCGTCACCAGCAAGGCGCTTGAGCTTGCCGCACTTTCGGACCGCCCTGACGGCGAAGCCGGCATAACGCTCGATCGCCTCGAACGCAGTGAGAAGGGCGATGAGATACGCTACCCGTTCGTTACAGTGCATCTCGATCGCGATCGTCGCAATGTAATCCTGGAAATCGAGGCGCCAGATCGCGATGCGCCCACCGACGTCAGTGGCATCAAGCGGCAAGGTGTCGACTTTTGGCCGCTTGCCGTTGTCCGCGCGATGGACGATGCGATTCTGCATCTGCGATTTAACGAACCGATGCTGGGCACCTTGATCATCAGAACCTCAGGGGACGGAGATCGAGTCGCCGCATACGATACGCTGCTCGATGCAAATCGGAACGATTGGTTTGTTCGCGAGATTCTGCTGTACATGCAGCGGGTCTACAAGCGGCTCGATGTTACTTCAAGAACGACATTTGCTTTTGTTGAACAAGGCAGTTGTTTCGTCGGCATGCTGGCGGACCTGCTGTTTGCCGTGGATCGCAGTTACATGCTAAACGGGCAACTGGATGATCGTCTGCCAGCAAGAATTCAGCTCAGTGAACTCAACTTCGGCGTGTTGCGTATGGCCAACGGCCTCACGCGTCTTGAAACGCGTTTTCTCGGCGAAAAGGAGAGTCTCGATAACGCACGTGGACTCATCGGCAGGAAGCTCGAAGCGCTGCAGGCGCTCGAAGCTGGTTTGATCACACATGCACCGGATGATATCGACTGGGATGACGAAATCCGCCTGTTGCTCGAAGAGCGCGCGAGTTTTTCGCCGGACGCACTGACCGGCATGGAAGCGAACCTGAGATTTGCCGGACCGGAGACGATGGAGACGAAAATATTCGGCCGTCTGAGTGCGTGGCAGAACTGGATTTTTCAACGCCCGAATGCTGCAGGCAGTGAGGGCGCGTTAAAGCTTTACGGCACGGGTAAACGTGCCAAGTATAATCGCGGGAGAGTTTAGTCATGTCTGAAGTGGACTATGCATCATTGATTCCCAACAACGTCGACCTGGCATCCGATGTGCGACTGCAGCGCGCACTGGAAGCCTGGTACCCAAAGTACATTGACTGGTGGAAGACCATGGGGCCGGAAGGCTTCCAGGACTACGAGGTGTATTTGCGCACAGCCGTTGGCGTGGACCCAGAGGGCTGGGCGAAGTTCGGTTACGTAAGAATGCCGGAATATCGCTGGGGTATTCTGCTGGCGCCGCAGGAGCAGGGGCGCACAATCGCCTTTGGCCAGCACAAGGGTGAGCCTGTCTGGCAGGACGTACCGGGCGAATACCGTGCAATGTTGCGGCGCCTCGTCGTCATTCAGGGCGATACCGAACCCGCATCCGTCGAGCAGCAGCGGTTTCTCGGGCAGACGGCACCATCGCTGTATGACATGCGCAATGTGTTTCAGGTCAACGTCGAGGAAGGCCGTCACCTCTGGGCCATGGTCTACCTGCTGCAGAAATACTTTGGTCGCGATGGCAGGGAAGAGGCCGAAGACCTGTTATTGCGCCGCTCCGGTGATGTCGACAGGCCACGCATACTTGGCGCATTCAACGAGGCAACACCAGATTGGCTGTCGTTCTTCATGTTTACGACGTTCACGGATCGTGACGGAAAAATGCAGCTCGAGTCGTTCGCGAACTCGGGTTGGGACCCGCTCGCACGAACCACTCGTTTCATGCTGACCGAGGAAGGTCATCACATGTTCGTTGGCCGGACCGGTGTCGAGCGCGTCATTCAGCGTACGACCGAGATCATGAACGAGAATGGCATCACGGACCCGACGGATGTCGTCGGCGTCCGTAAACACGGCGGTATCGATCTCCCGACGATTCAAAAGAAAATCAATTTCCATTATTCGGTAACGCTGGATTTATTCGGTGCCGAGATTTCGACGAATGCAGCGAATTCATTTAACGCTGGTCTAAAGGCTCGATTTCACGAGCCGCGGATTGATGACGATCATCAGCTCGAGAACGATACCTATCCCGTAGCACGGGTTGCCGACGGCCAGATTCAGATTGTGGATGTGCCGGCATTGACCGCGATCAATGCCCGTCTGGCGGATGACTTCATCGACGACTGCGAAAAGGTCATGAAGCGCTGGAATCGAGTGTTCCAGGCACAAGGCATCGGGTATTCGCTGTCGCTGCCGCATCGCGCCTTCAATCGTGCGGTAGGCGAGTTTGCGGACGTGTTTGTGACCGACAAGGGCGAAATCGTACCGGAGGGCGAATGGCACGATCGCAAACACGAGTGGCTCGCCTCGGATTCCGATCTCGAGTACATCCTGTCATTGATGCAGCTGCAAACGACACCCGGCAAGTATGCAAATTGGATCTCGGCGCCGAGGGCTGGCATCAACGGCAAGCCCGGCGACTTCGAATACGTCAAGCTGGCTGCCTGAGCACCCCGGCATGTCGGCTGAAAAAAGACAAAAGAGTAGTGGCAATGGCGTTCCGGACGGTATGACTGCCTCGGTTCTTAACGTCAACGGGGAAGCGTACCCGGTCGTGTTTCCGACGCATCATACGCTGCTCGAGGTCCTGCGCGAGGAATGCAATCTGACCGGCACGAAGCACGGCTGCGAGCTGGGTGAGTGCGGCGCTTGCGCCGTTCTCGTGGATGGGCAGCCGGTGCTGTCCTGCCTACAAATTACAACGGACGTTATCGGCAAGTCGATCGAAACGGTGGAGGGATTGCAGGTCGATAACGATCTGCACCCGCTACAGGAGGCCTTCGCGGACCTTGGTGCCGCACAATGCGGCTACTGCACGCCCGGCATTCTGATGGTCGCCGAAGCACTGCTGCAGCAGGACGCCGAGCCCGACGACGACCAGATCACCGAGGCGCTTTCCGGCAATATCTGCCGTTGCACCGGATACAAGCGCATCATTGAAGCCGTCAAATGGGCTGCAGCGAAGAAACGAGGCGACGACTGGCGGCCTGCTGATGAGTTGTTCTCCGGTCACGAAATTCCGCAATAGGGATTCACTGTGGTCAAAGTCTATTCAGTACCGCCAGACGAACGCCCGGGCGAAACAGCTAGCGAGCTCAGGATAGTCGGTAAGCCGTTCCGTCGCGTGGATGGTCGAGCGAAAGTGACTGGTCAGACGCGTTTCGCCGATGATCTGCAATTCCCGCGCATGGTGCATATCAAGCTTGTTCGAAGTACGGTTGCGCACGCCCGAATCAGGAACATCGATTTGTCGGCAGCTCTCGCGATGGATGGCATCGTCGGGACGTTGGTCGGTGAAGAATTACCGAATTCGTTCGGCATCATGCCGGTTTCGGAAGACGAATATGCGCTGGCTATCGATACCGTGCGCTTCGTCGGCGACCCATTGGCGGCAATCGCAGCTGTCTCCGAGGACATCGCCCATGCGGCAGCACTTGCCGTAATCGTCGAGTATGAGCCTTTGGCGACGATTGCCAGTGTCGCCGAAGCACTCACAACACCCGAGCCGCAGATTCACGAGTATGCGGACGAGGGCAACATCCACAAGAAGGTCTCGCTAAAGTTTGGCGATGTGGAAGGAGGCTTTGAAGAAGCGGATCTGATCCTCGAAGACGATTTCTTCTATGAGGGCTCTAACCACCTCGCCCTCGAGCAGCATTCCTCCCTTGCTGTCGCCGAAGACGATGATCGCGTCACGGTGTACTCATCGACGCAATGCCCGCACTACGTGCATCGTGCACTGTCTAAAACGCTGGACATTCCGGCGTCGCGCATCCGGGTCATTGCGTGTTCGAACGGTGGTGGGTTCGGTGGCAAGAGCGATCCCTTCAACCACGAAATCATCGTTGCCAAAATGGCGCTCAAGCTCGGCCGCCCGGCAAAGATAACGCTGACCCGCGAAGAGGTGTTTTATTGCCATCGCGGCCGTCATCCAGTGCAGATGCACCTGAAAACCGGGTTCCGCAAAGACGGCACGATGACCTCACAGCACCTGCAAACCACGCTGGATGGTGGTGCATTCGGCAGTTATGGCGTTGCCAGTACTTTTTACACTGGTGCGCTGCAGACAACGACCTACAAGTTACCGCACTACTGGTTCGAAGGCGCGCGCGCGTTCACAAATAAACCCCCTTGCGGACCAAAGCGAGGTCACGGTACGCCGCAGCCGCGGTTCGCTTATGAGGTTCAACTCGACAAGGCAGCACATGAACTCGGCATCGATCCTGCCGATCTGCGCCTGCGAAACCTCGTGGAAGCCGACACCATCACCGCCAACTGGCTGCAAATCGGCACGATCGGGCTGAAGGAATGTATCGATGCTGTCGTCAAAGGCAGCGGCTGGAAAGAACATTACGGCAGGCTGCCCGAGGGTCGTGGGCTCGGCATCGCCTGCAGCGCGTATATGACAGGGGCCGGGCTGCCAATCTACTGGAATCACATGCCGCAGTCAGGCGTGCAGATCAAACTCGATCGCAGCGGAAATGTTGCCGTGTTCTGCGGCGAAACTGAACTGGGGCAGGGTTCGGACAGCATTCTTACCGCCGTGGTCGCCGAGGTCCTCGGCATCGGCCTGAAAGATATTCGATTGTGTGTCGGCGATACGGACCTGACGCCGGTCGATCTCGGCAGCTACTCGTCACGAGTGACGCTGATGGTTGGCCAGGCCGCGAAGCAGGCGGCTGAGAAAGCACGTGACAAGATTGCCGAAGCTGTCAGCGAACACATGGAAGTAGCCATGGAGTCTCTGGTGTTTGCCGACGGACAGGTATTCCCCGCGCACGAACCGAAGCAGCGCATCGGGTTCAATGAAGCCGTGGTGATCGCCGAGTCCCGTTTCGGCACGCTTGGCACAACCGGCTCCTATATACCGCCGCGCGCTCCGGGACGATTCCGCGGCTCGGGTGTGGGACCGTCGCCGACTTATTCGTACTCGGCGGCCGTCCTGGCGGTGCGCGTCGACCCCGAGACCGGCGTGTACGACATCGACAGAGTCTGGATCGCGCACGATATCGGACGCGCATTGAATCCGGTGCTTGCACTCGGGCAAATCGAGGGCAGCGTCTACATGGGACTCGGTGAGGCGATGATGGAAGAGCAGGCGTTCCGCCGTTTGCCGAAGCGCCTGTCATCTGCGCTGGTGCACAAGATGCCGTCGATGCTCGAATACAAAAGCCTCGGCTTTCACGACATGCCGGAGATGACGTGCTACTTGATCGAGACTGACGACGTGCGCGGGCCCTATGGCGCAAAGGAAGCCGGCCAGGGGCCCTTGTTGCCGATCATGCCGGCGTTGTCCAATGCCATCTTCGACGCCGTCGGCGTGCGCGTCGATCAGGTGCCGATCCACCCCGAGCTCGTGTTGAAAGGCCTGCAAGCGAAGCGGCAAGGTCGCGAGGCACGCGTTGGGCCCGAGAAATTTCCGGATATCAATTATGGCGAGCCACTCATCGTGCACACGCCGGGGCAGGGTGGCGATGGGCGTGCCGCGAACGACCCAAAGGCAAGTCGCAAAGGCGTTCGTTCGGCGTCAGGGACGATGAAGGACCGTGACGAGGCTTTGAAGGAGCACAGCAGTGCTACGCTTACCACCGATTAGAATCGAGGCGCCGGACACGCTTCAGGACGCGGCGCAGTTGCTGAGCAATGGCAACACACGCCTTGTTGCCGGAGGTACCGACTTGTGGCCCAACATGAAACGGCGACATCAGCAGGCGGACACCGTCGTCAGTCTGATGTCGATTCCCGAACTGGATGTCATCGATAATGGCAAGACGAATACTCGCATCGGCGCGACGGCAACCCTGGCTGACGTCATACGCGACGACGAGGTCCGGCGGCGATTCCCGGCGTTCGCAAAAGCCGTGGCGTCGATCTCGTCACCGCCCCTGAGGAACATGGGCACGATCGGCGGCAATTTGTGCGTCGATACACGATGTACTTACTACAACCAGACCGAAGAATGGCGCCGTTCGATTGATTACTGCCTCAAGGAAGAGGGACAGATCTGCTGGGTCGCAACCAAATCGCCACGCTGCTGGGCGCACACGGCCAGTGACTCGGCACCGATTCTGTGTGCCCTCGATGCACGGGTGACACTTGTCTCGTCTACGGGTGAGCGCGAACTGCCGCTCAAGGACATGTACGTGGACGACGGCATCGATTATCTCGCCAAGAGAGCCGATGAGATTCTGACCGAGCTGACTATTCCGGCTGCAAGTGACGATTCTCAGTGCCGGTCTGCGTTCTGGAAACTGCGACGACGCGGCTCTATAGATTTCTCGACGATGTCCGTCGCCGTTGCCGTCTGGACTGACGACAGCGATGTTGTTACTCGCGCCACGATGTATCTGGGAGCCGTCGGGGCGGCTCCGATGCCGGTTGCCGAAGTCGATGCGGTGCTCGTCGGCAACAAGATCAGCAAAGATCGTATTGCGGAAATTGCGCATGTCGCGCATCAAATCGCGCGTCCGATGGACAATACCGATTTCACGGCATCCTGGCGTGGCAAGATGACGGAGCAATATGTAACGGCTGCGCTGCGCGAGATTGCGGGGATGCCGCCGCTGCACATGCAGCCGCGTCACAGGCTCAGGGTCATTTGATTCCGGCGCTGCCTAGTTGACCACAAGCACCGCAGCATCATCGCTGTAGAGTTTCTCCACCAGCGCGTGCCGTCGCTCCAGAACGGCGCGTTGATTGACATAGCCCTTGTCGGTGATTTCACCGGCGTCGATACTAAGAGGTTCATCGAGAAACAACAGGCGGGCGATACGCGTGCTCGAGGCCGGGTTCTGCAAATTGTATGCAGCAAGGCATTTCTGCAATGTCTGTCTGACCGTCGCATTGGCTTGCAGTTCGGTTAATGGCGTGTCGCTGCTGAGGGCTGCGATCCGGGCCATCCCCGCGACGTTCGGTATGATCAGCAAACCGACTTCGTCACGGTCGTGCCCTGTCACGACGGCATCCTGAATCACTTCGGCGCAAGCGGATATCGCGGCGACCCTTACCATTCCCGTACTGACCCAAGAGCCAGTAAGCAACTTGAAGTCTTCGGCGACACGTCCGTCGAACAATATGCCCTTGGCCGGGTCGTCAGGATCGACAAATTTGCCGGCATCGCCGGTCTTGTAGAATCCATCCTCGTCGAAGGCCTCATCCGTCAGATCGTCGCGCCTGAAGTAGCCAGGTGTCATGCAGGGACCGCGCAGCCGCAGTTCCATTTTGTCGTTGCTCGGCAGCATTTTCAGCTCGGTTCCCGGCACCGGCAGGCCGATGACGCCGGCCTGGGTACTGGGGAAATGGACGCTGGTGGCGAGTGGTGCCGACTCTGTCAGGCCCCATGCCGAGGTCATCGCGACTTTTCGACCAATTGCTGCAAGCGAGAGGCTCTCAATGCGCTCCCAGAGATCCTGGGGCAGTGCCGCGGCCGCGTAAAAGATCGTATCGAGGTTTGAAAAGAAACGGTCGCGAAGATCCGCGTCGTTTTCGAGATACGGCGCCAGCATCTGAAAACCGCGAGGCACATTGAAATAAACGGTTGGTGCGATCTCGCGCAGGTTGGCAATGGTGGCCTCGAACATGCCCGGGGCCGGCTTGCCGCTATCGATGTAGAGTGTTCCACCGTTGCGCAGAATCATATTGAAGTTGTGGTTTCCGCCGAAGGTGTGATTCCAGGGGAGCCAATCGACGAGCACGGGAGGTCGACAGGTGATAAACGGCCAGACCTGAGCCATCGCCTGCTGGTTGGAGCACATCATGCGATGCGTGTTGATAACGCCCTTCGGCATGCCGGTCGATCCGGATGTAAACAGGATCTTTGCGACCGTGTCCGGTCCGACCCTTGAGAATGCTGCGTCAACGGCCTGTGTCGCTCGCGTTTCGAGCAACTCATCTATCCGTACCGCATCGACTCCGTCAGGTACCTTGTCCTTGACGACGACCGTGACGTCATGCAGATCCAGCGCGGACAGCGCGTTTCGAAACATCTCTCCGTCGGATGCAAACACAACTTTCGGCCGCAGCAAGTCGAAAACATACCGGAGTTTGCCGAAATCCTGGGACATCAACGAGTAGGCCGGTGACACGGGCGCCACGGGGAAGCCGACGAGCATGGCAGCAAGCTGCAACAGGCCATTGTCAATGCTGTTCTGAGAAAGAATCATGACCGGCCGGTCTGCGCTTACGCCGCGATCAATCAATTCCTGCGCCAGTGCCCGGACCAAACTGATTGCATCGCCATAGGTAAGACGGCGCCACTCGCCCGTTGCCGATCGCTCGGCAATGAATGTCCGCTCTGCTGCCTGTTTCGCCCAATCAACGAGGTACAGGCACAGATTTGCCGCGTACGGCTCCAGCCTCTGGGGAGAGCGCAAAATCAGCCCGCCGTCCGGAAGGTGTTCGATGTCCACCTTTGCGGGGGCAAATTCCGGGTTCGTGCTTATTGCCATGGACCAGTCAGCGATTGTCCACGGCCAAGACTATCGCCATGGCCGAATCGCCAGCGGCGCAGCCGGTAAACAGCCCGCGGCCTCCACCCCGCACGACCAGTTCTTCGATGAGTTCGATGATGGAGCGCATCGCGGTCGGCGCCTGCGGATGTCCCCAAATCAGTGAGCAGCCGAAATTATTGAAATCTTGCAGTGATACCTCGGCTTTGCGTGCAAACACGATGTCGTTCACCGCAAACGGGTTGTGAGTCTTGATCGCGTCCATATCGTCGAACGACATATCCGCCCGTTGCAGGGCAGCGCGGGCAGCGGTGTAAGGCGCCTCTGGCATGTACGCGAGTTCCGCCCGCGACTGCCCGACACTCAGAATACGAATCTGTACGGCAGTATTGGATGATAGCTCGCGGGCGTGATCCCGGTCTGCAACTACGATGGCCGCATTGCCATCCGCAGGATGGGTCTGGCCACCGAATGTAACCGTGCCGCCCTCGACAACCGGTTTGAGTTTCGCGAGTCCGTCAGCCACTGATTCAGTCACTCCCTCGTCGCCGTCAATCTCTCCGATCGTCTTACGGAATCGCGGGTCGGGTATCGCGAACGGCAGATCCATGTAGCGCCTTTGAAAAGCCTGACTGTCCGCGAGTGCATCCCTGTACTGTTCGTAACGCCGCAACACGACATCGTGCTGCTCGGCGGTTGAAATCGAAAACTTGGCAGCGACATTTTCCGCGGTCTGCAACATGGAGTGATTGCCAAGCGGGTCGCAACTGAAACTGTCGAGAACGACATTTTCGGCAACACCGGTCCCGCCGGGTGCCGACTGGGCCGGGTAGTAGGTGTGTGGCCCGTTGGAGCATCGATCGGCTGTAGCTGTCAGCACCGTTTGCGCGAGTCCGCTGTGAATTTCCTGAGCCCCCATCAGCAGGGCGCGCACGCCCGAGGCACAGACCTGCGACACGGTAGGTCCCGGCGCCTGCGGAGCGCCGAGCAAGCCCATGAACCAGGGTGTTCCGTAGAACGATTGATGCTGATAAATGCTGATGCCGAATACGCCGGCGTCGAAAGACTTTGGGTCTATGTCGCGTCTGGCAAGTTCGCGGCGGGCGACGTAAGCGGCGAACTTGACCGCATGCAGATGCTGCATCGATCCCTGCCAGCGCACGAAAGGCGAAGACCAGTAACAACCATAGGGGATCTCAACCTGTTCAAACATGATAATTATCTCCGATCTGCGTTACGTTATCTCCGCCGCCACATCTCGCATCGCCATGTCGGCCAGTTCTATCGCCTCTGTAATGTCTTCATCGGAAGTAACGGTCGACATTGCGATCAGGCCACGATGCGCGATGAACAGGCCATGATTGATACAGGCAAGGTGAAAATTGTTCATCAGCATTTCGTCCTCGCGCAACACCGAGGATTCGGGCGCGGATTGGCTGAAATAAATGTTCAGGCAAGATCCATAGCGGTTTGTCGAGAACGGCAAGCCATGCCGTGAGGCCGCAGCGATGAGGCCCGACTGCAGAGTTTTGCACTGACGGTCCATCTGCGCGATGCGATCCGGCGTCAATTCGCGCAACGATACTTCACCGGCAAGCATTGTGACCGGGTTCGCGTTGAACGTACCGGTATGAAAGACCTGCAGATCGGATGGATCAAACACATGCAGCATGTCTGCGCGGCCGCCAACCGCCCCGACCGGAAAGCCGCCGCCGATGATTTTGCCCAGCATCGTCAGGTCCGGCTCGATACCGATAACGGTCTGACAACCTCCACTGTTGAATCGCAGGGTCAGCACCTCATCGAGCACGAATAACGCCCCTGCCTTGTGCGCTGCTGCCCGCACGCCATGAAGAAAGTCCGGATTGCCCTCAATGATCCCGCTCGCGCCCAGGACGGGCTCGAGAAAAACTGCCGCAATATCATGACCGTGCTGGTCGAGCACAGCTTCGAAGTCGGATACGTCATTATAGGTCGCCAGGTGTGTGACCGGACCCTCCTTACCGAATGACCCGACCTCGAACTCGAGTGGCGAACCGTGATAACCATAGCGCGCCATCAGCAGCTTCGTTCTGCCTGTGATCAATCGGGCGATGGTAAAGGCGAGGGCGCCGGCCTCAGAGCCCGAATTGGTAAAACGAACCTGCTCGATTGCCGGTATTCGATCGACAATCAACTCGGCAAGTCGGTTTTGCGGTTCATTCGCCGCTGCCCAGGCCGTGCCTTTGGCGATCTGTTGTTGAGTTGCCGCAACGATGGCCGGGTACGCATGTCCATGCACCATCGCCGTGTAGTTGTTAATCAGGTCGAGATAGGAGTGACCGTCGATATCATGGAATCGTGCACCTTTGCCGCGATCGATCGTCAGCGGATACGGCTCCCAGAACGACGCCTGGCGCGATGTCCCGCCAGGCATCAGCTTGCAGGCGCGCGCATAAATCTCGGCGCTGCGCCGAGTCCGTTTGAGGTAGCTTGCAATTATCCCGTTTGGTGAATCATGCAGGCTACCAGTTATAGCTGTCGACATTTTGCGGTACCGCTTGCAGTAGCTCGCCGCTCGCAAACAGGGCGGCGATCGTTTCGATGTGATCGGTCAACGGCTCGTCGTGGTCAAGGTACGGCACGTGTTTGCGCACCATGCCGTGCAGTTTGCGCGTGGCGGCACAAAGTTGATCGACCCCGCGAATATCCGCTGCCTGGCAGGCGCAGATCAGTTCGAATGCGAGGATGTGACGTGCGTTATCCAATATGTCCCGTGTGCGCCGCGCGGCGACCAAGCCGAAGCTGACGTGGTCCTGAAAGTCACCGGTCGATGGCAGCGATTGAATCGACATGGGCGTACACATCTGACGAACCTCGGCGGTCAGCGAAGTGGCCAGGAACTGGCCGCCCATGAGTCCCATGCGTACCCCGGGGTTTTCTTTGACCAGGAATGGCGGCAAGTCCCCATTTAGACTCGGGTGCAGCAGTCGATTGTTACGCCTATCCGACAGGTTGCACATGTTGACAATTACGATCGCCAACTGGTCCATTGCATTGGCAATATACTGGCCGTGGAAGTTGGCGTTGTGAACCGCATCACCATCCTCTACGACGATCAGCGGATTATCATTCGATGAATTGATCTCTGTTTCTACAGTCTGTTTCACGAACAATGTCGTATCGATCACCGGTCCCATGATTTGCGGCGTGGCGCGGATTGAGTAAACGTCTTCGATCTGTTGATCGAGACCGAGAGGTGTGTCTGTAGCGAGATTTCTGAGCCACTTTTCGACCTCGGCATCCTTAACGATCATCTTGCTGTCGTCAAGCGTGCGATAGATGCAATCGGCAATTCGTCCTTGTCCGGCATGCGGTTTCTGCCGATGCGCCGCAGGATGGAACGGCATGATCTTGGCTTTGTGTACTTCCAGGCTCAAACAGGTGGCCAGCGTGTATGCTTTGATCAGGTCGATGGTCTCCGCAACGAGACAGGCGGCGACAGCGGTCATCACCGATGTGCCGTTGATCAGAGCGAGCCCCTCTTTGTAGCTGAGTTTCATGGGCTCGATACCGGCCTTTTGCAATGCTTCGGCACCGGACATGATTTCGCCGTTGAACTTCGCGCGCCACTGGCCAGTGCCGACAAGGCCGATGCAGGCCAAAGGACCGAGGTCGCCACTCGTACCCAGCGATCCTTTTTCCGGAATGCAGGGCAAGACGCCGCGATTGTACATCTGCACGTATTTTTCGAGATTCTCGATCGATATCGCGGAGTAGCCGCGACTCAGCGAGTTAATGCGTGCGAGCATCGATGCGCGCACGTAGTGATCGTCGAGATGGCGGCCACAGTTGCTTTGCACCGAGCGCATGACGTTGTTTTGCGTCTCTTCAGCATGTGCCGGCGGAATCAACCAGTTGACGAAGCCACCGACACTCGTCGTTACCCCGTAGATGATCCGGCCTGAGTCGACGAACTCGTCGAGCAGGGCACGCGAGGCGATCACACGTTTGCGGATCTCGGGAGTCAGTTCTATAAGGCAGTCGAAATCGCGGGCAGCCTGCGTGATTGACGCAACGGTCAGGCTGACTCCGTCGGGAATGATGGTCGATCCGGTCGGACGGGTGGCTTGGCGAAGCATACCAATCTCCTCGCTGGTGGACCTCGAGATACTGATAGCCTACGCCGATTTATGCGAAAAAGGCTCTCTATTATTGCGATAATTTGGTTAGAATAGAAAGAATCTTTCGTATTTTGCAACATCTAGAAAGGAATTCCTAATATGACCGGGAAGAATCAAGGCGAGGCAGTGCCGTTGGACCACTACGAGCGAAATATCTTGCGGGCCCTGCAGGTCGATGGGCGGCTCAGCAATCAGGACCTGGCACAGAAGATCGGACTATCGCCGTCAGCCTGCTGGCGTCGCGTGAAGAGACTCGAGGATGCCGGTGTGATATTGCGTTACGCGGCGATCCTCGATCCGGGCAAGGTCGGTATCGGCGAGACCGTGTTTGCGCACATTTCATTAAAGCGTCACTCCAAGGCATTAAGCGTGGAGTTTGCTGAGTTGATGCTCAAACAGCCGGAGGTCATGGAGTGTTTCTTCACGACCGGTGCAGCCGACGTGATCCTGCGTGTCGCAACATCCAGTGTCGCAGCCTACGACGACTTTCTGGAGAACGTCATTTTCAATGCTCGCGGTGTGTCTCAGGTGCACTCCGATTTTACGCTCAGGCGGATCAAATACGAGACTGCTTTGCCACTTTGACAGCGTCGAATCTCGAATTTATCGGTGTGATATAGTCCGGAAAGATCGATTTTCTTAATGCAAATCAGATTATCGACAGCATCGTTATCTTCAAGCTTTGCTTTTTTTATGCGGCGAAAAGACCCGAATCGACCCTGGTACTGGATTTTCGTTGTCGTGTGCATCGGCGGCGTCCTGCCGATTTTTTTTCTCGGAGCCATCGAACCCGTGATACTCGGCGTGCCATTGTGGGTCGCGGTCTCGCTAATCAGTACAATTGCCTTGTCAGTCGTAACGCTGATCCAGTTGCGAATCGGTTGGTAGATTTGCAGATTCGATCAGGATTCAAGGACCATTCGATCGATGAATGATACTTACGTACTAGGTGCGGGAAGTATCATTGTCCTGGCATCGTACATGGCCGCAATGATTCTGATCGGATGGCTCGCGAAGCGCCGTACCAAGGGCGATTCTACCCTGGACTATTTTTTGGGCGGCAAAGTTACCGGCGGGCTGGTCCTGTTCTTTACGATGCAGGCAACCCAACTCAGCGGCAATACGTTTTTTGGCTTTACCGGAATCGCGTACCGCACCGGACTGATGTGGATAGTGTCGATCTGCATGATCAGTCTCATCGTCGTTACCCAACTGTCTTACATTCCCCGTTTATATGTCCTGTCGAAACTGAACGGCTATATAACGCCGGCGGATTTCTACGCAGATCGGTATCAAAGCAACAGACTTCGACTGTTGGTCACCGGCATTACAATTGTTGCGATGCTGCCGTATCTGATCATTCAGGCAGAGGCTACCGGCCATGCGTTTTCGGGCCTGACGTCGGGCCAGATACCGTATTGGGCGGGCGTTGCATTTACCTGCACGGTAATGCTGATCTACATACTCATGGGTGGCTGGCGCGGAGTCGTATGGACAGATACTGTTCAGGGCGTGTTGCTGACCTCGGCGCTCGTTATCGTCACCGTGGTCGTCGTGATAACCGTGGGCGGGATACCGAGCATCGTCGAGAAACTGCGGATTGACAACGTGGCATTGATTCAGGCGCCAGAAACGTTAAAGCACCTCAGCAGGTCCTGGTTGTCATTACTGGTGGTGTCCTCTATTGGATTTGCGATGTATCCACAAGCCATTCAGCGGGTTTATGCGGCAAAGAGTAAAAGCGCGCTGAAAACCAGTTTGTCGCTGATGCTTGTTGTCCCTTACCTCATTGGCGGATGCACGTTGCTGCTGGGTTTGTCAGCAGCAGTCTCACACCCCGGCCTGATCGGCGTCGAAAGTGATCGCGTGTTTTCCTTGCTGCTGAACGACCTGATCAACAATCACTATTGGCTGGTAATCTTCGTTCTTTGCGGTCTCTTGGCAGCCATCATGTCAACCGCGTCGTCCGTAATTTTGACGCTGGCCTCCATGTTTACCCGGGACGTGTACCAGGTAATCTGGCGCCGCAATTCCGGGGATGAGGGCAATACGACCGCTGGTCGCGTCTTCATCGTAATTCTGATCGTCATGGTCGCGGCGCTGTCATTGAAACCAGGTGCAACGTTGTGGCGCCTTACCGAGATCAAAGTCGAGTTGCTGGCGCAACTCTTTCCGGCAATGATACTCGGACTGTATTGGCCACGAATATCCGAGTGGCCGGCGGTGATCGGTATCGTCGTCGGTTGCCTCTTTGTCACCGTGAGTGCGTTGCTCGGTATAGAGCGATTCTGGTGGTTTCAGAGTGGCGTATATGCGCTGGCACTTAATCTGACCATAGCGGTTGCCAGCAGCATGATTTTCAATCCATCGACGACCCTGCAGAGGCAGACGCGGGAGCGATTTTTTCGGCCATTTAAGATAAGCGTTGATACTCCGGAATAAGGTCAGGGCAGAATCACGCCGGGGCCAGTCGTCTTTGAATTCAGGATACTCGTCAAGGAATCCCAACCAGCCCTTATCAACATCGGCAGGGTTTCACCCCGCTACGACGGACGGTTGAGTTAAATGACGGTGCTTGGACTAACCACTTACAAGTAGTTGACGTTGAAAGCATTGTTGGTCGGGGTGAGAGGACTTGAACCTCCTGCCCCTGCCTCCCGAATCCGGATGTTGGGCACCAACTGATTGTTTTAATTGACTAATCAGGAGGCGTCCACGGACAACATTGCAGCACTGCGCATAACGATGCAGGACTGTCTCCCGCAAAAGTCCCGCAGTCTAGGGTTTGCGCTGAGTCTGTTGTCCGAAACAGCGGGATGCCAATTGTGCACCAAGACCGATCAATGCGTTGTCCGTGGCACTCTGAAACGCAGCAATGATCTCGGACAATCTGTCTTCTTGCGCAGGGGCCGTGGTCGCAGCGCTGACAGCGGTGTTACCCGAGCCACAATTCACGTGGCCTACCAGTTTGACGTGCACCTGCAGCGGCATACCCGCCGTCGTGACCACGGCGAAAAACTCGCGCAATTCCAGGTCCAGCGACCATTCGTCACGACTCATCTGCGCGCTGCTCCTGACACGATTGAAACGACCACTGCTTTCGAGGGACAGGCGCACCAGTACGGTGACAATCTCTGGAAGGTGGTCGGGCCACCGTGCCCCGGCATAGTAATTCAATTTCGCGCCCGGTCCCTTGATCAGGATTCGGTCAGTGTCCAGGCCGGGTATCGCCCGGACCGAGACGACAAGGTCGGGTAAATCTCCTGCCGGCGGTTCGCCGAGCTGAAGATTGACCGCCTCCAGCCAATATTCGTGCTCGGGTGGCTGATCCGAGGTGAACTCGATACCGCAACCGCCCAGAGTCGCCGTCAGGATCATCAACATCGAAAGTAGCAAGTAATGTTTCATTCTGGGACCGCGACGGGATCGAGCTTCGGTTTATAAATCAGGTAAGACGGGTTACTTTGCAGCTTGGCGACGAGTTTCTCCAGTTCGCGGATTGCCGCTCGCGTATCTGTCACAAGCGCCGCTGTCTCCCCGACGCCACCGGAGAGAAAGCTGTCGACGGCGGCATCATTCTCCGCCAGCCACTGCTCGAGCCGTCCGGTAGCATTGGCCAGATTGTCGGCCGTGTGTCTGAGATTCTGCATGGCGGCCAACAGGTCCGGCCTGGCTTCCGACGTAATATCGGCTGCAAGGTCAAGTGTATCCTGCAATTTGTCCAATGACTCGTTCAGGCGCACCGGTATGCCTGCCAGTGCATCTCGTTCTTCTGCCAGCGCACCGGTGACCTGTTCGAGATTCTGCAGTATCTGCGTCGCTGAGCTGCGGTTTCCCTCTCCAAGCAGCAGGCCAGCAGCGTCCAGTATCGTATCCACCCGGGCCAGGACACCCGGACCCGAACTCAAAAGGGCTGCGATGCCGACGTCACGAGTTCGTATGATCGGGTAGGCCTGCCCTGCACGAACCGCGAGTTGCACATGCTCGCCCGGGTCTGCGGCGAGATTGATGAAAGCCACCCCGGTGATTCCCTGGTATGCCAGGCTGGCATAAGTGCCGCTGTCGATGGGTGTCGAGCTGGCGACCTCGATCTCGACCTCTATCGCCTTGTCCTCTGCGCGGGATAACTGGATCGTGGTGATCAGGCCGACGTCGACACCCATATAGCGCACCGGACTGCCCTCGCTGAGCCCATTGACGTTCCGCTCGAAGATGACTGTGTACCGCGTCGTCGGGACGGTCTGGCCGACCTCGGCGACCCAGAAGCCGACAACAAGCAACACGACGGTCCCAAGCAGAATAAAGACCCCGACTGCCAGGTAGTTAGTTCGCTCGTACATTTTTGTTCTCCTTCTGCCGTGCCCTGACGGCACGCGGGTCGTTGAAGTAACTCCGGATCCACGGATGGGGCGATTGGAGGATTTCATCCAGGGTGCCAACCACGACCTTCTTGTCCACCAACACAGCGACGCGATCGCATAGTCCGAACAGGCTGTCCATGTCGTGAGTCACCATGATGATGGTCAGATTCAGGCTGGCACGAAGATAGGTGACCAGGTTGTCGAATCGCGTAGCGCCGATCGGGTCGAGGCCTGCGGTCGGTTCGTCCAGAAACAATATATCTGGCTCGAGCGCCAGGGCCCGCGCCAGCGCAGCGCGTTTGATCATTCCACCCGACAACTCGGACGGGTACTTGTCCAGCGCGCTCAGGGGCAGACCGGTCATCCGGACTTTCAATTGTGCCAGTTCGCGGCGCGTAGCGGCCGGCACATTCGAATGCAAGGCAATGGGCAACTCCGCGTTTTGTCGTACCGTCAAAGCGGAAAACAGGGCGCCGTTCTGGAATAACACACCCCAGCGCTGCTGCAGCCCTGACCCGACCGTCTGAATATCGTGTCCGAGCACATGTATTTCCCCCGACTGCGGTTTGCGCAGGCCGAGCATGCTGCGCATGAGCACGGATTTTCCGGTGCCCGATCCACCGACGATGCCGAGTATTTCTCCGGGGAAGACATCCAGGCACAGCTGATCGTGGACAACGTGCTTGCCAAACGCGTTGACCAGGTTGCGAATGGAGACGATCGGTTCCATCTATATTCCCAGCCGAACAAACACGAAGGTGAACACGGCATCCGCCGCGATAATGAGCGTAATGGCCTGCACCACCGCGACCGTCGTCAGACGTCCCAGCTGCTCCGCGGAGGTCGTGACCTGCAAGCCGCGCAAGGTACCGACGGCACCGATCAGCAATGCAAATACCGGGGCCTTGACCAGGCCGACGAACATGGTCTGCAGGTCCGCGCTGGCCGCCGCCCGGTCTATGAACTGAATCATGGACATATCCAGCACGGTCGTACTGAGAATCAGGCCGCCAGCCAAACCTGCGAGGTTGGCGAATCCTGTCAGCAGGGGAAGGGCGATCATCAGTCCCAGGACGCGCGGTGCTACCAGCACCTGGTTCGGGTTGAGCCCCGTCACGCGCATGGCATCAAGTTCCTCGTTGAGTTTCATAACGCCCAGCGAGGCCGCAAACGCACTGCCTGAGCGACCGGCCACCATGATGGCCGCCATAATGACGCCCATCTCCCGCAGTATCGATATGGTGACCAGGTCGGCAACGAATACTTCGGCGCCGAACTTGGCCAGTTGCGTCGCCCCCTGGTATGCGATGACCAGCCCCATGAGAAAGCTGATCAGGCAGACGATGGGAATCGCCTGCACCCCGGTCTGATAGACCTGCCGTATCGTTTCGCGGAAAGCGAGCGTCGATGGCGTAGTGATGCCTTGCATGACCGTGGTTGCGATGTATCCGATGTCCTGCAGTCCGGACGCAGCGCCTCTGCCCAACGACTCCAGTCCGCGGCGAATGCGCTGCTCGTCGATGACGGGTACCTCTTCGTCGTCTGTGGGTACCGCCGAAGCAGCCGCCTGGGTCAGGCCGATAGTAAGAGTCGCGGTGTCGTTGGGGCCGTCGCCCAGGGCGGCATCACGGATTTCCACCGTGACGCTCAATGTCGGATTGCCTGCAAAATCCAGTGGTGCACCGGCGATCAGCCAAAGTTCGGGGCCGACGATCTCGAACAGCGCCGCATCAGGGCCGGACAAAGACAGTTTGTTGGTACCCAGTGCGTCATCGGCTATCACGATGTCGGCAACCTTGATACCGGCAGACGTGATCGCATCTTCCCGAATGCTGGTAATCACATTGGCGAGGCTGACGGTCGGCGGCTCATTGACGTCGGTGATTGCGATCGACAATGGGGCGATATCGTCCGGCGTGGCGCCAATCGCAACGTCGTCGACCTCGACCGTAACATCCAGGACCGGCTTCGTCTCGAAGTCCAGTCTGGCTCCGGCGACCAGATGCAGCTCGGTGCCGACGATCTCGAACAGCTCCGCGTCCGCGCCACTCAGACTTAGTTTGTTCTCACCGCGCCCGTCGTCGATGATGACGATATCGGCGACCTTGTTGGAGGCCGACGTGTCCGCGTCTTCAGGCAGGGTCGTCGTGGCATTGATGAGCTCTACACTGGGTGGCTGGTTGAGCTCAGTGACGCTCTCCAGGAAGCTGAAATGAGCCGCCTTGAACCCCTGGAATTCGGTGGTTCGCCCCTGGGATTCGAAATCCTGAGATCTGCGGAAGAGCACCCAGGCGCCGGCGATGTCGATATCCTGCAGCCCGCCGCACAGAAACGTTACGGCGGTGGCAACGCCGGCATCTAAATCAGCCAGCGCAGTTTCGAGATCGGGCACGTTATTCAGAACCCAGTCGCCTTTCAGGCTGACGGTCAGCGAGTGATCGTCTCGTTCCGCGTGTAGATAACTGTTCTCCACTGGCGCCTCTTAATATTCTTGTTGCCATGCCGCCGGAAACCGCGCTCAGCCGGGGCTTGCCTCCGCCTCTGAGTTTACGCGGTCTCTCACCGGGAATCCCGCAGGCGGCAAATGTTTGCGACAGTGAGCAATGCGCCGGAAAGTGATGCTCGGGTAAGCACAAGCTAAGACCTTGAATTCTTGCGGAACAATGATGGTCGGGGTGAGAGGATGGAACGGCAGTTTCGCTGCCTCGCCTTCGGCGTCTGTCGACCGGCTACGCCGGTCTCGGTGTGAACCGTACTCACAGTGTGCACTGGCAATCGGTCACCACGGAATAACGATCGGGTGGGCCCCTGCCTCCCGAAACCAGATTGTGGGTGTTAACTGATTGTTTTTGTTGATCGATCAGGAGGCGTCTACGGACAACATTGCAGTACCGTGCATAATGATGCAGAACTTATCCCGGCAGAAGTCCCACAGTGCTTTGGCGTAGTGAACAACCAATGTCCCGATGTTTACTTCGAATCCGCAGCTTGCTTCTTAAGTGTGATCAGTTCGTCGCTGGAGCTGTAGTAAGGAATCACGAAGAAGAACGCCAATGTCGTACTGATAAATCGGAGATTGAGAGAGGCCTCCTCAGAGACGAACAACTCCAATACCTGGTCTGATGCATTCATGAATACCCCGTCCGAAGAATATTGATCGCTTAATACCAATTTGAGAACGGAGTCATTACAAGAGAGCCGATTGAAGAAAGCCGTTGGTAGCGTTTGACCGTTCTCAGTACTTGCGCGGACGACGAGCTGATTATTGGTCTTCTCAATTGTTAGTGTGGAGACAACCTCTTCTTCACCAAAAAGCGATTCTGCGAGCATTCGGCCGTCTTCTTCGGAATCGACGATGTAACTGCCACTAACGACTTCGCAGTTCGCAGACCTCGTCAACGTGTCCGGATCCGGCTGATGCTGATGTGATACACAGGCTGCCTGCATCGGTAGTAACACCACCAAAAGCAATCGCGTAAACGCTCTTCGTCTACGCATTGGACGCCCGCAGGTTAGCGATCCAGACAACCGTCCAGAGCACAATCGGAGAGACTGCGTGCAAGGAAACGAACCTGCTGCGCTGAAAGCGCCGAATCGTAGGTTCGTACGAAGTGTGCAAACCCGGATGATGCTTGCGTTTGTGTCACATCGTCATCGCGAAAGAACGTGGCACTGGATGTTGCAAACGTCGCCTGAGCGCCAGCATCGATGAAGCGGAGGTGCTCGACGCCGTCAACCGACACAGTGACCTCTCCGGTTGCGGCACTGCGGCTCAAGACCATGTGTATGTTAATGGCTTCCTCGGCTGCAATTTTGCTGCTGGTGAGGGTCTGCGGTGTATCCGTGTCGATGAACGTCATTACACCGTCATCCAGGTACAGGCCGGTATCCGAGCCGAGCTCGCCAAAATCAACGAGCTTGCGCAGGCCAGCGATATCGTCGAGACGGAACACAATTTCTATCGAGTATTCGTTGACCGTCAGCACGCCGGTCGACGTCAACCCCTGGTTTTGTCCGAAGGCATAGCCGTTGCCTTGCAATGCTCCGCCGAGTGGTACCAGGTCCGGTCCTCCCTGTACGTCTGAGTAATCACCTTGCAACTCGTAGGCCGCAATGGCCATTGGCGTTTCGACAGACAAATCGGCCAGTACAACAGAGCTGGTCAGATCGGTGTACGCCAGGAGCAACGCGATCTTGTCACCCGACAGTGAGTCGTGCCGGAAGGACGCACTTCTTAACACCTTGCCGCCGATTACGTCACCAGCTCCGGCCAGTGACGACATTGTCCCATCCCTGACGAGAACCGGGCCCGCGAAACCGGTGAAAACAAGTGCCTGCCCGTCCATAGTGACCGGCGGACTTGGAGTTCTCAAGGTGCTCCCGGTCATAGGAATAGCTGTGTCGGGATCGGCAATCAATCGCGGGCCGATGCCGTCATGGACGAACAGGTGCCCCCAGCCAAAACTGTCCTTACCAAAGAAAGCAACGCTACCGTCGCTCTGGTCGACGGCAGCGTCGAAATGCTGCATTGTCGGAAGGCTGCCAGGGAAGATCGTCGAGCGGTCGGCAATAACTTCAAGATTGCCGCCTACGAAACGGTAGATGCCTTCCTGAATCAGGGGAGCTGTCATGCCGAGGAACACGATATTCGAGTCGGCCAGATGCGGCTCACCGAATAGCTCAAACAGGGCCCCAGCGGCATTCGGCGAGACGGTCGTCTTGTCGACAACGACATCGAGCGTGCCTCCCAGGTCCGAGTAAACGCCCTGTTGTGAATTGAAGCCGGCGCCCAGGAATGCGGTATTGCCTGCATTGAACGCCGGATCGGAGAATCGCCAAAACGTACCTGTACCGCCCGGCACGTCGGTCTGATCATCCGCGACGAATGCCAGGTTACCGCCGATCGACGAGTAGATACCGCCGAAGGTCGGCGCGAAGGAATGGAATGCGACGGCATCGCCATCGACTGCCGGGTCGCCGAAGACCTCAAAGGTAGCAACGGCTGAGCGCGGTTCACTCGTTGTGATGTCGGCGATGATGTCCAGATTGCTGCCGGACGCGACGAAGATTGCTCCCTGGCCGGTTTTGATGCCGAGAAATGCGACACTACTACCGTCGTAGGACGGCGTTCGGAACCCGTTCAGGAGGTCAGTGGTACCGGGCCAGACGGTCAGGTCATCGGCGATCGTTTCGAACGTGGCAAACGGCGCAGGTTTTTGCCGAACCGCACTGATTTGATAGTTCTCGCGTGCAATTCCGTCCTGGGCGATGACGGTGATATCAATCAGTCGGGAGGCATCCTCCATAAATACCTTAATCGGCCCACTCGAAACGCCTGACGGAACAGATGATCCATTGACCTGAATCGTGGCGTAATCGTCCTCGGTCTCTGCGACCACGTGAACGTTTTGCGTGAGAAAACTCAATACTGCAGTGTAGTCCGCGACCGCCGGGTCAAACACCTGATCGAGAGCGCCGGGCGTCACACTCAATGACGCCAAACGTGCGTTTGAACTCAACTCTCGCTCCACGAAAATGCGGTATTCACTCGTATCATCGCCATAGGCAGCTGCAATGCTGATGGCAATTTCGTTTGATCCAAAATCAACTTCGACGGGCCCAACCTGGGTGCCCGAGGTACCGGAAATACCGTTTACGTCAATCGTCGAGTTCTCATCAAGCAACTGCGCGGTCACAAATACCTGCGCGACGTCGCTGGTGACCGTGGCATGGTAGATAAACCTGCTGGGGTCGAAAGGCTGCGTGAACGGGGCCTCGACCAGGGACAGTCCCGTCAGCTCCGCGCTGCCGAGAATGGTGAAAACGAAATCCAGCCTGTTTGAGCTATTGCCGGCGCCGTCAACCACCCAGACCTGACCGGAATATTGACCACTTTCGGACGTCGCAAGTTCGATCACGCCCTCGAGCGTTCCGCTCGGTGTGGGAATCGGCTGCGGCACAGCGAGAGAGATCCTCGAGCCGCCGGATATTTCGATGATCACGGACCTGATATCGCCTTCAGGGTCCGTGTAGTCAAGGAATGCCTGCAGGATGAACGTGCCGCCGCCTTCATTGTACGGCACGGTGTCTCTCCCCAACTGCAGATTTGAGATGACCGGAGCGACGTTCTTTTTTTCCTTTCCGCCGCTCCCACCGCCGCAAGCCGCAAGACCAAAGACTACGACGCTGACAAGAAGTGCCAGTCTAACCAAACGAGGACCAACACTGGTTCTCACGCTATCAGCTCCTTTACGAAGAAAACGAATTTCACGGCTTCAGATTCTCTCCAGCGTTATATTCAGTGCCGCGGCAAGCCCACTAACGTCAGTGATGAGCCCACCAATCACCGTATCTCTCCCGGCGACGACAGTCATTGTCGCCATACCCGTCCATGTCAAGCCATTGAGCGGTGCAGTCGCGCCCTGGCAGGCCTCTGTGACGAATTCCACGCCGTAAAGATTCCACGCGACATCGATCAGCGAGACTTCGCCATTGATTACGCAACCTGTAGCGATGTCCTGCACAAACAGCGCTCCATTCACGTCAATCGTAAGCACGTTGCCGTTCGACGTGTCGTAGGTACCTGCGACACGCGCAATACTCGAGCCCGATTCGTATTCCGGGTCATAGCCGAGAAGAATTGGACCCCCCAATTCGGTACCCAGGGAGGTCGTACAGGCTGCTACCATGTCGATTGACTGACGTTCCTGCAACGATCCAGTGAAGCTACAACTTGCCGAGTCGCTGCCATCAATCAGCGTTCCGCCGAATTCTGGCGCCAATTGGTAATCGACCGAGAATTCGGTGTCGTTTGCGACTACCGCCACGCCAAATCCCTGGTTTCCGAATGGGTCAAGAACGCGCAGGTCACCAGCCTCACTGATGAGAACGGTAATTGGAGTCCCGTTAGGGCGGTCACCGTGCCAAATGCCGCCCGGCGACTGGTTAACGACCGGGGGCGGCGGTGAAATGGGTTGTCCAGATCCGTTTCCGCTACTGCTGCTGCAGGCGGTGAGGATTAGTACTGGCAATACACAAAGTCCTTTCATCACGGATCCTCCAATGCTCGACATATAGCCAAATCTACTGGATGGACCCGATTCATAGCGTCAAATCGCGAAAAGATTTGGTCAATTTTTGGTAAAATTCTCTAATAATCAGCGCTTTCCGTGCGCTCTATGCCCTAGGTGCAACAAGTCGATGGCAGCGGAGCACCAAAACAAACCGTCCGGTTACCAGATCAGTGACGTCACGATAGACGTGGTCAGGCGCCAGGTCAGGCGCAATAGCGAGAATATCAGTCTAGGTAAACTCAGTTTCAGACTGCTTCTTGCATTGGCCGAGTCGGCACCACGCGTAGTGACGCCAGATGAACTTGTCGAACGTGTGTGGGATGGTCGATTTGTTAATCCACCTACGATAAAGCAGCGAGTCGCCTTGCTCAGGCAAGCGCTTGAGGACGACGCGAATCGGCCCAGGTACATCAAGGTGGTTCGTGGTCACGGCTACACAGTAGTCCCTGAGATCAAGCCGATATACGAGCGGCCCAGGGTCCGGCGCTTGCGACTCGCCCTTGCTGCCGGTTCCGTTATTGCGGTCGCCTCGCTCATCGTGGCCTTTCTGCCAGATTTTGGTGCGGCGCCAGCTGGTCGAACTTCTTCTATTGCAATTTTGCCCTTTGAGAACCTCAGTCCAGCACCTGATGACTCTTTCTTCGCAAGCGGCTTATACGAAGAGATCATTAATCATTTGGAACAAATTCCGGATCTACGGGTTATCTCTCGATCATCGGTACAAAAATATGCCGGATCTCCAGCCGCAATCAGCGATATCGCCAACGCACTCAACGTCGAGGCCGTAATGGAGGGTTCGGTACATTTTGAGGATGAGCGTGTTCGTATTTCCGCCCGGTTGGTTGACCCGGACGATGGTGCTCAGCTTTGGTCGGAAATGTATGAACGCGAGTTCTCCGATATTTTCGCGATACAAAGTGAAATTGCAGCCTCGGTCGCAGGAGCCCTCGGAATAAGTTTGGGAGTTCGTAACCCCAACGTGTTCAGTACGGGGACGACGAATCTCGATGCCTTCCGAGCCTATCTCGCGGGGTTGCATATGATGCGGCAACCGCACGGCGAGGACCGTGGCAGTTTCTTCTTCAAGCGCGCCGCCGAGATCGATCCTGACTATGCTGCCGCCTGGACCCAGCTCGGATTCGCCACCGTTATACGGGCGTATAACGCGACGCCGGAGCAAGCTCGTTCTATTCTTGACGAGGCTTTGACGTCCCTGACACGTGCGACTGAACTGGACCCGCGATCAGCACGCGTGGCGGCAACGCTGGGTTTCGTACGGTATTCCCTGCTGGACTGGGTGGGTGCTGAAAAGGACTTCGCTCGAGCCATTGATTTGCGAGCCGATAACTTTAGTCTGACCCAACATGCCAGCTTACTGGTTCGCTCTGGCCGGATGACAGCCGCAAAATCAGAATTCGATGCCGGTGAAGCTGTAGTTGCCTCGCGCTCCGAACCGGGACAGCTAAGACGTCATGTCAGTGTCGCCATGGAGAACTACTCCGAGGCGAGAGAGCTAGTAGCACTGGAAAGAATCGATTCCCGTCGTCAACTTTTGCTATTGAATATTGCACTGAACGAGGGCTACTCCGGCGTCATCAAGAGTGAAATTTCCACGATAATCGAAATTCAAGGCGAGACAGCCCCTTTTTATTCTGCGGTCTTACGAGAGATTGATTCGCCTGACAAGGCCCTGGAGGTAATCAGGGCTGCGCGTGCCGATAACGATGTTCAATGGCCAGCGAAACAGTTCACTATCGCACTCTTCGCAGCCTATTTTGGTGACCCACATCTGGCCCTCGAATCGATATCAGAAGAAGTTCGCTTAGCAACGGTGCGGCTATGGGTCTTGTGGTATCCAATAATGTCAGAAGTTCGACAGCTGCCAGAGTTCAAGGACCTCGTCATTTCCCTGAATCTGGTCGAGTATTGGCGGATGTACGGTTGGCCCGATGTTTGTGCGCCGACGGGACAATCCGATTTTAGATGCTGGTAGGGATGTATAAGGGCCAAGTCGATTTACAAGTGAGAAACCACGCCTGGAAAAAGGCGAGGGATCGAGCCGGGCTGCCCGAAGTGAGGGTACATGATCTGAGACACACGTTCGGCCATCGCCTCCGCGCAGCCGGTGTCAGTTTCGAGGATCGCCAGGATCTTCTCGGCCACAAGTCAGGGCGTATCACCACGCACTACTCGGCGCCGGATCTTGTTCGCTTGCTCGAAGCGGCCAATCGGCTGTGCACGAGGCGGCCGGCCACTGTCCTTCGCGTGGCATCTACCGAGTCTGAGAAAAAGTCCCCACAAACTCCCCACAAATCGGCCCCACAAAAAGACAGTGGCCGGGCGAGGGGAGTCGTAAGAAACTGATCTGGTTAGTAAAACTGGTCGGGGTGAGAGGATTTGAACCTCCGGCCCCTGCCTCCCGAAGGCTCAGAGGCGTTTGTAAGTAACTGTAATTTATAGAGATACTGGAGGCGCCCGCGGACTTAAATGCCTGATTTGGCACAACGGGGCACAGCAGATTCCGGCAAAATTCCGGCAGTGGTCTGCAAAGCTGTTGTCATCGCCCCAGGTAAACGACCGTGATCGCTTCGCGGTTATGCCCGAGCTCGGCACTGATCACGGCGCGCGCTTTTTTATCGGGCGCGCGCTCGTCGGACGCGAGGGCAGAGCGTTTTGGCCCGCCGGCGAGCGGGGCCTTGAAGCCGGTCAGCTCCTCGTAGCGGCGTTGGGCATAGGCATGCCTCAGGCCGTGCATATTTGAGAGGCCGGCCCGAATGCACTGGCCCTCGTACAGCTTCAGCTGCTGAACGTAGGTCTTGTGACTCGGGATCAGGGAACCCTTGCCGGCGAGCTGTCGCGCGCGATCGAGGACTTGTCGCTGGCCATCGCTGCGGATCGGGACCTCGCGGGCCCGGCCGCCCTTGGTCCAGCTGGGTTTGAGCCAGAGCGTATCGCCCCGGTCGGCAAGATGGGGTCGGATCTTGATGGCTTCCTCACGCCGCAGCCCGAAGGCCCGCTGTAGCTCCAAGCTCATTCGTACATGGGGATCAGTAACCTTTTGCAGTTTGTCCTCGTTCAATTCCTTGGCACGGTTGGCGCCGTTCGCATACTGCCGGCGCGGCAGACCATAGTGATCATTGGAACGGGCGATCACGCTCCGCTTGTTGACCCTGGTGGCCCACCAGCGCAGTGCGGCCATGCGGTTTTTCATAGTGCCTGCCGCGACCCCGGATTCGGGCCAATGTCGGGCCAGGGCCTCGACGTGCTTCGGTTTCAGGGATTTGGCATGCAGCTGGGTAAAGCCCAGGGCATGCAGCTGGTTGGCGATCAGCGTCAGCACGCGCTCCCGCTGCACCTGGGTGCCGTAGCTGCCGTCCCGGTTATGCTTGCACAATTGTTTCAGCTGGTAGTTCAGGCGTCTCACAGGTGTTCAGAACTCACGTCAGTTCATCAGATAGGTTCGGTGAGTGTTTCCAATCACTTGCCGACCGTAGTCAGACAAGGCCATCCACGCATGAATGACATCGATCCCGGGACACCACTCCCGTCATGACCTGAACAGGCCTGGTCACAGGCCACACCGTTTCTCTGCCGTGGCAGATCTGGATCGGTGCGAACCAGCTGCGCTCCCCCAAAAGGGGTGCCAAAAAGAAGATCGCCACTAACGAATACCTCCTTTGACCGATAGTGCAGGGCAATCACCTGCGGGGTTTGATAATGCAAATCCACGATTTGCTATGTTTGACAATGGACTGGCGGGGACGAATCCCCGCTGGCGGACGAGCAGCCCTTATCCGCACGATTGCCGTTATATAGCGAACGGCGGCGCTCTCAATGCAGCCACCCTACAACGGCGTCATTCGCGAGGCATCGGAAAAGCCCGGCTGCAGCCCGCCGGGTTTATGGGCTCGGGGTGCGCGTCATTACCGCGCCTATGGCACGCCAATGACGCGCAGCGAGCAGTTCATCGCCGACCCGCTCGGCCCGAGTGTTGGCGCACGGCATCGCCTTCTGGCGGGTGTCGACGAAACCGGCAACGGCGGCCACAGCCGCAGCAACGACGGCCGATGCGCTAAAACCGTTTAGCGGGGCCTGAAAAGTGGCCTCCGGGCAGGTTCAGGCCGCCCGCCGTTGTCCCTGGCTGCGCGGTGCGTTGAGGGCCGCTCCGCACCTGGGAGGACCTCCGGCAAGGCGCCGCCAGGCATCACCAGTTGTCTCACCGGTGAGCCAGGCCACCGAATGATGACACTGTCTACAATGTAGACGGTGTCTCATATGACGGGCCGGTCTCATTTCGAGGGTGTGCTTCACCACGCGATGTCTCACTTGCAGGCAGAGGCGAATGTCGGCTTACTGGACGGAGCAGCCGGTGCAATGTCGCGACATCGGCTGCAGAAGAGGGCGGCAATCGGCCAGGAGCAGACGGATACCAAATGAGCGCGTGACACGGCTACGGCAGTTTCTCGCCCGCTTTTAGCTTTGCAACATTCTCGCGCAAGATCCGGCGTTGATCTTCTATATTCTCTGGCACTTGACTGGATTTGTACCAGTAATACCGGTAAAGCAAAGCCCACGTAGTTACTGGGGAAAACAGGACGGCCAAAACGATCCATAGTGCTTGCGCTCTCTTTGAAAAGAGATTCGCTCGCAAAATCAGCAATGTGGAAAGACCCCAAACTGGAATGAGGTAAAGCCAGTACCACGGGTAGGTCGCCGTTTTCACAAAACTCGGATCGTCGTCGAGCGGCGGCATTGGTCCGGCCATGTCAAACAATACTTGCGCCACCGGAAGAATTGCTAAGGCCGCAAGAACAGCAGCCGCGATACGAACATGTGTCATCTGAACAGCGGACGCACGCATATTGGCATGCACTACGGACTGGTTGCTGGAGATATTGGTCTAACTTCGTTGTCATGACCTGGCATCAAATAGACAAAGTGGCACGGCTCGAGAATGTCTACGCGATGCCAAAAGCTTTTCGGAAGCTGCGTATTCACTAACGTGCAGGCCCGCGTATCCTGATTCAAGAATCAGGATAAAGAGGCAATCATGCATATCACTGTACTCGGCGCAGGTGCCGTCGGCACGGCCGTGGCATTCGACTGTGCGGCGCACGGACACGACGTTCGCGTGTTCGATTTCGAGCAATTTCCCGACAACATTGCAAGAATCGCCGATCAAGGCGGAATCCATGCGGAGGGCGACATCTCCGGGTTCGCACCTATCGCCTGGTCCGGCCATGACATTGATGAAGCGTTGCAGGATGCGGAGCTGATTTACGTTGTCGGCCCGGCCTACAGCACCGAGCCGTTCGGTGAAGCTGTGGCCGGCAAATTGAGTGCCGGACAAACGGTTATCGTCACGCCGAGTTCCTGTGGCGGCGCGTTGGCCTTCAAACGTGCTGCAGGTTTGGCAGTGGACGATGACTCCATCCGTGTCGCAGAGACATCAACCCTGCACTATGCCGTACGCCTGACCGAGCCAGGCAGGGTCCGCGTGTTCCTGAAACTCAAAGCCGGTAACTTGTTAGCCGCACTGCCGGGCAAGCACACAGACGACATTCTGATACTCATCAGCGATGTCTATCCGAGCATGGAGCCGGGCTTTCTGGGTATCGGTGCCCAGCCGCAGCTCAATCATCGTTACCTCAACGAGGACGTCGGCTACGGACTGATGTTCATGTCAAAGCTCGGCCAGCAGATCGGTGTTGCGACGCCCGGAATTGACGCAGTCATCAACGTCGCCACAATCGTGATGGCCCGCGACTACCGGTCCGAAGCATTACGAACGCCGGAGTCGCTGGGTATTGCGGGGCGATCGGCGGAAGAACTTGCGGCCCTGTGATTACCAGTTCTTTAGCGGATAGTTCATCACGGATGGCGGCGGCCAGTTCAAACCACTTTCCTTGAGCTTCGCCGCGAAATTCGGCGTTGCTTCCAGGTCAAAAGGCGTCCCGCAGGCACACCACTGGGACAACTGCGAAAGCGTCACTGATCCGAAAAGGTGCTTATCAAGCATCGCAGCCGCGTGATTCGCTTCTTCCCGGTGGCCACCCCAGGCAGCAACAACAAGTGCCCACTCATGCCCGGTCGTGTTTACAAGCTTGAACTCTTCAAACAACTGATCGAAACGACTCTGATCTCCCTGAGCCGACGCGACCAAGCTTTTGAACATCAGTGCGGTATCCTCTGCATCGATTCGACTGTCGATTTCCGCAAGTGCTTCGTCGTATTTGCCATGTACGATTAACGATCTGACCAGGGCGGTCGTCAGCCAAGTGCCTGGTGCAACGTCGGTTCCTTCGCGAGCAACTCGCAACGCTTCTTCGCTATCGCCAAATCGAAGTGTGGATCTGGCGACATTGAACCAGGACAGAGACCGCCTGGGATCGCAGGCGAGTATGCGCCGCGCATGCTCAATGTATTGCTCGGAGTATCCAAATACGTCAGCGACCACTTGTATCCAGTTCGACGTAACGCACCCGGGAATATCCAGTGCGCGTTCGATGCGTCGATCCAGGCCCTGCCAATTGCCGCTGATATAGGCCAGGTCCATGTCCATCATGAGATTCTGCGCGGCTGACTTCGAGTATTTCTTTGCTGCTTCGTAGTCTGCAATTACTGTGGGATACGCGTTAGCGATTTCTTCCTCGGTGAGGATTCCCTGGTATACGCCTGCCGCATCTTCATTGAGTGCGTGCGTATATAAGTCAGAGTGATCGAGGTAAACCGCAGAAAACGTAGGGACGCGCTCTATGACCTGTTCGAAGTACACGTTTGCCTGGCGCAGGCCCTCAACCATGTTCATTTCGCCGTGTGCCAGGTCATAAGCTTCCAGGCCTTTCTGGTACAACGTGAAAGCTTCTGCATCGCGGAGGCCAGCTGCCTTCATCGCTTTGCGTTTCTCTTCATCCAGAACGACATCGAGAACGGATGCGATTTGTTCTGCGATATTTTCCTGCACGGAAATCGTGTCCGTCGACGTGCTATCGTAGTTCTCTGACCAGAGGTGAAATCCGTCGTCGGCACGAATCAACTGCGCGGTTACGCGCAGACGCTCGCCTGATCGCCGCACCGAGCCTTCAACGATATGCCGCACACCCAGCGCAGCAGCAATTTCCTGTACAGTAATCTCCTGGCCTTTAAAGGAAAATGCGGACGTGCGGGCCGTTACCAGTAGCTCCGGAAGCTGTGCCAGAGAATTAAGAATTTCCTCTGTCAGACCATCGGCGAAGTACTCATCGTCTGGCCCGCTACTCATCGCAATGAAAGGCAACACTGCGACAGACTTATCCTGCGACTGGTCTTCTGCCACACCTTGTTCAACAGCAACATTTGCATAGAATTTGTCGAAGGCAAACCACGCCAGTGCAACAAGCAATACGCCGATAATCATGCGATCAAGTTTGCGACCCGTTGTCGAAACAATCGACTTGCTGCGATCGACTTCTACTTCGCGCTTGATGCCTTCCGGCGTCATTTCGAACGCCCAGGCGAAGAATATGGCGAGCGGCAGGCCAAGCAACAGGATGACCACTACGGATTTCAGTACCCAGTCGGGTGCACCAAAGTTCTCGAACGCGAATTCAGCGACCTGGGCAAGAACCCAGGCAACGATGATATAGGCGATGCCAACACGAATAACGTTGCGACGCTTTAGCTCAGAATATAGGGACATTGATCTTCGTTGTTCTAGTTAGAGTAGGCGGAGTATACCGGTGTCACGATGAATCCGGGAGCATGCGCTTCAGCACATCGTCTTTTTCAACATAGTGGTGATAGATTGCCGCTCCGGCGTGCGCCGCGATGATTACCCACAACACATATAGCCGGAAATCGGCGTGGCGATGAGAAGCGCATAAAGACTAAAGTGACTGGCATGGGAAGCAAAGACCTGCCATTTGGGCATGCTTTGCGGCAGTTTTGGACTGGGGTTTGTTAAGCGCCACCATAGGCGCAGCACAATGAAGATCAGAATGCTGGCGCCTACGGCTTTGTGTATCCTGATAATCGGACTGCGCAACGGTCCCTCACCGTTCAGAGCATTTTCCAGATACACGACGAGGACATAGCCACTAAAACCAGAAGCGCCGTTAGCCAATGCAACCATTTGGCAACGCTGCCGTAGCTCGTTTCTGTGTTTCGAATCAATTGTCTACACCCTGTCCACTTTGGCTGGTACTAAGCATAATGGAGGAACTAAAATCGTAACAGGAGGCACCTGATGGGACGTTGGCGTCCGCCCGCTCCGAGTTCATCGGCCTATATCACTCCGGCGGGATTTGCCGCATTGCAGGAGGAACTGGACAGCATCTGGCTGCGCCGGCGCGATGTCGTTAAAGCGTTGGCTGAGGCCGCCGCAGAAGGCGACCGCTCTGAGAACGCGGAGTACATTTACCGCAAGAAAGAACTTGGTGGTTTGGATCGACGCATTCGCTATTTGCAGAAGCGTCTGCCGGCGCTTACCGTGGTTCGGGAGGCGCCCAACAGCGAAGCGATTTTTTTCGGTGCGACTGTGGAACTGTGTGACGACAAGGACGAAACCCGCCGCTATAGAATCGTGGGTCCCGACGAGACAGATGCGAAAACATTTGACCCATTCTTCGCATTGCGCTTGAGCGGCTGCTTTTCTTAATACCAGTCGTTCGTTCAGGTTCCTGGCGACCGACGGCAGTCGGCCATAACGGGACGCCGATTTAACAGGTAAGAACCTGCCCTGCGCGTGACGCCGACGTCGGCTTTCGCCTTATTTCGTTGAAAAACTCGCTTATGAGGTCGCTGTTGTCGTATCTTTTCGACAGGCGTCGATTGAGCTCATGCTTGACCGGGGCATCTTCGTCGCGGGTTAGAACTGTCGGAGCCGTCGCTAGCGGGCTACTTATTCGAAAGAGTACCTCGCCGCGTCCTCAGGCCTGCCCCAGAGTCGATAGAAGCGCGCGACCCATCGTCCTGCGCGTTTTTCGTCTACCGTCCCTTTGCCGTCGAACGGAGCGAATCCTGCGAGGATGATTGGCTCACCCTCTTCGAAATTGCCCTGACCCGCCAAGCTCATGGCGACGCGAATCTTTGCTGCGCCAATCCTGGGATGTCCCTCACGCAATGTGGCTTCAAGTATGCGCAGGGAGTTTCTTGCCATCGGCTCACACTTCGCGTACCGCGACGTCAGGTTGTACACGTCACACAGGAAGATCTGCGACATCGCAGTCGATTCATGTTCGTCGCCGTGAACGATTCGCTTGCCTGCGAGCGATCGGACGAGGTAATCCTCTGCCTCCTCGAATTTCTCCATTTCGATGTAAAGCCGGCCCAGGTTGGTCATGGCGATAAACACCTTCTGGTTGTCGTCGCCCAGCGTTTTCGACCACATGTCAACAGCAGCCAGCAACATTCTCTCGCCGCGCGAGTAATCGCCAGTATCAAGATAAAACACGCCGATATTGTTCATGGTATTTGCCACCAGGCGATGTTCACCTAGCTGCTTCTTTTGCAATTCGAACGCTTCCAGGTACAAGCGCTCAGCGGACTCCATGTCGCCCTGGTCTGATTTCAGTATGGCCTGGTTGTTTAGCATCACCGCCACATCGGGATGATCGTCGCCGTAGTGTTGGCGCTTGCTTTCCAGCGCCATCGATCCATACAGGTCGGCTTTGTCAAGCTCGCCCGTGCGCCAGTAGAGCGCGCTGAGCGCGCTAACCGTATTCGTCGCATCCGGATGGTCCGCTCCGATGGTTGCCTCGAGCATATCGACCGATTCCTGGAGAAGCGCGAGCGATTTGTCGTAGTTGGCCCGATAGTATTCGATGATGCCGAGATTGCTCAGGCCCAGCGCGATCGTTTCGTGTACCTCACCGAACACGGCCCGGCGAACCTCCAGGGATTCAAGTTCATATTTTTCCGCAACATCAGTATCGCCCTGGAAGACATTGACACCGGCCAGTTCGTGCAGGACGTGACCGGTGGCTTTGGACGGAGGCTGATCGATCTCACGGTACCGTGTCAGCGCCTTCTCCAGCAATTCCTCGGCGACTTCGAGTAAGCCGAGATTCTCGTAGACTTTCGACATCGTCGTCATCAGCGTCGCCTGGACTTGCGGCTGGTCCTCCAGGTCGGATTCGATCGACTCGAGGCCTCTGTCCAGCACCTCGCGTGCAGTGATTGAATTGCCACGCGCCTCTCCGGGATCAGATACTTCGAAAAGATCCACCAGGAACTCGCTCACCTGCCGGGATTTTTCCGCCTCCAGGACCGCTTCCTGCTCCGCTTCCGTCGCCCGGATGAAGCCGACGGTGGCTGCCGCTGCGCCAGCAACGATTGCCGTCAGCGCGATACTGCTCGCGACTACGACTCTACGGTTGCGCCTCACAAAGCGGGCCATCAGGTAGCGGGGACTTGGCGGTCTTGCCAGGACAGGCTGGTGATTCAGGAATCGGCGGCACTCCATCGCCAGCGCATTAACCGTTTCGTAACGCCGGGTCCGGTCTTTCTCGATCGCACGCATGACGATCCAATCCAGGTCTCCGTGCAACTGCCGGCGCAACGTATGCAGGTCTGTACTGCGGGCTTTGAGAATTTCGTCCTGCGTATCCCCGAGCTGCGTCACGCGGGTGCTCGGCCGGGACGGGTCCCTTTCGAGCATCGCGGCGCGCATGGCTTCTTCACCAATTGCAGCAAGATCAAGCGGCAGGGCGCCGACCAGCAATTCGTACAGAACGACGCCCAGCGAATACACGTCCGAGCGGGTGTCCACGTCCAGCCCGGTGATGTTGGCCTGCTCGGGACTCAGGTACTGCGGCGTGCCGATCAGCTGTCCGATCTTCGTCACCAACGTCTGTTCGGTCAGAGGCATACTCGTTGCCTTGGCAATCCCGAAATCAATGATCTTCGGTCGAGGGTGCTCGTCGACATAGCCAACAAGAATGTTGGTGGGCTTCAGGTCGCGGTGGATCAATCCTTTCAGGTGCGCATGCTGGACCGCGGCACACACCTCGATGAACAGGTCGATGCGATCCTGCATCGTGAGCCGGTTTTCGTCGCAGTAGTCGTTGATCGGAATCCCATGCACGAGCTCCATCGCGAACCAGGGCCGACCGTGCTCAGTGATGCCGCCATCGAATACTTTGGCGATGTTCGGATGATCGAGCACTGCGAGTGCCTGCCGCTCGGACTCGAAGCGAGCAATAATCTGCTTGCTGTCCATGCCTGGTTTGACGATCTTGAGTGCGACGCGGCGCTTGACCGGTTCGATTTGCTCGGCGAGGTACACGACGGCCATGCCGCCCTCACCGAGGGTATCGAGTATGCGGTAGGGGCCGATGCGTTCGGGCCGGCCCTCTGGCAACGCCGATTTACTGTTCGATGTCTCGTCGCTCATCGACCAACCTCTTATGCTGCTGCTGTCTCCTCCAGAAAGTATAGACCGGGCCAGCGCATCATGAGGCTAATAGCAGCCAAGCAACAACTCCTGACACACCCATGCTCAGAAGCAGACCGAAGGATTTCAACGCCAGCAGCTGGCGCGGCGAGATTCGCTGCATGAAGGTCGATTTCACAGTTGCAGTGCGTGTAAATCGCCCCTTTTCGAGGTCGAATATCCATGCCAGCGCGAGCACCACGGGGAATGCGGCCAGCGAGACAATGACGGTTATGCGGTAAACCCAGGTTGGTGCTGAGAGTGGCGGCAGAATCAGTTCTGCTGCCTGTAACACGACGAATACGGCAGCGGCGTACGCGACCGCAGCCCGGTAGACTTTGCGCGCCTGCAACTCCCTCAGGAACGAACCCAGCGCCCCCTGCAGTTCGGGCTCGCCCACATCGGCACCTGATCCATTATTTGCTATCGCCTCCAGCGTTTCGGCGAGGGAAGCAGCCGTCGGGCGATGTTCGGGCTTTTTCGATACGCAACGTTTCAGGACATCGCTGAGCTGCTGCGGAACGTCCGGAATGGACTCATGCAGGTCGACCGGGGGACGCCGAAGATGCGCGCCGGCCATGTCGGCAATCTCGGACGGACCAAATGGTCCGTTCATGGTGAGCATCTCGTAGCCGAGCAGGCCGAGGCCATACACGTCGGACTGCGGAGTCAGGACTTCGCCCCGAAGTTGATCGGGGCTCATATACGCCGGGCTACCAAGCCGCTCGCTGTCTTGCGTCAACTTGGTGACGGTTTCGGTGCCTGTCTCGAGAATACCGGCAATCCCGAAGTCGCTCAGAAAAGCCAGGCCGGTTTCCTGTTCGATCAGTATGTTCGCCGGCTCGACATCACGGTGAATTACCTGGTGTTCGTGGGCAGCAGCGAGGGCCGACGCGATCTGGCCGAGAATTCGGCATACGGCTTGCGCAGCAAGGCAGCCATTGGCAGCCAGGTAATCCCTGAGATTCGCGCCGTCGATGTACTGCATCTCGATGTACGGCGCCCCTTGGTCCGGGGTGCGAACGGAATAGACGGACGCCACTGACGGGTGCTCGATGCGAGCCGCGGCTTGAGCCTCGCGAACGAACCGTTTGCGCGCAACCGGGTCATCGGCAAGCTCCTTGCGCAGCACCTTGATGGCAACGAGCCGCTTCAGCGTTGTGTTCCGCGCGAGGAAGACACAGCCCATCGAGCCCTCGCCGAGAAGCCGGATCAGCGAGTACTCCCGCGGCACGGAGGCACCCGTCATTTCGGTGAACCATTCGGCAACGTCGGACATGACTACTCCTGACAAGCTGAGTCGATACCAGCCTGTCTATCGACCCTCTAATCGTGACACAAGAAGGCCAGCTGACACGAATTCTTGCGCGATGAGGTCCACCATCGGGTGTTCCTGTTTAGCGAGGCATCAGATTGAACAGCGGGCTATAGAGGCAAAGAGCGCTGGACTGGGACAGAGGCCGGGACGTCTATAGCCAGAACTGCAGTACTACGCGGGATTCACCGAGATTCCATCACGCAGAATTCACATACTGCCGTAGGCTCTACGGAAATATAGCTGCTAACGATTGCGCAAGTTTCGGCGTAACAGTCGGGCATGGTGAGCGTCGCCTTTCCAGACGAGAGCGGACGATTGGTGACTCCGGCTTAGTCTAGCTAGATCCGATTGATGAACTTCTGCTTAGGGTCAGCAGCTGTCGTTCACGATTCTAGCACCTGGGCTGGTATGGCCCCACTATTTCGGACCACCTAGTTAAGGCGCGATAATGCGCTTTGGAGGTGGGACATGGCAAGAAGGAAACGATACAGCGCAGAGTTCAAACGACAGGCATTAAGACGAGCTAACGA
>Ga0224512_10000270_pt1 | contig 55329 bp, 47 predicted proteins | sample SF_May12_sed_USG_4_FD_169103 | JGI IMG/M metagenome (GOLD analysis project Ga0224512, IMG submission 169103) | Sediment microbial communities from San Francisco Bay, California, United States - SF_May12_sed_USGS_13 | ecosystem: Environmental > Aquatic > Marine > Sediment | place: USA...
TCCAGGGCGTGCTCGGCGTCGATGAAAGCGGCCGTGCCGCCGGCGCGCTGACACTCGGCAATGACTTGTAAAGTCATGGTTGTTTTACCGGACGCTTCGGGGCCGTAAATCTCAATCACCCGGCCTTTAGGCAGACCACCCACGCCCAGCGCAATATCCAGACCCAGTGAGCCGGTGGATATCACGTCGATGTCGCGCACGCCGCTCGCATCGCCAAGGCGCATGACCGAACCTTTACCGAATTGCTTCTCGATCTGGCTTAAGGCCGCCGCCAATGCTTTCTTTCTGTTGTCATCCATGGGTTTAATCTGCCGCGTAGTTTGAGAGTGAAAAGGTGAGGCCGATTATTCCACAGATCTGACACTGTGACAGCCTCGGATAACTGGAAGATTAACCGGCTTAAGGGTCATGGGATGAGCCCAGCGGAAATCGCGCGACGACAGAATATTCCGGGCCCGGATCACCGCTGATCGACTCGATCAGCATAAACGCACCGACCGGCCATGGCACGGGCTTCGGCGCGTCAAGTTCAGGCAATCGCTGCACTTTGCGCGCCAGGGTCACATGTGGCTGGAGGATACGCCGGTCGCGAGACAGCCCCAGGCTTTCCACCTGTGTCCAGAGATCTGCGGACAGCCTGGTCAAGGCTGGCGGACACTGCGCGGGGCCAAACCAGAATACCCGCGGTCGCGGCCAGCACCCAAAGGTGTCGAGACACAGTTCCATTGCCGGTGCGCTGACATGCCGGCCGGCCGCAATGATGCTGTCAAACAAGGCGCTGGGCTGATTGCCCAGAAACGCCAGCGTGATGTGATAGTTGTGCGGCGGCACCGGGCGTCCACCGGCACGCCGCACGGCCTTGCGCGTGGCCCGCACGAGCGCCTGCCGGGTGGCCGGCTCCGGCCAGAGCGCAAAAAACAGGCGCCGCGTCAGCGCTTGTGCTGCGTTCACCCGTCCGCCAGATGCTTCAAAATGCCTTTTAGCGCTGCAATCACTGTTTGCCGCCGAATTTCGGCACGATCGCCGTCGAATCGTTCCATGCGGCATGACGCGCGCCGGCCGGGCCCCAACCAGGCCAGCCATACGGTGCCCACGGGCTTTTCTTCGGTCCCACCGTCGGGACCGGCGATGCCGGTAATGGCGACAGAAATGTCGGCACCACTGATGGCGCGGGCCGCCATTGACATCGCCTCGCAGACCTCGCGGCTGACGGCGCCGTGCTGCTCGAGCACGTCCGGATCCAGGGCGAGCATGTTCTCTTTGGCCTCGTTGCCATACACCACGAAACCATACTCGAACCATGCCGAACTCCCCGGCATGTCCGTCACGCTCTTCGCCAGGAAGCCACCGGTGCATGACTCGGCGGTCGTCAGCTTTGCTTGCCGGGCAGCGAGTAATTGGCCGACACTGCCGACCAGGGTATCTATTTCCGCATCAGTATCTGTCACAAGACTATCCCCGTTCAGTCTGTTTTCGCTGGCCGAATTTCGCGATAAACATGCAGATTACCCCGAACCATGTTTTCCAGGCTGAATTCTGTGCTAATCCAACCCGGTCCGGCAACCGCCAACGCCTGTCGCCGCTGCGGATTGTCATATATTTCTGCGATCGCGGCGGCCAGGGCCGTCGTGTCCCGGGCCGCAACCAGCAGTCCGGTTCTGCCATCGGTAACGGCTTCCTCGACCCCGGCCACGCGAAATCCAACGACCGGAACGCCGGCCGCTTGAGCCTCGAGCAAACTCAGTCCAAGGCCTTCCCTGACCGCCGGGTGCACCAGCAGCTGGAAATGGCCGAGAAATTCAGGCAGATCCTCCCGATAGCCGGCGAACTGCACGATCGAATCCAGGTCGGCGCGCGCCAGCATTTTCTTCAGGTGCTTTTCCAACGCTCCGCGGCCGAAAAAGATCAGCCGAAGCTCCGGGCAGACCATGGTGATCTTTGCCAGTGATTCGAGCAAATACTCATGACCTTTGCGTGCGATCAACTGTGACACGACGGCGACGACGAAATCGGAATCCTGCAGATTGAATTCGCGCAGAAACTGCTCGCGCGACCAACCTGCCTGATATGCGGCCGGATTGATTGCGCTGCGTACCAACTGCAGTTTCGATGGCGGCAAGCCCGGTCCGGCTAACTGTTGATAAATGTTCTCGGAGATAGCGATAACTTTCTGATAAAAATAATATTTAAGTCGACCCAGAACGGGCACGTCGCGGCTGTCGACGCGCCGTGACAGGACCGCCGGAACACCGGCAAGCCGCGCAGCGAGCCCACCAAGCGTATCGGCACCGCGCCGACTGTGCACGTGGATGACATCGGGATCGAGTTCGTCGATCACGCGCCGAAAGCGCTGCACAAAACCTAAATCGAGATCGCCCTGCATCGGCAGCGCACGAATATTGAACCCCAGGGTTTGGCCAGCAGCAGCGATCGCGCTACCCGGCGGACAAACCAGGGTGCTCTCGACACCGTGTTCGGCAAGCCCGCCGATCAGATCCAGGACCTGGCGCGCACCGCCATATAAGTGCCGACCCGATTCAAGGTGCAGAATATGCATACGTCATCATACTGGGAAAAGTTGCCGGGTGACTGCTGTCCGGTAAACGCGACGCATAACCGGATCAATGGTTTATGCGGGGAATAACTCCACATACTGACCGCGGTCTCAAGAAAATTAGCGATGGTTCATAGGACACTCGTGGTGCCGGGTTTATTTTCAGCAGGGTTAGCGAATGAAGTGGCACCTGTTTCCCTGAAAATAAACCGGCAACTTTTCCCGGCCTTTTTCGCTACACTTCAGGACCCTTTGCTAATAATAGTGCCAAATGGTCAGCGCACTCACATCAGACAAACCCATCCCCGCTCGCGGCCCTGACAGCTCAGCGGCAGCGCCGCGCGGCGCGCATACGCCGATGATGCAGCAATACCTGCGCATCAAGGCGGAATTCCCGCATATGCTGCTGTTTTACCGGATGGGCGACTTTTACGAATTGTTTTATGACGACGCGCGCCGCGCCGCCGAACTGATCGACATTACGCTGACGGCGCGCGGCAAATCCGGTGGTGAACCCATACCCATGGCCGGCGTGCCCTATCATTCACTCGATACGTATCTAGCGAAGATCGTGCGCCACGGAGAATCCGTGGCGATCTGCGAGCAAACCGGCGACCCGAAAACATCCACCGGCCCTGTTGAGCGCAAAGTCGTGCGCATCATCACGCCGGGCACGCTGACCGACGAAGCGTTGCTGGATTCCCGCAGCGACAACGTGCTGGTTGCGATTCGCACCGCAACGAGCCACCCCAACACGGCGACGAAAGCATCACGTATCGGGCTGGCCTGGATGGATCTGAGTGCCGGTCGCTTCAGCGTGACTGAACTGGAAACGCAGCACCAGCTGCAAAGCGAGCTCGAGCGCCTGAATCCGGCCGAAGTACTGGTCGAGGAAGGTCAGGAAGCCGCAGCCTGGATAACGGACGATCGCAAGGTCAGACCAATGCCGCCGTGGCACTTTGATTTTGAGACCGCCACCCGATCCCTGTGCGCGCAATTCGGCACCCGGGATCTTGCCGCCTTCGGTTGTGCGGATCTGAATGCGGCCATCAGCGCGGCCGGCTGCCTATTGACCTATGTACAGGACACGCAACGCACTGCCCTGCCCCATCTGGAAAAGCTCACAACCGAGCGATATGACGACGCGCTGTTCATGGATGCAGCGACGCGCCGCAACCTCGAACTTGAGAAAAGCCTGGCAGGTCGTGACGACCATACACTGGCCGGTATTATGGATCGTTGTGCGACAGCCATGGGCAGCCGCCTGCTGCGCCGCTGGTTGAACCGGCCGCTGCGCGACCACGCAACCCTGCGGACGCGCTACCAGGCCCTCGACTCGTTAGACAGTTCCGACCTGCTGGTCGAACAGCTCGGGCAGATCGGCGACCTGGAACGAATTCTGACGCGTATCGCCCTGCAATCGGCTCGCCCCCGCGACCTCGCCCACCTGCGCACTGCCTTGCGTTTGCTGCCAGAGTTGCGCGAGGCGATCGCGAGCTCGGACGCGGAGCTGCTGGCCTCGCTGCATCAGGACATGGGCGAACACCCCGAAACGCGGCAGCGGCTCGAACAGGCGCTGATTGAAAATCCGCCGATGTTGATCCGCGACGGCGGCGTGATCGCCGCCGGCTATGATGCGGAACTCGATGAACTGCGGGATATCAGTCGCAATGCCGATAGTTATCTGACTGATCTGGAATCAAGGGAACGCGAGCGCACGGGACTGCCATCGTTGAAAGTCGGCTTTAACCGCGTGCACGGTTATTACATCGAAATCAGCAAAGCACAGGCCGCGCGAGCCCCGGATGATTACATTCGGCGCCAGACGCTGAAGGGCGCGGAACGCTATGTGACCCCGGAGTTAAAAGAGTTCGAAGGAAAAGTACTCAGTGCGAAGGAACGCGCACTGGCTCGCGAGAAGCAGCTTTACCAGGCGCTGCTCGAAGCACACGCGGCGGTACTGGCGGATTTGCAAACCATGGTGCGGGCGCTCGCCGAGCTCGATGTGCTGGCCAATCTCCGGCGTCGCGCCGACGCCCTGAATCTGCGGCCACCCACGCTGACCGAGCAGCCGGGCATCAACATTCGTGACGGCCGACATCCGGTCGTGGAACATGTGCTGGACGACCCATTCATCGCCAATGACCTGTACCTCGATGACAGCCGCCGCCTGTTGGTAGTGACCGGGCCGAACATGGGCGGCAAATCCACGTATATGCGCCAGGCAGCGCTGATTGTGATCCTCGCACACATGGGCAGCTTCGTGCCTGCCGAGGCAGCCGTGATCGGGCCGATCGACCGGATCTTCACACGCATCGGCGCGGCGGACGATTTATCGGGCGGGCGCTCGACATTCATGGTCGAGATGACCGAAGCGGCGAATATTCTAAACAATGCCAGCGACACGAGCCTGGTGCTGATGGATGAGATCGGCCGGGGCACCAGCACGTTCGACGGCCTCTCACTCGCCTGGGCAATTGCCCACTGCATCGGCGAGCAGGTCGGCGCGTTTACGTTGTTCGCTACGCATTATTTCGAGCTCACCAGCCTGGCGAATGAACTCGAGGCTTGCGCCAATGTGCATCTGGATGCAACAGAACATGGTGATCAATTGATCTTTATGCATCGCGTCAAAGACGGGCCGGCAAATCAGAGCTATGGCCTGCAGGTGGCAAGCCTGGCCGGGGTGCCCGCCGCAGTGATTACGCGGGCACGGAAGTATCTGGGCGAACTCGAGCAGCAATCATTGAAAAATCGATCGGCGAACGCGCCACAGCAGGAATTGATGTTCCGCGCTGACCAGCCGGACACTGACCCGCTGCGCGAAGCACTGGCAGAATTGCGGCCGGATGACATGACGCCCAGACAGGCCTTGCAGGCACTCTACGAGTTGACGGCACAGCTCAAAGATCCCGATGGGTAAATCCCGATGGGGACAGTCCCCATTAAATGGGGAATTAATGGGGACTGTCCCCATTATTTGTCAGCCCGCTCGTTATGGGTATAGTCCGTCCAGCGCCGGCATTACATTTGCGCCGGCTTCGCCCGGAGTTCATCCCGGTTGCGCAGTATCAAGGACAAGGCGGCCGCAGTGAAAAAGACTCCCGAGCATGCCCGCGACGGCATTACTGGTCCCCGAGGCATACGCAGGTTGATTGCCGCGACCCGCGACAGCCTTTCCGGCCTGGGCGTGGCCTGGCGGAGTGAAGAAGCATTCCGACTTGAAATCATACTCGCTGTGGTGTTGTTTCCAGCCGCGCTGTGGATCGGGTCCACGGCTATGGAGCGCTTATTGCTGGTCGGCACGATCATTCTCGTGTTGATCGTCGAGTTGCTAAATACAGCCGTCGAATACACCGTGGACCGGATCGGGACGGGTCGCCATCACCTGTCCGGCGGCGCCAAGGACCTCGCCTCGGCCGCCGTTTTTCTGAGCGTACTGCTGGCAGCCGGCGTGTGGGGCATCTCGATCTGGAGCCGCTTTTTCAGCAGCTGATCGTATCTACACGGCTGCAGTCGCGAGCGCTGTCAGGCTAGATGGCTCAAGGCCCCGGCGGATCAGCCCGACGAACACGTCGGATGGAAGGGGAGTCCAGGGATCGTCCGAGACTCGATAAAGCTGGCGAAAAGAAACGGTGCCGACCCGATAGTTCGACGCGACAGGCGAATTAAAGGGCTGGCCTCGAACAAGATTGTCCTGAAGAAATTTATAGTCGTTCGAAACTTCCGTAACGCAGAAAGTGGGCGATTTGCCGGGCGACGCTTGGCGCCAGTAGCAGACCGAAGTGGCTGACCGGCACGCCCAGGTGATCATTCAGGCCGGGCAACTCGGTTTCCCGTTGCGCCACTACACCATCGTTGGGTTCCTCTAGCGTGGCAACGAGCCTACCTAGCCCCAATGCCAGCCTGCCCGTAATCATCCCGGCATCGTGACTGGGATCGCAGCGACGCAGCGGTTGCTCTAGCACGGCTTCGAAAAAAGTCTTACCGATGATTGATCTGCCAGCGAACCGTCGGGATAACTGGCGGGCGGCGCTACTATCAACGAGGGGCGAGCCCAAACAGACCACACGATCCACCTTTTCAGTTGGAAACCGCTTCAGCATCTGTAACGCAAGCACGCCGCCGAGACTGTGGCCAACGAGATGTACTGAGTCTGCGGGAAAGCGATCGATGAAATGGCTGAGCCGTCGGGCATTTTCGGCAATGCCTTCGGTGACCGAATGATAGGAGAATTGCACCGCGGGGACGCAAAGGTTTTTCTGCAGCCGTCGGCGCAGCAGGCCCATTTCCATGCCGCTCATCCACAGCCCGTGGATGCAAATAACCACTAATTCACGATCGGATGCCATTTCAACGTAGTGGCGTCTGACACCACCTTCTTGCCGGATCTATTTTTCGACTTTTCGCAAACGAATACCCGCCTCGCGCAACTGCTCTTGTGATACTTTGCCAGGCGCATCGGTTAACAGGCAGCTGGCGGTCTGCGTTTTTGGAAACGCGATAACATCGCGGATGCTGCCTGCGCCCGCCATCAACATCACCAGCCTGTCAAGCCCGAACGCAATGCCCCCGTGCGGCGGACAACCGTAACGCAACGCCGTTATTAAGAAACCGAATTTCGTTTCCGCCTCTTCTGCCGAGATGCCGAGAATTCGAAATACGGCCTGCTGCATTTCAGAAGAATGAATTCGTATGGAACCACCGCCGAGTTCCGTACCATTCAGCACCATGTCATAGGCCCGCGATAGTGCCGCACCGGGATCCGCTTCCAGATCCTCGACAGAATCCGCACTGGGCGCCGTGAACGGATGATGCAGTGCGCTCCAGCGTTTCTCCCTTGGCTCCCACTCGAACATCGGAAAATCCACGACCCAAAGTGGCCGCCAGTCACCTTCGACGAGGTCGAGATCGTGGCCGACTTGCACGCGCAATGCGCCGAGCGCATCGTTAACGATAGTGGCCTTGTCCGCACCGAAAAAGACCAGATCACCGTCGGCGAATCCGAGTCGCGCGACCATCGCTTCGATAACCGCATCTGGCAAGAATTTCAAGATTGGCGATTGCAGCCCATCGCGACCCTGCTGCACTTCATTCACTTTAATATAGGCCAGTCCCCTGGCGCCGAAGCGACCGACATAATCGGTATAGTCATCGATCTGCTTGCGACTCAGTCTGGCGCCACCGGGGATCTTCAGCGCCGCGACTCTGCCGTCCGGGTCCGCGGCCGGCCCGGCAAACACCTTGAATTCCACATCGGCCATCAAATCGCTGACTTCGATCAGCTCCAGCGGAATGCGCAGGTCGGGCCTGTCGGTGCCGAATCGCTGCATCGCCTCGGCATAAGTGATACGCGGAAACGGAGCGGGTAACTCAGTATCGAGCACCTTTTGGAATAGCGTCCGGACCAATGCCTCCATAATCGTCATGACGCCATCTTCATCGACGAATGAAAGCTCGACGTCCAGTTGAGTAAATTCCGGTTGGCGATCGGCACGTAAATCTTCGTCACGAAAACATCGTGCGATCTGATAGTAGCGATCGAATCCCGACATCATCAGCAGTTGTTTGAATAACTGCGGCGACTGAGGCAATGCAAAAAAATGGCCGGGCTGGGTCCGGCTCGGCACGATGTAATCCCGCGCACCTTCCGGCGTCGCGCGCGTCAATACCGGCGTTTCGATATCGATAAAGCCGTTTTCGTCCATGAAGCTACGCATCTGTCGCGTGACCTGGTGACGCAACTTGATGTGGCCGGCCATTTCATCGCGACGCAGATCCAGGTAACGGTATCGCAGGCGAACATCTTCGTGCGCATGCTCATCGTGATGGAACGGTGGCGTTTCCGACTCATTCAATACCTCGAGCTCCGTCGCCAACACTTCGACCTCGCCGCTGGCCAGGTTCGGATTGATCGTCCCGTCCGGGCGCGGGCGCACTTTCCCCTTTACGGACAACACATATTCGCCGCGAATTCGTTCCGCCTGAGCGAAAATCTCCGGAGTGTCCGGGTCAAAAACGATCTGCAGCAATCCCTCCCGATCCCGCAGGTCGATGAAAATCACACCGCCATGATCACGGCGCCGGTGCACCCAGCCCGCGACCGCGACTTGCTGGCCGGTGTTCTCGGCATTAATGTCGCCACAGTAATGGGTTCGCATGGATCAGGACTCGACTTGGTTCTTTTTACAGGGCCGGGGATGATAACCGAATGTTCGCTTCAGGTGGTGGCGTCCTGCGGTTGCACCGCGTATTGATGCTTGACCCAACGCGGCACAACGACCCCCAGCGACACGATCATTTTCAGCGCGGCTTCGACGTCCATATCGAGTTCAATCACATCATGCCGCGGCACCATCAGAATAAAACCGGAGGTCGGATTTGGCGTGGTCGGCACGAACACACAGATCAGGTCCGCACTGGTGCGCGCCTGGATTTCCTCCAGTTCCGTAGAGGTCTGAAAGCACAGGCTGTAGACGCCTTTACGCGGATATTCGATCAGCAGGACCTTTTTAAAGGCCTGATTGGTGTCAGTGAACAGTACTTCGGCAAAATTCTTTGCCGCTGAGTACACGGTCCGCACCAACGGAATTCGATTCAGCACGCTTTCCGAAAAACTGACCAGGCGCTTACCAAGCAGATTGGCAGCCAGGATCCCGGTGACGATCAGCACCACCGCGGTCAACACAATGCCGAGTCCGGGAATATTAAACCCTAGAATATTTTCCGGGCGGTAGTCCGGGGGCAGCAGCAACAAGGTCTGATCCATAATGCCCACGAATAAATTCAGGACAAATAAAGTCACGCCGAGCGGCACCCAGACAAGCAGACCAGCAACGATATAGCGGCGAAGATGCATAAATCAGCCCATATTGTGGTGGTTTTTGGCCGGCGGCTATCCTGTCGCAATCAGGGCCGCGGCACAAGCCAACGGTTGGCCGAACCGATTATAGTCTCAGTCCGTCGACTTGGAACTCGTGGATTTGCCGCTGCCTGTTTTGCTCGGACTGTCCTTCGATTTCGACTCGGAGCCTTTGGCGGCACCACTTTTTTCCGCAACCTTTGAGGCCTTGTCGTCTTTGGCCTCTTGCTTAGCGGCGCCGTCGGCCAGGTTGCGCTGGTTCTTTTGCTTGAAATCGGTCTCATACCAGCCGCTGCCTTTGAGGCGAAAGTTCGGTGCCGACAACAGCTTTTTCAGCTCCGGTGCGCCGCAGTCCGGGCAATCGGTGAGCGGATCTTCGGTCATTTTTTGCAAGGCATCGAAGACGTGGCCACAACTCTTGCAGGCATACTCATAAATGGGCATCGATTACTCCGAAACAATTCATGGCCGGATCACTCTACGCTGCGGCCGGAGTTTCCTTACGAAAGGTGATCTGGCCATCTTCCAGATCGATCTTTACGGTGTCTCCGGAGGCCACGCTGCCTTTGAGAATCTCCTGGGCCAGCGGGTTCTCCACGCGCTGCTGTATAGCACGCTTTAGCGGTCTTGCTCCATAGACCGGGTCATAACCGGCTTCAGCAAGCTTGGCGACAGCGGCCGCAGACAAATCGAGCTGAATATCGCGATCCAGCAGCCGCCGCCGCAGAAATTCGAGCTGCAGGCCAACGATCTCGGCAATCTGCGCCTGACTCAACGGGTGAAAAACCACCATGTCATCAACCCGGTTCAGGAATTCGGGTCGAAAGTGTTCAGCGACGACTTCCATGACGGCAGCCTTCATCGCCGCATAACTCTCCGCCCCGGGCAAATCCTGGGTGGCCAGTTCCTGAATGCGCTGGGAGCCGAGATTGGAGGTCATTACCACGACGGTATTCCGAAAGTCCACGGTGCGCCCGTGACCGTCGGTCAACCGGCCATCATCGAGAACCTGCAACAACACATTGAAGACGTCAGGGTGCGCTTTCTCCACTTCGTCCAGCAATATCACCGAGTAAGGTTTGCGCCGCACCGCTTCGGTCAGATAACCGCCCTCTTCATAACCGATATAACCGGGCGGCGCGCCGATCAACCGGGCGACCGAGTGTTTCTCCATGAACTCGGACATGTCGACGCGTATCAGCGCATCCTCGGTATCAAACAAGAACGCCGCCAGCGCTTTGGTCAACTCGGTCTTGCCAACGCCTGTCGGGCCAAGAAACATGAAAGAACCATTCGGCCGATCCGGATCGGACAAGCCGGCTCGCGAGCGACGAATCGCGTTCGAAACCGCCAGCACCGCCTCATCTTGCCCAACGACCCGCCGGTGAATCGACTCCTCCATGCGCAGAAGTTTTTCCCGGTCACCCTCGAGCATTTTTGCAACCGGAATCCCCGTCCATTTGGACACGACTTCGGCCACTTCTTCCTCGGTGACGCGGTTGCGCAGCAATTTATTGTCCTTCTGTTCCACCGCTGCGGCTTCGGCGAGCTCTTTTTCCAGCTCCGGAATGCGTCCGTATTGAATCTCGGACATGCGCGCCAGATCCTGCGCGCGACGCGCGGTCTCCAATTCAGCTTTGGCACGCTCCAATTTTTCCTTGATGTGTGTCGCACCCTGGACAGCCGCTTTTTCTGCTTTCCATATCTCTTCAAGATCGGAAAACTCCGCATCCAGTTCCTTGAGCTGCGCTTCCAGATCATCAAGACGTTTTTTCGAAGCGTCGTCGGATTCTTTCTTCAACGCCTCACGTTCAATTTTTAACTGAATAATGCGCCGCTCGAGACGATCCATTTCTTCCGGCTTCGAATCGATCTCCATGCGAATGCGCGATCCCGCTTCGTCGATCAGGTCGATCGCCTTGTCCGGCAGCTGGCGGTCAGAAATGTATCGGTGGGATAACATGGCCGCGGCGACAATCGCCGGATCCGTAATATCGACGCCATGGTGGACCTCATAGCGCTCCTTCAGGCCGCGCAATATGGCAATTGTGTCCTCGACATTCGGCTCATCCACCACGACTTTCTGAAAGCGGCGCTCGAGGGCGGCGTCTTTTTCGATATTCTGTCGATATTCGTCCAGCGTCGTGGCGCCGACACAATGTAGTTCGCCCCGGGCAAGAGCGGGCTTCAGCATGTTTCCTGCGTCCATCGAACCTTCGGCCTTTCCCGCACCGACCACGTTATGAATCTCGTCAATGAACAGAATGATCTGACCTTCCTGTTTCGCCAGATCGTTTAATACGGCCTTGAGGCGCTCTTCGAACTCACCGCGGAATTTGGCGCCGGCGATCAGCGCCCCCAGGTCCAGACTCAGAATGCGCTTGTGCTTAATGCCTTCCGGAACTTCACCATTGACGATGCGCTGCGCGAGCCCTTCGACGATGGCGGTCTTGCCGACCCCGGGTTCGCCAATTAATACCGGGTTGTTCTTCGTGCGCCTTTGCAAAATCTGTATGGTGCGACGAATCTCATCGTCGCGCCCGATGATCGGATCAAGTTTGCCCTGCTCGGCGCGCTCGGTCAGATCAATCGTATATTTCTCCAAAGCCTGCCGCGTATCTTCGGCGTTCGGATCGTCGACCGACTGGCCACCGCGGATCTCCTCGATAGCTTGCTCGACGGCGTCGCCGAGAACGCCCGAATCCGCGAAAATCCGCCCCAGCGCGCCTTTGTCCTGACAGGCGGCCAGCACAAACAGTTCGCTCGATATGTAGTCGTCCTGGCGATCCTGCGCGAGCTTGTCACTGACGTTCAACAAACGGCTCAGATCATTGGAAATATGCACATCGCCTTCCGTGCCGGCGACCTGCGGCAATTGATCGAGGGCCTCGCCGAGGCGCGAACGCAACAGGTTCACGTTGGATCCCGTCTTGATCAGCAGGTGGCGAACCGTGCCCCCTTGCTGGTCGAGCAATGCCAGCATGACGTGCGCCGGTTCAATGAACTGGTGACCACGCCCGACGGCCAGAGATTGGGCGTCGGCCAGCGCCATCTGGAATTTGCTGGTCAGTTTTTCCATGCGCATCGGCAATCACTCCATAAGAACCGGCAAGTCTGGGCAAGAAATGGGGGCATTGTCAGCAAATTCAATGACCTCAGCGTATCGAACGACGCCAGATCAGGGTGGCCTGGCGCCCACAGACACCCTCCCTGCGGTACGAAAAAAAGCGCCGCGGCTCTGCATAGGTGCAGAAATCACCGCCATGGATGGCCGCCACGCCGCAGGCGCGCAACCCGGCGCGGGCCAAAGCATACAGGTCAAGATGCCAGCGCCCGGGTATCGTTGCGGTTAATGCCGCCGCGGCCTCCGCAGCCCGCATGGCATTGCGCACGTCCTCGCCGACCTCATAGACGGCCGGCCCGATCGCCGGTCCAAGCCAGGCGAGAAGATCTGCGGCCGCGATGCCGCGGGACGTGAGCGCCGCGACCGTAGCCGCGATCACGCCCGATGCCAGGCCACGCCAGCCGCCGTGCACAGCCGCGACAGTCGTTCCACGTCGATCGCATAGCAAAATCGGCAGGCAATCAGCCGTCATGACCGCGCAGACCACATCCAGCGCCGATGCGATGGCCGCGTCTGCCGCAACCGGGTGCGTGATGCGCTCCGCAGCGACGACCCGGTTCCCGTGGACCTGGTTCAGCCAGCGCGGCTGCTCGACCAGATCCAGACGGCGCATCAATAGTGCGCGGTTTTTGTCTACGGCAGCGTCCAGGTCGCCAACATGCCTGGCAAGATTCAGGCTGGCGTAAGGCCCGTCACTCATTCCCCCGGTGCGGGTCGTACTCACGGCGACAACGCCCGGCGGCGCCGGCCAGTCGGGAAAAATCAGCTGAATTCCGGTTCCGGCCATCGCATCTGGTCCCAGCGCCCCGGATCCACCGGTTCGGTATTTGATTGCTCGTCGCTTTGCAGCGCCTGCAACAGTTCGACGAAGTCCGCCGGCAGCGGCGCCTGAAAATCGAGCGGCGCCTCGCTGCTCGGATGGCGCAACGCCAGTCGGCTGGCGTGCAGCGCCTGCCGTGAAAACGAGCGCAGCCGCGCTGCCATGTGGCTTGACGCACCGGCGGGTAGTTTGAGCCTGCCCCCGTAGGTCCGATCGCCTGTGAGGGCATGTCGAAGATGCGCCATATGCACCCTGATCTGGTGGGTTCTGCCCGTCTCCAGGCGCAGCGCGACGAAAGTTTGCGCCGCAAATCTGGCCAGAATCCGATAGTGAGTGACGGCTGGACGACCTCGCTCCGTGACGGCCATGCGGGTGCGCTGCGTCGGATGCCGTCCGATGGGCGCATCGATCCTGCCACCGGCGGTCAGACGCCCGCTGCACAGGCCACGATATTCGCGCGTAATTGCACGGGCCTGCAGATCCTGGACGAGGCGAGTATGGGCGGGGACGGTTTTCGCCACCAATAACAACCCGCTGGTGTCCTTATCGAGCCGGTGCAGGATTCCGCTGCGTGGCAACACTGCCAGATCCGGTGCGTGATGCAATAAACCATTCATGAGCGTGCCAGCCGCGTTGCCCGCACCCGGATGCACGACGAGCCCCGCGGGTTTATCGATCACGATCAATGCGTCATCCTCGAAGACCACTGCAAGGTCCATCGGTTCCGGCTTTGCTTCCTGCTGAATATCCAGGACTGCCGTCAGCAGGACCTGCTGTCCGGATTTGACCCGCGTCCGCGGCGCCGGGCGACTGCCGGCCAGCGACACATGGCCGGCCAGAATCCATTCTTTGAGACGCGACCGTGAATAGTCCGGCAACAACTCAGCCAGCGCCTGATCCAGACGTTTTCCGTCCAATTCCGACGGGATAGTGAGCTCGTGTTTCAGTGTTTGCATAAAGCCAGCGACAAACCGCTTGTCTCGGTGAATCCAGTTTACGGTATACTTCTGAGCCCGCATTTCTAACGGGCGTACGCCCATGATGACAAATAACTCGCCAGTAACGGTACTCCTTTCACCTTGATATTCCTGACGCCGCAAACCTCTGCGCCCCGCAGCGACGTTTTAGCCGGAAGGTTGTTGCCGGTGCTGATCGTAGCGATCGCCGTAAGCCTGATCGGCTGCGGCAAAAATGACCGCGACCTGAGGTCTGGCGCCGATGAGCTCTTTGAACGTGCTAACAAGTCAATGAAGAGCGGCAACTATCGCAACGCGATTGCCTACTTCGAAGGACTGGAAGCGCGTTACCCGTTCAGTAACCAGGCAAAACAGGCACAACTTAATCTTATCTACGCTTATTACAAGAATGGTGAGCGGGAAGCCGCCGTTGATGCTGCCACTCAGTTCGAGCGCGAGAATCCAACCCACCCGCGAGTCGACTATGCGCTTTATATGCGCGGGCTCGCCAGGTTCTCAGGCCAACGCTCGGCGATGCATCGATTCTTCCGATTTGACCTTAGCAAACGACCACCGGTAGATGCGCGGGAATCCTTTTCGGCATTCTCCCGACTGGTGCAGCGCTATCCCGACAGCCGTTATGCGCCCGACGCCAGGCAGCGCATGGTTTTTTTGCGCAATCGTCTGGCGGAACATGAAAACCATGTAGCAAACTATTATTTCCGGCGCGGAGCCTACGCCGCTGCGCTGAACCGGGCGAAGTACAGTATGGAAACCTTCGACGGCGCCCCGGCCGTCGCCGACTCACTGTTCATTATGATTGGGTCATACGAGCAACTGGGGATGAAGGACCTTGCAGAAAGCACCCAGCGTGTTCTGGAAGCCAATTACCCTGATGCGGAAAAGCCGAAACAGATCAAGAAGAAGGTGTTTTACTTCTTCTAGCAAGATACAAAAGGGGACTGGCTCCTTTTTCAACAGGCTTTTTTAGCGAATCCAGTGGTTCTTCACGGTAATGGGGACAGTCCCCGCTAGACAGTCCCCGCTAGCTGTCGTAGCGAAACCCTGAGGTAATCGGGTAACGCCAGTCGCGTCCGAATGCCCGGCCGCTGATGCGCACCCCTGGCGCTGACTGACGCCGCTTGTATTCATTGCGGCGCACCATTGTCAGCACCTGAACCACGATCTCGCGATCAAAGCCGCGCGAGACGATATCGTCAACCGAGCAATCTTCCACCATCAACGCATCGAGTATTGGATCGAGAATTTCATAGGGCGGCAGAGAATCCGAATCTTTCTGATCCGGCGCCAATTCAGCGGACGGTTCGCGCTCTATGACCCGTGCCGGGATGACTTCGCCAATCGAATTGCGATAGCGCGCGAGTCGATAGACCAGGGTCTTGGTGCAATCTTTGATCGGCGCAAAGCCACCGTTCATATCACCATAAAGTGTCGCGTAGCCGACCGCCATTTCACTCTTATTACCAGTGGCAAGCACCATGCGCCCGGTCTTATTCGAGATCGCCATCAGCAGCATACCGCGACTGCGAGACTGAATATTCTCTTCAGTCGCATCCACCGGAAGTCCGGCAAACATTTCCGCGAGCGTCTCGGTGGTTGCGCTCACCGTCGACTCAATCGGCAACACTTTATAATCGACGCCGAGTACCCGTGCCTGCTCCTGGGCATCGGCCAGACTGATATCCGCCGTGTACCGATATGGCATCATGACAGCCTGAACCGCATCGGCGCCCAATGCATCGACGGCGATGGCCAGGGTCAAAGCGGAATCGACGCCGCCGGACAATCCCAGCACGACACCGGGGAAACCATTTTTCGTGACGTAGTCGCGAACACCGACCACCAATGCGGTATAGATGCTTTCGTCATCACTCAATAGCGGCGCCACCGTTCCGGGCCGCGTTACAAGCTGACCATTCTCGTCAACGAATTCCGCACAGAATAAACCTTCGGTAAATGCCTTAGCACGCATGACACACGAACCATCCGCGCCAAATACGAACGAGCCACCGTCGAAAACCAACTCGTCCTGACCACCCACCATATTCTGGTAGACGACCGGCAAACAAACGTCGTCACAGCGTTGCGCAATAACCGTCTCGCGAAGCTGCTGCTTAGCCAGCTTGAACGGCGAACCATTGATCGAAATCAACAGTCTCGCTCCAGCCTGCGCCGCCTTGATGCACGGCTCCGGCTCCCAGACGTCTTCGCAAATCGTCAAACCAATCGGTATGCCTTTGTATTCGACAACCACGGCCTCGTCGCCGGCGGCGAAATAACGTTCTTCGTCGAAAACGCTGTAGTTCGGCAAGCAATGTTTGCGATAGTTTGCTATGCGCTGCGCGTCGCAGAAGAACGCGGCTGAGTTGAAAATGAGATCATCCTGGTACTCCGGATAACCAATCAGTACGGCGATTCCCCTGGCGTCTTTGCGAATCTCTTCGAGCGCCGCCATAACCTGCTGGCGCAGCCCGGCCTGAAACAACAAGTCTTCGGGCGGGTACCCACATACCGCCAGTTCGGAGAAAACCACCAGATCAGCGGAGCGCTGGTCGCGAGCCTCATGGATGGCGGCACGGATGCGCGCAAGATTTCCCATCACGTCGCCGACCACGACGTTTAATTGAGCGAGTGCAATCCGCAGTGTTCCCGCCATTAATTAACGCAGTAATTCCTGCATCGCGCTGCCAAGCTCGGCCGGAGACCGGACGGTTTTGACGTTTGCTTCTTCCAGGGCGGCATATTTGGCTGCCGCGGTTCCCTCGCCACCCGAAATTATCGCCCCGGCATGCCCCATGCGTTTACCCGGTGGTGCCGTCACACCGGCAATATAGGCAACGACGGGCTTGGTCACATGATCCTTAATGTAGCGCGCCGCGGCCTCCTCGTCGGTGCCGCCAATCTCACCGACGAGGATGATGCCTTCGGTATCAGGGTCCTGTTCGAAGAGCTCCAGGCAATCGATAAAGTTCATGCCCCGAATCGAATCTCCGCCAATGCCAAGGCACGTGGTCTGCCCAAGTCCATTGGTGGTGGTCTGATAGACGGCCTCATAGGTCAGGGTCCCGGAACGGGAGATCACGCCGACGCTACCTGGCGTATGAATGAAACCCGGCATGATGCCGATCTTGCATTCACCGGGCGTAATAATGCCCGGACAGTTCGGGCCAATCAGCCGGCAGTCATAGCTCTGCATGGCGGCCTTGACCCGCACCATGTCCAGCACCGGAATACCCTCGGTGATACAGACGACAAGTTCGACGCCAGCGTCCGCAGCCGCAAGGATCGCATCCGCTGCAAATGGCGCAGGAACGAAAATCATGCTGACCGTCGCGCCGGTCTCGGCGATTGCCTGGCTAACGGTATCGAACACCGGCACATCCAAATGCGTCTCGCCACCGCGCCCCGGCGTCACGCCGGCGACGATCTGAGTACCGTATTCGATGCACTGCTGGCAGTGAAAAGAACCCTGGCGTCCGGTAAGGCCCTGACAAATGACCCGTGAATCCTTGTTAATCAGAATGCTCATACGACGATTACCTGCGACTGCTAGACAGCGGCGATCGCTTTTATGGCGGCGTCGGTCAAATCGTCAGCTGCCGTGATGTCCAAACCGCTGCTCGCCAGCAGCGCCTTACCCTGATCGACGTTGGTACCTTCGAGGCGAACCACGACCGGCAACGCTACATCGATCTCCCGCACGGCCTTGATGATTCCCTTGGCGATATCATCACAGCGCACGATACCGCCGAAGATGTTCACGAGAATCGCCTTGACCGCTGCATTCGACAAGATCAGTTTGAACGCGGCCGCGACGCGATCAGGCGTCGCACCTCCGCCGACGTCGAGAAAATTCGCCGGCTCTCCACCATGCAGCTTGATCAGGTCCATCGTGGCCATCGCCAGACCGGCGCCATTCACCATGCAGGCGATATTTCCGTCGAGGGACACGTAATTGAGATCATGCTCGGCGGCACTGCGTTCCATTGCGTCTTCCTGCGTCGGGTCACGCTGTGCCTGTAAATCAGGCTGGCGAAATAATGCATTGTCTTCAATATTGATCTTGGCATCGAGGGCGACGAGATCGCCGGATTTGTCGACAATCAGGGGATTTATCTCCAGCAAGCCTGCATCGCACTCTTCGAATAAGCGATACAACTTCTGCGCTAGCGTCACGAACTGTTTCACCTGCGCAGCGTTAAGACCCAGGTTAAACGCCAGCTGCCGCGCCTGATAGGGCTGCAACCCCGCTGCCGGGTTAATGGTGACCGTAATGATTCTGTCGGGCGTCTTCGCGGCAACCTCCTCGATGTCCATGCCGCCATCCTCTGACGCGATGATCGCAATCTGCTCCTTACTGCGATCCACGAGCATACTCAGATAGAGTTCACGGGCTATTTCTGTGCCGACTTCCACCAACACCTGATTGACCGGCAAACCTGCGGCGCCGGTCTGCTTGGTCGTCAGGCGGGAGCCGAGCATCGCGGCCGCGGCGGCCCGCACCTCTTCGGCGCTTGTTGCGAGCTTCACACCGCCGGCCTTGCCGCGACCGCCGGCATGCACCTGGGCCTTTACGACCCAGAATGCTCCGCCCAGGCGGCCTGCCGCCGCGGCCGCCTGGGCGGGTGTGCGCGCGACTTCACCGCGGGGGACCGGCACACCGTAGCGGGCGAATAGCTGCTTTGCCTGATATTCATGAAGATTCATATTTTGATCCCGAAGATGAACAGCAACGACGCCGGGGGCCCGTATTGTGAGCCAATTACCCGACAAGTCCAAGCTGTTGAAATCTTCTTTCTGCTGCCACATTCTGCGACATTACTCACACCCGACAAATGATACAGTTGTCAGGATGACTGCTGACCAAATCGCCTAGGCACCGCATGGCAATCGCCGAACAAACGATTCAGGGGCAACTCAAAGCGTCGCTGGCCGAGATCAGCCGACCCATTGCCGATGACGCATCCCGGCGCCTGCGACGCTTCGTCGGATATTTCCGCGCCCTGGTCTCGTTGGCCTTGCTGCTGGCCGCTCTGGCATATCGTGATCCTCCGGTGCTCGGCATGCGTTATCCAGAAGTTTTTCTGGCCACCGCGATCATTTACGCAAGCCTTGCCTGGATCAGTCTGATCTATCAGATGCGCGCCAACTATGGCGGCGTTGCGCTGGTGCCACTGCAACTGATGGCCGACATTGTCGGCATCACCATCATGATGCATGCCAGTGGTGGTATTTCGAGCGGTATCGGCGGCCTGCTGGTCATCTACGTTGGCGCGGCGACTCTGAACCTTCGCGCGCGGCACGCATTACTGGTTGCTGCAATCTGCGCGCTTGCCGTGCTCGCGGAACAATTGGTGTCTTACCTGCTCGGCCTGAGCCCGGCCAATTCGTTTATTCCGGCCGGTGTGCTCGGCGCCATAATTTTCACGATTGCAACTGCTGCAAATCCGCTGGCCCGACGCCTGCAGGAAAGCGAAGCACTGGCGCACCAGCGCGGCATTGACCTCGCTAATATGGCCCAGCTAAACGATTACATTATCCAGCATCTGCGGGAAAGCATCGTCGTCGTCGATGAACTCGAGAATATCCGCCTGATCAACCAGTCGGCCGCCGAACACCTGGGCGCCCAGACGCGCGAACCCGGTGGTGCGCTGCATTCCGTCTCACCAGATCTGCATGAGATTCTGCTCGGATGGCGACGCCACGCTGCGAGCAAGCGCGAGCCTGCCAGTTTCCTGTCGGCTGATGGAATGACGCGCATCAACACCTACGTCGCACCACTCGAGAAAACAGCGAATGGTCCGGTATTGATCTTTCTGGAAGATGCCGGGTTGCTGGCGGAAAAAGTGCAACAATCCAAGCTCGCCGCACTGGGACGCCTGAGTGCCAGCATCGCTCATGAAATACGCAACCCCGTCGGGGCCCTGAGTCATGCCGGACAGTTGCTGCAGGAATCGCCCGGACTCGGAGAATATGAACAAAGATTGCTGAATATCATCAGCACCAACTCGAAGCGAACCAGCGAGATTGTCGACAGCGTCATGCAGCTTTCGCGCCGGGAGCCCACGCATCCGGAGTTGATCTCTTTAATGGACTGGACGCTGGAATTCCTCGATGAATTTACCTCAACGCTGGAACTCGAGGAGCGCCAGATTAGGGTTACCGCAGACCGGGATCTGCAGGTCAGAATGGATCCCGGGCATCTGCGCCAGGTATGCTGGAATCTCTGTGAAAACGCGGTCAAGTACGCCGGCGACAGCGGCGAGGACAGCATCGTGGCGGTGAATTTCGGGCGCCTGCCCGGCAACCGAAGACCGTATCTGGAGATTGCCGATCGAGGCCCGGGCATCTCCGCTGAAATGCGTGATCAATTATTTGAGCCGTTTGCGACCGGCAGAGTCGGCGAAACCGGCCTTGGCCTGTTTATTTCCCGGGAGCTCTGTGAATGTAACAATGCCGCGCTGATCTATGAACCGCGCAGCGGCGGAGGCAGCCGGTTCCGGGTTGTATTCGCTGATCCGGATCGCTGGGAATCATCGACATGAAACGACCTCTGGCATTGGTCGTCGACGACGAGCCCGATCTCTGCGAGCTGCTGTCCATTACTCTGGAGCGCATGCAGATCGAAGCCGATACCTGCGGCGACGTGTCGTGCGCCCGGCAAATGCTGAAGCAACGAGACTACGAGCTCTGCCTGACCGATATGCGTCTGCCTGATGGCGACGGACTGGAACTGGTCGAATGGATCCAGACGCAAGGCATGACCACGCCGGTCGCCGTGATCACGGCGCACGGAAATGTAGAAACTGCGGTTCGCGCGCTGAAACTGGGTGCGTTTGACTTTATTTCCAAGCCGCTGGATCTGCAATCCTTGCGAAAACTCGTTGGCAGCGCCCTGAAGCTGTCGCGGACCGACGCGGTCACCGGTAAGGCGCAAATGCACGGCGAGTCACCCGCCATCATCGACCTGCGCAGCATGATAGATAAGGTCGCCCGCAGCCAGGCACCGGTGCATATCACCGGTGAGTCCGGAACCGGCAAGGAACTGGTCGCCCGGATGATTCACGAACAGGGCGCCCAGGCGGAAGGGCCGTTTGTGCCGGTCAATTGCGGCGCCATTCCATCAGAGCTGATGGAGAGCGAGTTTTTTGGGCACGTCAAAGGTGCCTTCACCGGCGCCGTCAGCGACAACAAGGGGCTTTTGCAGTCGGCCGAAGGCGGCACGCTGTTCATGGATGAAATCGCCGATCTGCCGCTGGCGATGCAGGTCAAGTTGCTGCGAGTGATCCAGGAGAAGACGGTTCGCCCGGTAGGCGGACAGGAAGAAGTCCCCGTGGAAGTGCGAATTTTGAGCGCGACTCACAGGGATTTGCGAGCCATGGTGAGCAGCGGGCAATTTCGCGAGGATTTGTTTTACCGGGTTAACGTGATCGAACTGCGGGTGCCACCGCTGCGTGAACGGATTGGCGATGTCGAGATATTGATCGGGCATACACTGAAACGCCTCGCCGCGGACCTCGGCATCACGGTCCCGGAACTCACCGATGCGGCGAAAGATAAACTCGTCGCGTATCGCTACCCGGGCAATGTTCGGGAGCTGGAAAATATCCTCGAGCGTACCGTAGCCTTGTCGGGCGATGCGCCGATTGCCGCCGAGGATATTATGATTCAGCAATCGTCGGCGCCTCAGGAAGACCCCGCATCACTGCCCGGCGATCGCGTCGTCGCAGAGACCCCGGGTGATGATCTGGGCAATCAGCTCGAATCGGTCGAACGCCGCGCGATCATCCGCGCGCTGGAGGAAACGCGTTACAACAAGACCGCCGCGGCCAAGCAGCTCGGCTTGACCCTGCGCGCCCTGCGTTATCGCATCCAGAAGCTGGGCATCGAGTGAATGAGACCGGGCAAGACATCGGTGCCTGGCACCGAAGTCTTTGCGCGACGTCTGCATGGAACGTCAAAAATTGTCACATTTGGACCTCTAGCGTCACAACCAGGCAAGCTGAATTTTCGCTTATGTTCAACAGGAATAAGCGAATTATTTGACGAAATATTTTTTTATTAATAAAAACAAATATTTAACTCGAACTCCGGGATGATTGGCACAGTAATTGCTTTATTTACGGGTAGCGGACGATACGCCGCCATTTTTTCGTAACAGAAGTCTCAGGAGATATTCATGCATAAGGTTCAGCAAGGTTTCACACTTATCGAACTGATGATCGTTGTCGCGATCATCGGCATCTTGGCCGCGATCGCGATCCCTGCTTATCAGGACTACACCATTCGTGCCCAGGTCACTGAAGGCATGAACATGGCAGCGGCGGCGAAAGCGGCTGTCGCCGAAACGTGGAATGCCCGCGGTGTTGCGCCGCTTAATCGTACGGTCGCCGGTATGACGGCGAACGCGACCGATACGTCGGGCAAATACGTGACCGGCGTGGCGGTGGCCGCCGGTGAAATCATCATCAGCTACGGCAATACCGCGCATACGAACATTACCGGCGCGACGCTGGTTCTGACGCCGTATCTCAGCGTGGACAACAGTGTCAGCTGGCAGTGTGCTTTCGGCCTTCCGCCGGCAGGCGCAGTGGTGATGGGTGCCGGCCCGACGGCCAGTGCTATCCAGGAGCGTTATCTGCCGTCTAACTGCCGCACCGGTGGTTAATACGGAGAGCGCATGCTTGACCCGAAAAGGGGCCCTCTGGGCCCCTTTTCTCGTTTAAAAGCAAAGATCTGCGAAGTCAAAGCCACTATTTGCTAACCTAAGAGGCTAAAAAAACCGGATTTAATCGGTTGCACCCGGCACCCGATTTCAGTAAGACTATGTCACATTGTCCGGCTATCCGCCTGATAGATTGGGAATTTCCAGGGGATTCATTAATTCATGGCTGTCAGCGCAACTTCCGCACCATTGACCGGTCTGGCACGGCGCCTGGTGCAAGACGGAATAATCGACGAAGAAGCCGTGCTCGTTGCCCTCAAGGAAGCGCGGTCTAAGCAAGTGGGTCTCGTCGCTCATTTGGTCGCGACTGAGCAGGCCGACGCGCGCAAGATTGCCATTGCAGCCTCGCACGAATTCGGCGTCCCATTGATGGACATCGAAGTGCTCCAGCTGGACCTTGATGCTATCAGGCAGGTCGATCAAAAACTCATCACCAAGCATCGTGTGTTGCCGCTGATTTTGCGCGGCAAGCGCCTGTTTCTAGGCGTATCGGATCCCACCAATCTTGCGTCGGTCGACGATATCAAGTTTCAAACCGGCTGCCGCGTCGACCCGGTGGTGGTTGAACAGGACAAGTTAGAGGACTTGGTCAACCGGGCACTCGAAGCGGTCGACACGTCCATGGCCAACTTTGACGATGATGATTTCGATCTCGAGAGTCTGGAGATTTCCGGCGGGGATGAGGAAATCGCGGATGAAATCAGCCGTGATGATGTCGAAGACGCGCCGGTGGTGCGCTTCGTTAACAAAATCTTGCTCGACGCAATCAAACGCGGTGCATCGGATATTCATTTCGAGCCCTATGAAAAAATTTTCCGCGTCCGTACGCGGCTGGATGGCGTGCTCACCCAGGTGGCAACACCACCGATCGCATTGGCGAACAAGGTCACGGCGCGCCTGAAAGTCATGTCACGCATGGACATTGCCGAACGCCGGATGCCACAAGATGGCCGCATCAAGATGAAGCTGTCGAAAAACCGGGCCATCGATTTCCGCGTTAACACCTGCCCAACCCTGTTCGGTGAAAAAGTGGTCCTGCGGATCCTGGATCCAAGCAGCGCGAAACTAGGCATCGACGCGTTGGGTTACGAGCCACATCAGAAAGATCTCTATATGGCCGCGTTGGCAAGACCCTACGGCATGATCCTGGTCACGGGACCAACCGGCAGCGGCAAGACGGTTTCGCTTTATACCGGCCTTAATATCCTGAATACCGAGGATCGCAACATTTCCACAGCCGAAGACCCGGCGGAAATCAATCTGCCAGGCATCAATCAGGTCAATGTAAATCCGAAAGTCGGGCTCAATTTCGCGTCCTGTCTGCGTGCGTTTTTGCGCCAGGATCCCGACGTCATCATGGTCGGTGAAATACGCGACCTGGAAACCGCGGAAATTGCGATCAAAGCCGCTCAGACAGGCCACCTGGTGCTGTCCACTCTGCATACCAATGATGCCCCAAAAACGCTGACGCGCCTCGTGGATATGGGCGTCAAACCCTATGCGATTGCCAGCACCGTGCAGTTGATTATTGCGCAACGCCTGGCCCGTAAATTATGTGAAAGCTGCAAAGAAGTTCGCGACATACCGTCGGAAGCCCTCCTGCAGGAGGGCTTCACGCAAGACGAAGCCGATGGTGGCATGAAGATCTTCGGTCCGGTCGGCTGCAAGCTCTGCAATGACGGCTACAAGGGGCGACTCGGCGTATTCCAGGTTCTGCCAATCAGCGACGCTATCGAGCGGATCATTATGGAAGGCGGGAGTTCCATGCAGATCGCCGAACAGGCAGAAAAAGACGGCGTAGTCGATTTACGCAGGGCGGGTCTGCAAAAAGTCAAGGACGGGCTTACCGGTCTTGAAGAGATTAATCGCGTTACAATTGAATAGTTGTGTGTGTCGATGATATGTGGAATGTGTTGTTATGGCTCAATCTGTAGCAGTTGATCACGCCCCTTTTGAGTGGGAGGGAACAGACAGCCGCGGCAAGCGAGTTAAAGGCAAAACTATCGCCGCGAACGAAGCCGCGGTCCGCGCTGAGCTGCGGAATCAAGGCGTGGTCCCGCTCAAAGTCCGGAAGCAGAGCGTCCTGTTTCAGAAAAAGGGCAAAGTTACGCCCGGAGACATCGCAATTTTCAGTCGCCAATTGGCCACGATGCTGGCTGCCGGCATCCCGCTGGTTCAGGCTTTCGAGATCGTCGGCACCGGCCATGATAATCCGGCAATGCAAAAGCTTATTATGGCGATTAAACAGGACGTCGAAGGTGGTTCAGCGCTGGCTGAAGCGCTCGGCAAACACCCGTTACATTTTGATGATCTGTTCGTGAACCTGGTGGAGGCCGGTGAACAGGCGGGCGCTCTCGAAACTCTGCTGGACAAGATCGCCACCTACAAAGAGAAAACTGAAGCGATCAAGAAGAAAATCAAGAAAGCATTGACGTATCCGGCGGCAGTGCTTGCAGTTGCCGTTATTGTGACCACGATTCTGCTGATTTTCGTGATTCCGGAATTTGAATCGCTGTTCCAGGGTTTCGGCGCAGATCTGCCGGCATTCACCCGCATAGTGATTAACATCTCCGAATTCGTAAGAGATAAAGGGTGGGCCCTGGTAATCGTGATCGCTGCCGCGATTGGCGGTTATATCTACATGTATAAGCGATCAAGAAAATTACGCGAGTTTCAGGATCGCATAATGCTCAAGGCGCCGGTTATCGGCCAAATTCTCGTTAAAGCGGCGATAGCTCGATTCGCGCGAACCCTGTCGACGATGTTCAATGCGGGTGTGCCGCTGGTAGAAGCACTGGAATCAGTCGCCGGAGCCACGGGTAACATCGTTTACGAAAACGGGGTCATGGAGATACGCGACGAAGTGTCCACCGGACAGCGCCTGCAGAGAGCCATGACCAACACAGATTTGTTTCCAAACATGGTTATACAAATGATTGCGGTCGGCGAGGAGTCGGGCTCGCTCGATGAAATGTCGAGTAAAGTCGCCGATTTCTACGAGGAAGACGTTGACAATGCCGTGGACAACATGAGCAGTCTGCTGGAACCCCTTATTATGGGCATTCTCGGCGTACTGGTCGGCGGACTGGTCATTGCCATGTATTTGCCTATATTCAAGATGGGCGCCGTCGTCTAGCCGACTGCTGAAAAGCTCTGAGGCGGCACAATACTGCGTTAAGAATCGGCTCAGAGCTTTTCAGAATCCCGCTGATACCGATGGTTGAGACAAACCTAAGAAGTGTCCGCCGTCAGGAACGCTAGGGACCAGTCTTAACATGGCCGCAGTTTTTGGCTCCAGTCCGTCTGTTTTTATTACCGTGGTCGGGATTCTGGGCCTGCTAATCGGCAGTTTTCTGAATGTCGTCATCTATCGACTGCCGCGCATGCTGCAGCGGGAATGGCGTCAGCAATGCGCGGACTTGCTGGCCGCTGATAACGCGGCCGGACAGCCGGCAATACCGGTCGCAAAGTCCGAGCAAGCCGGTGATACCTTCAATCTAGTCACGCCACGTTCCGCTTGTCCTGCCTGCGGTACCGCAATCAAGGCTTATCAGAACGTGCCAATCATCAGCTACCTGTTACTCAAAGGGCGCTGCGCCAATTGTGCCGCAAAAATTCCGGCGCGCTATCCCGTGATCGAGGCGATGGCCGGAATTCTTTCCGCATTGATCGCCTGGCGATTTGGCTACACGCTTGAGTGCGCCGCGGCACTGATAATGGCGTGGTCGCTGATTGCGCTGGCGGTCATCGACCTTGATACACAATTGCTGCCCGACATCATTACTCTGCCGTTACTTTGGCTGGGTTTGGCTTTGAGTCTTTTCAGCAATCCTGAAGGTAGCGCCATATTCACCGATCCTCGCTCAGCGATCATCGGCGGGATCGCCGGCTATCTGAGCCTCTGGAGCATCTACCAGGGATTTAAACTGGTGACTGGCAAAGAAGGCATGGGGTACGGCGATTTTAAATTGCTGGCGGCGCTTGGCACCTGGCTAGGATGGCAAATGCTGCTGCTGATCGTGCTGCTATCCGCGGTGGTCGGCCTGGTCGCCGCGCTAGGAATGAAGATATTCCGCGGACACGACAGTCAGATTCCGATTCCTTTCGGCCCGTATCTGGCGGCGGCCGGTTTTATCGCAATGCTGTGGGGACCACAAATACTGTCAGCATATCTGCGAGGCAACGGAATTCAATGAACCGCGATGGCTGAACCCCCGCGAGAGGTTTTGCGAATCGGGCTGACGGGTGGCATCGCCAGTGGCAAAACACTCGTCGCGGATATGTTCGCCGAGTTCAGCATACCGGTCATCGACACCGATATAATCGCCCGACAAGTTGTCGCCCGAGAACAACCCGGCCTGGCCGAAATCGCGGCCGAATTTGGCCAGGAGATCCTGACTGCGGACGGCGACCTGGATCGGGCCAAGCTGCGCGAGATCGTCTTCAATGATGAATCCCGCAGACGCCGGCTGGAAGCGATCCTGCACCCCCGCATCCGCGAGGTCACCCTGCAGGCCTCCGAGACGGCGGGTGGCCCGTATCAGCTTCTGGTTGTGCCCCTGCTGTTCGAAAGCGGGTTCGAGCAGTTGGTGGATCGGGTGCTGGTCGTGGATTGCGCGGAGCCTATTCAGCGTGAGCGGCTCCGGGTGCGGGATAACGAGGCTCCTGAGCAAGTGGAGCGCATCATGGGCGCGCAGCTCAGCCGCTCGCGGCGGCTGGAGGGGGCCGACGATGTCATCGACAATTCAGGAACGGCGAACACGACGCGACGCCAGGTTGAAGCTTTGCATCGGAAATATCTGGGCATTTGCGGCGACGCGTCGGGTAGAGCAGAATAGAATGCAGTTAATATAAGCAGGTAAACGCGTGCGGCGACGTTCTATATAGGGACTCATGATTCAATCGGCGGAAATCCTTAGCCAGTCGATAACGGCTGATACACCGGTACGCTATGAGCAACCGCTCAGCGAGCGTATGCGGACTTTCTTACGTCTCGAATACCTTTACGAACAGCTGCTGTTCCACATCGAGCGCGAGTCACAATGGGCCAGCCGGGCGGCGGTCGCGAGCTTGCTGGACATCATAGCAATACTGAGTCGCGGCGATCTTCGCAGCGATATCATCAAGGCACTGGAACGCCAGATTTACGTCTTCGATCGTTATCAGAATATTCCCAAGGTCGACAAAGAGCGGCTCGCACGGGTGCTGCGGAATCTGCAAACACTCCGCCAGGAACTAAACGTCGTGGGACCTCAATATTTGCTGTCCGTAAGGGAGAGTGAATTTCTGAACGCAGTCAAGCACCGCAGTACCATTCCCGGCGGCACCTGCGAATTTGACCTGCCCGATTACAGTCACTGGCTTCGCAAGCCCTACGAACAGCGTCTGGCCGATATTAAGGAATGGACCAACAACCTGCGGCCGTTGTGTGCCAGTATCGCCGAATTGCTCTGGTTGATGCGCCAGAGCGGCCAGTCCTTCGATCAGGTTGCGATCAACGGCGTTTTCCAACACAGCCTGCGACGAAATATGGCGGTCGGTTTGATCCGCGTGTCGCTGGCCGCAGGCACCGCATACTACCCGGAGATCAGCGGCAGTCGCCACCGTTTCACGGTGCGCTTCATGGAATGGTCCGACGTGCAGCTGCGCGCGGTACAGACCAATCACAACGTCGATTTTGAGCTGACAATCTGCTGAAGTACTGCAACGACAGGCAGGTCCGCCGGCAATAAACCGGCATCCATCAATTCTGCAACAGCAACCCACTGCAAGGGCTGCTCTTCGAGACCAGCCGGCTGGCCATCAAACGCCGTGACCTGCCAGACGTGGAGCGTTACGACGCGATCGGGGTAATCATGAGTGTAAGTCAGCAATGACCTGGCTTGCTTGACTCTGATGCCGAGCTCTTCACGCAATTCGCGCCCGAGGGCCTGCCGCGGTGTTTCGGTGGATCGAAGCTTGCCGCCGGGAAATTCCCACCAACCTGCCTGGTGTTTTCCAGACACGCGTTGCGTGATCAGCACCCGATGCTGCTCGTCGAACAGCACGCCGGCGGCCACCTTGATCGAGGCTGTAGTTGTCTTTTTCATCTTTTAAATCAGGTACTTGGCTAGACAGGCATTAGCCCGCATGTTGCCCGAGAGTGCGGAATTGCCGGCGCTATATCGTTGTCGGTGACGCCGCGCTCACCGCATGGCTAGAAACAGAAACCGGCGTCAGAAACGCTTATCAGAGATTGGTTTCCGGCGCCAATCTCTGGCGCGAGTGTCTCTAACTGAGTTGTCCGTGACAACGCTTATACTTCTTACCGGATCCGCACGGGCAGGGTTCGTTGCGCCCGACTTTCGCCTCCGAGCGCACGAATGGCTGGACGGGTTCAGCCGGCTGCTCCGGCACTGCGCCCGGGCCCGCGGCCCTCGACGGGAACGGCGGACCGGCTGGCGCCGGTGCGTTGGCAATCGCCGACTGCGCTTCGGCATGTCGGAATTGCATCTTTCTGGCAGCGCTGCGTTGTTCTTCCATGGCCTCAACATCCTGCTCGCTGCGCAACTGCGCCCTCGAGACGATACTGATGACGTCATGCTTCATCTGGTCAAGCATCTGACTGAACATCTGAAATGCTTCACGCTTGTATTCCTGCTTGGGATTTTTCTGTGCGTACCCGCGCAGATGTATACCCTGGCGCAGATAATCCATCGCGGCCAGGTGCTCCTTCCACTGTGTGTCGAGCTGCCCGAGCATAATGACCTTTTCGAACTGCCGCATGATTTCGGGCCCGATCTGTTCGACCTTGGCCGCGTAGCTGCTTTCGATTTCGCCGATGACATGCGTTTTGAGCGCCTCTTCATCGATCGCTTTATCCGCAGCCAATAAGCCGGATAAATCGAACGAGGCACCGAAATCCTGTCGCAGCGCCTGCTCGAGACCCGTCAGATCCCAGTCTTCCACCGGCATGCCCGAAGGAACGTATTCATCAACCACCATACCGATCACTTCAATTCGAATACCGGCGATAGCTTCGGACAGATCATCAGCCTCCATCAATTCATTACGCTGCTGATAAATTACGCGGCGCTGATCATTAGCGACATCGTCATACTCCAGAAGCGACTTTCGGGCATCGAAGTTATGCGCCTCAACCTTGCGTTGCGCACGTTCAATCTGCCGCGTCAGCAGCTTGCTTTCGATAGCTTCTCCTTCCTGCATTCCCACGCGGGTCAACAATCCCTTGGTGCGCTCCGGATCGCCGAAAATCCGCATCAAGTTGTCTTCCATCGATAAGTAGAAACGGCTCGAGCCGGGGTCACCCTGCCGCCCCGATCGGCCACGCAGCTGATTATCGATGCGTCGGGATTCGTGGCGCTCCGTGCCGACAATATGCAATCCGCCGGCGTCGAGCACCTGCTGATGCCGCGCCTGCCAATTTTCCCGAAGCTGCTGAATCTCGGCTTCGCTCGACTCGTCATCCAGTTCCGCGATTTCAGCATCCAGATTACCGCCAAGCACGATATCCGTGCCGCGGCCGGCCATATTCGTTGCTATGGTCACGGCACCCGGCCGGCCGGCATTGGCGACGATCGATGCTTCCCGTTCATGCTGCTTGGCATTCAAAACCTCGTGACGAAAGCCGATCTTTTTCAACATGCCCGACAGATACTCGGAGGTTTCAATCGATGTCGTACCCACCAGGACCGGTTGCTCCCGGGTTTGACAATCCTGAATGTCTTCGGCGATCGCAGCAAATTTGTCCTTCTCGGTCAGGAATACCAGATCGGCCTGGTCATCCCTGATCATTTCGCGATGGGTCGGTATGACAACCACCTCGAGACCATAAATCTGTTGAAATTCGTAAGCTTCGGTGTCGGCAGTGCCGGTCATGCCGGACAGCGTTTCATACATCCGAAAATAATTCTGGAAAGTGATTGAGGCAACCGTCTGATTTTCTTCTTTGACTTTGACACCTTCCTTGGCTTCCAGCGCTTGATGCAAGCCGTCGGACCAGCGTCGCCCTGGCATTGTTCGACCGGTAAACTCATCTACGATAACGATCTCGCCATTATTAACGACATACGCCACATCGCGCTTGTAAAGTGCGTGAGCCCTGAGGCCCGCCGTAAGATGATGCATGAGTCGAATATTAGCCGCATCGTAGAGACTTTCTGATTCGCCGATCAGCCCTTCTCTAACCAGCAATTTCTCGACTGTCTCGTGGCCTTCCTCGGTCAAAAATGCCTGCTTGGATTTCTCATCGATCGTAAAATCCCCGGCGCCCTCTTCTTCCTGCTGTCTCTTGAGCCGCGGAATAAGCTTGTTGATCTGGATATATAGATCAACGGATTCGTCCGACGCGCCCGAAATAATCAGCGGCGTGCGGGCCTCGTCAATCAAGATAGAGTCAACCTCATCCACGACTGCGAAACTCAAACCTCGCTGCACCTGATCCTGAATATGCTGCGCCAGATTATCGCGGAGATAATCAAAACCAAACTCATTATTCGTTCCATAGGTGATGTCGCAGCTGTAAGCCGCGCGTTTTTCATCGGGCATCTGACCACTCTTGATCACCCCGACCGTCATACCGAGAAACTCGTAGATCGGGGCCATCCAGTTTGCATCGCGCTGCGCCAGGTACTCGTTGACGGTAATGATGTGCACACCTTTGCCGGTCAATGCGTTCAGATATGCTGGCAAAGTCGCAACCAGGGTTTTGCCTTCACCGGTCCGCATTTCTGCAATATTGCCTTCGTGTAAGACCACGCCGCCGATGAGCTGCACATCGAAGTGACGAAGTCCCAATTTACGCTTCGACGCTTCACGCACGAGCGCAAACGCCTCGGCCAGTATCTCCTCCAGCTCGGCGCCGTCGGCCACGCGCTTCTTCAACTCCGCCGTTTTGGCCGGAAACGCTGCGTCGTCGAGGGACTCAAACTCTGGCTCAAATTTCCCGGCATGGCTGACGAGCTTGTCATAGCGACGCAACAGCCGCTCATTTCGGCTGCCAAACAGTTTGTTCAGAACATTAGCCAAACCTTTACCTCAATAGTTTAAGCGCCGCACAACAAGAACGGGCCGCGAACGCCAAATTTGCGTGTATTTGGACACCCAATCTGGCGGTCGCGAAGCGACTCCGACTGACCGAAGGCGACCGCAGGAAGTCCCCGTGTCTAGGGGATCAGGCCGTAACGGTCGTATTCAGGAACGCACACCAACCACCCTAAGAAAGTCCGGTATTGTAAGGGTATCAAGCGTTGCGGGGAATGCCGGGCAGAATCGAAATCCGGCTGATTTGCAGAATACCGGCAATATTAATGACGCGTGGCCGCGAAACGCCCGGCCTGGGACGGGCTCAGGTCGTCTGGCGTATGAATTTGAGGGGATTGACCGGCCGGCCTTGATGCCATACCTCGAAATGCAGGTTCGGTCCGGTGGCCCGCCCGGTAGAGCCGATCAGGGCGATGGTCTGACCTGGTTGAATCTGGTCTCCTGGCGCCACCAGATTGCGCTGATTGTGAGCGTAACGCGTCACATATCCATTGCCGTGATTGATCTCGACCATGTTGCCATAACCGTGGCGTGAACCAGAATAAGTCACGACGCCCGCTGCAACTGCGATGACGTCGCTGCCGGCCTTACCGGCAAAATCTACGCCTCTGTGGCTGGTTGTCTTGCCGTTGAATGGATCTGTCCGGCGACCGAATTCACTGGAAATCCAACCCGACTTGACCGGACGACCTTTTGGGTAGACGCGGTCATTGAGCCTGCGGTTCAACAACAATCCTTCCAATACCATCAATTGCTGCTGCTGATCGTGCAGCCTGCGATCCATCGCATTAATGTCGGCGAAAACGTCCGCCCCCTTGCCGGTTGCGGGCGATATTTCTGATTCGATCGGACCGCCAAGAGCTGGTGGGTTTTCAAAATTGAATTCGCCTTCGTCGAGATCAGCCATCTCGGTGAGGCGCCGACCCAAGGCATTCAGACGAATTGCACTGGCGTTCAGTTCGCCCATGCGGATCGTCAGTGCGTCAATCTGTTCCTGTGCACCGCCCTTGATCTCTTCCAAGGCTTCTTGCTGGGCAGCAACATCACGCTTCAGGTGATCGACATCGGCAACGGGTTGCTGCGGATCCAGCGCACGCGCGGCCAGATAACCGAAGCCAGTAATCGATAGCACCATGAACCCGATGACACAGGCGACCACGAGCGGAGCCGAAAACTCAAAATGGCGAGCAGCAGCCCTGCCCTGTGAGAACAGAATCAGTTTCATCAGCGCCGTCTCGAACCCTGTTTTTTTCCGCAAACGACAACGTCGTTACACTCGGACCTATCGACGGTAGATAATTGTCGCTTCCTTGTGTCCAGTGACCAGAAGAAAGCATTCCTCCTTAACCTCATACGGCAACCCCGCTATCGTAGGAAAATAACCTTTAGACCGGTGGCTTTGCGTCCCCAGCTTTCGCCAGGTTTGCCTTTAGCGGGTTAGACTATGCCGAATGGCTTGCTGCAAGACAAGGAACCCGATCGAGAATCCAATGAAAAACTTCATGTGTTATGTCAAAAAATGATCCCAAGTCACTGTCTGAATTGATTAGTCTTAGCAACTCACCGCTCAGTCAATTAGCGCGGGAAGCCCGCTCCAGACTCGAACTCACAGACCATATCCGCGCGGGCCTGGCGGCCGATTTATCCGCCGAAATGATCAGCTGCGCGCTCGACGCGGACAGCACGCTCGTCGTCAGGGCCAGTAATCCTGCCTGGGCGGCACGACTTCGGTTTGAAAGCGAGCGGCTGCTCGTGCTGTGCCGCGAACGACACCCCGAAACCCGCAGCGTCAAAGTCAAAGTGTCTCGCCATGGTGCCTGACAAAATGTGCATCGACACACAGCTGACGTAACCACGCGCACAGGCGAAGACTAAGCCCGCACAACGGCGGGCCAAAAAAGATTTAGTGATAAATAATTATCGAGCGACGACAGCTGTCGCGTAAGAAATCGGCGCCTTGCGGTTATCTTCAAACGTAACCGTCTCGAAGGCTTTCTTGTCAGCGCGCAGTGCACGCAAAAGTTTATTGTTCAATCCATGCCCGGATTTATAGCCGGTAAACTCGCCGAGCAGGCTATGACCAATTAAATACAGATCGCCAATCGCATCAAGAATTTTGTGCTTGACGAACTCGTCTTCGTAGCGCAGTCCATCTTCATTCAACACACGATAGTCGTCCAGCACAACGGCGTTATCCATCGTCCCGCCCAGCGTCAGATTTCGCGCCCGCAATGCTTCTATATCGCGAAGAAAACCAAAAGTTCTCGCCCGACTTATTTCTTTCACGAAAGACATGGTCGAAAAATTAAGACTGGCCGTCTGGGTATGCCTCTTAAATATCGGATGCTCAAAATCAATACTGAGCTTGACCTTGTAACCCGAATAGGGCCGAAGCTCCGCCCATTTGTCGCCATCTTCGACGCGGACCTTTCGTTTTATCCGAATAAATCGTTTCGGCGCGCCTTGCTCAGCAATGCCGCCTGACTGCAGAAGGAATACAAAAGGCGCAGCGCTGCCATCCATGATCGGCACTTCAGGCGCGCTAAGGTCGACATAGGCGTTATCAATTCCCAAACCCGCCATGGCAGCCATCAGATGTTCGACGGTCGCGACAGTGGTGTCGCCCTGCACCAGGCTGGTGCCCAAGGTCGTGTCGCCCACGCCGTCCGCATCTGCGAGCACATCTACCGGGGGCTCAAGGTCCAGGCGCCGGAACACGATACCGGTGTTTTCGGCCGCCGGTCTAATCGTCATATAGACTTTGCGGCCGGAATGCAGTCCGATACCCGTGGCCCGAATCGAATTTTTGAGCGTTCGCTGTCTGAGCATAGGCCTACTCGCTCTTCAGGGTCGGTCGTCCCGCGGATCTTGGCCGATCCGCGCGCGCCTATATCTGAGAACTTACTCCCTAGTTTTTGATAACCCATTGAATGCCAAGCATTTTTCTGGATTACGCACAGATTGACAACACAGAATGGCTAAAAACTAGCACATACCCGGAAAATCGCGCAACTTGACAAATTAAATTAACTTAAACAGCTAATCCCCCTCAGTATATAAACCTAATTCCGCTCAATCTGCCTGCCGACGCAAAAATGCCGGGATATCCAGCAGATCGAGCGATGGCTCCTGGGCTGGCCCCTGATTATCGCCGGCGGCCTGTTGCCGATGCCGCGGCGGCCGATCGAAATCGGCGTAATTTGGCGCATCAGCAGACGGGACCGGATCGACGACGCGCATCGGCACCGGCTGCGGCTTCGCCAGCGGCTGGCCCAGACCGGTAGCCACGACGGTGACACGCAAATCCTTGCTCATATCAGGATCAATGACCGTGCCTATGACAACGGTCGCATCATCGGACGCACACTGCTTGACCGTCTCGCCTACGGCCTGAAATTCGCCAATCGACAGGTCCATGCCGGCTGTTACGTTGACCAGGATACCGCGTGCACCGTCGAGGTTGATATCTTCAAGCAGCGGGCTTGAAATAGCTGCCTCGGCAGCCTCACGAGCACGATCTTCGCCAGACGCGGTGCCGGATCCCATCATGGCCATACCCATCTCAGCCATGACTGTGCGAACGTCCGCGAAGTCCACGTTTATCAAGCCAGGGCGCGTGATGAGTTCCGCAATGCCCTGAACAGCACCCTGTAAAACTTCATTCGCAGATTTGAATGCGTCCAGCAGCGTGGTCTCGCCTCCGAGCACGGAAAGCAATTTTTCGTTAGGTATCGTGATCAGGGAATCAACGTATTTGGCAAGATCATTGATGCCTTGATCAGCCACCGAGGCACGTTTGAAGCCTTCCATGCCAAATGGCTTGGTCACAACGGCGACGGTCAATATGCCGAGTTCGCGTGCGACCTGGGCTACGACCGGGGCAGCGCCCGTTCCGGTGCCACCACCAAGACCCGCGGTAATAAACAGCATGTCTGCGCCTTCGACGACCTCCTGGATGCGGTCGCGATCCTCCATCGCTGCCTGGCGTCCAACCTCCGGATCGGCGCCAGCGCCCAGACCTTTGGTAATATTGCAGCCGATCTGCAGGGCCGTTCGGACGGTGGAGCTTTGCAAGGCTTGAGAATCCGTATTGGCGCAAATGAAATCCACTCCTTCAATTCCAGAAGTCACCATGTGTTTGACAGCGTTGCCGCCCCCGCCGCCTACGCCCAGTACCTTTATAACTGCGTTTTGACTATATCCATCCATGAGTTCAAACATCGATTCGTCTCCTAACAACAACATTAATGAAACTAAAAATTACCTTGAAACCAAGCCTTCATCCTTTCCCAAATTTCCTGCAAACCTCCTCCCATCGAGCGGCCTTCGTAATGCCTTTCCGCGCGGTTCTTCGCATAAAGCAGCAGTCCCACACCGGTCGAATGAATCGGATTACGAACCACATCGCCCAAACCTCTGACATGCTGCGGTAAACCCAGTCGAACGGGCATATGAAACACTTCTTCAGCCAGCTCTACGGCGCCTTCCATCTTGGCACTGCCGCCAGTCAACACGACTCCGGCCGCGACCATGTCTTCGAAGCCGCTGCGCCGCAATTCATCGCGAATCAGGCTGAATAATTCCTCGTAACGCGGCTCGACCACTTCGGCCAGCGTCTGGCGCGCCAATCGCCGCGGCGGCCGATCACCGACGCTCGGTACTTCAATGGTTTCGTCCAGATTGGCCAGCTGGCTGAGTGCGCAGGCGTATTTAATCTTGATCTCTTCAGCGTACTGCGTAGGCGTGCGCATCGAGATCGCTATGTCATTGGTTACCTGGTCGCCAGCGATTGGAATAACAGCCGTGTGCTTGATCGCGCCGCCGTTGAATACCGCAATATCCGTAGTACCACCACCAATATCTACAAGACAGACGCCGAGCTCCATCTCGTCTTCAGTCAAGACCGCATAGCTCGAAGCTAATTGCTCCAGCACCACATCATCGACTTCCAGTCCGCAGCGCTGCACGCACTTGACAATGTTCTGCGCCGCGCTGGCCGCTCCGGTCACCATGTGCACGCGCGCTTCCAAACGAACGCCAGACATACCAATCGGTTCGCGGATGCCTTCCTGGCCGTCAATGATGAACTCCTGCGGCAATACATGAAGAATGCGCTGATCCGCCGGAATGGCTACCGCGCGCGCAGCATCAATCACACGTTCCACGTCGGTCAGCGCAACCTCGTGATCGCGAATCGCGACGATGCCGTGCGAGTTGAGGCTGCGCACGTGGCTGCCGGCAATACCGGTATACACCGAATTGATCTCACAGCCGGCCATTAGCTCTGCCTCCTCGACAGCGCGCTGAATCGAAGTCACGGTTGCTTCAATGTTCACGACGACGCCTTTCTTCAAACCCCGAGATGGGTGGATGCCAAAACCGATCACCTCCAGCTCACCATCGTCCTGGGCTTCTCCAACAATCGCCACCACCTTGGAGGTGCCGATATCGAGGCCAACGATCAAACCCTTGTCAGTTTTCTTAGACATGCGGTTCTGATTCTTCCGGCAACTTCTCGCGCATCGGGTTTCGATCCTTCCAACCGACCGCAAAGCCATTCGTATATCGCATATCGACGTAATCAACGTGTTCGCTGCGTGACGCGATGACTTTGTCCAACGCCGCAAAAAACCGATCGATCCGCGCATCGACAAACCTGGCGCCAAGACGAACCCTGACTCCATTGTTCAACTGCAGCTCCCAGGCTCCCCGTTTATCCAGGCGCAGGGAGACAGCGGCCAAGCCACGCTGTTCGAGTCGCTCCTGGATGCGAAAAAACATTTCGGTGACTCGCCCCTCCGAACCTGCAGGGCCATACAACTTGGGCAGCTCGGCGGGCAGATGAGTTGCATCATCGACGAAAAGTTCGCCATCTAGGTTCAATAACCCACGCTTGCCCCAGCGCGCCGCAGGACGCTGTTCGCTGACTTGGACCTCGATCGACCCGGGCCACCGGCGCCGAATATTCGCGTTAGCGATCCACGGAATATTCGTCAATTCGGCTCGCATCAAATTTAAATCGGCGCTCAGAAAACCCGTCTGAACATGTGGCGCCAACGCATCTTCCAATTGAACGGCCGAGACGCGCGCAAAAGAGCCGTTAATCACCACCGCATCGATCGGTCGATCCATCAGCCAGAGGGTGGTGACGTATATCGCTATTACGGTTATCCCGGTCGCGCTAAAGGTGATAACCCGCGCCCAATTGATGGCCGGCCAGCGGATCGTCGCCACACTTGCACGACCTTTCGCACGGTGTTTCCGATTGCGCTTGAAAAGCCTGTGCGTCTTAGCAGGCACCGACCGCCTCCGCTTCGCTACTCGGATGCGATGCCGCATCGATACTTGTCTCGAGAATCCGCCAGACCAGCTCAGCAAAATCAATTCCTAACTCGGCTGCAGCCATCGGCACGAGGCTGTGGCTGGTCATTCCGGGAATGGTATTGACCTCGAGCAACAGCGGCTGCCCGGCCGCATTCAGCATGAAATCCACGCGACCCCACCCGGCCGCACCCACAGCCTGGAATGCCTGCAGCGCAAGCGCGCCGAATTCCTTTTCCCGTTCCTCTGGCAAACCACACGGGCAGACGTATTCAGTATCGTCGCTGAAATATTTTGCGTCGTAATCGTAAAAGGCGTTGGCGGCGCCAATACGAATCAACGGCAACACCTCGTTATCCAGAATAGCTGCGGTATATTCTGGGCCCGTAATCCACTGCTCTGCTAAGACCTCACAGTCAAAGTTGCCCGCATTTTCGAACGCCTGCGGCAAATCTTCGGCGCGATCTACGCGCGTCAACCCAATACTCGAACCCTCGGCAGCCGGCTTTACCATTAATGGCAAGCCCAATAAGCGCAGCACCCGGTCAAAATCCTGCTCACCAGCCAGCACCTGGTAGGCTGGCGTCGCCAGTCCGGCTCCAGTCAGGAGCTGCTTGGTGCGCAGCTTATCCATGCAGATCGCGGAGCCCATCACTCCACTGCCGGTATACGGAATACCGAGAAATTGAAGCAAACCCTGAATAGTTCCGTCTTCACCACCGCGGCCATGCAGAGCGATCCAGGCGCGACGGTATTGACCTTTTTGCAATTGGTTTATCAGGTCATCGGCGCTGTCGACCGCATGCGCATCGACACCTCGTTCCAATAGCGCCTGGTGGACGGCCCGTCCGGTCATCAAGGATATTTCCCGCTCAGCCGAATTACCGCCCATCAGCACAGCGACCTTGCCGAACTGTTTCGGCTCGAGGCACTGCAATTTTTTAAGTCGGGTCGTCATGCATGTTCACCAACAATATGCACCTCTAACTCCAAATGGATGCCGTGACTTTCTGCGACGACGGCGCGGATGTGCGCGATCAATTCCTCGACATCAGCGGCGCTGGCGCCGCCCGTGTTAATAATGAAATTGGCATGTTTTTCGGACACCGTCGCGGCACCCACTCGAAATCCCTTCAACCCGGCTGAATCAATTAATTGCGCCGCGTGCTGGCCGGGCGGATTGCGAAATACCGATCCGCAACTGGGTAACCCGAGTGGCTGCGTTGCCTGCCTCTCCCGCATTAACGCGCGAACCCGATCGAGTCCATCTTCCAGTTGCTCGGTAAACTGAAAACGTGCCGCGACGAACCACTCGCCGTCGGGTCCGCTGACCTGTCGATAGGCGATCTTGAACTCCGACTTCGCGCGGGTAAGAACTTCGCCGCGACGATTTATCGTATCGACCTCGCTTACGTTGTCCCAGGTTTCACCGCCAAACGCACCGGCGTTCATCATCAGCGCGCCACCGACAGTGCCGGGGATACCGGCAAAGAATTCGGCCGGACCTAACTGCCAACGCGCGCAGCGACGGGCCAGTGCCGTGCACGGCACGCCGGCCCCTGCTTCAACGCGGTGCCCCGGTAAGCGATCGACATTGCCCAAAGCTTTCGAGGGGGCAATCACCACACCCCGGATTCCTCCGTCCCGAACCAGCAGATTGCTGCCCAGGCCGGTCCAATAAACCGGCGCGCTGTCATCCAGTTCGCGCAAGAAACCCCGTAACTCATCCACGGTTTCAGGCCGGAAATAAATATCGGCCGGCCCGCCGAGCCGCCAGGACGTGTGCTTCGACATGGGTTCGTTGCGATGCACCGTACTTTTCTGCTGAACGCTCATCGCATGACCCTTCATCGGCGCACCGTCAAACTGGCGAGTTTTGCCAGGGTGTCCGGCAGTGTGCTCGCAGCAGCTCCGATGTCACCGGCGCCGAGCGTCAACACCAGATCACCGTCCGCAACGACGCCAGCCAAAAGTTCCGGCAACTGATCCAAATCCGGCACGAACACCGGTTCAACTTGAGCGCGACTCCGGACTGCCCGGCATATCGACCGGCCATCGGCACCGGCGATTGAATCCTCACCCGCGGCGTAGACTTCTGTCACGAATAAGCGGTCTGTCGCCGACAAGACCTCCGCAAAATCGTCGAGTAAATCACGAGTTCGGGTAAAGCGGTGCGGTTGAAAAACCACCACCAGGCGCCGGCCCGGCCAGCCCTCGCGCGCCGCTTGCAGGGTTGCGGCAATCTCAGTCGGATGATGGGCATAATCATCAATAAACAACACCTGGCCGCTCGAGGTCCGCACATCGCCGAGAATTTGCATGCGCCGGTCAATTCCCTGGAACTCCGCCAGCGCACGCAGCACTGCTGAATCTTCCAGCTCCAGCTCGTTGGCAACGGCAATAGCGGCTAGAGCGTTTTGCACGTTATGCCTTCCAGGTAGATTCAGCGAAACTGGCAATAGCGACTTCTGACCCGGACGCGAGACCTGAAACCGGCAGCCGGCGCCATCAGCGACGATATCGCTGGCACGCACGTCGGCATCAACATGCATTCCGTAAGTCAACACGGCGCGCTTAACGCTTGGGAGGATGGCTGCGACGCCAGGATCATCCAGGCACATGACGGCCAGCCCATAGAACGGCAAATTGTGCAAAAACTCCAGAAAACTTTGCCGTAATAGTTCAACATCGCCGGCGTAGGTGGACAGGTGATCGGTATCGATATTTGTAACCACAGACATCATGGGCTGCAGATGGATAAATGATGCGTCGCTTTCGTCGGCTTCTGCGACGAGATATTGGCCGGCGCCCAAACGACCATTCGTGTCGGCACTTTTCAATCTACCGCCGATTACGAACGTCGGATCCTCACCGGCCTCCGCCAGTATGCTCGCCACCAGGCTGGTGGTGGTGGTTTTGCCATGGGTGCCCGCGACCGCGATGGCATAACGAAATCGCATTAACTCGGCTAACATTTCCGCGCGTCGGACAATCGGTTTACGCTGCTCCCTGGCAACGACGATCTCGGGGTTCTCCGGGTCGATGGCAGTGGAGACAACGACCAAATCAGCGTCTCCAATGTTCGCAGCGCGATGTCCGATAAAGATTTCCGCGCCGAGAGCCTGCAACCGCCGGGTAACTGACGATTGCTTCAGGTCGGAGCCCTGCACGGCGTAACCGAGGTTTACCAAAACTTCGGCTATCCCTCCCATACCAACACCACCGATTCCGACCAGGTGAATTCTATTGATTTTGCGCATGCGATTTTTCATGCGTCATGCACCGCTGCCAGACAAATATCCGCGACTTCCCGGGTCGCGTCGGGCCGCGCAACGAAGCGGGCATGAACAGCCCGGTCTTCCAGAATCTGACGATTCCCGACACAGCGATCAATTTCTTGCGCAAGTAATTCGGGCGTCAACTCGGCCTGCGGCATTAACACCGCCGCACCGGCCGCGACGAGAAAATCGGCGTTGCGTGTCTGATGATCATCCACCGCCGATGGATAAGGGACCAGAATCGCACCGAGTCCAGCGGCAGCGAGCTCGGATATCGTTAATGCACCGGCGCGACAAATGACCAGGTCTGCCCATGCATACGCCTCGGCTATGTCATCAATAAATGGATCCAGACGCCCGCTAATCGCGTGTTCGGCGTAAATAGTTCGCGCTGCTTCAATGCTTGCCGTGCCGGCCTGGTGCCAGATATCAGGACGTCTGTCGGCCGGTAACAAAGCCAACGCACGCGGCACTGTTTGATTCAGAATCAGTGCCCCCTGACTTCCACCCAGGATCAAAACCCTGAGCCTCCCCTGACGATCGCGGAAACGCTGTCGCGGCTCCGGAAGAGCCACTATATCCGGTCGCACCGGATTGCCAACCAGCCGGGTCTGTACCTTTGCCGAAAAACTGCCCGGGAATGCTTCCAGCACCTCCCGGGCGAATCCAGCCAGAAGACGATTGGTTAACCCAGCTACAGAATTCTGTTCATGAATAATCAGTGGTTTGCGCAGCAGCCAGGCGGCGAAGCCCCCCGGACCTGAAGCGAATCCACCCATGCCCAATACGAGCTTTGGTCGGCGCCGTATCAATACCGCCAGAGCATCAAATACCGCTACACACAATTTCAAAGGCGCCAGCATCCAGCTCAGTAATCCTTTGCGGCGCAGACCGGAGATACGCGTCCATTCGATAGGAAAGCCTTCCTTAGGGATGATTTCCGCTTCGATACCGCGCTTCGTGCCTAACCAGACAACCTCTTCATCACGCCCACGCAATTCACGCGCGACAGCCAACGCCGGAAATACGTGCCCACCGGTTCCACCCGCCATAATCAATATTGGTGACGTCATATCGTTTACGACTTCCGTGTCTTCGCCTTACGGACCGGAGCTTTTTTTCGCTTCACCTTTCGCCCATCGGTATGCCTGGATTTCCCATTCTCGGTCAGCTGTCGATTTTCGTAATCGATGCGTAACAGTATTCCGAGACCCAGCAGCGTAACGACCACACTGCTTCGACCATAACTGACCAGCGGCAACGTCAAGCCTTTCGTCGGCAGAATCCCCATGTTGACGCCGATATTGATGAAAACCTGTGCGCTCTGCCAAACGGCAAAACCGAATGCAAGATTTGCCTGGTACAAACGTCCGGCAAGCAGCGATTCTCGCGCAATGCCTAAAACACGCCAGACCAGCACCACGAATAATCCGATCACAGTCAGGCTACCAACCAAGCCAAGCTCTTCAGCAATCACCGCAAAAACAAAATCCGTATGCGCTTCGGGCAGATAAAAAAGCTTTTGCACGCTTTCTCCGAGCCCGACACCTAGCCACTGACCGGAACCAATCGCGATCAATGACTGAGTCAGCTGGAATCCGCTGTCATACGGATCAGCCCACGGATCGAGAAATGCGGTCAATCTTGCCAGGCGATATGGGGACGACAGGGCAAGCAACGCGAGCGCGGCCGTTACTGCGGCGCTGAAAACTAGAAAATCCCGCAAGCGGGCACCGGCGATGAACAATACCGCCAACGTAATCACCAACATAACAACGGAGGCGCCGAAGTCAGGTTGCGCAAGCAACAAACCACAAGTTACGCCGACCAACAGCATCGGTTTTGCGAAACCCATAAATCGCTCTCGCAATTCGGCGCGGTGTCGCACGGCATAACTGGAGATATACATCAGCATCAGCAAGCGGGCCGGCTCGGAAACCTGCACCACGCTTATGCCGCCCACGCTGAGCCAGCGTGTGGCGCCGTTGACCGTATTACCCATGCCGGGCGCCAGCACGGCAACCAGCATACCGATCGACAGACAAAGCAGCACTGGACCCAGGCGATCCCAAACGCGCGTCGGAACACGCAGCATCACGGCTATTCCGGCCAGACCGATGACGGCCGCGACCGTCTGTCGTTCAAAATAAAAAAGTGGATTGCCATTGGTGCGTTCGGCCAAAGATATGGATGCCGATGCCATCAGCACCAGTCCACCACATAAAAGAGCGCCGATCGCCAGCACCAGAGTGAGATCCAGGCGCTCGATGATATTCGAGCCGCGAACGCCGGTGATAACGCGGCCCGTACGATGATGTTTTACCGTGGTGCTAGCGGTCATGAAGTCAACTCCAGCACAGCCGTCGCGAACACATCGCCGCGCTCGGCGAAGTTTTCGAACATGTCGTGACTGCTGCAGGCCGGCGCGAGCAGCACGGTGTCGCCCGGTCTGGAGATCGCCAAGGCACTGACCACGGCATCCCGCATAGTCTCGACGAGCGTCACCTCGCAAAACGAGTCCAGTACGCGAGAGATTGGTAGCGCATCCCGGCCAAGAAGAATCACGGAACATTGACGCCCGGAAAGCGCGTTCGCCAAAGCTTCAAAGTCGGCCCCCTTTGCATCGCCGCCGGCGATCAACACGAACGGGTCAGAAATGCTTTCGATACTCGTCAGGGCGGCACCGACGTTGGTCGCTTTCGAATCATTGATCCAGGTTATGCCGTTTGCCTCAACCACCATCTGCATGCGATGTGGTAAACCGCGATAACGTTTCAACGCCTGCGCAAGGCTATGCGGATTGGCGCCGAGGACTGAGCCTAATGCCAGAGCAGCAAGCGCATTGGCAAGATTGTGTCGTCCAAGCAACGGGAAATCATCAACGGACATCAAAAGGGTGTCGCCATATGCAATGCACTCACCCCGCGATGTGACGCGAATACCAAACTCACCGGCCGCTGGCTGGTCCATGCCGAATGACGTCATCGCAGTGCCGGTCGGTACGAGCGATGCAAACTCTATGACGTCCCGGTTTACCACCGCGCGGCGACATGCGCCGTATACCCTCGCTTTTGCTGCAGCATAGGCGTCCATATCAGTGTGCTTATCAAGATGGTCAGGCGACAGATTCAGGAGGACGGAGGCCGCGGTTGGAATCAGGCCACTGCGCTCCAACTGAAAACTCGACAACTCCAGGACGAAAATTTCTATGTCCGGGTCCAGTAAATCGAGCGCGGGAGTTCCGAGGTTGCCACCGGTCGCAACCGACCAACCGACATCCGAGAGCATGCTACCGAGCATCGAGGTCACCGTGCTTTTGCCGTTCGAACCCGTGATCGCGCAGATTTTCCCACCACACTCTGCGGCGAATAAATCGATGTCGCTTACGATATCGATCTTTCGCCGATGAGCGGCGGCGATCAGGGGAGAATGCATATCCACGCCAGGCGAAACGACCAGCCTGCGGATGTGCGGGGGCAGCTCCGCGGGTTGATCGCCGGTGTGTACGCGCGCATCTGGCATTGCGTCCATAATTGCGTCGATACCGGGCGGCAACTGGCGGGTATCAGCGAACTCAGCGGCTATGCCACGTGCCGCAAAAAATCGCGCGCATGAAGCGCCGGTGAGCCCCATCCCCATCACGAGAACCGTGGGCTCGGCCGAACAATCAAGCGAATCCACATTAATGTTCATTGCTGACGTCACCATCAACGTATCTTCAAACTCGAAAGCCCGAGCAGAACCAGAATCACGGTAATAATCCAGAAACGTACGATCACCTTGGGCTCCGCCCAACCCTTGAGTTCATAATGATGGTGCAGTGGTGCCATGCGAAAAATTCGCCGACCGGTCATCTTGAATGAAGCGACCTGAATGATCACCGACATTGTCTCGATGACGAACAGACCACCCATAATCGCCAACACCAGTTCCTGTCGCACAATCACGGCTACCGTCCCCAGCGCGGCACCAAGCGACAATGCACCGATGTCGCCCATGAAGACCTGCGCCGGATATGTGTTGAACCACAGAAAACCCAGTCCCGCGCCAGCGAGCGAAGCGCAGAACACCATCATTTCGCCGGCACCCTCGACATAGGGGATGGCCAGGTATTCGGAAAAAATGACGTTACCAGTCGCCCAGCCGAAAATCCCCAGCGCGCCACCGACTAGCACGGTCGGCATGATCGCCAGCCCGTCCAGACCGTCGGTGAGGTTCACCGCATTGCTGGTTCCAACGATAACGAAGAACGTCAACGCGATGTAAAACGCGCCAAGCGGAATAACCACATCCTTCAGGTAAGGTATCAACAGGCCGGTTTCGTATGGCTGATCGGCGAGCAGGAACAGCACCACGGACACGGCAAGCGCCGTCACGGACTGCCAGAATATTTTCGTCCAGGCCGACAAACCCATTGGATCGCGCAGCACCAGCTTCAGATAATCATCAACAAACCCGATGAGCCCAAATGCCAGCGTCACGGCAACCACGATCCAGACATATTCGGTGGTCAAATCGGCCCACAGCAAGGTACTGCTCAAAATCGCGACCAGAATCAACGCACCGCCCATGGTCGGTGTGCCCGCCTTTGGCAAATGGGTTGACGGCCCATCGTCCCGCACCGTTTGCCCGATCTGACGAACGCTTAATCGTCGAATCATCAGCGGACCGAGAAACAATGAAATCAACAGGGCGGTAAGCGCACCCATGATGGCGCGCATTGTGATGTAGGTGAACACGTTGAAGCCCGATACGAACTCGGTCAGATACTCCGCGATATAAAACAGCATTACCGGGCGCCTTCCTGCTGGAGCGTCGCCACCAGCTTTTCGAGGCCCATGCATCGGGAACCCTTTACGAGCAAGACTATTCCAGGTTGCTGCTCGGCTTTAATGGCTTCTGACAAATCGTCGATGCTGGCAAATGAAGCGGCGCCCGCGCCGAATGCCTCAGCCGATTCACGCGCCTGCTCGCCAAGACAGAACAACCGCGCAATTCCGGCTTTTTTCGCCTGTTCGCCGACCGCCCGATGCAGTTCCGCGCTGCTCGGGCCAAGCTCTGCCATATCACCAAGAATCAGCCACTGCTCTCCATCTCGCTGGGACAGGAATTCTATAGCCGCGCGCACCGAACCCGGGTTCGCGTTGTATGAATCGTCAAAAATCGTCATGCCACCAGCGGCCGTAGCGGCTCGCATCCGCCCCGCTACATTGCTCACGGCAGCCAGTCCCTGCTGAACGGCTTCCCAGGTCGCGCCGGCCGCAGTGGCCGCGGCAGCTGCGGCTAATGCGTTGCGGACGTTGTGGCGACCTGCCATTGGGAGCTGCACGTCGAGATTGCCGAACGGCGATTGCAGCTGAAAGCCCAGTTCACAGTGCGTAGCGTCAACAACTTCACGGATATCAGCGGCCCGAAAGTCTGCAGAATCGCTTAAACCGAAAGTACGAGTATCTGCATGCCCGCACAAATCGCGCCAAAACGTAAAAAATTCATCGTCCCGATTGATAATGGCCACGCCGTCGTTCGAAAGACTTTCGAATAACTCACCTTTGCTCGCCGCTATGTTTGCCTTGCCACCAAAACCTTCGAGGTGGGCGATGCCGGCATTGGTCACAACGCCGATGCCGGGCGCCGCTATATCAGCGAGATAGGCAATTTCTCCGCGGTGGCTGGCGCCCATTTCCAGCACCGCAATGCGATGCCGATCGCGCAGCCGCAGAACCGTCAGCGGCAAGCCGATCTCGTTATTCAGATTGCCTGCGGTAACCAGCAATGCCGCCTCATCGCCAACATGAGCACGTAAAATCCCGGCAATCATTTCCTTGACCGTCGTCTTGCCGTTACTGCCGGTAACCGCGATAACCGGAATAACAAAGCGGGCACGCCACTTTTTCGCCAACCTTCCGAGTGCGCTGCGCGTGTCCGTAACTTCGACCTGCGGCAAATCGCAGCTCTGGCGTTGGGCCACCACGGCACCGGCGGCGCCCAGCCGGGTCGCCTCATGGACAAATTCGGCAGCATCGAAGCGCTCACCCTGCAAAGCGAAAAATAATTGCCCTGGTTGCAGCGTTCGGGTATCCGTACTGACCGACTCAAACGCATGATCAGCGCCAACCAGCGTCCCGTTTACGGCGTCAGCGACCATAGTCAGCGTACCCATGCTCATTCCGTCCCACCCAGAGAACTGCGGGCCACATCTGCATCGGAGAAAGCGCGCTGCTGGTCGCCTGTAAGCTGCAACGATTCATGCCCTTTACCCGCGATCAGTACGACGTCATCGGTACTCGCCGATCGGATCGCAATGTCGATCGCTTTTTTCCGGTCTCGCACGATCTGGATATCGTCGTGATTACTGAAGCCGGCCAGGATGTCAGCGATGATCTGTTGCGGGTCTTCGCTGCGCGGATTGTCATCCGTAACGATCGCGTGGTCGGCCAGGGAAGAGGCAACCGCGCCCATCGACCTGCGTTTTCCACGGTCTCGGTCTCCGCCACAGCCGAATACGCACCAGACCTGGCCACGGGAGTGATCCTTCACGGCTTCCAGCGCCTTGCCGAGCGCATCAGGGGTGTGAGCAAAATCAACAATGACGGTCGGCTGAACACCTTGGGACTGGATGCGTTCCATGCGGCCGGGTGGTGCAGCCGATCTTGCCAACGCATGGATTGCGTCTTGCAGCGAAATGCCCAGCGCCAGCAGGATGCCCGTCGCCATGGCAAGGTTTTCGGCGTTGAATCGGCCCCATAAGGGGCTTTCGAGCAACCCGTCCCCGAAATCGCCTGACAGTTGCAGGCCAAGACCTGCTGCTCGGGTGCCCGTCAAACGCCCGATTAGCCTCGCCCGCGGCGAATCGCTCGCGGTATTGATGAGCGCCACGGAAATCAGATCCGTTCCGGAATTCAATTGGTCGGCCAGTTTGACACCGTATTGATCACCGACATTGATAACCGCCGTACGAATTTCCGTGCCGATGAACAAACGCGCCTTGGCCTCGGCATAACGCTGCATGCTGCCGTGATAATCGAGATGATCTCGGCTGACGTTGGTCAATGCTGCAACCTTAAACCGCACGCCGTCGACTCTTTGCTGAACCAGCGCGTGTGATGAAACTTCGGCAACGACCTGCTTCGCTCCTGCGTCGGCCATTTCCCGCAAACGGCGATGTACTGTAATGCAGCCAGGCGTGGTCAGAGCGCTGGGTCGCAATTCCCCAGGCAGACCATAACCAAGGGTTCCCATGTAGACGGCCCGATGACTCAATGCATTGAGTGCCTCGGTGACCAGAAATGCCGTTGTGGTCTTGCCATTTGTGCCGGTGATGCCCGTCACGGCCAGAGAACCGGAAGGGCTGCGAAAAAAGCGATCAGCAATAACACCGAGCTTGCTGCGCAAACCAGAAATTTCAATGCCGGTTACGCCGGCCGGCAGCGCTGGGACGCAGACCCCCGAGGCCGGCTCCCAGGCCACTACTTTGACTCCGGCCTGTAACGCATCGTCGAGAAAGTCCAGACCGTGGTGTTGCAGTCCCGCGCAGGCTAAAAATAATCCACCCCGCACCGCATTCCGACTGTTGGTCGTAATGTCAGTGACGACCAGAGAGGGCAGCACCAGGTCCATACCCTCGAGCAGAACATGGAGATCCATGGGTTTTGCTGGCGAAGCAATCATCGAATACTCGCCGTCAAAGTCGCGTCCGGCACATCCGCTCGTGGAAAATGATCGGGTGGTATCGCCAGAATGCGCAACGCGCCGGCCACCACGGCCGAGAATACCGGCGCTGCGACCTGCCCGCCGTAGTACATTTCCCCATTCGGCTCGTCGACGATGACCACCACCGCCAGACGCGGACGGCTCAGTGGTGCAACACCGGAGAACAGTGCCGTGTAGCGACTATCCGAGTAACCTCCCGGCGCAAATTTCTTAACCGTTCCGGTCTTCCCGCCGACCCGATACCCGGCTACGGCGGCCAGTTGCCCGGTACCCTCGGGACTGACGACCATTTCCAGCATTGACAGCACCGCACCCGCTGTATTCGATTCGATCACCCGCCTGGCAATAGGGGATTCCTCGATACGCAGCAATGAAACCGGCCGGGCTAATCCATCGGCCGCGATAATCGCATAGGCCTGCGCGAGTTGTAGCGGCGTCACCGAAAGTCCGTAGCCATAAGCCAACGTAGCCTGACTGATCGGTCTCCAGTTGGAGTGATGACTCAGCAAGCCCGCCGACTCTCCGGGAAATCCGCTGGCGCTCAGCCGCCCTAAACCAAACCCCGACAAAACCGAATAAAGCACTTCCGGCTGCAAAGACATGGCGACTTTGGTCGCTCCAACGTTACTGGAACGCGCCAGTAGCGTCGCGAAATTGATCTTCCCGAAATTGCGCGAGTCTTCGATTAATTTCGAACCGACCTGCACAAATCCTGGCGAAGTGTCGACCCGGCTTTTTGCCTGATACTGTCCACTCTCGATTGCCGCAGCAATGATGAGCGGCTTAAGAGCTGAACCTGGCTCAAAAATATCCGTGATAGCCCGATTTCGATATCTCGCAGCTGCGTACTGAGAGCGATCGTTCGGGTTATAGGCAGGCTGATTGACCATTGCCAGCACTTCACCGGTGACAACATCAAGCACCACGATCGATCCGGCCAATGCTTTACCGCGTCTGATCGCAGCCTTTAATTCACGATATGCAAGATACTGGATACGCAAATCGATTGATGCGGCCAACTCGCGTCCTGGCGAAGGCTGTTCAATTCGTTCCACATCTTCGACGATTCGACCGAGCCGGTCCTTGAGCACCCGCTTCTTGCCGGGGCGGCCGGCAAGCCACTGATCGAATGCAAGTTCGAGGCCTTCCTGACCCTCATCATCGATGTTGGTGAACCCAACCAGATGCCCGACCACTTCGCCGGCCGGGTAATAACGCCGATACTCTCGTTCCAGGTCGACGCCCGGAATCTCCAGCTGATCAATCGACTTAGCCTCTGCCGGGCTCATGTGTCGTCGCAAATACATGAACTCTTTCTTGACATTGCGCGTCAAACGGCGCGCCAATGCGTCCGGATCGACCTGCAAAGCCGCGGCCAGCTCAGGAATCCGGTCAGCGGCCTGAATTAGTTCGCGCGGATTTACCCAAATGCTGTCGACCGGTGTGCTCACGGCCAGTGGTTCACCATTACGATCGGTAATCACGCCACGATGCGCCGCCAGTTTTGCGATCCGCAGGTGGCGAACATCGGCCTGCTCGGTCAAGAATTGATTGTTAAAAACCTGCAGCTGCACGGCACGGCCCACCAACACCGCAGCACCGATCATCAGACAAACCGCAGCAACCCGCGATCGCAGAGTGAAGATGCGGCGCATCTGGGTATCAGAATGTGTTTTTTTCTTCATGTAACTGCGATCAGCGACTTAGCAAGTTGATCTGCCCGGCTTTTGGCAGTCGCATATTCATTTTTTCACGCGCAACCTGTTCCACCCGTGCGTAAGTTGACCAAGTGCCCTGTTCAATCTGTAACCTGCCCCAATCGACTTCCATACGGTCTCTTTCTTCAATAAGGCGCTGTAGTTCGGTAAATTGTTTTCGTGATTCGTGTTTTGCATAAATGCAGGCAATCGCCGATGCCATCACCAGCAGCATGAGCGCCATTGAATAGAACCAATTCTGCAATGTGTCCGTCACAGCACCCGTTCTCCCACCCGCAAGGTCGCGCTGCGGGCTCGGGGATTTCTGTCAACCTCTGAAGCGTTTGGACGAATCGCTTTTGTCGGCAGACGCAAACGTGGCTCAGCCGAGCGCGGCACAACAGGAAGTCTCGCCAGAGCAGGATCAACCCTGCTGTTATCTCGCAGGAATCGTTTGACGATCCGATCTTCGAGGGAGTGAAAACTAATGACACAGAGACGTCCGCCCACAGCCAGCGCATCAACGGCTTGAGGCAGAGCCTGCTGCAATTCATCCAATTCTCGATTAATAAAGATACGGATGGCCTGAAAAGCTTGTGTCGCCGGGTGCTTGGCGCCTGGCCGCCGCGGCACAACCGACTCAATCAGCCGCGCCAGTTCGGTGGTCGATTCGAGCGGCTGTTCAGACCGCCGCGTGACAATAGCCCTGGCAATCCGTCGGGCCCCGCGTTCTTCCCCAAAGCGAAACAAAACCTGTGTAATCTCTTTCTCGGACGCGCTATTCAGCCAAGCACCAGCACTCTGCGAATCGCAGGGGTCCATGCGCATGTCGAGCGGACCATCCAGCCGGAAACTAAATCCGCGCCGTGCATCCGCCAACTGAGGAGACGACATACCCAAGTCCAACAAAATACCGTTTACCTTACCGAACACGCCGTGTTTCTTTAAAAAGATGCTTAACCGACCAAAAGTTTCTTGTTCCATCAAGAACCGCTCGTCATGTGCCGCGAGGTTCTTGCCCACTTTTACCGCATCAGGATCACGATCGATTGCCAGCAATCGACCTTCTGGCCCCAAATGTTTGAGAATTTCCCCACAGTGGCCACCGCGCCCAAACGTTCCATCGACATACAACCCGTCGGATCGAATAGAGAGCTGATCTATCGTCTCCTCGAGCAATACCGCTTGATGCGAAATCACCCCACCACCCTCTGAACAATCTTCTCTCCAATGATCCAGAAGGCGTCCGTCCCTGTCCGAAGACAAAAATCAATGCCTAGTAGGACAGTGATTCGAGTACCTCGGGTAAATCAGCTCCGTCTTCCGCCCCTTCCGCGAGCCACCGATTTAACTGTTCATTCCAGCGACCCTCATCCCACAACTCAAACTTATTGCCCTGTCCAAAAAGGATGGACAGTCTTTCAATACCGGCGAACTCGCGATGTTCACGCGGAATCAACACGCGACCATGACCGTCCATATCGACGTCCGTTGCATACCCCAGCAATAAGCCCTTCAATTTCTGTGCCGTCTGATTCAAACTGGGCAATCGCATGAGTTTGCGCTCGGTTTCTTCCCAATCCGGCAGCGGATATATAAGGAGGCAGCAACGCTGATCGACGGTACATATCATCTGCCCGTCGCAACGACTGATAATCCGGTCCCGATACTTGGTCGGCATGGATAGCCTTCCCTTCGCGTCGAGGGTGACTTTTGTTGGTCCACGGAGCATTGAAATAGGGACAATTTTCCCCCTTCCTCCCACTTTTTTGCACTTTGTGACACTATAGGGACGAGTCCGCCCGACTGTCAACCAAAAACAGCGAATATTTCTTTCAGGACAGCGACTTAGAGGGGGTTTTGGGGGGCGGAATGCCAGCCTGACGAAGTATCGCTCATGGATAAATCAGCAGCTTAGCGCGCATACCTGACCCGACATTGAAGAGTTGCAAAAACTGCAGAAAATCAGGTGCGGGGCGCGCGCACCTGCTGAGTCTGGCGCAGTATCGCGCAAATGGGTGCCGGAGAATTGCAACTGAGTTATGCGCGAACCGGTCAACCCGCCTTACCCGGGCCCGAGACCCTCGGGATACGGTCGCCGGCCAGATCCGCGCCCGGCAGCCGGACGGCACACCACTGAAGAGCCTCCCGGCTGTCCATCTCTAGCGGGCCTGATCCGGCGATGCGGTTACCCGGCAGCTTGCCGGCAGAAGTTCCGGTGACAGTTTACTGATCTTCCCAGATTCCGCCCGCGAAGCGTCGCGCGGATAAGTAAACTGGGCCCGGAACCTGCCGTATTGGGCATGACCCGGTCAGGTCGGGCACAAATGATGACCCCGCCGAAGCGGGGTCTTGATACTGCATGGCTCTGGAGCTACGGATCTTCAATAAACGTCGTAACTGCGGCGTGCCTCGTTAAATTCCCCGCATGCATTAAAACGAGCCTGCAACTTCGCGGCCGCAGATGTCGGGTCCGCCTGAGCGTCGCGCCAAGCATCCCAGGCCTTGCCAAATGCCTCCGCGTTCGCGGATCTTCCAACCCAGAAAATTGAAACCAGATCGTTGCTCTGCAGGGGCACGGCTAACTCAGCGACATAGCCATAATTCACACCCCACTGCTCATTGAAGTCTTTCATAATTGCGACATACTGCGCGACTGAACAATTTTCGCCAATCCTCATTTGAATCACGTCCATGTGATCGGCCAGGGTGACGACCGGCAAGCAGAGTAACGCTATTAGAATTACCTTCTTCATTATGATTCTCCCGATAAATTATCGACATGACCAACCGCAGCACCAGTGCAGCAAGATTCTTCCACTGCAGTTGCGTATCCGCAATAAGAAAAACCGGCTCAAGGCCGGTTTTTCCGCGAATAAAACATTAGACGCTAGGCCCGAAATCTCTCAGCCATTAGCCAGAAGAGTAGTCCGAATCCAAGAATCAGCAAGCCAAATGAGCCGGGCTCTGACAGCTGAACCGATCCATCAATTTCGTCAATGTGGCTGACCCGACCGAAATTGAAGTCAACCTGCTGGCCCAACAGCATTTCCGACAAATCTATCACTGCCCAAGACAACTCAGCGAGATTTTTATAAAGGTAGTGCGTGTCAGCGCCACTGTTGCCGACGCCCAGCTTCAGCACATAATGCGCAGGATCTGTCGCCAGGCTATAGGCCCAGTGATCTGCCGAGCCGTTGACCAATTCCCAAGCAGAGCTATCGACCGGATCGTTATTAAAACTAATAGTGGCCGCAAAACCCAGCACACCAGATACCCAGGATGCTTGCCCATTGCCGCTGTTTGAAAGCCGCGCGCTGTCCAGAAACTTGTCCACAGAACCCACGGTGGCAATCGATATGGCATGCGCTGGTGTTGCCAGGCAGACCAACAGCAGAAAACCTGCAACACAATGACGGATCGACTTTAGATAGTTCATTTTATTTATTCTCTTCTTAATTATGTTAAATGAATTATGTCCAATTCTGCCTGAAAAGCCTAGAAACATCAACCATTTAATGCGCCCATCTAATCAACATAATACAACTTGGCGCGGGCCTGATCGGCACCGCGGCCTGCCAGAAAACGGGGAGAATGCGTGACTATTGAGATACTCGGGGCGACCGGGCGACGCCCGAGAGAATGTCGCCCCCGCCGGCAGAGAGACTCGATGTGCCCCCGGCCAGCTGCCAGCGAGGCTTAAGCGTTAAGGAGCCGGCCGATAAGCCGGGTTCTGTCGTGGACAATCATTCATCTGGGATCGCTGTCACCAGCGGCCTCAAGCGACCTACCCGGGAGTCCGTGGGACGCCGGTTCTACGCACATGAAGTGCGCAGACACTCCCCTATTTGGTCTTGCTCCAGGTGGGGTTTGCCGTGCCGCGGCGTGTTACCAGCCGCGCGGTGCGCTCTTACCGCACCATTTCACCCTTACCAGAACCGTTGCCGATTCGGGCGGTATATTTTCTGTGGCACTTTCCGTAGGCTCGCGCCCCCCAGGTATTACCTGGCACCCTGTCCGCCGGAGCCCGGACTTTCCTCCCGAAACCGATGCCGAAACATCGGCCCGAGCGATTGCCTGGCCGGCTCCAGCTGCGACAATAGACCAGGCCCCGCGAAGTCACAAGTTTGCGGAGCCGCCTACCCGCCGGACCTGGCATCCTTCAAGGCATTCGCCACACGATAGGCCTCGCGCCGGCCGGCACCGGTGATCTCGGCAG